>OCVT010001478.1_pt1 | contig 10145 bp, 4 predicted proteins | sample 1539111 | NCBI WGS metagenome assembly OCVT01 (sample SAMEA3991482, study PRJEB22521) | metagenome | biome: anthropogenic terrestrial biome; feature: sewage plant; material: raw primary sludge | place: Sweden | collected 2012-09-26 | reverse complement strand
CAGGCGTGCTGGAGCATGGCTTTGCCGCGTTGATGCGTGAAGCGGGCGTGGGCGAGCGCATGGACAGCGAGGGTGAAATTCACGAAGGCTTCTACATCGCCAGCAATGGCGAGCGCCACCGTATCGATCTGCATGGCCTGACGGGCGGCAACTCGGTGGTGGTGTATGGCCAGACTGAAATTACCCGCGATTTGTACGAAGGCCGTGAAAAATCCAAGGGCCTGGTCATCCACGAAGCCCTGGACGTACAGCCCCACGGCATGGAAACCGATGCCCCCTACATCACCTACCGCAAGGATGGGGAAAACCTGCGCATCGACTGCGACTACATCATTGGCTGCGATGGCTACCACGGCGTGAGCCGCGCCAGCATCCCGGCCGATCGCATCCGCACTTACGAGCGTGTTTACCCCTTTGGCTGGCTGGGGCTGCTCTCGTACACCAAGCCGGTTTCTCCCGAACTGATCTACGCCCGCCACGAACGCGGCTTTGCGCTGTGCTCCTTGCGCTCACAAATTCTGAGCCGCTACTACGTGCAAGTGCCCCTGACCGACAAGGTGGAAGACTGGTCGGATGACCGTTTCTGGAGCGAACTGTCCAGCCGCTTGCCTGCTGAAGTGGCCGCCAATTTGCAAACCGGTGCTTCGATTGAGAAAAGCATTGCCCCGCTGCGCTCCTTTGTGGCCGAGCCGATGCGCTATGGCCGCATGTTCCTGGCGGGCGATGCTGCGCACATCGTGCCGCCCACCGGCGCACGCGGCCTGAACAGCGCCGCTTCGGATGTGTACTACCTGTACCACGCCTTCTTGGCGCACTACCACGAGGGCGATTCCAGCGGCCTGGATGCCTATTCGGACAAGGCCTTGGCCCGCGTCTGGAAGGGCCAGCGCTTTTCGTGGTGGATGACCAATCTGTTGCACACCTTCCCCGACCACATTGACTACGAGCGCAAGCTGCAGCAGACGGAATTGGATTATTTATTCTCTTCGCGCCATGCCATGGCTTCGCTGGCGGAGAACTACGTCGGTCTGCCGTTCTGATTGAACCCAGAATGGGAGCGGGATTTTGAGGGGGGCGAATCGACGATGTGGCCCCTCCGGCAGGAATCGAACCTGCATTTGACCCTTAGGAGGGGCCCGTTCTATCCATTGAACTACAGAGGGCAAGGGCTGCGATTGTAAGCGGCCCTTGCCCTTTGTTTTGCCTGCCAAACAGGCTCAATCCTTGCGGCGGGTGTAGATCAAATCCATGCCGGTGTTTTCGCCGGTTTGGCCGCGCAGGGTCAGGCGCTTGCTCAGGTCGTAAAAGATAAACAGTGTGCCCATGGCACCGTTCAGACTTTGCTCGTAGGCCAGGTACAGCTCTTGCGAGATGCGTTTGCCCAGGGTGAGGGCAGCGCCTTCGGCCCCGTTGGCACCCTTGAAGCCCAATTCATCCAGCCCGATGGTGCCGGCAATGTTGCCGCTGCTGTTGCTGCCACTGAGCAGGGCCAGCGCCGCTTGCTGCAGCAGGGCCGATTCGGCACCGCCTTCGGTGGGGTCGCGGCCCATGACGACCCAGGAGAGGGCTTCCCCATCGGGCATGACAGGATCGGAATACAGCTGCACCCGGGGCTGGGTGGCGCTGCCGGCGACTTTGACACCGGCTTTGACGGCGATGTTGGGGCGCAGGGCAATGATGTCCAGGCTGGGGTCGTTGTAGGGGCCGTTGAAGCGGATGGTGCCTTGCCCAATGTCCAACGACTGGCCCCAGGCGCGGTAGCGGCCTTGGTCGGTGTGAATTTCGCCAGTGATGCGCGGGCCGCCTTCAATGGTGAGTTGTCCATTCAGGCGCGTTGTCAGGCCATAGCCCTGCAGGGCAAAGTCTGGGCCTAAATCGAGGGTGAGGTGGATGTCGGGCTGGAGTGCGGCCCGAATGGAGCCCTCCGGGGCGGGGTCGCGGGCTGCTTTGCGGGCTGCTTTGGCCTGGCGTTCGGCCTCTTGCTGGCGCAGCGCGGCGGAGGTGATGTGTACATCCTCATCCAGGCTGGGGGCCGAGTCATCGGCCAGCAGCAAGGCGGCGCGATTGACTTTCAGCCCGCCGCGCAGGCGCAGTTGCTCTTGCTGGATGCTGGCGTGGATGGTGCCGCTTACGCCCATTTGCCGGTCGGCCCGGGTGAGCACTTGCAAGTCATCAAGCTGCAGCTGCACCTCCATTTGCAGGCCAGCGGCATTGCTGTGCGGGTCTTTGGGCGGGGCGTAAACGATGAACCCCCGGCCGCTCAAGTGCCCGCCGCTTTGCGGGGGGGCGGTGCGGTTGCCGCTTTGGCCCAGGATGCGGGCCTGGCCGCTGCGACTGCCCTCCAAGGTGAGCTGTTCAATGTCCAGCCGGTTGCCGGCAAAGCGGGCTTTGAGTTGGCCATTTTTTAAGTTCACGCCCTCCAGCAGGGACGACAAGGCCAGGTCTTGGGCCTCGATGGAGCCTTCCCACTCGGGGGCGCTGCGGGTGCCGCTGATGGCCACTGCGCCGCTAAAACCGCCCTCTACCCGCCAGCCCGGCGGGGCAAACGAGGCCCAGACACCAATGTTGGGCAGCAGCAGCTGCACGGTGCCGGACAAGGGGGCGTTGTCTGGCCAACGCATGCCTTGGCGGGGATGGTGCTGCACGGGGCTTTGCAGGGTGGCCAAAATTGTGCCCGCGCGTTCGGAGGCCCAGAGCACTTGGCTGCGCAAGGTGCTGCCTTCGAGGTCGAGCGTGGCTTGCAGGGCTTGCAGCCGGATGGACTGGCCCCGGTTGGGTTGGCGCAGGCGGATGCTCGCTTCGTCGGTGCCCTGGCTGCGGATGATGGTGACCGGGGCGGCCTCTTCAATATTGGCGGCAATGCGCATGTCGCCATCGGCCCGCTCCAAGGTGGCGTGCAGCTTGGGCTGGGCGCTGCGGGTGTCGATGTCCCAGCGGCCTTGCAAGCGCAGGTCGCCGCTGATGCCGGCGCGCTCCAAAATGGGGTCGTCCGGGGTGAAGTGGTTGGCCCAGGCCAGGGGCAGGCCGCTGAGTTCGCCCGTGCTCACCACGCCCCAGGTGGTGGTGTTCAGTGCCAGGGTGGCCCAGCGCACCTGGGCCTGCTCGGTTTGGTTTTTGGTGGCGGGGGGGGTCAGCTGCAAGGCCCCGGCGCTGGCCTGGATGTCTGGCCCGGTTTGCCCGATGGTGACGGGGGCGGCAAGGGCCAAGCGCCAATCGCCGCTTTTTGCGCTGGGGCGGGCCAGCAGCGTGAGGGTTTGCGCTTGCAGTTGCCAGCGGCTTGGGGTGTGCCATTGGGCTTGCCATTGGGTGTCGATGTGCGCTTGCTGGCTGCCTTGGTGGAGTTGGCCCTGCAAATGGGCGGTCAGCTTTTCTAAGGGGCCTTGCACCGCCAGGGTGAGGTCTTTTATTTTTGTAGCTTCTTGCGCTGGTAATTTATAAGAAATATTAGGTATTTTTGCTAATAACTTGATAGATAAAGCGGGGGGTGCTTCTGTTTTATCTGTTTTGTTTATTTTGTCTGTTTGTGCTTCTGCTTCTGCTGGTGGGCTGGTGGGCCGTAAACGCCCCCAGCCGCCTTGCCAGGCCAGGTCAAGCTGGGCTTGCCCGGCCAGGGGGGCGGTGAGGTCGGTCAGGCTGGTCAGATCGTCCATGCCCGGCAGGCGGCCCAGCCACTGCACGGTGGCAGCGGCATCGCGCAGCTGGGTGCGCAACTGGCCTTGGCCGGTGTGCTCGGTCAGGGTGCCGGTGAGTTCGGCGGCCAGCCCCGGCACTTGCAGGCGGGTGGTTTGGGGGCTGCTGGCTTGGTGCAGCAGGCTGTCCCAGCTGAGGCTGGGGCTGGACAACTCGGCCCCCCAGGCGCGAATGGCGACTTCTTGCAGGGTCAGCACGCCAGCGGCCCAGCGGCCTTGGGCGCGGGCATGGGCCAGGCTGGTGGGGGGGGCTTGCGGGTCGGCGATGGCCACGCGAAAGTCGATGGCTGGGTCGGCTGGACTGGCAGCGGCGGTATCGGCGGAATCAGTGGTATCGGGGGGGGTGTCAGCGGGGGCCAGCGTTTCGGCGCTCGCGCTGCCGCTGATGCGTTGGCTGGGCAGGCTGGTCAAGACATGGGCAGGGTTGATGCCTTGCAGCTGCACCTGGGCGTTCAAGGCCTGGGTGGCCACGGTCCATTGGCCTTGGGCTTGGAGCTGGCCGCCGGGGGTGCCTGGATCTGCTTGCGCTGTGCCGGGGGTCTTTTTTGTCTGCTTGGGTACTTTCGGGCCACGGGGCAGTTGCAGCTGGAGCTGGTCGAGCGTCCACACCTGGCCATCGAATTGCGCTTGGGCTTGCAGTTGCTGCAGGGGCAGGGCGGGGGCATCCCAGGGGCCGGCCTGGGGGTTGGCGAGGTCGGTGCGAAAGCGCCAAACGCCGTCGGCATCGGTGGTGATGTGCAGCTGCCCGGTGAGATCGCTGGGCGGCAGTTGCGGGGCAAAGAGGGCGAGATTGACGTGCTGCAACTCCAGCTGGGCCTGCGGCAGCGGCTGGGCTTGCCATGGGGTGACGGTGGCGTGCAGGCGGGCGGATAAAGGGGGCAGGGCGCTGTTTGCCCCAGTGGTGGGCGCATCGGCATCGGTGGCCTGGGGCTGCACCTGGGCGGTCACTTGCAGTTGGGCCTGGGGGCCAAAGAGCTGGCCGCTGATGTCCACTTGCGCTTGCAGCGCCAAGGGCTGGGCCAGTTCCAACGCCGGGGTGGCGCTGGCCTGGGCCTGGGCCGTCAGCTGCAGGGGCGCTTGGCCGCCCAGTTGCACGCTGGCGCTGAGCTGGGCCTGCTGGGGGCCATAGCGCAGGCTGCTTAGTTGCAGGCGGTGTTGATCGCGGTCGTAGCGGTAGGTGGCAGCCAGGTGTTCAAGCTGGGCGCTGGGGCCGTCGGCCCAGGTGAAGGTGTCGATCTGCACCGGCAGGTCAATGGCCAGGGGCAGCTGCAGGCTGCGCAGGGGCTGGCTGGGGGTGTCGTCTGGCGGGGCCTCGGGCTGGGCGCGGTAATCGACGCGGGCGGCGTGCAGGCGCTCAACGGCCAAGCGCCGCTGCAGCAGCTGGCCCAGGTTCCAGGCCAGCGTTAGATTTTTTATTTGTAGCGTAAACCGCTGGTTAGATATGCGTAAACGGTCAATTTCACCCCCAAAACGCAAGCTGCCTTGGGCGTTTTCTACCTCAAGCTGCATGCCCGCAGGCAGCCAGCGCTGTGCCACGGCCAGGGTTTGCGCCAGGGATTGTTCTCGCCCGCTCCACCACCACAGGCTGGCCAGGCCCGTGGCCAGCACCAGCAGCAAGGCCAGGCCCAGCCACCCCAGGCGGCGGCGCCTAGGGCGGTGTTTGGGGGCAGCAGGGGCAGCCGCTGGGGCCCCCGCCGGGGTGTCGAACACGGGGTCTTGGCGTTCAGGCATGGCAGGTTTAGAAGGTAAAGCCTAAGCGCAGGTGCAGGCGCAGTTGTTGGGTTTTAAAGCCATAGGCGATGTCGGCTTGCAAGGGGCCGACGGGGCTGTTCCAACGGATGCCGGAGCCAGCTCCAACAAAGATTTGCACGTTGTTGCCAGGCTCATCGGTGACGGAGCCGGCATCCAGAAACACCGTGTGCTCCCAGTCTTTGCGGTTACCGGCCAGCACGATGGGGCGCTGCCATTCGGCCGAAGCGGCCAGCATATAGCGCCCGCCAATCATGTCATCGCCATTGCGCCGGGTGCCAATGCTTTGGTAGCTGTAGCCGCGCACGGTGGTATCGCCGCCCGATAAGAAGAGCAGGGTCAGCGGGATATCCGTGCCTTTGCGGGCCACCACTGCGCCCAGTTGGCTGCGCAGCATCAGGCGGGCGCGGCGCTTGGTGGCCGCATCGCGCTCGCCCATGGGTTTGAAGTATTGCCAGCGGCCCAGCACGCGGGTGAAGGGGGTGCGCTCAGGGGTCAGCGTGCTGCCCAGGCCCAGCTCAAACGCCAGCCCATGGCCCCGGGTGGGGTTGCTGGCGTTGTTGAAGTAGCGCCCCGTCCAGCTGTAGTTGGCGCTGATGGCCGAGCTTTTGGGCGGGGCTTTGTCGCCTTGCGGGTTGGCCAGGTCGTAGCGCAGAAAGTACTGGCGGTCGATGCTGTCCTCATCCTTGCCGCGCCCGGCGGCCAGGGAGATGCTGTTGGTGTCGTAATCGGCCAGTTCGGCGCGTTCGGCGCTGGCGCTGGCAAACCAGTTCCAGCCGCTTGCATCGGGCAAGGAATACAGGCGGGTTGAGAGCAGCGGATTTTTGGCGTTGAGCTGCAGCTTGTTGTGCGCCTGCCAGCCCAGGCCCGGAATGCGGTGGTGGGTGTAATCCAGCGACAGGCGCGGCCCAATGTCGGTGCTCATGCCCGCGCCGTACACCCATTTGCGCAAGGGCGCTTCGCGCACCTGGGCCAGCACGGGCACCTGCACTTCGGTGGCATCAGGGGGGATGTTGTCTGTCTGCAGCGTTAAAAAGACCGAGTCGTACAAGCCCGTGGCCGCCATGCGCTGCTGCACATCAAGCAAGGTGGTTTGCCGGTATTCCGCCCCCACGGGCAGGCGGGCCGCGCGGGCCACCCCGGCGTTGTCGTAACGCTCGCCCCCTTCAATGGTGAGCTCCCCAAAGCGCACCAGGGGGCCGGTAGCGTAATGCGCCTGCAGGTGGGCTTGGTGGGTGTCGGCATCAATCTCGGCCCGGCTGGTGGTCAGCGCTGCGGTGGGGTAGCGCCGCGCTTGCAGGCTGCGCAGCCCTTCGGCCTTGGCGCTGGCCCAGGCCGCTTGGGAAAACGGCTGCCCCACCTCCAGGGGCCAATTGCGGCCAATGCTTTGGCGTTGCCAGCTGCCGGCTTTTTCACCCTCTTGCGGGCTGGTGACCTGGATATCGGCCTGCGCCACCGTGGTTTGCACGCCCGCATCGACGGTAATGCGCACCGTGGGCAGCACCTCAGAGTCACGGGGCGGGGCCTCCAGGACCAGCTCCACCGTCGGGGCGAAATAGCCCAAGGTGCCCAAGAGCTTGCGAATGTCGGCATCGGCCAAACTCACCAGGCGGGTCAGTTCTTGGCGGCGCAAACCTTCCAAGTGGCGGTAGCGGTTGAGCTCTAGGTGCGCTTGCAGCAAGTCTTGTGCGGCCTCGGGCTGGGCGCGAATCACCAGTTCAAAATTGGGCTTGCCTTTGGCGGTGCCCAGATTTTTGGCCTTGCCCAGCAGGCCGCAACCGGCCAGCAGCACGCTGGTCAGCAGGGCAAGGAGAAAGGAAGTCCAGCGCATAAGGCTTACTTAGACAACTGGCGCATGCATTGTTCCAGCCCCTGCACGGTCAGCGGGTACATCTTGCCGCCCATCAGCTGGTGGATGATGTCAATGCTCTGGCGGTACTGCCACACGCCTTGCGGCTCGGGGTTGATCCAGGCGTGCTGGGCAAAGGCCTCGGTCAGGCGCTGCAACCAGACCGCGCCGGGCTCTTCGTTCATGTATTCCACGCTGCCGCCGGGCTGCAAAATTTCGTAGGGGCTCATGGTGGCATCGCCCACAAAAATCAGTTTGTAGTCTTGGTTGTACTTGCGGATGATGTCCCAGGTGTCAAATTTTTCGGCAAAGCGGCGGTGGTTGTTCTTCCAGACAAAGTCGTACACGCAGTTGTGGAAGTAATAAAACTCCAGGTGCTTGAACTCGGCCTTGGCGGCAGAAAACAACTCTTCCACACGCTGGATGTGGTCGTCCATGGTGCCGCCCACGTCCATCAGCAGCAGCACTTTCACGTTGTTGTGCCGCTCGGGCACCATCTTGATGTCCAGCCAGCCGGCGTTGGCCGCCGTGCTGCGGATGGTGTCGGGCAAATCCAGCTCCAGCTCGCCGCCCTGGCGGGCAAATTTGCGCAGGCGGCGCAGCGCCACCTTGATGTTGCGTGTGCCCAGCTCCTGCGTGTCGTCGTAATCGCGGTAGGCGCGTTGCTCCCACACCTTCACCGCGCTGCGGTTTTTGCCCGCCCCGCCAATGCGGATGCCCGCCGGGTTGTAGCCGCCGTGCCCAAACGGGCTGGTGCCGCCGGTGCCAATCCATTTGTTGCCGCCTTGGTGGCGCTCTTTTTGCTCTTCCAGGCGTTTTTTCAGCGTCTCCATCAGCTCGTCCCAGCCCATGGCCTCGATGGCGGCTTTTTCTTCCGGGGACAGTTCCCGCTCCAGCAGCTTGCGCAGCCAGTCTTGCGGGATTTCTTGCGTCAGGTCGGTCAGCATCTCCACGCCCTTGAAGTACGCCGCAAAGGCGCGGTCAAACTTGTCGAAGTGCTTCTCGTCCTTCACCAAAATGGTGCGGGCCAGGTAGTAAAAATCGTCCAGGCTCCAGCCGTCCCCGCCCAGCTCGGATTTGGGGCCGACCACGCCCACCTGCAGGGCTTCGAGCAGGGCCAGAAATTCTTTGACCGAAACCGGCAGCTTGGCCGCCCGCAAGGTGTAGAAAAAATCAATCAGCATGAAAATTCCCTAACAAAAGGGCCACTGCGATACAGGGGACTACCCTGGCAAGGCCAACATGTTTTCGATGAGGCGAATCATCACCTCTTTGCTGCTGGGGGCAGACTCGGCCACCAAGAGCGCCAGCGCCGCCAAGCCCACATCGTTGATAACGGGTTCACCATTGCGAATCAATCGCCCATTACGCGCCAAAAAATCCACAAACAAAAACGCGCCACTGCGCTTGTTGCCGTCCGCAAAAGGATGGTTTTTGATGACGAAATACAGCAGGTGCGCGGCTTTGGCCTCGATCGTGGGATAGGCTGACTCGCCGAAAACCGTTTGCTCCAAATTGCCCAAGAGTGCCGCAAAACCATCGCTGCGCTCGCGGCCAAACAACTCGGTGGCCTCGCCCTTGGCGATTAGCTCGGCCTTCAATGTGGCGATGGCCGCGCGTGCCTCATCCAGTGTGGGCAGCTCGCCACCCGCACTGCCCGCCGGCGTACTCAGCAGCCCTTCGTCATAGCGTTGCAGCCACAAAAACGTCTGCGTGTAACGGGCGATCACATCCACCAGCCCCCGGCCTTGGTCGGTGGTCAGCGCCTCGCCCGCTGCCGCCTTGCGCACCAATGCCAGCGTGGCCTCCAGCTCGGCTGCGTTTTGCTCGAAACGCTGGCGGTTAAGGGTAAAGCCTTGAGTCAGGTGCTGGTGCAGCACGCTGGTTGCCCACTGACGAAAACGTGTTGCTTGCGCAGAACTGATGCGATAACCCACCGAGATGATGGCATCCAGGTTGTAGTGCCTGACCTGGCGCTGCACCTGCCGTTTGCCCTCTTGGCGAACTACCGAGAAATCCTCGGTAGTTGCCGCCTCCTGCAATTCCTGCTCCTTGTAGATGTTCTTCAAGTGCAGGCTGATGTTGTCGCTGGAGGTGCCGAACAGCTCCGCCATCTGTGCTTGCGACAGCCAAACGGTCTCGCCTTCCAGCCGCACCTGCACCTGCCCGTTGGCGAAGTCGAAAATAACGAGTTGGTTTTGTAAGCTCATAGCCAACACTTCTTGACAAAGGCTTCGGCACCAGGTGTGCGCAGGGTGTGAATAAATTTAAACAAAATAAGCCTTTAGCGCTTATGTAGCAAGCGGATGCAGCTCTAAAAGATGAAGCAAATGGGCACGCACTTCGGGCCATTCGCCCTGGTGCAGGCTGTACATCACCGTATCGCGAATCGTGCCATCGCGGCGCAGCGCGTGGCCGCGAATGACACCGTCTTTTTTGGCCCCCAGGCGTTCAATCGCCCGCTGGCTGGCATGGTTGAAATTGTCCGTGCGCCAGCCCACCACGTTGCAGCCCAGCGCCTCGAAAGCATGCGCCAGCAGCAACAGCTTGCAGGTGGTATTGACGTGGCTGCGCTGCACGCTGCGGGCGTACCAGGTGTAGCCGATTTCCACGCGGCGCACGGCGGGCAAAATGTCGTGGTAGCTGCTGGTGCCCAGCACGCGGCCCTTTGCCTCGTCGATGACGGCAAAGGCAAAGCGGCTGCCCTCCTGGCGCATGTGCAGCGCCGTCTCGATATAGGCGCGGGTGTTCTCGGGCTCGGGCACGCTGGTTACGCGCAGCTTCCACAATTGCCCGTCGGCAGCGGCGGCACGCAGGCCGTCCTCATGTTCCAACGCCAACGGCTCCAGGCGTACGCC
>OCVT010001473.1_pt1 | contig 10156 bp, 4 predicted proteins | sample 1539111 | NCBI WGS metagenome assembly OCVT01 (sample SAMEA3991482, study PRJEB22521) | metagenome | biome: anthropogenic terrestrial biome; feature: sewage plant; material: raw primary sludge | place: Sweden | collected 2012-09-26 | reverse complement strand
TGAGCGGTGACTGGAGTTCAGACGTGTGCTCTTCCGATCTGGCTGAACAATTGAAGCAGACTGATGGCCGTTATCACAGAATGAAGTATAACATGGAGTCTGTGTCGGCATTCAAAATTATGTCGCGTAAGTTTGAAGTGATTGATGAAGTACGACACAGCCAAATGTGCCAGGAGTTTTATCAGATGAACCCCGATCTTCTTGAAGTTCTTACACGGGCCAGCAATGATCCTCAATCAACGCGCGAAGACCTGCTAAATCTGTATCCGCTCCATCCTGGGACAGCCAATCTCGCAACCCATTATGCTACGGTAATTGGTTCTTCAAGCAGAAGTGTATTTGAGTTCCTTGGTCAGAATGATGCCATTCGTGCATTCTTGGAGAATGAGACTGCTTTTTTGAACAGAGATACTATTACGACTGATTATCTATGGGACTATGTCCTGAAGGTATTCCTGGACGATGTAACAAACTATGGTGCTATTACCGAACGTTTCAACTCTTACATGAATCAGGTCGCTAGCATGGGCGATGCCTATTTTGCCGTTTTCAAGGGTATTTTGTTGCTTAATGCATTTAACAACGTTTCTGGAGAAAATAACAATGGACTTATCACTCCATCGGAAAATAATATACATTATCTATTCACAGGTACTAGATACGCAGACAAAGTTGATGAAGTGTTGAACTGGTTCAATGAAGAAGGCATCATCCAACGGGCTCCTGGTGGTTTGTATTCTGTGCAGTTCTCTGCTCTTCCTTCAGGCGAGATTGAGGAAAAAAAGATTGAAATGCGTAATGTCCAATTCCGTTACACACATCAGATCTTGAATTTCTCTGATGCAGCAAGCACTTTCTTTGAAAAAAAGTTTATGCAGAAAGTGATACGTCCTTACGTATACAAATTCTATTCAGACGTAGAAAATGATTCATCTCTTAGAAGTCAGATTAAGAATGGGCGGAAGGAAACAAAAGACAGCTCTTTTTTCTTTGCTTTGTTGATGTCTCGTAACAACACGGAGCTTGCCACGTTGCGTTCTTTTGCAGAGAAGTGTGCTACCGATGAAAACGATAAGGATTTAAAGAACATTGTCTTCATCGTTTTCGATGAAGTTCTTGGTGATATCAAATATGAACAATTTATAGAATATCAGGCTAACTATGCCTGTGCCAGCAGTCATGGATTTTTGGATCAACAGAAGACACATCGAGACCATGCAACATCTATGGTGAAAGAATGGATGGATTCGACGCAGCGAAATAATGCCACGATATACATTAACGGCATTGACAGTCAGCCAATATCCGTTAAGCATATTTCGAGCATTGTAAATTCTGCCATTACACCAGCAATATTTCCATACGCTCCCGATTCCTATGAACTGTTGCGGCAAAGAGCTCCGAGTACATTCTGGAAGCCACAGAACTCTAAAGAAATAGTTCGTTCTTTCCTTTTCAACAATACAAAAGACGAATTTACAAAGCTAACAGCACAGATGCGTCCGATACAATATCTGATACAGGACTGCCTTGACGAAAACATGAACTGGAAGGAAGATATTCCAGAGAATCATCCTTTTAAGATGGTTTTCGACAAAGTGAATGGTATTATAAAACATGCGGACAAAAGCCTACCATTTAACTTTGATGACAAATTCTCTATACTGACTAAACCGCCATACGGCTTCTATGGAAACTACGCAACAATGGGAATGATGGCATTTGCCATTAAGCCATGGGTGAATAAAATATTTGATCCACAAGGAAAGCCACGCGATGCAAACGCACTAGTTGATGACATAGTCTTGTTGTTTAAAGTATGGGATGATAAGAAGTCGAATAGTAAACTAAATTTTAAGTTCCAGACTCCCGAAGAAGGTAAACTGTGTAAAGAGCTTATTTCTCTGTTTAAACTTAATGCACACGACAATACCTATTCAGACGTAACAAGTCTGAAGGATGCTCGCTATGCGATAACCGCTGACTTTCTTTCAAAAAAGAATGCTCCTTTATGGGCCATTAAATATGCTCCAAACTCATCTTTTGCTGATCTGCCGTTTATTATCACGATAACCTATGAAATAAAGAAGTTGACTGATGATATAGTATGGATTTGTTCCGAGAGAGAGCTGAGAAATCCTGCACTAATAAATGAAACGTTGAACCTTATCGGTAATCTGCGTATAGAAATGAAAAACTTGCTGAATGTTGATGCAGCGTTTGCAGATGGATTCAAAACTTTCCTCCTTCAACTCCCTGATGTAAATGTTGTAGAGAGTGAGGTTGATGAACTTCGCCAGTACGTTGAGCAACATTTAGAGTCTACCGTCGGCTATTGGACTGAAAAAGAAGTTGAAGACAGGGCATTGCGTTGGAGGGCATCTAAGCAAGTACCAACTACTGATCCTGTCATTCTCGGAACAAGTGTTTCTGAACCATCTGCAACAACAACTAATTCTACAGTTGTCAGCAATAAACGCGAAAAAGCATACAAGCGGATTGCAGGACTTGACAACTTAGAAAAGGCAAAACGAATATTGACCAAGATATGTGAGAACAGTAATGAGTGGATATTAGACATTATTAATGCAATTTAGCTTATGTATAAAGTCTTCAATTCTGTCAATGAGCTCTATAGTGAAATAGAGGAAGATAAAAATTGGACAGGTGCGGAAAGTTCTTTTCGCAACCGTTATCCTCTGCGTTTCGTCCTCTTTGACAACTTTAGCGACTTCAATGAATTTGTTCTGGAGTGCAGCAATCATCATGTCTTTGTACAGAGCATGGAGAAATGGATGATAGAAGGTTATGATGACCAAATGGTAACACATTCACAACTGGCGAAAAGATTTGAAGAGTATATTAAGAGTATACCTGCCAATGACTTTGTAATAGCACCATTTTCCGAGATCACCCGTTTCTACGACAATGAGGTGTATGCAGAGTTTGATTCCCTTTTGAAGACTATTCGTCTAATTCAGTCACCGCAAAATGCTCAAGATAGCCATCAACGTATATATGTGCCTATAATCGGAATGCAATGTAAGATAATTCGGTTTAAGGATGACCCAAACATCAATATATGGGAATATCATTCAGGTAAGGATGTGGAAAACTATCAGTTAATACTCACCCGTGGTACAACTTATGGTGTGCAAGGCCTTGAAACAGATTTTACCCTATGCCATAGTCTTAAGGAATGGATAGAGCTGTGGAAGATCGGATGCCAAGTTAAGCAACATATAATATGCTCATCAAAGTGTATTTATGATAATTCAGCAAATGCACATCCTGACAATGCCTTCAATTATATCACATGCCAAAATGCATACGATTTTCTTAAGAAAGGTTTGGAAATAGACTTGGGGTGTTTGACATTGAATGAAGACGATTTATCAAAATGGGAACAGCTGGCCAAGAATATAAATTGTTCTCATTTCAATTTTGACGAATACGTTAATGGATATTTTAACACGCTGTCGCTAAATGATGGCGTAGATTTTGTGAGCGCATGGTTTGACGAGGATGATGAGTATTCCCGATGGATCCTGAAAATGTATTATATCAAGAAATTCAATGACAGTACATATCTCAACAGAGTCTTGATCAATTGTCCTTCTTTCAGCACGTCTGAACTATTTTCGGCCTTGGCAACCCGTATTTTTGATGAACCATTTAGTGAGGAGTCATTAAAACAGCGATGTGCTATTTTATCCGAAGCTTCAAAACACAATGTTACCATTACTGATATGGCTGAGCGTAAAGTGCGTACTAAACTGGAGGCAATTGCTGCTAATTCAGAGTGTGGATACTATTATGCCTTGAAATATCTAACTTCATTGACAACTTCAGAGAAGCTTTTATTGGTTAAATGGGTTGGTACAGGTATGATTGAGAATAAGGATTGTAAGACTCTATTTCCTGAACTTTATTATTATCTTTCGCAATTTTCTCTACAACTCGAAACCCGCAAGCAATGGATAAACGATTATTTTGATGAATATCGCAAGTCCAAGGTTGCCAATCACGTAACCAATAGTTTAACCACGATTATAAAAGAACGTAATGCGTCTCCATCTGCCTTTGAATCATGGCGGAACAAATTCAAAACAGTTAAGACACTTTTGTCAGGTAGAGATGATATAGAAGTTTTTTACTGGATTGATGGTCTTGGCGTAGATTGGCTCCCATTCATATCAAAAGTCATAGAGAAGCATCAGGTTGATGGAGTTTATCTAAATGAAATACATATTGCAACTTCAGAGTTGCCCACATGTACAGACAATAATAAACTAAAGTTACAAGAATTTTCACCATCGGGGCTAGAAAAGATTGGTGATATTGATACCTATGCGCATTCTCATAAGATTTATCCAGATTATATTGTGAATGAGATGGATATAGTTGAAGAAGCTATATCTACAGTTCTATCTCAATATAGCGGGAAGAAAATAGCCTTTATTTCAGATCATGGAATAAGCTATTTGGCTAATCTATCTTCTGGGCTTAACCTAGGTGGTATAAAAACAAATCATGAAGGAAGGTGTGGCCGATGGGAAAATAGCACACCTCATTCTGACAACAAGTATATTATTCTTGATGACGGTAAGACCATTTGTTCATTAACTCATGCTTCATTAACATCCAAAACACTTGATGGACATGGAGCTCATGGCGGCGCGACTCCAGAAGAGGTTCTCGTTCCGATTATTATTGTATCGAATCAAAAAAATGCAACTTCATATTCAGCTAAGTTGATTGATAATGAGATTTCTGCATCCAATCCTGTTATTAAATATGTAATTAAGGGACTGAGCAACATTGACACTCCGAAGCTCATCTACAATGGAGTAGAATATAAGTTGAATTATAAGGATGAGAATATTTATGAAAGTGAGTCTCTATCATTGGAAGAAACTTCTAAAAATATGAAACTTATTATAGGTGACTTCGTTCAGACAGATTCTATAATTATAAATACAGGCGTTGAAGAAGATGACTTATTCAAAGATTTTTAAATATGAAGACTGATATTTCCGAAAAAATACATGCGCAATTCGCATCAATGGCTATATATAAAGATCCAGTATCAACTAATAGTTTGTTTGCTGGACGCAACTTGCCATCTTTTGTAAAGGACTTTGTTCTTAAACGGTTTATTAATAAGGATGGTTCTGTTGATAGAATTAAGTTAACAAGTTTTTTAGACCAAGTAATTCCACAGACTAATATAAAAGACCGTCTTGGAGAAGGAGAGGAACTAACTCTCCTCACACGGTTCATCGTATATGTTGATTTGGTAAATGGCATTAGACGATTTGGAATTCCAGATCTTGGTATTAAGATTAACGAAGGACAAATACCTGAATATGTTTATAAAAATCATCATGGTGAATTGGTAGATGGTGAAATATGGGGAATAATTAAGCTATCTGTGCTTCCTGATGAAGACGGGAAGAAAAATCATGTTGAAATGGTGGATTATAAACCATTTAAGCCATATCGTTCTGTAGATATTGATTACTTGCGCAATGCTCGGTCCTCGTTTACTACTCAAGAATGGATAGATGTTCTTCTTTCAGCAATGGAATATGATGCAGATGGATTTGAGAATATGACACAAAAAATGGAATTTCTTACAAGACTGCTCATCTTTGTAGAACCAAGATTGAATGTGATAGAACTAGCTCCTAAGGGTACTGGGAAATCATTCGTATTTGGTAACCTCTCAAAATATGGGTGGCTTGTAAGCGGTGGAAAGGTAAGTCGTGCAAAGTTGTTCTATGATAAAACTAGACAACAGAATGGAATAATCAAGAACCATGATTTTACCGCTTTTGACGAAATTCAAACTATCATATTTCAAGAGCCGTCAGAAATTCAAGCAGCATTAAAGTCTTACTTAGAGTCTGGTAAAACGACAATCGACAATAACGAATTTACGTCTGAATGTGGTCTTATGCTCATGGGTAATATTCCTTTGAACAAAGAACGCAAACCTGTTAACTATCGTTACTTTGGCTCGTTACCACAATCGTTTAAAGAATCAGCCTTGCTTGATAGATTTCATTGTTTCATTGAGGGTTGGTATTTGCCCCGAATAAACAAGAGTATCATTTATAAGGGATGGACAATGAATGTGGAATATTTTTCAGAGATTCTTCACTCACTCAGAACCCAAAATATTTATGGATTACTCTTTGATGAACTTGTAGGCTATGACAAGAGTGCAGATATGCGTGACTTTAATGCGGTCAAGAGGATCACTGTCGGCTATATGAAATTATTATTTCCGCATTGGACAGAGATATCAACTGTTAACCGTGATGATTTTGATACTTTTTGCCTACAGCCTGCTATCCGCCGCAGAGGCATAATTAAAGAACAGTGTCATTATATTGATCCTGAGTTTAAAATAGCAATGCCAAATTTCTGGATAAAATAATTTAATTATCATGTCATGACTTTAGATGCTTTTATTAATAAAAATGATGATTCACTGAGATATGGATGTGAGTATTATAATAATCCAGAAAGATGAAAAAAAATTCCAAATGACATAAAGGAGTTTTTCAAGGAGAATGGATGGTCTGATTATATAAAATATTTGGATAAAGATGGTAATGTTTCATCCGAAATTGATAATCTTCCTGATAATGAAGGCGAGTTCTATGTTTTCTTTATCTAAGGTCAAGCTTTGCCTTTTGGTAATGAGAGCGTCCTGGCTGATGCCTTGACATTGAAACGACTTGTATTGAAAGGTTACAAGCGAAGCTTTGATAGTTTGTCCTCGGAATATAAGTTTGATAGAATGGCATTCACCAAATTGAAATCTATATATTATCAGCGTACACATACCGATTTCCTTGATTCTGATTATGAGTCATAGGGTTTGACTGATGCCAATGGTAATCTGACCAATGCCGGGGCATTGATTGCAGACGAATGTCCGATATGGCAAGCCAAAATGTAATGCAAAAATGAACAAATTAAAACGGGCATTTCAAATGCTAGCGGGCAACATCCCGCACCGAGAAATTTGTGACCAACTTCACATGCGTATTCCGGTCGATACCCGTTCACCATTTCCGGTGATATCCGTTCACTTGGATGGTGATATTCTGTATCGGCTGTAAAGTTAATACTTTTTTCTTAGGCTCTCTCCTTTTAGTTCAATTTTTATGGCTTTATGCACTAATCTGTCCAAACAAGCCTCTGCAATTAGCTCGCTTTGGAAGACATTGTACCAGTCGGCAATCGCTAATTGGTTGGCGAGTATTGTGGCACTGCGATTGTATCGGTCGTCAATGATCTGCTCGAAGTCATGCTGTAATTGACCTTCAAGTTTTACCATGCCAAAGTCATCGATGATAAGCAATTCATGCGAACAGAGTTTTCGGAAGAAGTTGGTCTCACGGCCTTCAAGGTGTACAAGTCTGAGCGTTTCAATAAGCATATTCATCGTGAAGTACAAGACCTTGATACCATTTCTACAAGCTCTATCACCTAGGGCACAAGCAAAGTATGACTTGCCTGTGCCTGCAGCCCCCGTTGATATGATTGTCATGCCGTTAGTGATGTATTTGCCAGATGCGAGGTCTGCCACTGTAGCCGTAGAAAGGCCTCGTGGCGTGTCCGTCTCAAGTTCCTCAATAGAAGCCTTGAGACGAAAGTTGGCGTTCTTGATGAGGCGCTCAATACGATTGCTTTGACGCATGTCTTGCTCATGTTGCAACATCAGTTGCATGCCATCGCGTAACGTGATTTTGTCTAACTGGTGAGTCTCTTCAAGAGATGTCCAGCAGCTTGCCATGCCTGGAAGTTTGAGGTCATGGAGTGTTCTTAGTGTTTCATTTGTCATTGTGTGAACGAATTATATGTTATTTGTAATATGCTTGTCCTCGCATGTTCTCACCATTAGAAGGAACTGGTGCTATAGACGCGACGCTCTCGTCTTCTGACGCTTTTAAGTTGTTGTTCTTCAACACTGCTTCAAATTTACGATAGGTAAATATCCCATGTTCCCGGCATTGCTTGCAGGTGAGATTGAAAACATCATACTTGTATTTTCCTCTTAGACTGAGGATGGAAGTGCACAGCTTGTAATACACCTCTTCCGGATGAGTCGTTCGTAGAGGATTGAATATCGTCTTGACGTACTCATAGCATTCTGCGGAGATATATTTTGCACGCTCCACATAGTAAGCAGCTGATCGCTCCATAATAGCCCTACAATTGGAGGCCATGTGTTCATTGACGGTTGTATATCCATAATCAAAGCTACGTCTATGTGATGCGACCAGTTGGTTGTCTACATAGATTTTCACAAAAGAACGGGTAAAGGAAACTAACGCTTGTTTCCCTACATAAGTGTGAGGCACTGAATAAAAGTGAGTTGTCTTGTTATGACGTAATTCTATATGGCAGTTTACTTGTACTTTTAGAGTTGCAGCGTATCTCATTTCAAAAATCTCGGCTGGTAATGGCTTGAGCTCCGTCTTCTCCATAGCATGGAAACGCTCTTCGCGACTGTAAGGCCGCTTCTGCATACGTGTTTGATTGTGCTGTGCCATTAGCTCCCATACCGCCTTGTTCAAATCCAGAAGAGAATAGAACGTGCGATTACGAAGTTTTGCATAGATGCGGTTATACGTTATCCTTACGCCATCTTCCACAAGCGCTTTCTGTGTTGGAGACACAGGGTCACAAGGCAGCACAACGAAATGATAATGATTGCCCATGTCCTCCAATGCCTTGTTTAGCGTAGGCTCATGTCTGTCATTCTTTATAACAGCCGATTTCAAGTTGTCTGGAGTGAGTATCGGAGGAACGCCTCCCAGGTGCTCCAGGCACATGCGAATGGCAAAAATGAAGTCCTCTGTCTTCTGTGAAGGTACACAGATAACATAGGTGTAATCACTATAAGGCAAACATGCTACAAACACTTCCACTTTAACGATTTCCCCTGTATCCGTGTCGACATATCTAAGTTTGTCACCAGCAAAATCTACCATTAATTTTTGACCAGGCGTGTATGTGTTGGCAAGAACTGCCACTACATCTTTCTGTGCTACAAGATTTTGCTTAAGATGGAAGTAGAACTGTGACTTGCCATATCCATTAGGATGGCTTGCCTTATATTCTTCAAATAGCACTTGTCGGCTGACATGCAACTTAGGGCTGGTGAGCTGTTCCCTGTAATAAGGAAGATTCTTTAGAAACTCTTCCATACGTGAATCTGTATAGGCCGGATTACCCGCTCTGAACATTTTGTCTAACTCAGGGTCATCAATAGCCAAAAGACTGTCTATACTCCACGCATTTGCGTCGAGCAGCTTGATGTATCCATTTACGGTCTCCTTATTGATAGGTAACTTTCTAGCTATCTCCCGATTCGTGTCACCCAACTTTTTCAGTTGTAGTACTTGCTTTATTAAGCTCATATCTTTTGGTTTTCCAGCCATCTTTGTACTATAATTTTGATTGTTATAGTACAAAAGTAACAGAATATCACCAACTAGTGAACGGGTATGCTCCGGAAAAGAATGATTCTCAGCCTCATTCTGTTGCCCGAAGTGAACGGGTATGCTCCGGAAAAAGAGCGATGCCGACTGCCTTTTGGCTAAGTGAACGGGTATGCTCCGGAAAAAAGTTGAATTTGCTTCGTTTTTGCCCATGTTTTTGTCTTTTATCAAGCAAAACGGGCATCAAATCAAGCTCAAATCAGTGAAAAATCGACTGACTAAGCTATCGGAATACTGAACGGGTATGCTCCGGAATATCTATTCACATGATCAATTAAATATTACCTTAAATCCGCTGCTAATTTTTTAGGCGATGTGAATTACTTTTTTATCGTGCGCGCAGGTAGAAAATAAAGAGTGTTTTGTTATTTTTGTCTTTACAGTCCGTATTCAGAGCCTTAACCTTTCAGCGCATCCGATATGGTTCGAGCGTCTTGTCAAAGGGAATGCCCGTATCTTGGCTAATTAAAAAATTCCATCAAAAGATGTAAAAGATGTCATTTCCTCAGATTTTATTACTATCTTTGTGTGCATGTCGATATTATTTCTTTATGTTGGAAGTTTCGTAGCACTACAATAAGTGATATTCTCGACACCTGCAAGCTCAGAGGAACTAGATCGGAAGAGCGTCG
>OCVT010001472.1_pt1 | contig 10156 bp, 10 predicted proteins | sample 1539111 | NCBI WGS metagenome assembly OCVT01 (sample SAMEA3991482, study PRJEB22521) | metagenome | biome: anthropogenic terrestrial biome; feature: sewage plant; material: raw primary sludge | place: Sweden | collected 2012-09-26 | reverse complement strand
GGTCCACGTGGCCGATGGTGCCCACGTTTACGTGGGGCTTCGACCGTTCAAATTTTTCCTTTGCCATTGCAAATTCTCCAAAAGAGCTTCGCCTGTGTGGGGTTTAACGTCTGCACTCGATTGCTGTCTCACCCTGCACAGGACAACAGGGTGGCACCGAATCGCAGATTGCAAAAATATTTTGCTAATTGATAGCTGCTAACGCTTACTGGATAAGCGCTAGCAGCCTATTTCGCTATTATTTAGCGCGGGCCGACACAATGGCATCTGCCACGTTGCGCGGTGCTTCCGAGTAGTGCTTGAATTCCATGGTGTAGGTCGCACGACCTTGGGTCATGGAGCGCAGCTGGGTGGCATAACCAAACATCTCGGACAGGGGCACCTCCGCCTTGATGGCTTTGCCGCCACCGACCATGTCGTCCATGCCCTGCACCATGCCGCGACGGCTGGACAAATCGCCCATCACCGTGCCGGCGTAGTCTTCGGGGGTTTCCACTTCCACGGCCATCATGGGCTCCAAGATGACGGGGTTGGCTTTGCGTGCAGCCTCTTTGAAACCAAAGATGGCGGCCATCTTGAACGCCTGCTCGGACGAGTCCACATCGTGGTAAGAACCGAAAGTCAGAGCGACCTTCACGTCCACCACGGGGTAGCCAGCCAGCACACCGCTGGTGAGCGCCTCTTCCACACCCTTTTGCACAGCAGGGATGTATTCGCGCGGCACCACGCCGCCTTTGATTTCGTCCAGGAACTCAAAGCCTTTGCCAGCTTCGTTCGGCTCCAGGCGGAACACCACGTGGCCGTACTGGCCCTTACCACCGGACTGGCGCACGAACTTGCCATCCACATCCTTGACGGTGTTGCGAATGGTTTCGCGGTAGGCCACTTGGGGCTTGCCCACGTTGGCTTCCACGTTGAACTCGCGCTTCATGCGGTCGATGATGATTTCCAGGTGCAGCTCGCCCATACCGGCGATGATGGTCTGGCCCGATTCTTCGTCGGTGCGCACGCGGAAAGACGGGTCTTCTGCCGCCAAGCGCGACAGGGCAATGCCCATCTTCTCTTGGTCGGCCTTGGTTTTTGGCTCAACAGCCTGGGCAATCACAGGCTCAGGGAACACCATTTTTTCCAGCACGATGGGCGCGGACACGTCGCACAGGGTCTCGCCCGTGGTCACGTCTTTCAGGCCCACGCAAGCGGCGATGTCACCGGCGCGAATTTCATCGACTTCTTGGCGCTCGTTGGCGTGCATCTGCACGATACGGCCAATGCGCTCTTTTTTGCCTTTGGTGGCGTTCAGCACGGTCTCACCTTTGGTCAGCACACCCGAATAGACGCGCACAAAGGTCAGCTGACCCACAAAGGGGTCGGTCATCAGTTTGAAGGCCAGCGCAGAGAATTTCTCAGCGTCGTCGGCCTTGCGGGTGATGCGCTTTTCTTCATCGTCGGGGTCGGTACCGGCCACGTCAGGGATGTCGGTCGGCGCAGGCAGCAGGTCCAGAACCGCGTCCAGCATGCGCTGCACGCCTTTGTTTTTAAAGGCCGTACCGCACAGCATGGGCTGGATTTCGGTGGCAATGGTGCGCTGACGCAGACCCGCCAAAATCTCTTCTTCGGACAAGTCACCTTCTTCCAGGTACTTGTTCATCAGATCTTCGTTGGCTTCAGCAGCCGCTTCCACCATGTTTTCGCGCCACTTGTTGCAGGTTTCCACCAAGTTGGCAGGAATCTCACCGTATTCGAACTTCATGCCTTGGCTGGCATCGTCCCAGATGATGGCTTTCATCTTGAGCAGGTCCACCACGCCTTCAAAGTTATCTTCCGCACCAATGGGCACGACGATTGGCACGGGGTTGGCCTTCAGGCGCAGCTTCATCTGATCGACAACTTTGAAGAAGTTAGCACCGGTACGGTCCATTTTGTTCACAAAGGCCAGACGCGGCACTTTGTGTTTATTGGCTTGGCGCCACACAGTTTCGGACTGGGGCTGCACGCCACCCACAGCGCAGTACACCATCACGGCACCGTCCAGCACACGCATGGAGCGCTCCACCTCGATGGTGAAGTCCACGTGGCCGGGGGTGTCAATAATGTTGATGCGGTGCTCAGGGCGGGACATGTCCATGCCCTTCCAGAAGCAGGTCACGGCCGAGGAGGTAATGGTGATACCGCGCTCTTGCTCTTGCTCCATCCAGTCGGTGGTGGCAGCGCCGTCGTGCACTTCGCCCAGCTTGTGGGTCACGCCGGTGTAAAACAGGATGCGTTCAGACGTGGTGGTTTTACCTGCGTCAATGTGGGCCGAGATACCGATATTGCGGTAGCGGCTAATAGGGGTTTTGCGAGCCATGATGGATCCTTGATGATCAAAGGAAAGCTGTTGCCTACAGTGCAGATGGCACTTGTTTAGCAGCAGCTGCAAAGGGTATCCCTAGAACCTGAACAAGGTCGCCAGCAAGGATTTGCGGGCGACCTCTTCGGGCCCCAGAGGCCAAGGCTTTAGAAGCGGAAGTGGCTGAAGGCCTTGTTGGCTTCGGCCATGCGGTGCACTTCGTCACGCTTTTTCATGGCACCGCCACGGCCTTCGGTGGCTTCCATCAGCTCGTTGGCCAGGCGCTGGGCCATGGACTTTTCGCTGCGCTTGCGGGCAGCTTCTTTGAGCCAGCGCATGGACAGCGCCAGGCGACGCACGGGGCGCACTTCCACGGGCACTTGGTAGTTGGCACCACCGACACGGCGGGACTTCACCTCGACCATGGGTTTGACGTTGTTCACAGCGGTGATAAACACTTCCAGAGCGTTTTTCTCGGGCTGTTTTTTCTCGATCAGTTCCAGAGCGCCGTAAATGATGCGCTCGGCAACTGCTTTTTTGCCGCCTTCCATGATCACGTTCATGAATTTGGACAGCTCGACGTTACCGAATTTAGGATCCGGCAGGATTTCACGTTTAGGGACTTCGCGACGACGTGGCATTTTTCACCTCTATCTTTGCTTCAGTTGGCACCATTTCAGGCACCGCAAGAATCCAGCAGAATTCTTACTTACTCGACCCGCGCACACCATGTACGTTAGGGCCACTACGCTGTTACCGCGCCACGCAGGTCACGCTTTTTGCGGCAAAACAGCACCGAAAATTTTTTAAAACCTGTGGGCCAGGGATTACTTGGCCTTGGGCTTCTTGGCACCGTATTTGGAGCGCGACTGCTTGCGGTCTTTCACGCCTTGCAGGTCCAGCGAACCGCGCACGATGTGGTAACGCACACCAGGCAAGTCTTTCACACGACCGCCGCGCACCAGCACCACGCTGTGCTCTTGCAGGTTGTGGCCTTCACCGCCGATGTACGAGATGACCTCAAAACCGTTGGTCAGGCGCACTTTGGCAACCTTACGCAAAGCGGAGTTAGGCTTCTTGGGCGTCGTGGTGTACACACGGGTGCACACGCCACGGCGCTGGGGGCAGTTTTCCATAGCAGGGCTTTTGGATTTAACAACTTCGACCGTGCGGCCCTGGCGCACGAGTTGGTTAATGGTTGGCATGTATAGCGTCCCTCAACGTGAAAACATGAAGCGCTTTAAAAAGCGCAAACGTGAAACCCTTCGGAAAATTCCGAAAAGCCCGTAAATATAGCAGCCCAAAAAATTTGGTGCAAGTGCCTGTGAATTTAAACCCAGCGCCAATTACCGAATCCACAAGCGAATGGCATCCCAGACGCGGCGAAAGAAGCCACCTTCTGGCACTTCTTCCAAGGCAAAAACGGGCAGCTGGGCCAGCGTCTCCGTTCCCAGTTGCACATGCAAAGTACCGATCTGCTGGCCTTTGGCAATGGGGGCAATCAGCGGGTCTTGGCGCTCAATGCGCGTGCTCAGTTGGCCGCTGCTGCCCGAGGGCACGGTGACCACCGTGGCGGCTTCGCGCCCCAGTTTGACGCTGCTTTGGCTGCCTTTCCAGAGGAGCGCATCTTCCATCGCTTGGCCAGCCTCAAACAATTTGACTGCGTCATAGGCGGTGTAGCCCCAATTGAGCAGTTTTTGGCTCTCATTGGCACGCGCGTTTTCGCTGGTGGTGCCCAGCACAATCGAGAGCAAACGCCGCCCGCCCACCTGGGGCATGTCCCGCTGCGCCGTGGCGACCAGGCAATAGCCCGCCGCGTTGGTGTGACCGGTTTTCAGGCCATCCACACTGGGGTCGCGAAACAGCAAGGTGTTGCGGTTTTTACTGTTGGCGGCCGGGGTGCCTTCGTAGCGGTAGTCCTTGATTTTGTAGTAGTGCATGTACTGCGGAAAGTCACGCATCAAGCGCATGGACAGAATCGACAGATCGCGCGCCGTGGTCAGGTGACCGGGTTCGGTCAGGCCCTCGGGGTTGCGGTAGGTGGTGCCAGTCATGCCCAGGGCTTTGGCCTGCTCGTTCATCAGGCGCACAAAATTTTCTACCGTACCGCCCACCCCTTCGGCCAGGGCCATGGTGGCATCGTTGCCGGACTGGACGATCATGCCTTTGATCAGGTCATCCACGGGCACCTGCATCTTGGGGTCGATGAACATGCGCGAGCCGGGCATTTTCCAGGCCCGCTCACTGACGGGCAGGCGCTGCTCCAGGGTGAGTTTTTGCGTGCGCAGGGCATCAAACACCAGGTAGCCGGTCATCAGTTTGGTCAGCGAGGCCGGCTCGATTTGTGCATCCACATCCTTGGAGGCCAGTACCTGGTTGGCCGTTACGTCCACCAGCATGTAATTGCGGGCCGCAATTTCTGGCGGCGGCAAACTTGCTACCTGGGCCCCAGCCCATACGGGGGTCAAAGCGGCAGCGCACAAAAGGGTACGGAAATATTTTTTCAAAGCAGTCATCGGAGGAAAACAACAAGGCCTGCGGGTGCAGGCCGTGGTTAGGAAAAAGCGGTCACAAAACCGGGCTGAGCAAATGGCGCAGCACCAGCGATTTGAGCAAGGGCAGTTGCCCATGAAAAAAGTGCTCGCCGCCGGGCACCACCGTCACCGGCAGCACTTGGGGCCGGGCCCAATCGAGCACGCTGGCCAGGGGCACGGTGTCGTCTTGCTCACCATGCAGCACCAGGGTGCGCTCGTGCGCCTGGGGCGGCACAGGGGCTGGATCGAAACGGCTGGCCGCAGTTCCCACCAATACAATTTTTTGCAGGCGCTCGGGCGACCACAGGGCTTGCACCGCATGGGTGGTAACAAAAGCGCCAAACGAGAACCCTGCCAAGGCCAACGGCCCGTGCGGTGCGACCTGTTGCACGATGGCAAGCAGGTCTTGCAGCTCGCCCCGGCCCCCATCGTGCTCGCCCACACTGGCTCCGACCCCGCGAAAGTTAAAGCGCACCACCTCCCAATCGGCCTGCACCAGGGCGCGGGTAAGGGTTTGCACCACTTTGTTGTGCATGGTGCCGCCGTACAGGGGATGGGGGTGGGCCACCACGGCGACCCCTTTGGCGCTGCCCGCTGGGCGGTTGCGCACCGCCTCCACCGGGCCAACCATGCCATCGAGGGTGATTTTTTCGGTTTGCGCGATCATTTGCATGGCTTAGCGGCCCAGGTGCTCAGGGATGCGCAAGCGTTCCACGATGCGGCCATTTTTGAGGTGGGATTCAACAATCTCGTCGATGTCAGATTCATCGATAAAGCTGTACCACACGCCTTCGGGATAGACCACGCAGACCGGGGCGGCCGCGCAGCGGTCTAAGCAACCGGCTTTGTTCACACGCACCTGGCCTTTACCGGCCAAACCGGCGGCTTGTACGGCGCGTTTGCAGTGGTCAAACCCGGCTTTGGCACCGTGCAGGCTGCAGCAATCTTCGCCATTGGGGCGCTCGTTCAGGCAGAAAAAAATATGCCGCTCATAGTAAGCAGCAACGGGGGTGGTTTCAGAAGGGGCAGCGTTGGTCATGCGGCCGATTCTAAAGAGGCTCACTGCGCCGGGTCAGCCGCGCCGCCACATACACCAGCAGGGCATACGGCCAGAGCCAGCCCAGCCACTGCCCCAGGCCATAGAACTGCACAAACCGCCCCTGCTCCCACAGCTGCAAGGTTTGGGCAAAGTAGGCACTTTGCGGCGCTTGGTTGAGCAGGCTCAATTGCAGCGCCAGCCCCAGCAAGGCCACCACCGCACTCCAGCGCCAGGGCAGCACGGCCAACAGCACCGCCAGCCCCAATCCCACCACCAAGCCCAAGGCCGCAGGGCGGCTAAGCCACGCCCAGGCGTTGTTGGGCCCGTAGCCCAAAGCGCAGGACAGCGCCGTGACACCCACGCCAATAGTTATAAAAAAAGGAGCTGCAACCGCACGTTTTACCGATGATTTAACCAATAAATTTATCAATAAGCACGGTATTAAAGCGCCAACAGCTACGCAAAATAGATAGCCCAAAGGGGTTAAAGCCTGCTCCGGTGCAGAGCGCAAGGGCAGCCACGCACTGAATGCCGAGCCTTGCAGCCACCGGGCCAAGCCCGCTTCCAGGTGCGGCAAGACCTGCCCCAGCCCCAAAGGAATGGCCGCCGGAAACAGCAGCGCCCAGGGCCACAACAGCAGCAAGGCAATCCCCCCCGCATCGCCCTGCCCCAGCCAGCGCTGGCGAAAATCCGCCCAGCGCTGCACCCCCCCGGCCCAGTGCAGCAGCCAGGCCAGCGCCCCGCCCAGCGCAGCACCGGCGCTGTTGAGCAGCCAATCCAGATTCGAGGGCACGCGCCGGGGCAGGTACAGCTGCAGCACCTCCATGCCCAGCGACAAGGCACTGCCCACCCCCAGCGCCAGCAGCACCGCGCCGCGCGGCCAGCCTGAGCGCACCATGCCCAAGCCCAGCAAAAAGCCCAGGGGCAGGTAGCCGGCGATGTTGCTGCCCACGTCAAACCCCGTCCAATACTGGGGCGGCAGCGGCTGGGTGAACACGGCCCACCACACCAGCTCTTGATCGCGCCAGCCGGCAAACGGGTACAGGCTGGCAAACACAATCAAGGCCGCATACAGCAGCGCCAACGGCCAGGCAGAAGATTTATGCAGCATGGCCGGTGTGCCCCGGGTTTAAAACGGCTTGACCACCACCAAAATGACGACCACGGTCAGCAGCAGCACCGGCAGCTCGTTGAACCAGCGGTACCACACGTGGCTGCGCATCGACTGCCCTGCCTCAATGCGGCGCAGCATGCGGGCGCACACCCAGTGGTAGCCGATGGTGACCAGCACCAACACCAGCTTGGCGTGCAGCCAACCCGTGGCCCCCCACCACCACTGCAGCCACAGCCACAGCCCCAAGCCAACCGCCGGAACGGCCAACAAGGTGGTAAAGCGCAACAGCTTGCGTGACATCAGCAAGAGCCGCTCACGCTCGGCCACCGAGCCAGGCGGCACCATCGCCAAATTGACGTAAATGCGCGGCAAATAAAACAAGCCAGCAAACCAGCTGGCCACAAAAACGATATGAAAAGCTTTGACCCATAACATAGGGTCCGCAGTGTACGTGCCCCGGCAAAACCTGGGCACGCCGCACCCCACACTGCACACCGGCCCATCGCCCGCCTGCGCCGCGCAGCCACAGCCGCATGCGCGAAAAAAAGCCCGGCCAAAGGCCGGGCGCAGAAACCCTTGGTTGCCCAAGGCCCGCTCAGGGAGGTCAAGCAGGGAGGGCAGCCAAGCTGCTCTCGCGGGCCAATCTAACAGCCGGGGCAGGGCCGCCGGGAGGGGACTATCCCCAAGACCGCCAGGCGCGGCACAATCAACGCCCATGCACTTATCCAACCCCACTCCCTTCCCCGCCAACCGCCCGCGCCGCCTGCGCCGCGATGCCTTTACCCGCAACCTGGTGCGCGAGCACCGCCTGTCGGCGCACGATTTCATCTACCCGGTGTTCGTCCACGAAGGCGAAAACCGCCGCGAAGCCGTGCCCTCCATGCCCGGTGTGGAGCGCCTGTCGCTCGATTTGCTGCTGGACGTGGCCCGCGAATGCGTGGCCCTGGGCATCCCCTACATGGCGCTGTTTCCGGCCATCGACCCCAGCCTGAAAACCCCCGACGGCCAAGAAGCGGCCAACCCCAACGGCCTGATCCCGCGCGTGGTGCGGGCGCTGAAAAAAGAATGCCCTGAACTGGGCATCATGACCGACGTGGCCCTGGACCCCTACACCAGCCACGGCCAGGACGGCATCTTGGACGAGAGCGGCTACATCATCAACGACGACACCGTCGAGATGCTGGTGGCCCAGGCGCTGGCGCAGGCGGCTGCCGGTGTCGATATGGTCGCGCCCAGCGACATGATGGACGGGCGCATTGCCGCCATCCGCGATGCGCTGGAGGCGCACGGCCACATCCACACCCGCATCATGGCCTACAGCGCCAAGTACGCCAGCAGCTTTTACGGCCCGTTCCGCGATGCCGTGGGCACGCGCGGCGCCCTGGGCAAGGCCGACAAAAACGTGTACCAGATGGACCCGGCCAACACCGACGAAGCCCTGCGCGAAGTGGCGCTGGACATTGCCGAAGGCGCGGACATGGTGATGGTCAAGCCCGGTATGCCCTACCTGGACGTGCTGCGCCGCGTGAAAGACGAGTTCAAGGTGCCCACCTTTGCCTACCAAGTGTCGGGCGAGTACGCCATGCTCAAAGCCGCTGCCGCCAACGGCTGGCTCGACCACGATGCGGTGATGCTGGAAAGCCTGCTGGCCTTCAAGCGTGCCGGGGCCGACGGCATCCTGACCTACTTTGCCATCGACGCGGCCAAGCGGCTGCGGGGGCAGTAAGCCGCTGCCTGCGTTACTGTTATTTAAATAGCACTGTCCGCTTGTAATTAATTCATCTAGCCATAAATTAATCAAACAATCATTGTTTATCAAGCGGTAAAAGCTATTTAATTACTTTACCTTGCCACTCTTCGCCATTGAAAGAACGACCTATGCCGCACTCTTTGTTTGATCCCGTGCAATTGGGCGATCTGCCCCTGCGCAACCGCATCGCCATGGCCCCGCTGACGCGCAACCGCGCCCGTGGCAACGTGCCCAATGCCCTGACGGCCACCTACTACGGCCAACGGGCCAGCGCGGGGCTGATCATCTCGGAAGGCACCCCCATCAGCCAGCAGGGCCAGGGCTATGCCGACGTGCCCGGCCTGTACCAGCCCGAGCAGCTGGCGGGCTGGCAGGGCGTGACCGAGGCCGTCCATGCCCAGGGCGGCACCATCTTTGCGCAGCTGTGGCACGTGGGCCGCGTCTCGCACACCAGCCTGCAACCAGCCGGGGGCGCACCGGTGGCCCCTTCGGCGCTGACGGCCGAGGCCAAAACCTATCTGGTCGATGCCGCCACGGGCGCAGGCAGCTTTGCCCCCACCTCGGCCCCGCGTGCCTTGCTGGCGCAGGAGTTGCCGGGCATCGTGGCCGACTTTGCCCAGGCCGCCCGCCATGCGCGGCAATGCGGCTTTGACGGGGTGGAAATCCACGGGGCCAACGGTTACCTGCTCGACCAGTTCCTCAAAGACGGCAGCAACCAGCGCGACGATGCCTGGGGCGGCAGCATCGAGAACCGCGTGCGCCTGGTGTGCGAAGTGGTGCAGGCCGTCACCGCCGCCATCGGTGCGGGCCGGGTGGGGCTGCGCATCTCGCCGGTCAGCCCGGCCAACGGCATCCACGACAGCGCCCCGCAGCCGCTGTTTGAGCACCTGCTGCGCTGCCTTGCGCCGCTGGGGCTGGCCTACATCCACGTGATCGAGGGGGCCACAGGCGGGCCGCGCAGCCTGCCAGAGCAGCCCTTTGACTACGCCGCCCTGAAGGCTGCCTACCGCAGCGCCGGCGGCCAGGGGCTGTGGATGGTGAACAACGGCTACACGCGCGAGATGGCCCTGGAGGCCGTGGCCAGCGGTTATGCCGACATGGTGGCCTGGGGCAAGGACTTCATCGCCAACCCCGATCTGGTCGAACGCCTGCGCCGCGATGCGCCGCTGAACCCGGGCCGGCGCGAGCTCTACTACGGCGGCGGGGCCGAGGGCTATACCGACTACCCCCGGCTGGCGGATTAAGCCCGGCCGCAGGGCAGATTAGCCCTGCGCCGGCCCCTTGGCCGCCGCATTCTTCTCCCAGTCCCGCAGGCGGCGGTACAAGGTGCGCTCACTCACCCCCAGGGCGCGGGCCTGCTCTTGGCGGGTGCCGCTGGTGTGCTGCACGG
>OCVT010001468.1_pt1 | contig 10170 bp, 13 predicted proteins | sample 1539111 | NCBI WGS metagenome assembly OCVT01 (sample SAMEA3991482, study PRJEB22521) | metagenome | biome: anthropogenic terrestrial biome; feature: sewage plant; material: raw primary sludge | place: Sweden | collected 2012-09-26 | reverse complement strand
ATGGTTTTAGGAGCATATTTTGGAGTTGATGCAATTCCTAAGCAGTGGAAAGAAACCCTAACTCAATGGGAATATTGTGAAGATTTGTTGAATAAACTTCCACTAATAAAGAGAGATTAAACTCTCTTTATGCAATATTAATTTGATTTCTACCATTCTCTTTTGAAGAATACATTGCCTTATCTGCTCTTTCAATAAAACTATCAGAATTTTCATTTAAAATAAATTCAGCAATTCCTATACTAATAGTAACGGAACTTAAATTTTCAAAAATATGTGACTCAATAGCAACTCTTAATTTTTCACATAATAAATAACATTGCTCTACTGTAATATTTGGAGTAATAATCAAAAATTCTTCCCCACCCCATCGTCCCAGAGTATCAGATTCTCGTATATTATTTTGAAGAACTAAGGATATCTCTTTTAATACTATATCACCAGCTTGATGTCCATAATTATCATTTATATTTTTAAAAAAATCAATATCCAAAAGAACAACACACATATAATTATTGTACCTATTTGCTTGTGCCATTTGTAGTTTTAATACATTTTCTAAATGGGCTCGATTATAAAGTTTTGTTAAATTATCAGTAATAGCTAAAGTTTGAGCTAACTTTTTATCTGTAATATCTTGATAAATTGCACGATATCCAATATGCTCATCAAAATTATTTATAATAGGTTCAATAATCAAATAAACCCAATACTCAGTACCATCTTTTTTACTATTTTTAATTTCACCCTTCCATATTTTTCTTTGCGAAATTTTGTTCCACAACTGTTCATAAAAAATATCTTGCATATTTTTATTACTTATTTGAATGAATTTTTTTCTCATAATCTCATTTAATTTATGACCTGAAATTTTACAAAAAGCATCACTTGCATAAGTAATATTACCTTTAATATCTGTTGTAGTAATAATTACATATTTGTCTACCATCAAATGTTCTTCTTTTAATCTAGAAGTTTTTTCTTCAATGATTTTTTTTAATCGCCTACTGATTAAAAAAAGTACTGCAATTATTATAAGAAATAAAAACAGTACACCAAAAAGAATATCAACATAATAAAAATACCCATTTTTATATGTATCAAAACTCCATATTAAATCTTTTAATGCAAGATTCAAAGACTCTTTTGAAGCTTTATTGATATTCATATAAATTTCAGATATACGATAAAAACGTTCAATACTTGTATATCCAAGCTCAATCACAGAAGGAATCATCAGCTTTTCTATAGAATCAGCCTCATACAAAAGGTGATTTATTGATGATTTTGCAGCATATTTCTCTTTTAAAATCTTTGCTGTTTCTTCTTTATGTTCTAATGCATATTTCCAACCACGAATAGAAGCATCTAAAAACTTTTTGGCTTGTAGTGGATTTTTTTTAAGTGTTTTTTCTGTAGAGAAAAGATTATCACCATATAAATCAATTCCATAATTTAATGGATTTATAATATTTACGGCTATTCCTTTTTCTTTCATAAAATAAGGTTGATCTCCTAAATAAGCACTTATTACATCAACTTTACCATCAATAAAATCTTGAGATGTAAAATCAAGTGGCTTATAAATATAATCTTTTGAAGTGATATTGGAGTCTAAAAGCATTGCTAATAAAGAAGCATCATCTATTCCTTCTTGGAAAGAGACAATTTTACCTTTTAACTCAAAAGGACTCACAATTCCTGAGTCTTTTTTTAAAATAAAAACCAAAGGGCTATGTTGGAAAAAAGAAGCCATTATCTGAACGCGTTTCCCCCTTGCACGATGAAGTAACAAAGAAGAATCAGAAATACCATAATCAGCAACACCTTCTATAACTTGATCTATATTATTTTTAAAAGGATCTCTTTCTCTTATATTTACATCTAATCCAGCTTCAGAGTAATACCCTTTTTCTAATGCCATATAATAACCTGCAAACTGAAAAGAAGTAAACCATTTAAGTTGTAAATTTATTTTTTCATTTACTATTTTTTGATCTGCATTCAATGTTATTAAAAATACAAAAAATAAAATAATTAATTTTTGAATTGTTATATAGTTTTTAATCTTTCTCATTTAATCCTAAATATAAATTATTTTCCTTAATTGTATCCAATCTTTAATAAGACATTAATTCATATTTAGATGATAAAGTATCTATTTTTTTATTTGAAAAAATAAAAAAACTATATAATAAATTTTATGATTTTAAAGCATTAATTTTTTCATCAATTAACGCTAATGTTCTTTCTTGTGTTTTGTATGATATTTCAGGAAGTTCTCCACCAAAAAGTTTTTTTGCATCTTCAAAACCTTGAACTATGCCATCTCTTCCTTTTTGTAAAAGCTCCAAATCATCACCTGCAAAATTAAAAACAAAATCAGAAACCCTATTTGATGTTTGAGTTACCCCAAAAAAGCCATCTTCTGATATTAAATCTTTTGCTTCATCTTGTGTGAGTTCCGTAATTGCTTTACCTTCGTATCCTATGTTTTTAAGACTCATTCCACTTTGAGTTTCATTTCCACTTAAAAAATCTAAAACATCTCTTTGATTAGTAGTTAATCCAGCTTGTGTTAGAGTATTATCTTTATTCAAAGATGAAGCATTCATTGAAAAAAGTATATACTGAGCATTCATTGAAATATTAACTTTTACTGCTGATTCATTTATGGTATCTTCCAAAGTTTTTTCTTGATTTTTTACTTCTTTATTTTGATTATTTGCATCTACATTTTGATTTTGTTTAAATGCAGAAAGAGCTATATTTGTATTATTTTGAATTTCCATAAAATACTCCTTGTTTTTTAAATTATACATTTCTTAATATTAAATTAATATTATTCTAACATAAAAAACTCCATTACTTAAGTATTACAAAACTATAAATCGATATAGTATGAAAATTTTTATCTAAAAATAAAATCAAAAAAGGTTTATAAATGAAGTTTGAAAAACTAATAAAAGGAAAACTAATAAAAAGATATAAAAGATTTTTAGCAGATATTATACTAGAAGATGGACAAGAAATTATAGCACATGTTCCAAATAGTGGAGCGATGACTTCATGTATAGAAGAGAATTGTGATGTTTGGGTAACTTTTCATGATAATGCTAAAAGAAAATTAAAATATACTTTGGAACTCACAAAAATGGGTGAAAATCTAATCTGTACAAATACAGGAGTTGCAAATAAAATAGCAATTGAAGCCATAGAAAATGGTTTTATAAAAGAGCTTCAAGGATATGATTATTTAAAACCTGAACAAAAATATGGACAAAATAGCAGAATAGATATATTTTTAGAAAATCAAAATCAAAAGTGTTATGTGGAAGTAAAAAGTGTAAGTCTAAAAATTGATGATAATTTAGCCTTTCCAGATTCAGTAACAAGTAGAGGAACAAAACATTTATATGAACTTTCTGATATGGTAAAACAAGGTCATAGAGCCGTAATGTTATATATTATTCAAAGAACAGATAATTTACCTTTTAGATTGGCTTGTGAAATTGATAAAAAATATTGTGAAGCTTTTAATGAAGTTACAAAACAAGGTGTTGAAGTTTTAGTTTATCAATCTGATATAAATTATGAGACAATTATTATAAACAAACGTTTAGATTTACAAATCTAAACGTTTATAATCACCTTTTACTTTTAAGGTAATTATCACATCAAAAGCTGTTTCATTTTTCCAATACCATCCATGAATTCCTTCAAAAGGCGCGATTAAAACACCTTTATCAGAAAAATCTGTATTTTCTTTATAACTTTTGAAATAACCATCCTTAGCTCCATCAGGATCACCATGAAAATCATAAAATAATTTTACTGAATTACTAACTTCCCAAGTATAGATTATTTTTTTATCTTTTTCAATTCTAAATTTATACTCTTTTTCACCATGAGCTGGAATCATTATTTTTATCTCTTGGGAATAGTTATCTGCAACAACCACTGTTTCATTTGAAATATTTTGCTTATATTCATATACTTGAATTGCAAAAAAACATGTGCCTGCTATAATCAAAAAATAATTAAGAAAAAAAGATATAGATTTAAAATTAGTTAATTTTCTAACAATATTTATAAAAAACAACATTACAATAAGTGCTATTATTTGACCTAATTCTATTCCTAAATTAAATGAAAGAATGTTTAATAGTAAATCATCTTTACTAAGAGAAAGTTGCTGTAATCTTGTAGATAAGCCTAATCCGTGAATTAATCCTAAGAAAAAAATCACAAAAATCATATTTGAACTATTTGTTAAACCTCTTTTTAAAGCGTTTAAATTTACAAATCCAATATAACAAACACTTAATGCAATAATTGCATCAATTAAATAGTAGTTAATTGTAATAGAATTAAAAGTGGCCCAAACAAGTGTAATACTATGACCAAAAGTAAAAGCAGTTATATATTTAACAATATCTTTAAATGTTTTTAGAAAAAAAACTATCCCTAAAACAAAAAGTAAATGATCATAACCCCACAACATATGAACAGCACCAATATAAATATAATGAAGATTCCCACCTTCTAGTATAATTTGTTTTTCATTTTCAGACATACCATGTGCAAAACAGTATGAAGAAAGAAATAATAAGAAAAATATTATAAGTTTTATAAATCTGTAATTCTTCAAAAAAAGCCTTTGTTATGTAAATATGCAGTTTCATTATATAGAAATAATTCTAAAAGCAGTAAAATTATTATTACTTTAACATAATTAGATATAATCACGAAAAAATATATAGGACACTTTTGAACTTAAAACAAATTAGCATGGCCATTTATGCCACATACTTAACAAATAACTATGGATTTAAACTAAAAAAAGTAAAAACAACAAAAGAAAAAAGAGATTTAAGAATAAAATATTCTCAAACTTTATTATCAAAATTAAATATAAATATTGAAGTTATAAATAAACAAAACATTCCAAAAGATGGAAAATATTTACTAATATCAAATCATAGAAGTATTATCGATCCGCTTATTATTGAGATTGCTTTGAAAGATTCATCAATTCATGGGTTTTGGGTATCAAAAAAAGAACTTTATAACTCTTTATTTTTTGGAACATTTACAAGAAATGCAAATTCAATTTTACTAGATAGAGAAGCTTCAAATATGTCATCATTTTTTAAAGATACAAAAGAAGTTGTAAATAATGGTAATTCAATATTTATTTTTCCTGAAGGAACAAGAAATAAAGAAAATACACCTTTAAGTAGTTTCAAAGATGGAGCAAGATTAATTGCACTTAAAAATAGACTCCCAATACTGCCAGTTTTTATAAAAACAAATGCGAATGAGATTTTAAAAGATGCTATAAACAATAGAACAAAAAATTTAGAAATAGAAATAGAAATAGGTGAGATTATTGATTATAAAGATAAAACACCTTTAGAAGAAAACTATAGAAATCATTTCAATATATAAGAAATTCTTATTTATATAGTATTAAGTTTAGTTATATAATAATTCTTTTTTTTAAAAAGGAATTATTATGAATAAATTTGATAAATTTAGAAGTTTTTGTAGACCATTTAGAATTGTTTTAGGTTTAGTTTTAATCGCTGTTGGTTTTTTAATGAGTAATCCTTGGTTCTACCTAGGAGTAATTCCATTAATTGCGGGACTTGTAGATTTTTGTCCTGTATGTATTATTAGCAAAAAGTGTACTCCAAAAACAAAATAAAAAGAGGAATAACTCCTCTTTTTATTTAACTTAATTCAACTCCACATTTTTATATCTTTTTTACTCATTTTTATCTTTTAAAAAATTTAAAATTATCATTCCATAAAATTTACCATCTTTATAAAATTCTGCTCTATATTTTGTTTTATTATCATCAACAGAATAATTATTCAAAATATCTTCTTCTTTAATTAATACACCATCTTCGCTATCAAGTCCTGATTTACTAAATCCAATAATATTAACCCTGAAATTACTTTTTAGAATTTTAAACTCATTTTTAATATCCACCTGATTTGCAAAAGTTGTTTCAATAATTTTTCCATCAACTTCTATTTTAATTTTATCTTTTGTTTTTGCTAATTCAAAAACTTGAGGATAAAAATCAGCCACTTTTATATTTCCTATATAAAGCTCATAAATATCATCTTTAAATTTAACAGTACCTAAAGTATGTTCAAATTTAAAATCATTTTTCTCTTGTTTTAAAGGAACAAATCTCGTTGTTTTTTTAATATCATTTAAATCAAAAGCTATATTATCATTAATTTTAACCTTTCCAAAATCAGAAATCTTTTTTTGAATATCATCATAATTATTCATATCAAAATTTCTTTCAAATTCAATATGCATAATATTCATAAACTCTTCAATTGATTTCAATTGATAAATAACTTTGTGAGTTAAATCTGTGATATTTTTGCTAGTTTCTATGGCAAAAGCTGGCTTATTATGGGTAACTGCAAAAAAAGTCAATGAGAGTTGTTGTTGTTCATCTTTGAATTTTGTTTCAGTATTTTTAACCCCAAAAAAGTGATAATCCTTAAATAAATTATCATTATTTAAAACACTTGTAACTTGACTTGCTATTTCATCTAAATTACCAAACTTTTCAAGACCATTTATTTTTTCTTGGTCAATAATCGTAGCTTGTCCCCAAGCATTTGGATTAAATATAGCATTTTCGTACTTATTTCTATAAAAACCATGACCATCATGTAAATTTAAAACTAAATCAACTCGTTTATCAAGAATAATATCTTTTATTCTAGTAACAACTTTATAATCAGGGTCATTTTTATCAATAGTACTAAATTTTCTGTTCATATCATCATAAATACCTCTATTATTTTCCATGATACTATGACCATTTATATTTGGTATTATCCAAAGATTTCCTGATTTTATCTTATAATATTTTTCTAAAAAAGCAGGTGCAAAATAACCACCTGGTTCGTCACCATGTATTCCTCCAATTATTAAAAGAGTATTTCCTTCTTTATTTGTCTCTTTTTTATATAAATCAAAATCTTTATTTTCAGCAAAAAGCTGAATAAATAAGATAAAAAAAACTATAAAACTCTTCATAACTCTCCTAAAATCAAAATTATTTTTATAAAATAAATGTCTTCAATCATAACACATAGCAATTTAGAAATGTGTTAAAATCGTAAATAATATGGTAATTTTTATTATTTTATTTCAATTGGAAGTAAACTTAAAAAACTCAAAGCCTCAGGAAGAGAAAATTGAGCTTTTGATAAATCATTTTGTTTTGGGTCAATTAGATAATTTTTAGATGTTTCAAAATTAGCTTTTTTTAAATTATTATTTATAAAAGCTGTTAATTCTAAATCACAATTATCAAAAAGTGCTTTTTCTAAATTACACTCTTCAAAACCACTATCTTTTATAAGAGAATTAATAAATTTCATTTGTCGTAAATCCATAAGATGAAAAGAGTTTTGTGAAATATTACAAGAATCAAACTTCGCTTCAAAGGGCTCTTCACAATTACTCCAAGAAATTCCAATAAGTTTTGATTTCTCAAAAGTAACATCATTAAAAACACAATTTTTCAATATTGATAAAGATAAATCACAACGAATAAAAGTACATTCTGTAAACTTACAAGAAGAAAAAATACTTTTAGAAAAATCACACTTTACAAAAGTACAATTATCAAAATAAATAGAATCTAAGATTTTATCATTGTATTCTATAAATTCTTCTTCCCAATAATCATTTGTTTCAAACATAAAATTAATCCACTAATTCTTCAAAATCTTCTTTTGCTGAACCACAATCTGGGCATTCCCAATCTTCTGGGATATCTTTAAAGGCAGTTCCTGGTTTAATTCCAGCATCAGGATCACCAAGTTTTGGTACATATATATAACCACGAACTGTACAAACATAATCATTCATAATAACTCCTTTTTGTTTTATTCTACTAATCTTTCTTTTATTAAAAAAAATCTATTTTGTAAGAGATTTCCACGTCCCAACATTATGAACATTTTTAAATCCTTTTGCCATTAAAATACGCTTTGCCATTGCACTTCTGCTTCCGCTAGCACAACAAAGAATTATAGGCTTAGTATTATTTAACTCATTTGTTCTATTTTTAAGTGAATCTAATGGGATATTAATACTTCCATTTTTATGGGCAGAAACAAATTCCTCTACAGTTCTAACATCAACAATTTGTCCACCTTGCGAAAGCAAAGTTGGAACAATTTTTAATACCTTGGATTGAGTATATTTTTTATAGGCTATAAAAATAGCTAGTGCAATAAATGCATAAATTATATTATCATTCAAAACTTTTCCTTATTCTAATTCATCTTTATGAACTATAGAATTATACTCTTGTGAATATACAAGCTCACCTGAATATAACTGTTTTACATACTCTTTAAACCATAAAGAGAAACTTTGTGATACGATTTCCCTCTGCTCAGACTCATACCATAGAGTAATAACTTGACCTTTTGAGCCAGTTGATGTTGGGCTTAAATCAAGGCAATAATGATCTCCACAACCATCACTTGTAAATGGAATCCAATTTATATTCCACCAGTCATTTTTAACTCCATCATCAGGAGTTGAAACTTTGCCTTGAAGCTGTGTTTCCAATAAATTTTTCCAAATATTATACTCTTCAATAATACGGTGCGTTGATAAAAACTCTTGAGAATCAAAAAGCCAAGCTGATTCACCTTTTTGACCATTATGTATTTTTAATACACTAATAAAATCATCTGGTAAGTCAACGCCAAGAGTATTTGTAAGTTCGTTTATCTCATCATCAGTAGCAGGTGGATTTAAATCTAATAAACCATCACTATAGTTGAGACTAAGCCATTGTTTAAACTTGTCAAATTCTTTTTTCATTTAAATCCTTTAAATATTATTCGTATTCTAATGAAATTTGACTTACATCCTATAATATGGAAATTATTGAAATTTTATTATGTATCCAAAGAATTGACTAGGAAAGGTCAATTGTTTTGAAATATTTTTATTTTCATAAGTAAATATTATAAAAATTAATTTTTATTTATTTAAAATAAAATCTAAATTTATTTATATTAAATACTTATTTATGGATATCTTATAAAATTAATATAAGTAATACTAATAATTAAATTTACTATTTTTGATATAAGTCAAGAGCATAATAATAGGGACTTGATACAATTGCGAAAAAGGAGCAATTATGAAAACAATTATCGTTACAATTATATTTTTATTAGGAATAAATCTTCTTGCAGATGTAGAAAATGGAAAAAAACTTCACCTTGCAAACTGTGCTATTTGTCATACAACAAATGGAGGAATGGCCTTTGGAAAAGATTTTAATATAGTTTCTTATACAAGAAAAAAACAAGATATAAAAGCATATATGAAAGATCCCTATGAAAATTTTAAAAGATTTGGATATAGCGCAAATGCAATGCCAACACTACCTTTGAAGGAACACGAAATTGAAGATATTGCAGATTATATAGACTCTTTACAAACCTTTAAAGTATGGATGAAAAAGTAATTTATACAATTGAATTTTAGGGACAGCATACTTAATTAAATTATACTTATCATCTATATATAGTTTGTAATAAGAAGCTTGCCCTTCATTTAAAAGGAACTATTCCTTAGATTTTTCGTTAGTAGATGAAGGAACTTCTTCTGCTTTTTTACTATTATTTAGGACTTCTTTTTTCTTTAATTTTTCTTCTTTCTTTTTCTCTTTTTCTATCTCACGAGCTCGTTTTTCATAATTATAATTTATTTTAGCCATCTGACATCCTTTTATTTTATGTTTGATATATTTTCCCAACAATAATGCTATTTATTAATTGCTAAATCAAAGAACTTATCTTTGTAGATTATTTTTAAAATGGGCTTATAAGCTCCATTTTATCAGAATTTTTAGATTTTAACTTTAGACGGGGAAAGGAAGAGAACAAATTACATAATTATTTGAATTTAATAAAATTAATTGTCCCCAGAATTTCTAAGAATTTCTACTGATTAAGTGCGTCATCAAAATTAGTTAGAGTAACAACCTCACCTGCAATCATGTTATCAATATGAATATCACCAATCCTAATTCTTACTAGTCTTAAGGTAGCAAAACCAACAGCAGCCGTCATTTTTCTTATCTGACGGTTTTT
>OCVT010001464.1_pt1 | contig 10181 bp, 10 predicted proteins | sample 1539111 | NCBI WGS metagenome assembly OCVT01 (sample SAMEA3991482, study PRJEB22521) | metagenome | biome: anthropogenic terrestrial biome; feature: sewage plant; material: raw primary sludge | place: Sweden | collected 2012-09-26 | reverse complement strand
ATAATAAAAAAGTTTTTATGATAAGTCAAAATGAGATAAAATCATCTTCAAAAAAATTTATAAAAAAACAAAGTTTTAAAAATATGACAACACGAAAACACTATTTAGGAAAGCATTTTATAGCTATTTTAATAAATGGTGTTGAAGTTTTAAAAGAGGAATTTTATTTAAATGACACCTGCAATTGACTTACTTAAAAAAAATAAATGTGATTTTAAAGTACACAAATATGACCATGACCCAGCTTGTACAAATTTTGGTGATGAAGCAGTGGAGAAATTAGGTTTGGATGCCAATCAAGTTTATAAAACTTTACTTGTGGAACTAACTCCAAAAGAGTTGGCAGTTTGTGTTTTGCCAGTTGCAAATCAGCTTTCATTAAAAGATGTGGCAAGTGCATTTGGAGTTAAAAAAGCTATGATGGCAAACAAAGATGAAGCTCAAAAAGTAACTGGATATTTACTAGGTGGTATTTCACCTTTGGGACAAAAAAAGAGATTAAAAACAGTATTGGATAAAAGTGTAGAAAAGTTTGAAACCATATTTATAAGTGGTGGTAAAAGAGGGCTTGATATTGAGGTTAAACCTTCGGATTTAGAAAAACTTTTAGTGGCAAAAATATATGGAATTGCAATTTAATAAATTTTAAAGTTGTCCTATTTAACGGAATTTTTAACAAATAAAGGGTATTATATAAATTAAATACAATTTTATATTAATTGTAAAAAAGGATTTTTTATGAGTAAATTAAACAAGGGTGAACCTAGTTTAGAAAAAATAGATGATTACAATGGAAATGAATCAAAACAAAAAAGAAATACTGTAAGGTTCGTTGTTATTTTTTGTTTGATAGTTGGTGGAGTTTTCGCATATTTAAAAAGTAGTTCAACTTCAAATGATTATTTAGGTACTCAAGACCAATCAGGTATAAAAAAATAAAATTAAAAGGAAAAATATAATGAAAAAAAGTTTATTAGCAATCTCATTAATATCAAGTTTTGCATTTGCAGAATTTGAAACTAAAGCATTAGTTGGAGCATCTTCTGCAAATTTAGATGGAGAAAATTTTACTCAATATAATGTTGGATATACAGCAAATACAAGATTAGAAAATCAAGTTATCTTAGGTTTTGGAAATACTTTATCTTACGGAAGCTCAGATAAGTTAGATGTTTATACATTAGATTTAGATTTAAAAGCTGGTTATGAAATATATAAAGATTTAACTGCTTTTGCAATAGGTACAGGTGCTGTTCAATCTGCTGATAATGATTCTGCATGGGGATATGGATATGGAGCTGCATTAGAGTATAAATTAACATCTAATGTTTCTCTTGAAGGAAGTTATAAAACTCTTACTATGCAAGATGGTGTTGATTATGATTATGATACAACAAACTTTGGTGTAAAGTTCAACTACTAAAAATCTTCAAATATAAAGGGAATTTTATTCCCTTTATACTTTTTTAATTTACAATTCCCTTTTCATACCAACTTCTAAGCCACGCATCAAGTGGATACATAAATTTATAAATTGCTGGAACAACTAATAAAGTTAAAATTGTCGAACTAATTAATCCTCCAATAATTGCCAATGCCATTGGTGCATTACTCTCATGTCCTGCGCCACTTCCAAATGCTAGTGGTATCATTGCTCCAATCATAGCAAAGGTTGTCATTAATATTGGTCTTAGACGTTTTTCACCTGCTTCTAAAAGTGCTTCATCTATGTCTTTACCATTTTTAATGGCACGATTAGCAAAATCCACAACTAAAATAGCATTTTTACCAACCATTCCAAGTAGTAGAATAATACCAATCATAACAAATAGACTGAATGAATTTCCACTTAAATAAAGTGCAACCATAACTCCTGTAAATGATAATGGCATTGAAATCATAATTATAAAAGGTTGAATAATAGATTCATATAAAGCTGCAAGAATAAGATAAATTAATATTACTGCTAAAAGAACAGCACCACCAAAAGCTTTATTAGTATCTTCCATATTTTCAACATCTCCAGTATATCTATAGTTATATCCTTTTGGAAGAATTTCAGGCATTTTTGAATCAATAACTTCAACTATTTTATCAAGGGAAGTATTATATATATTTGCAGTTACTAGAACTTTTCTTTCTCTGTCAAATCTATTGATTGATGCATTTCCAAAGGTTTGTTTTATCTCTATTAATCCTTCTAGACTTATAAATTGTCCATTACTATTTCTAATTTGCAGTTTCTTTAAATCTTCTATAGAGTTTCTAAAATCATCTTTAAGTCTAAGTGTAATATCAAATTGTCTACCATTGTCTTCATAATATGATATTGCACTATCACTTGAATAAGCTGTGCCTAAAATTGAAGCAATTTGTTCAACACTAACTCCAACTCTTTGTGCATTTTCCCTTAATATACCTATTTTAAATTCAGGTTTACCTTTTTCAAAATCCCTATCAACATCCACAATTCCTGAAGTCTCTTTTAGTAAATTCATAAGTTTTATTGATGCAATATCAAGTTCTTCAAGTTTATCTCCTGTGATAACCACTTGAACAGGAGCAGTTGTAGCACCTGTGTCAAAATCATCTACTTTTTCTACAGATATATGCATTCCTTCTATTGAAGAGAATTTATCTCTATAATATTGAATGATAGTTTCTTGAGTTTTTACTCTATTTTCTTTAGGTTTTAATTTTACATAAATTTTTGCTTTATGTAATTCATGGGCTGAGTTATAACCAATAGATGAAATAGAGTAGAGTATATTTTCATCTTTTTTTAGCATTTCATCAAATGGAATTAAATCTTTTTTCATACTCTCTAGATTAATTCCCACAGGTGCTTTAATAGTAATTTGAAATTCAGAATTATCTTGCATAGGAAGAAATGACATTCCAACTTTTAGTGTTGTTGAAGCCATAAGTAATCCAATGGTAATTAAAATAGTTAATAATTTATAACGGATTAAAGGTTTTAAAAGAGCTACATAAGCTTTATCAATAGCTTTTAAAATTGGCTCTGTAAGATGATAAAATTTAGTTTCTTTGTTACTTAGAACTCTTGCTGCTACACTTGGAATAAACATAATTGCAACAAAATAAGAGATAAAAATACCAGATGCAACAGTCATAGCAAATGAGTTAAAAAACATACCAACAATTCCATCCATAAATGCAACGGGAATAAAAACAGCTAATAATACACTTGAAATTGCAAGAACTGAAAAAGCCATCTCTTTGGCACCTTCAAAAGAGGCTTGATAGGGTTCCATTCCTTCTTCCATTTTTTTCATAATATTTTCAATCACAACAATTGCATCGTCAATAAAAATACCAATAGCAAGTGTAAGACCAATTAATGTTAAACGATTTAAGTCATAACCTAAAATATTAATTATTGCAAATGTTCCAATAACAGATGCAGGAATTGCAAGGGCAGAAATAATAGTTGCTGTTGTATTTCTTAAAAAAACAAAAACAATCATAACAGCTAAAATAGAACCAAAAATAAGGTCAAATCTAACATTATTTATATTTACCATTATCTTTTCAGATTGATCTTGCAGTATTTTGATTTCATTATTATCACCTGCAAGTATTTGAAGTTTAGGAAGGATTTTTTTTACTTCAGAAATAATGTCTAAAACATTTTCTCCTGAAATTTTCCTAACTTCCAATGTAACACCTTGTTGACCATTAAATGAGGAAAAACTTTTTGCATCACTTAATCCATCTACTATTGTTGCAATATCTTTTAATTTTACACCTGATTTTATTAGAAGATTAGAAACCTCTTCAATATTTTGGGCATCTCCTTGTGCTTTTATTATTATCTCTTGATTTTCATTGATAATTTTTCCAACACCTTGTTTTAGATTTTGTTTTTGAATAATAGAACTTATATCAGCAGGAGTAAGATTATATTTATTAAGTAAAAATGGATCAACAAAAATTCTTATTTCTCTATCTTGAAAACCTAAAATTTCAACTTCAGCAACACCTTTAATTCTTTGAAGTTGAGGTTTTAATTTTTCATTTGCTAGTCTCATTAAATTTGTTGGATTATTTTCATTTGAAGCAACAAAAAGTGAGATAACTGCACCTGAACCACCAAGTTTTTTTACTATTGGTTTATCAACTTCAATTGGTAAATTTAATGCTCCTATTTTATCTCTAACATCATTTGTTGCTTCATCTAAATTTTTTGTTAGTTCAAATTGAATTGTTACAACACTAAAACCTTCATAACTTGTGGACATTAATTTATCAATGCCATCAACACCCGAAACAGCTTCTTCTATTTTATCTGTTACTTTTGTTTCAACAGTTGACGGGTCTGCTCCATTGTAAGTTGTTTGAACAGTAACAACAGGAAAATCAACATTTGGAAATAGATTTGTTGGCATTGAGTTGTATGACATTAATCCAAAAACAATAAAAGTCAAAACACCCATTAAAGTTGTAATGGGACGATTAATTGCAAATTTATACATATTTTATTCCCCTTTAATTAAGCCATTACCAAAAAGACCTGGCATTAAATCTTTGGCTTTAACTTCTGCTTGCATTTGTCTTGTTTCTTCTATAATTGATGGGTAGATTTTTGTAATTTTACTTTCATAGGTTTTGTCACTTCCATCGACTCTGTAAATAAAATTTTGTCCAACTTTGATTTTTTGCCAATATTTCTCATCAAACTTTAAAACAAGTTTTACATCATCTAAAGCAATAGTTTCAATAAGTTTTGTTTGAGAACTAAGAACTATATTTCCAAGTTCTGTATTTTTTTTAGTAATTATCAAATCATAAGGAGCTTTTAGCTCAGTTTTTCGTAATGCTATTTCTTTATTTTGGGCAGTTAAAACTTTAATATCTCTATCATAAAGAAAATAATCCATTTTTTCTTTATCTATTACATTTGAAATTTTTGCATATCTTTCGTATGTTTTTGAAGCGTGTTCAGCATTTTTTCTTGCGATTTCATATTCATTTTTTTCTTGTGCATTGTATAAGCTTAGAATTAAATCACCTTTTTTTATTTTATCTCCCACATTTGCATAGATATTTGATACAACTCCTGAAACTGAAAGTCCAAGTTCTGATTTTTTTTCACTTACAACATCAAATGTAGCATAAATATCTTCTGCAATAAGAGATTGTAATATAAGTAGTGTAGTTATAAATATTTTTTTCATTTATTATTCCTTTATTATTTTTATTTATTTGTATATTGATTAATTAGGTAATCAAGGTGCTTATTAAGAATGTTTTGAGTTTCAAAAAACTCTAAATTTGAGGCTTTTGCTTTTATTAATGAACCTTTTAAAATCATAATTATTGTATTACTTAGCATATCAATGTCATCTATTTGGAATTCACCTTTTATAACACCTTCTTGTAAATATTTAAAAACATACTCGTAATCTCTTTGAAAAAAACTTTCAAAATAGCTTGTATAAAGTTTCGTTTCATCAATAAGCATTGAACTTACAAAATTTTGATAAAAAACTAGTAATTTTTCTTTGTCATAAATTTTTTCAAAATCAATAAAATTAAAATAATTTAAGATTTTTTCTTTTGAACTCATTTGAGGTTTTATTCGGGCATTAACAGATTCTTCATGTTGTTGTGTAAGAATATCCCAAATTGCAAATATAATTTCATCTTTATTTTTAAAATATAGATAAATTGTACCCTTTGCAACACATGCATTTTTAGCAATTTCTTCAATACTTGTTTTTTGAATACCTTTTTGACAAAAAAGATTAATACATGAAAGGGCAATTGCATTTCGTTTTTCTTCTTTATTTATAATTCTAGCCATTAACTACCTCTTTATTAATGAATGACCGTCAGTCATTTATAAGATAATATAACTTTTATCAAAAATTGTCAATAATAAAGTAATAATATCAATAAATATAGGAAAAATAAAATGCAATTTATATTTAATAATTATCATCAAAACACAAAACACTCATATTTATCAATAAGAACAAATCCCAATAGGGTAAATTGGGACAATCCACCAAATAGATTTAAATTTTATCCACAGGAATATAAAAGAATTAATTTAAGTTCACAAAATGAGAATTATAATTTTTTATATATGATTGCTGGAATTAGTGCAAAAAAAACATATCCAAATATGGAATATTATTTAAGAGTCAATCCAAGTGCTGGGGCTTTATATCCAAATGAGATATATTTTCAAGTGCGAAATGTAGATGGTTTTGAAGATGGAATTTATCATTTTGAAGTTGGCTCATCAAGTGTAGTTTTATTAAAAGAGTTAAAAAAAGATGAAGGGATAGAAGATTTATTAGAAATATCTTATCTTGTAGATGGATTTATATTTTTTATTTCATCAATATATTTTAGGTCATCTTGGAAATACAAAAATAGGGCATTTAGATATTGTTTATTGGATGCTGGACATATAATTGGTTCTATGGAAGCTAGTTCATATTTATATGATAAGGATTTTGAGGTTTTATATGATTTTCCAAAAATAAAGTTAAATGAATTTTTTGGTTTTGATGAAAAGGAGTTTTTCACTTCAATTGTAATTGCTGGAAATAAAAAAGAGGGTAAAACAAATATCTTTGAATTTAAAATACCAACACTAGATGGGGCAAGTTATATAGAAGAGAATATCTCTTTTTTTGAGAAAAATGAGATGGTTGAAAATGCCTATAAAGACAGTTTAAAAATAGTAGATAAAAAAGAGCAAGAAAATTGTGCAATTTTCTCTTTTCAAAAGGAGAGATTCAAAGATATTATATTTAAAAGAAGATCAATTCGAGAGTTTGATAAACAGTTTATTTCAAAACTTCAATTTGAATCAATTATGAGTGTTGTAAATCAAGCAATCAAAAGTGATTGTGATGAACAAGTTGATATTTTTTATACGGTAAATAGGGTTGAAGGTTTAGTTTTAGGTCTTTATAAAAATGGAAATTTAATAAAAAGTGGTGACTTTAGTGAAAAAGCTGGATATTTATGTTTGGAACAAGATTTAGGAAAAAGTAGTGCAGTTACATTTTTTTTAACAACAAAAAGTAAAAACTATCAAGAATCCTATCAAAAAGCAGGAATCATTGGTCATAGATTGTATTTAGCATCAAATTATCTAGGTATTGGATGTAGTGGAATAGGGGCTTATTATGATGATGAGGTTTGTGAATTTATAGAGGAGAGTGCGATGGTTTTATATGCACTTGCTATTGGAAATTAAAAGCGAGGTTACTCGCTTTTAATTTATTCTTTTAATCATTTGGAGTATTCATCATCCAAATAGAAAAAATATCAAGATAATTCCAAAAAGATAATTTCAAATCATCTGGCATATCAAGTGGCTCTAAAACTTTGATATATGATTCAAGCCAAATTAATCTTGCTTCTGGAGTGATTTTAAATGCTGCATGTCTTCCTGCCATCATGGGAGCACCTCGACTTTGATTGAAGTAATCTGGACCTCCACAAATTTGGATAAAAAAATCAGCTGAGTGTTTTTTTGCCATTTCAAATCCTTCATCAGTTGGAGGAAACAGCCCTTTTATATTACTTTGTCTTAATAGGTCATAGTGACTTGAGATTAGATTTCTCATTCCATCTTCACCTAAAAATTGTAAAACTTTTGGATCTGGTTTTACAACAGGAGGTCTAGTTCCAAGTTGTGCTTGAGTTATAGTAAATTGCATTTTTATTAACCTTTAAAAGAATATTATTTTGTTGCATAATTGCGTTGGTATAATACAATATATTTAATTTTAAACACTTTTTAGAAAGAAAAAAAAGTTTACTATGTTAAAATGCCAGAATTAAAAAAATAGGATTTTAATGAAAGAAAATATTGAGGATATTATGGAGTGTTATCATTGTGGTTTATTCATAAAAAAACACAATAATATAACCACAACTCAGCGATGTCCAAGATGTAATAGTAAAATAAAAAGTGATAAAAAACACTCTTTAGACTCTTTATATTATGCAATTTCAGCACTTCTATTATTTGGTATTTTAAATGTTTATCCAATTATTACTTTGAATATAAATGAAAACGAACTAAAAGCAACTTTGATTGGAACAGTTTCTATTTTGCTAGAACAAAATTTCTTTTTTGTGGCACTTATAGTTTTTTTTACTATCATATTAGCTCCCATATTAAACTCTTTAGTAATAATTTTTTCTTTCATCCAAGAAAAAACAAATATTAGACTTTTTTCTGACACTTTGTTGCATGATAGTTTTCATTTTTTTAAACATTGGGGATTTGTTGAAGTTTTTATTATAAGTATTATTGTTACGTATATAAAACTTATTGGAATGGTAAATACTACAAAATTTGATATTGGTTTTTATATTATGTTAGTTTATATATTTTGTTTTTATATGTCAAATTTAAAGTTTGAAGATAAAAGCGTATTTGGTGATTAAATGGTTTTAATATCTTGTAAAAATTGCCATAAGATGTATGAAAAAGAAAATTATAATGATTTTGTTTGTACAAGGTGTAATCATGTTGTTCAAAAACGAATAAAAAATTCTTTACAAGTTTCTCTTGCACTTATTATTTGTGCCACATTACTTTATATCCCAGCTATGGTTTATCCAATGATGGAAGTAACAAGACTTGGAGTAAAAATTGAAAGTACTATTTTAGAAGGTGTTATTAGTTTTTTAGATATGGAGAGTTATTTTATTGCAATTGTAATTTTTACTGCAAGTGTTGTAATTCCTTTGATTAAACTTGTTGGATTACTTTTTATTTTTATTAGTTTAAAAATAAATGTAAAAATGCAAAATAATAAAAAAATATTGATATTTAAATTTGTTGAAGCCATTGGAAAATGGTCAATGATTGATATTTATGTGGTTGCATTATTGGCTTCAATAGTACAACTTGATGAACTTTTTAATATAAAAGGAGGAATTGCTGCAACCTCTTTTGCTTTAATGGTAATTTTAACAATGATAGCAGCAAATAGATTTGATACAAGGATTATTTGGGATGAGTAATGAAACAATAGAACAACAAGTATATGAACCAAAAATAGAAGATAAAAAAGCAGTTTCATTTATTTGGATTTTACCACTGATTATTTTGGGAATTTTAGGGTGGATTGCTTATGAGTCTTATATGAAAAAAGGCACGAATATTAGGGTTATATTCAAAAGTGCTGAGGGTTTAAAAGAGGGTGTAACCACATTAGAATATAAAGGTTTACAACTTGGAAAAGTAACAAAAATTTCTATGCATGAAGATTTAAAAAGTGTAAAAGTAAATATTTTAGTTGATAATGAAGTTGCAAAATATGTGGCAAGTGAAGGTTCATCTTTTTGGATTAAAAAACCCACCGTTTCTTTGACAAAGATTTCAGGATTAAATACTTTAATTAGTGGATATAAAATTGAATTATCTCCAACTTTTAAAACCCATGAAGAGTATGATAAGGGAAATCCTAAATACAATTTTGAAGGTTTAGATACTCAACCAAATGATGAACTTGATAATGATGGATATTATGTCTCTTTAATTGCAAATGATAAAGATAATGTGGAAGTTGGAACTCCTATTTTTTATAATAATTTTCAAATAGGTGAAATTACAGCAAAAGAGTTTATTTTTGAGAAAGTTTATTTTACAGCTTATGTTTATGATAAGTTTAACTATTTAGTAAATAGAAGTTCTCAGTTTTTTATAAATGAAGCTTTAAAAGTAAGTTACGGAGCAAGTGGATTAAATATTGAAGTAGGGTCATTATACTCAGCTTTAGTTGGAGGAGTTACTGTTATTACTCCTGATAAAAATGAAGCAAAAATATCAAAAGAAGAAGCATATATTTTATACGGGAAAAAAGATGATTTAAAAAACAAAGTATTTTTTAATATAAGTTTTAAAGATGCAGCAGGAATAGAACAAAATACTCCTATTATATTCAAAGGTATTGAAATAGGAAAAATTACTGAAGTAAAATTAAATAAAGAAAATTTAGATTCTAAGGCATTTATATATGAAGAGTATAAATATCTGTTGACAAATAAGACTAAATTTTTTGTGGAAGAACCAAGTGTTTCATTCGATGGAGTTAAAAATTTAGGAAATATTATAAAAGGAAATTTTGTATCTTTAGATTATAAAAAAGGTGATTTTAAAAACAGTTTTATAGCAATTA
>OCVT010001463.1_pt1 | contig 10183 bp, 10 predicted proteins | sample 1539111 | NCBI WGS metagenome assembly OCVT01 (sample SAMEA3991482, study PRJEB22521) | metagenome | biome: anthropogenic terrestrial biome; feature: sewage plant; material: raw primary sludge | place: Sweden | collected 2012-09-26 | reverse complement strand
TAAATTCTCAAAGACTAACTGATTATCATTGAATTTTGATAGATTGTAAGCTAAAATAGAGTTATCATACAGGTCTTTGATAATACTTAAGTACAGTCTACCCTGTTTATGATACACATAAGAAACATCTGTCACTAACTTTTCATGAGGTCGTGTGGCGACGAAGTGTCTTGCGAGAAGGTTTGGCGAAACCTTTCTCGCTTTTTTGTTCATTTCTTGCCTCGTGCAAGAAGTAAAGCGTTTCTTGCGTATTGGCGATTTCAAACCGAGAACTTGCATATAGCGAAGGACAGTCTTTGGGTTGACGCTTATACCATAAAGTCGCTTAAGTTGCATCCAGATATAGCGATAGCCCTTAAAAGAGGCATCAAAGAGAAGTTGAATCTTCTCTGCCAGCTGAGAATTCCAAGATTTTGTAAGGGGGCGGTTTTTCTTAATCCAGCTATAATAACCACTCCTTGAAATACCAAGATAATGACAAAGAGCAGTAATGGCATACTGTCCTGTTAAACTATCAACGACTTGATACTTAGCTCTTGTAGAGATTTTTACAAGAGCTTTCTGAGCTTTTTTAGAATAGCTACCTCCATTTTGAGATAGTTGACTTGTTCTTCTAAAGTCATCGTCTCTGACTTAACTTGTGCCGGTCTACCACGATTATCTTGATAGAGAAGTTGAGGATTGTTCTCGTACAATTTAACCCAATGTTGTACTTGTGAGCGATTGGTGACACCAAAATGTTCTGCCACTGATTGATAGCCACCTAAGTGGTCAAAAAGATAAGCTTGTGCAACCTTTACTTTAAAGTCGCCCGTGTAGTTCTGATTTTTACGCATGAAAAAGCTCCTTGATAAAATGATTGAAATAGTTTTTTTATTTCATGTCCATTTTACCAGAAGCTGTTCAGACTATGCTTAGTTTTCTGTGTTTTTTTCTAATTTCATTTAGAGGTGAATTAATTGGTAGTTATTAGAGGTGCCCTTAAATACTTTGAACATGGCTTTCATTTTTCTATCCTTGATTTTATTAATTTATTTCAAAAGAGTGCTTTAGCAATTGAATTTCTTATAACTACTATTATACCACGTCCCGCAACTCGCTCAGCACGTCTTAACCGAACAATTACAAATTATCTTTAGCCACTCCTAAACACCAAAAACATCCAACCTACTCACTCAGCTCCCAAATAACCAAGCCGCACACTCAACGGTAACCCCTAACCCCACGCTAAAACGCCGTTTCAGGCACTAAAAAAGGCTCCCTAGACACAAGCCCAGAAAGCCCTAGATTCCTTATAAACAAAGGGTTTAAGCCTTATTTAACCTTAGATAGCAATGCTACACACTCAATATGCTCTGAGAGTGTGGTTTTGATATTTGTGTGTATTTTGGTTTGTTGAGTTGATGGTTTTGATGTTGTTTTGTTGATCGTAAATCGCCATTTTGACATTCTCCTTACTATGTGTTACACGCGCTTATTCACCTTGTTCGTATTGTATAGGTTGCCCTAAAATAGCTTCTAATTTTCTTATTAACATTTTTTTCCGAGCGGCGATAAATTCTTTAAAAGCAGATATATCATAATTTACATTTTGAGGTATCAATTGACTTGTAAAATCAAATACATCTCTAATCCCCGGTTTTTCGACCCATTCTGAAAATGCATCATCATTTTTCAAGGTATTTAATTCGCTGTTAAGTAACTGCAAGTTGAGAACGCTATTGTAATTGTTTCTATCTTTATAAAATTCCGGATCTTCGAATTTCGATAAATCATTTTCGGTAAGTTTCTCGAAATAGCTAACAGGGTTGATATGATCTTGATGGTATTCATAGCCAGAAGGCAAATCCGAATATAGCAAATTAAGCATAACCGTACATTCAGGTGATCCGTATTGCGATGTAAGCAATTCATCCAACAATTCACGATCTACACGCAAATTTTTGGCTGGATTATTTGCAAACATAACTTTTATCTTGTCGAACGAAAACTGGTTATCATTGTCATTTAAAGCCGTTCTTATTTGTCTCAAAACAGTATCTGACTGCCCGCTAAACACTTTTTTCAACAGGGATACCGAGAGCCATTTTTTTATTTCTTTTTTCTCTTCGTGAAACTTACTTGGTTTGTTGATTTCTTCGTGAATATTTTTTTTATAGATATAATAAATGATTGGGATAACAGCGTTTTTAGCGCGTAAGCTTGAATCGTTATATCCCATGATAGATAGCAATTTGAACGCAGCAAGAATTGATTTTTCAACATTATCCCAATTTGTTTCAATCGTTGAAATCAGCTCTCTACTGAAATTCTTGATTTGAAATTTTATATCAGCATTAAAAATAACCAAACACGTTTTCAAAATAAAATCTTGAGAAACAGAAAAATTTTTCTGGTCAATTGCACGAACGTTGTTAATTAGCTTTGGCAACTTATCCCTTAAATCTAAATCTGATGTATTGATGATTATGGACATCAATAAATCTGAAAAACTCAAGGGTTCTCCCCCACTATTAGTGCGAATGAATATATCGAGGACTGTATCTGTGTCCTGCTTAGTTTCAACATAGTAATTGATGAGCGGCTCATCAAAAATTTTTCTGCGAAGTTTTCTAAGAGCGTCTTTTGCGAATTTATGCTTATAATAATTTTCATCAATAAAATCATCTAGTTCATCATTGGTCTCAAATTTTAAAATATCACCAACTTTAAACCACATATTATTTTCATCATTAATAATATGACTTGGTTGCAAAAATTTAAAGTCATAATTCATCGAGAAGCTTTCATCATCACTTTGCTTGGGTGCTGCAAGATTCAAATACAGATATTTAGTTGGAATATTGGTCTCATCATTAGTCCACCACTTTTTACTAAGTTTTGTGGCATAAGACCCTCTCAACCCTATATAAATGCTTGTTAACCTTTGCTGACCATCTATAACTGCAATGAAATCAGGATCGGTAGCAGCGGTAGACACAAGCTCATTATTTTCGTTAAACCTTTGTCGATAATTTAACAAGAAAGAATAGAATTTAAAATCATTTTTTATTTGTGAATCAGTAACTTCCCAAAACATGAATGAGTTAATCGGGTAATCCTGCATGATACTATCAAACAACTTTTCTATTTTATCCGATGACCAAACAAATTTACGTTGAAGCGCTGGTAATAGATATTTGTTGTTTTTAACGCTATCAGTTACATTCTTCAGCGTCAGTTCTTTTTGATATCCTCTCTCCATGAGCCACTCCTTTTGTTTTTCGTTACTTCCTATTATACTCGCTTTTTAGGTATCTCGCCATACCTGTAAATTTATCTTAACAACTCACGAATCAAAAAAGAGCCGTTTTAAGACTCTTAGATTGCTACTTTAACCGATATGCCTGATTTGAATTCAACTTCAATTCCATCATCATTTACCGTAATTTGGTCAATGAGCCTACGGACTAGAACATCGCTGTACTCAATGACGGCATCTTGCCCATCTAAAAATTCAGTGAGTTCTTTGACCCTCCGTTGCTTATTGGCAAGCTCTGCTAATTCGCTATCAATTTTTTCATTTGCCTTTTGCAGCGAGATTATCTGACGCGCTAAATCATCATAATCATCACCACCAGTCGCTTTTGTCACGATTTGCTTTTGTAATTTCGTTAGCTTGCTCTGGGTCGCAACCTTTTGCTTTGTTAGCGATTTGCTCAGCACGCTGTCGATGTTCTCTTATAGCTGCTTTAAAAACTTCTCTTTATCAACTAAAAATTGAGTGATAGCGCGGGCAATTCCTGAATGTAATTTCTGCTCATCAACCGTTCTGCCGCGGCAGTCGCGATTACGCTTATCTAGTCGGCTTATACATCGCCATACAAAACCTCGATCTTTCCAATAAATACGGCGATAAGATTCCGAGCATCCACCGCATTTTGAAACACCGGTTAAAGCATATCGGCTTGAATATGTTTGCTTGCGACCGTTTTTCCCTTTATTATTACGAATCCTAGCCTGATTTATAAAATAAGTATCTCCCATATTTTTTAATATTACTACATCCCTTTTACAACATCAATTGGAACATCTATCCTCCCTCTTGCCACGACCACATCATCAACAACCGCATAACACTCAACATAATGATTTCCATTAAAAGAAGTCGGCTCTTCATGCGTTTTGTCTCCCCGCTTAATTTGACCCCGCTCACAATTTCGCCTTTTTGCCTCCGCACCAACGTTTCGGACTTTCCAGTAATATTCCACATTCAAGCCTAAATCATAGAATTGTCGAGCATTAGCTACGTAGAAACGAAGTCTTCTTCCACCAAGGATTTTCCAATGAGATGATAAAAAATCGGATAATTTTCGTGAAAGCATGCCTGGTTGAGAAACATCGCAATCCAGTTTTAAGTTATAACGAATATCGACCTTATAGCCTAAATCTTCAATAAATTGCTCACTCGCAGCTTTCGTTTCTTTTTTCTTATACCCGAATAATTCACGAAGAACTTTTTCCTCATCTTCATCATCGAATTTCTTCAGAGCCTTTTTAGCTTTGGTTATAAATTTTCCGCCATCATCGTTTGTGATTTTCTGGTTGCTTCCGAGCGCTAACCAACACACTCTTTCTTTATCTTGTTTTGCTAAAAATTCAAATAAATCTTTCAATAAATCAAATTCACTTTTATCGCGAAAATCATCGTTTTCATCAAGATAATCACAAACCATCGTATCAATCAAAAGTCCCTTAAAAGAAAAACCTATGTGATTTTTCCATTGTCTCATCAGATAGCAGAGATAATTAAAAATCTCATTTGTCTGATTTTTCATCTCGCGTGATTTTTTAATCTCGGGAACTGGTTTTGTGGTTTTCCAACTTCCATCACCATGGCTATCTGGAAACTTAAAGCTTCCATCCGTCTGTTCAAATCCTGGGACAAGCTCAATCCGACCATCAGTAAAAGAGATGACAACAACTTGACCATCGCCCTTAATATTGGTACTTGAATAAAGCTTTCGGATTTCTTCTTTTACCTCTTGAAGCAGTTTCGATTGTCCATTGTTTTCGTGACTGTCAAAGCGATTATAAACTTCCCTTGGTAACTTAAAAATTACATCGTAATCACTCGTTTTTGTGATAGCTGTTCCGCGACCGATTGAACCGACTTGAAGCATCTGATTATCTCGCGAATCATAATATTTATCACAAAGCTTATTGTTTATTTTGTCGATTCTATCTTGCCATATTTCTACCTCATCATCATCACGAACCAAAGTTTTTGCGAAATCAATTATCATTACTTACCTCATCATCTTCCAATAATTTTTTAGGGATAAAAAAATTGTAGTCCTCGTAGTAATCATTATCGCGATTTTCCTTGATTCTTTTTTCCGCTATTTTACGAGCTCTTTTTGACGGATTAAGAAGCTCCGAGCTATATTCCAATCGTAGTTCTTTCATTTTCATAAATTTTTCCGAAAGATTACCCAGTTCTTCATTGTATTTTGCCTGATATAACAGCTCAGTTGCTTTTTCGCGAAGTTCGAGAAATTTATTCGCTGAAATTCGAAAAGAATCCGACAATTTTTCAAAATCTTCCTCCTTACTTAACAAACTGATAAAAGTCGTGGCGAGCGACAAAACAAACGTGATAATCAGCGCAATCTCATGAAAACCTGATGAGAGTTTTAAGAGAAAACTTCCAAGCCCAGCGGAAGTGAGCGCAGCGAAAGTTATTTTCGCATATTTCGCAATCTTGGAATCCCGCGTATAAAAATCCGATTGTGTAATTTGGATTTTGTGTGTCCAGCCGACATTTACGATGAAATTTTTCAGTTCTTCTTGTAAGCGAACTCTTTCTTTAATTTCTATCATTACTCAAATTCCACCGTTTCTTCCGCCGTTTGATAAACATCAATCCGTTGCTCAACATTGAGTCGATTTACAAGCCATCCGCGCAAGCTGCACTGCTGAATAAAGTCTTCAATACGATTAACACCATTCATTTCGCGAAGTGTAACCACTACGCCGAAACGAATCCCTTCACCGTCACGAGGCTGCAAACGATCTTTCGTTTTGATGCTCATTCCCCAAAGTTTATTCTCATACACTTTTTTTGCTCGAGCTTTCGGTCTAATAACTTCCCCAATATGCTTGACATTGTCCCATTTTCTAAAAAGTTTACGAGCTTCTTCTTCATTCATCGGATGATCTTCGCTTTCCATGCTCTGCTGGTTATCATTGATAGTGATAATATCTCCCTTATCATTTTTCACGCGTCCAAAATATAGATCCAACTCAGTATTTGTATAATCTACTCCCTGATTTCGCGAAGTTTTTGGAAAATAACACATCGTTGCTTTCGCGATATAAGGATATTTCCCATCAGCAACTGGAACAGGAAAACGATAGTTGTAAGTGTTATACTGTTCCGAAACCCCCGAAATAACAAACTTGATTTCGTCATTTTTTGATTTCAAGATATCATCAATTTTTTGTGGAACAACCCCATAGCCTTTCAGTTTAATCGATTCCCAATCTGTTTTATTTTCCCAACCAACCGCAGAGTCAATCAACATCGCTTTCGCTACTTCACGTGGTAAATCCATCACATCAATAAGATACGACAATTTTCGCGAAATCCAGGGTGCCGCGTAAGATGTTCCTGAAACATTCGCTTCTCCAAGCGGTTCGCAAACTTTCATCCATTTCTCCGGGGTTCCACCATAATAACTCACGTCAGGTTTCGCGAAAAACTCAAGAACAATCCCCTCACGAGTATAAAGCGCCGGTTGATTATTAATCCCCACAGAGTTGACGACAACTGAATTTAGCGAATCTGCTGGTGCTCCAATTTTTTTCGCAGGTTCAGTGCTTGCTTTATTTGTTCCAGCTATAACAAAAATCACGTCATTCTCAAATTGAATTTGATCAAGTATAGCCCCCTCAGCAGATATGAAATTTTGATTCACTTCATCATTTGACCCCAACGACAAATTCCAAACATGAATATCACGATTTTGCGAAATAATTTCACGAATTATTTTAATAATTGAAAATGAGCTAAACGCTTTTGCAGTTGCGACTCCAAAATGTCGCACCTTAAAGTTGCCACATCCATCATCTAGGTCAGGATTTAACCGCGGTCCATCAACAATAATAGATGAAACAGCCGTTCCGTGAAACATGTCATTTGCTGTTTTTTCAATATTCTCATCAAGCATATCACGGTATTCCACCCATTCACTAAAGTAAACATGCTCATCAAACAATGTATCTATAACACCGATTATTGGCTCGTTGGTTGGCTCAGAAATTCTAAATGAACTTTCGCGAAATTTTTCGTGAAAATCGGTTGGAGAGAATTGTGCAAAATCTTCCACTGCCATCGCAACCAAATATGGTGCTTCTCGAAGCAAGATTTTCAAATAATCTTCATCTAACAAAACAGTACGCTCATCTAAAATACGGTCCGCAGAAACACGTATCCCAAGCTTTCTAAGAAGTTCTTTAACATCAGTATTTGTATCATATAATGTCACAATCGCTTCTTTTTCGGTGTTAAATTTTCCTTCGCCTAAATCAAATTTTTCCACATAAGAAGCATCAACAATGATTTGCTGAAACAACGTTTTATTAATGCCATAAAAATCAAAATCAATTTTCGCGATATTTTCCTTATTATTAAAGGTTTCAGTATCCACTTGTCCGTCAAATTCATCATTGAGAATCTGAATTGTTCTAGTGATGGACTGAATTGAATGCTCAACAGATTGTAGAGTTACAAAATGAGTGATGACATGCTTATGTTTTTCGCTATTTTCGCGAAATTTCGCACCAACAATTGTATCATTGGCTTTCTTTACCTTTGATAAGAATCCACTAATTCTATTGCTTTTTGCTGCGACTTTATTATAATACACGCTGATTAGTGCCCCGCTTAACAACACTTGATTTTCCCAAAAACGTTCCATTTCTAATAAATCCTTTTTGAGACTTTCAAGGTGTGAAACGCTTACTCTTTGATTGGCAGCAAGAGTTGGAGCGCCTGGTCGATTAGCGCTAGCTTTTTGCTCAAATCTTCCTTTCAGTTGTAAAACATCATTCATTTATCTACTCTCCTTTAAGTTCTCGCGCAACTTGACTTTTGGAAATTCCTGTTAATATTTCAATTTCGCGAAGTGTAAAACCCTCTTTTTGTAATTTTTTCAGGTCAGTTGGATTTTTCAATACATTTCTGAGTAAACGCTTCATGTAATCAAACTTATAGTTTGGATCACTAAACGCAAGCGATGTTCGTATTAAATTATTCAACTCCCCTGGATATGGAATCGGGTCTAATTTAGCAATAATTTTCTTAAACAGTTTCATATCTCGTCCAGTATTTTGGAATTTTTTCATCATTGATTCCAACATGATTCCTGCGATTTCTATCAAATCATCATTCGTATAGCGATCAAAATTAATAATGGCATCAAACCTTCGATTCAGTGCCTTGTCAAACTTCTCGAACAAATTCGTTGTCGCAATAAACACCACTTCTGGACTTAATTTATCCAATTCTTTCAGAATCGTAGATGTCACACGTCCCATTTCACGAAGATCATTCGAGTTTACACGATCAAGCGCAATTGCATCAATTTCGTCAAACAAAATCATTGTTCGCGAAGGATAAGCCATCGTATTAATTTCGCGAAAAATTTCCACGATATTTTTTGCAGTTTGCCCCATTTTACTATCGATTAATTCGCTAAACTCAACAATATACAATTGGCGGTTCAGTAATCGTGCGATTTGTTTGGCAGTTTCAGTTTTTCCTGTTCCTGGCGCACCTTCAAACAAGAATTTATTAATCCCAAGCCCGTGGTTGATTGCGTTAATTACTCCTTTGACGTCTTCACTGATTGATGTCGGTAAAGGTAAAGGATCATTATCAAGTTCTACGCGTTTAAAAAAATCACTCTCTAATATATTTCCTTGCGGAACAAATGTGCTTGCGCTTGAAAGTAAACTCATCACATATTCCGCCAGCTGATGATCTCCAGACTGATCGAAGGCACGAGCTATATCAACAGCCTCATTTCTAAACTGAAAATCATCATTCTCTACGTGATATTTTATCAGGTTGATAATATTTTTTTTCTTAATCATTTTCAATACCTTCCTTATATCATTCATTATACAACTTACAGGGACACAATTCAATAATTTTGGGACACACATATATAAAATATTTTTTGAATTAAAAATAGAACCCCCATATTCTGAAAGTTCTACTTAATAGCAATACACCCCTGTTAATTTATTGATTTATTCGTTATTTCGGTAATTGAGTTATCGGGGGTTGTAATTTAATCATAGGAGGTATGGAAATGCAAGAGGGTGTAGTGAAAAAGAATAAAAAAGAAAAAGCTATATTATTGAGCTTTGTCTTTAATCTGATGATTCAAATTCTCAAAGTATTATACTTAAAGGTACGTAGCAATACACTCTCAATTATTTTATTTACTTCTATTTTGTCTGAATCACCAGACTAACATTCAGTTAAAAATCGTCATCCATAAATTTTTCCGCATCTGATAATTTAGCGTTTTTCATTATATGCTGAATCGTTTTGATAAGCGCTTTCTTATTTTGTTCTGTCGGTATAAAATTTGAGCTAATAATATAAGTTATGTCGCCAATTTTATGTTCATGGGTCGTTAACCCATCTTTGTTAACATAACTTCTTATTTCCACATCTCCTTTATTTTTTTCTTTAGCCATTATCATACATCCTCCTTTATTTATTTAGGAATTGACAGAGAATCTCTATCAACCATAGTGTATCACAACAATATATACTCAATATTAAATTCAGATACTAGAGATAACAAAAAGAGCGGATTTCTTGTCCGCTCTACTATGTTTATTGGAAAAACTAGTTTTAACCGTGATTGATTGTTATTTGCTTGCTTATATGATAATCGTATATATTGAGCGTTTATGATACCATAAACATATGTGCATATTAAAAAGATACAACTTTAGACCGATGTTCAATTTAATAGTATATGATATAATATCATTAATGGGGTGTACATCTATTGAACATAAATTAAACCTAAAAATTAAACCTAAAAATTAAACTTAAAAATTAAACCCAAATTGTAAAATGAAGTTAGCCACCTCAGGGAAAAAATTTTCCCACTAAAAA
>OCVT010001460.1_pt1 | contig 10188 bp, 7 predicted proteins | sample 1539111 | NCBI WGS metagenome assembly OCVT01 (sample SAMEA3991482, study PRJEB22521) | metagenome | biome: anthropogenic terrestrial biome; feature: sewage plant; material: raw primary sludge | place: Sweden | collected 2012-09-26 | reverse complement strand
GCTACAAGAACAGCAAAATCAGCAGCTGACCATCGAAATGAATATATCGCCCAGACTTGTGATGAATTGGTGTTTGGCTATATAGGAGAAGGCAGCAGTTTGCAAATGCTGTTTCAAGAATACAAAGAACAATCAATCTTACTATAATAGAATCCAAAAGTAAGTAAACAATATGACAGCAATAATTGATCCGAACGGTATGATCATTCTTCGTAGCAAGAAAAAATCTTCTGCCATTTTATCTATTAAATTTTATCCACAAAACCTGTTGATAACTATGTGGAAAACCATACTAATAACTCGATCATAACTTGTGAATAATCAACAGAAAAGGAAGGTGGACCTTAAAATGGGGGATATCCACAGGGTTATTAATAAGTTTTTTATCAGTTTTCCACAATTTTTGAATGAAAAAAGATATAAACTTATTAATTTTGCACCGAATTGCAGAATTGTTGATAAGTATGATTACCTTCTCATTATCAATGAGTAATAATGAAATGCTTATGTTGATAAACAGATATCTGATGTTTATATCTTCTTATACAAGATTTTAGACCAAAAGTTATCAACGTATCAACAGTACATTATAGTTTTACATTCTATTATTAAATTAAAGAATTAAATAAATATGATTATATTGTTATGATTAAAAAAGAATGGATGGAAAAAGGTTATATAGATGAACCTGTAGACAAATCTCTTGATATAAAGAATGAGATACGAAAGATGTGTAAAGAGAAGAATGCTATCATCCTGGCTCACTACTATACACAAGGTGAAATACAGGATATAGCCGACTTTATAGGCGACTCACTGGCTCTGGCCCGTAAGGCTGCCAATACGGATGCTAAAATCATTGTGATGTGCGGTGTCCACTTTATGGCTGAAACTTGTAAGATACTGAGTCCTGAAAAACTGGTACTGGCTCCTGATCTGAATGCCGGTTGTTCGTTGGCTGACAGTTGTAAGGCTGATGATCTGAAGAAATATAAAGAGGAACATCCGGGATATAAGGTTGTAAGTTATGTAAACACTACTGCTGCCGTGAAGGCACTGACAGATATTGTGGTTACATCGGGCAATGCCAAGAAGATAGTGGATTCGTTTGACAAGGATGAGAAACTGATATTCGGTCCGGATTATAATCTGGGTAGTTATATCAATACAATCACCGGTAGACAGATGTTGTTGTGGAACGGTGGCTGCCATGTACATGAAAGATTCTCTGTGGATGAAATAGTAAAACTGAAAAAGCAGTATCCTCAAGCCAAGGTTCTGGCACATCCTGAATGTAAGGGTCCTGTGCTCGCTGTAGCCGATGTTGTAGGTTCGACGGCAGTATTACTCGATTATTCCATCAAAAGCGCTGAAAACGAATTTATCGTGGCCACAGAGGCAGGTATTCTGCATGAGATGCAACGTAACTGTCCTGATAAGAAGTTTTATCCTGTTCCTCCTGAGATATCTGAAGGTGGTGTAGGATGCAGTTGCAATGACTGTGAATATATGAAAATGAATACGCTCGAAAAGATATATAATGCACTCAGATATGAATGGCCTGCCGTAGAGGTGGAAGAGAATATCAGAAAAAAGGCGTTGAAACCTATTCAGAGAATGTTGGAACTAAGTTGATCTTGGTTCTGATATTCTTTTGTAGATATAACAGGCTGCCGTCATGATAATGAATGGCATATAGGGATTGTGGAACCGGGTTTCGCCATGGGCTACAAGAGCGATGGATGCCGTTCCTAATATGATGATGAGCAGCGACAGATAAACATGCTTATTCTTATTATATATCATATAAGTACTACTTATTATAAATAATATGATGAGTATGTAATAGTATAATAAGTTGATAACTGTGAAAGTCTGTATGTATGAGTAATTTGGAAAATCCTTTTTGAGGGATAACATGCTTATTTCTCCATACATATAAGACTTGTTCTTATCTTTCATCATTGCGCACAGGTTTACATTGTCGGATACATAAGTTTTGAGTATCTTATAAGGCATCTGACGGATATATTCGCCGGGATGACTGACAATCCAACTGATACAGCGGCGTCGCCAGACGGAGTCTCTCTGAAAGCAGTCGATATGATTATCATTTTCTATATACATCGGATTGCCTTTGGTATATAGCAGACGGTCTTCGCGGATGTGATGGTTATGGTCCCAACTATACTGCATCAGGTTCTGCCATCCCGACTGCGCCTGATAGATAAAATGACCTGTACGATGCGCACTGATACTGCCTATCACTCCTATCATCAAGATGAAACCTGACAGGATGCAGAGAGATTTGATATAGTCTTTCTGTCTGATGATGACCAGATAGATACAGAGAGACAACAGAAAAACAATGGCCAAAGGTCTGAACCAGTTGGCCACAGCCAATATCATTCCACTGGATATAAGCAGTGGTACATTCTCTTTGTATTTCAGGACTGTCCATATACCAAGCAGGATGAAGAAAGCAAACGGCACTTCTGCCAAGGTGGATGTGGCTTCACCATAATTGGCAGGATAGATGACGTATAATATCAAGGTGATAAAAGCTACTTTCTCCTTAAACAGGATATGGGCTATCTGATATAACAGGTAAGCGGTGGCTCCCTTCATCAGGGTATATAGAATAAGAAGCGGTACGACGGAACGGAACAGGTATAATGACAGTGCTACGGCATTGATGGCACCTACATTCCATATAAAAGACAATGAACCGAAATCGGAGGTGACGGGATATGGTTGCCCCATATCGACACAATGACGGGCTATCCGGATATAACTGTCGCTATCGGGGTAAGGGGTGTAACCGAAAACAAATAATATAATCAGTTGTAAGATGACGAAAACGCTTATAATAATATAAGTATACTTTTTCATTTAATCATCGCGATTTTACATACAGTACCTTTGCTACCGTCTTGCTTTGCTGTTTCGACAAAGTAAATCCCTGATGCCACCCGTTTACTGTTTTTATCTTTTCCGTCCCAGGTAAACGATCCACCGTTGCTGCGTCCCTCAGATACGATAGTACCATTGGATGATACTATTTTCACGTCAGCATTGAATGAAAGTCCTACAACCGTGATCAGTCCGGTGTAATCGGGACTGACAGGATTGGGATATGCATAAACGTTATCCTTGGTCATGTCGTCAGAAGATGCCGTGGCGTCGCTCATATAGGAACACAGACCTTTGTCGGTACCGAAATATACTTCGCCCGTCTGCTGGTTGATAGCAATGGATTCTATGTTATCCGACAACAGAACACTGTTGGTAGATAAGAAATGATGTATCTGTGTGAGATTGTCGGCACTGATGAGATAGACACCGTTGCTGCTGGTACCGAACCATTTGCGGTTGGCGCCGTCGACGGCCATGCATGTAATGTCCACACCGCTCAATAAATAGTCGGCATAAGAGGTTCCGTCGTTGCGAGGCACTTTTACCTGAGTGAAGACATCATTGCTGTTGTTGATATTCGACAGGGTAAGCAGCAAAGGTCCTACATCGGTTCCTATCCATATATTGCCGTCGAGGTCTTCACTGACGCAGTGTACACCTTTTGTTAAACTTAATACTTTACCGTCCTGGTTTACAAAACTGCTGTATGTCTTGATGACATTGGTGGATGTGTTGTACTTGAACAGCGCCGGATAACCCCAGTGGTCATTGACAAACCACAATAGTTGGTTGCTGTCGAACATCATCCCTCTCAGATTACCATAACTGGTGGTGCTTGTAGACATCAATTCACTGTCGTTGCGGTCTATCCACTCACCGTCTTTGGAATATTCCACCAGACTGCTTGTAGCCTGACTGTTGAGCATCCATACATTCCCGCTCTTGTCGATAGCCATACTGTTGACCAGTACATAACTGACGTTTTCGGTACCGTCGCTTCCTATCACGGCGGAATGCAGCAAACTGTTTCCGACGGAGAAATGATGGACGTATTTCCCGTTCTTGAATTCGTATAATCCGGATCTTGATGAACTGGCGAACAGGTGTGTGTTGTCGGTCGGGTCGATGTCGACGGCTGAAATGTCCTGATAAGAAGCACCGGTGATGGAATCGAGTTGGTCCTGATAGATATTCCAGTTGTCACTGAATACCTGGATGGTACCCGGTCGGTAATAAGAATCCAATGAATTTCGTCCTCCACCGCAAGTATATAAAGTGTTGTTATATACTTTCATGAAATTGAAATAGTTGTATTTGGGTCCGTCGGGTATCACACCGCTCGATGTGACCGTATAGGTGCCGTCGGTGTTCCGGGTTTCGGATATCAGTTTACCATCACTGTTACTCGTCCAGTAGCATTTGTTGGTACTGTCGTAGACGAACGTCTTGCTGCTTGTGTCGAAGAAACTGCCTGTATCGGAATAAGAGGCGGCGGTCCAACTGTTCTTATCAAGCAGGTTGGCCGACAACGATGCCTGATATACGTTGTTGCCGTTTGCAAGCACATAGATATTACTGCCGTTGACAGCCGTATATATGACATTGAAACCGAGATTGTATGTTTCACTGATCTCTACATCTTTCATATTGACCTTGACAACTCCGAATCCCGTGGACAGATAAGCATAGATGCCGTAGACCATGACACTGTTTACGGTCTTGTCTTCCGTCATCGTCTTATTGTAATAGTCGGACAGGTTGTCCACATTCCCGGCAGCGTCCATGATATCAATGTTATAGTCGCTGTAAACGATAATCAGTTTGTGGGCACTGCTGTTCCATGCGATATGCGAAATATGACTGTCGCTGAGCTGCTTCGTCTTGTCATAAGTGGTGACGGAATTGTCCTTGACGTTATATGAATACAGATTGGTGCTGCTCAGTACAAATATATCATCCCCGGCAGGTACTATTTCGGTGACACCGTAGAAGGCAGGATAGGCAGTCCAAATGCCCAGAGCCGTTGCGTCCGCTTTCAGTACAGCAAAAAGAGAACACAGTAATAAGATGATATATTTTCTCATAAAGACAGGTATGAATTATTTCAGATAATCTACGAGTTTACTGACAGCTCTGGCCCTGTGGGATATGGTGTTCTTGACATCCTCACCCAGTTGGGCGAACGACTCCTCATAACCGTCGGGCACGAATATCGGATCATAGCCGAAACCGGCATTCCCCTTCTTTTCTTTGGAAATGGAACCCTCTATCCTACCCTCGAATTCATGAATTTCAGGTTGGTCGCTGTCGCTCCTCTTCATTATTAACGCAATAACAGTGCGAAATCTTGCACTGCGATTGTTATTATCTCCTAATTCATGCAAAAGTTTTGCCATATTGGCTTCACTGTCATGACCTTCCCCACCCGCGTAACGGGCCGAATAGACACCAGGGGCACCGCCCAGGGCATCCACTTCCAGACCGGTATCGTCGGCAAACACATTGAGATGATAATGGTCGTATACATACTGCGCTTTCTGCAAGGCATTACCTTCGAGGGTGCTGGATGTCTCCGGAATATCCACATCACATCCTATGTCCTGCAACGACACGATCTCAAACGTATCTCCCAGGATATCCTTGATCTCACGCAGTTTATTCTTATTGTTGGTGGCAAATACTATTTTCATTCTTTTACTTTTGGTACTTTCACTTTGATGGCATCGAATCCTTCTCCGAAGACACCGATGACACTACTCTGACTGACAAAGGCGTTGGGGTCTATCGTCTTGATGAGTCGGAAGATATAGACACTCTCTCGTTTCTTGGCCAGGATACAGAGTACCCTCACTCTCTTGCCGGTGTACCATCCGTGTCCGTCGAGGATGGTGACACCATGGTCCATCTCTGTACCGATGGCATTGGCTATCTCCTGATATTTCTTGCTGAATATCATAAACTGTACCGACTCTCTGCGGGCGTTCATCACACGGTCGAGAACGTAATTCTCTATCACCATCGTAGCCAGACCGAACACCACCTTGCGCCAGTCGCCGAAAATAGGAATGGTACTGCCGATGATGATCAGATCGACAAAGATGAGTACACGGCCGAGGGATATGTTGTGATACTTGTTGACGATGGCTGCCACGATATCCGTACCACCTGTACTACCGTTGTTGAGGAACACGATAGCCAAGGCCGTACCGGTCATAGAACAACCGATGATGAGCGACATGAAGTCCTGTCCGGGACCCAATACCTGCATCATCTTGCCGTCGGTACCGATCATGTATTTCTGAGTGGCCCAGAGCAATACTGACAATACCAGAATGGCATAGACGGTCTTTACCATAAACTTGAATCCCAGTATTTTCAGAGCGATGAGAATCAGCACCAGGTTGATGATGAAGTAACTGTTCTGAATAGGGATCTTGGTAGCATAGAATATGATGGCTGCGATACCGGTCACACCTCCTGTTACAATCTGGTAGGGCAACAGGAACATGGTCCAACCGAATGTATACAGCATGAGGCCAAGGGTTATCATCAGATAATCCCTGACCTCATTCCATAATGATTTATAGATAGTCATATATATTACTTGATTACGACATTTACGATGCGCTTGGGTACAATGATCACTTTAGCTACATTCTTATCGCCAATATACTTGAGAGACCTCTCGTCGGCCAAAACGGCTTTCTCGATGCTGCCGTTGTCGGCATCAGCGGCGAATTCCATCTGGAAACGGGCTTTTCCGTTGAACGAGATAGTGAGTGCCATCGTGCTCTCCACGAGATACTTCTCGTCGTAAGCTGGCCATGCTGCATCGCATACACTATCCTTCTCTCCCATGGCCGACCATAGTTCTTCGGCGATATGGGGGGCAAACGGTGTGATGAGTATGACGATATCCTTCAGCAGAGACTTGTTGCGGCATTTCAACTGTGACAGTTCGTTGACGCAGATCATAAAGGCTGAGATACTGGTGTTGTAGGAGAAATTCTCTATGTCCTGAGTCACCTTCTTGATCAGTTTATGAACACTCTTCAACTGGTCTGCAGTGGCTTCTTCATCGTTGGGCATAAACTCGTCCGAACGGTTGTTGTAGAAGAGTCCCCAGAATTTCTTCAGGAAACGGTGGCAACCGTCGATACCGTTGGTATCCCATGGTTTGCTCTGCTCTACCGGACCGAGGAACATTTCATACAGACGCAGTGTGTCGGCACCATATTTCTCGACAATCATATCAGGATTGACTACATTGAACATACTCTTCGACATCTTCTCTACAGCCCAGCCGCAGACATACTTGTCGCCTTCGAGGATAAACTCGGCGTTGTGGTATTCAGGGCGCCAGTTTTTGAACGCCTCCACATCCAGCACATCACCATGAACGATGTTGACGTCCACATGGATAGGGGTGACACTGTATTTGTCTTTCAGTCCGAGCGACACGAATACAGGTGCCTTGTCGTGATCGTCGTCGTTGATACGATAGACGAAATTGCTGCGTCCCTGTATCATACCCTGGTTGACCAGTTTGTGGAACGGTTCTTCCTGGCATGAATAACCATAATCGTGCAGGAACTTATTCCAGAAACGGGAATAGATCAGGTGACCGGTGGCATGTTCGGTACCACCCACATACAGGTCTACATTCTGCCAGTACTCGTCTACATCCTTGGCTACGAGAGCCTTGTCGTTGTGCGGGTCCATATAGCGCAGATAGTAAGCTGATGAACCGGCGAAACCAGGCATGGTATTCAGTTCGATAGGGAAGATGGTCTTATTGTCGATCAGCGACTTGTCCACCACCTGTCCGTTCACACTGTCCCAAGCCCATTTCTTGGCTCTTCCCAATGGCGGTTCGCCTGTCTCGGTAGGTTGATACTTGTCAATCTCAGGCAGTTCGAGCGGCAGTTTGTCGGCCGGAATCATATAAGGCATTCCGTCCTTGTAATAGACAGGGAACGGCTCGCCCCAATATCTCTGACGAGAGAAGATGGCATCGCGCAGACGATAGTTGACCTTCACCCTTCCGAGTTTGTTTTCCTTCACATATTTCTTGGTGGCGGCGATAGCCTCCTTGACGGTCAGTCCGTTCAGACTGAAGTCGATATACGGTTTCACATCCTTGCGCGGAGAATTGCATACGATACCATCCTTTGCGTCGTAACTCTCTTCCGAAACATCACAACCCTCGATCAGAGGAATGATAGGCAGAGAGAAATGACGGGCGAAAGCATAGTCGCGACTGTCGTGGGCAGGTACAGCCATGATGGCTCCCGTACCGTAACCGGCCAGTACATAATCGCTCACCCAGATAGGAATGGCGTCGCCGGTAAACGGATTGACGGCATACGAACCGGTGAACACACCTGTCACCTTACGGTCGGAGATACGGTCGCGCTCTGTACGCTTCTTGGTAGCTTCCACATAATCGGTGACGGCCTTCTGCTGTTCGGCGGTAGTGACCTGAGCCACATATTCGCTTTCGGGGGCGAGAACCATAAATGTGACACCGAACATGGTATCGGCACGTGTAGTGAATATCGTGAATTTCACGTCGCTGTCTTTCACATCGAACACCACCTCGGTACCTTCGCTCCTACCGATCCAGTTGCGCTGTGTATCCTTGATGGAATCTGTCCACTCCACTGTCTCCAGACCGTCGAGCAGTCTCTGAGAATAAGCGCTCACCCTGAGGCACCACTGGCGCATCTTCTGTTGAACGACAGGATAGCCGCCGCGCTCAGAAACGCCGTCTACCACCTCATCGTTGGCAAGTACGGTACCCAGACCGGCACACCAGTTGACCATCGTCTCACCCAGATAAGCGATACGATAGTTCATCAGTATCTGTTGCTGTTCTTTCTCGCTCATGCTCCCCCACTCTGCTGCTGACAGATTCAGTTCTTCGCTGCAGGCGGCATTGATGCCGTTTGTACCGTTAGCCTTCAGATGTTCGATGAGTGTATCGATAGGTTGCGCTTTCTTGAGATTGTTGTCATAATAAGAATTGAACATCTTCTCGAAAGCCCACTGGGTCCATTTATAATAATCTGGATTGCAGGTGCGTACTTCCCTGTCCCAGTCGAACGAGAAACCTATCTTGTCCAACTGTTCACGGTAGCGGTTGATATTGTTCACCGTCGTGATGGCGGGATGCTGTCCTGTCTGTATGGCATATTGCTCTGCCGGCAGTCCGTAGGCATCATATCCCATCGGGTTGAGTACGTTGAATCCCTGCAGCCGTTTGTAGCGTGCATATATATCAGAAGCGATATATCCCAGCGGATGACCTACATGGAGTCCTGCGCCCGATGGATAAGGGAACATATTGAGTACGTAGAATTTCTTGCGTGATTTGTCTTCAGTTACCTGATAGGTCTTATTCTCGACCCATTTCTGTTGCCATTTCTTTTCGATTTCTCTGAAATTGTAATCCATTATTATAATAATTATTAATATTGTGTGCAAAATTACTCTATTTATTCGGAACGGCAAAATTAATCATAAAAAAATAGGGTGATGCCCTCACGGTATTACCCTATTTCATCCTGATAACAAATCTCACATGAAGAACTATTTACTTTTTTAAATTAACCTTATTGTCTTAAATTAAAATGAATCTATATTTATCACTTTTATCATATCTATTAATTCGGGTGCAAAGATAGTACATTAAAAAATAAGTTTGTAATACTATTTTGCCAAATACTGCCATTATCTTACCTAAATACGTCATTTAACCAGTAATTTTTTGGAAGATTATTGTTTGTTGCCTAATTTTATTATTATTTTAACTTATATTCCTTGCTAATGTAAATTAATTTAATTTTTCGACTGAATATTTTTCTTATTTAAATATAATGTATACCTTTGCAATCATAATTCAGTAGGATAACAATTAAGCAATTAATCTACTAGAAATAAATAAGATAATTAATTAACTCTAAGTTTTTAAACTATTATGTATTTTAAATTTTTAAAGGTGACTATTGTTTCGTTCCTTTTAGCTGTGGGCGCAAACAGTATGATGGCTCAAGAAACGTTGACCTTCACGGCAGGGCAAACGATTACAGCTGGACAGGAATTCCATACATCGGCTAATGTTTCGGTGGTTACAGGTTTAAACGAAAAATGGAAGGCTGAAACATTATCGGGTCTAAGTAAAAACGTATACTATTGTCATGCGCAAGGTAATCCAATGAAGGGTAAAGACACGAATGTAGGTTTAAATACTTTGCCTGATAATGGATGTTA
>OCVT010001456.1_pt1 | contig 10200 bp, 5 predicted proteins | sample 1539111 | NCBI WGS metagenome assembly OCVT01 (sample SAMEA3991482, study PRJEB22521) | metagenome | biome: anthropogenic terrestrial biome; feature: sewage plant; material: raw primary sludge | place: Sweden | collected 2012-09-26 | reverse complement strand
GCACCCGATGGTGTGTATTCCGTGCTCGGCAATCATGATTATAGTTATTACATCAAGGCAACCCCTGCTATAGAGGCGTCAAATGAAAAGGAGATTATCTCTCTTCAACGGCAGTTTGGGTGGACTGTGCTTCTCAATGAGCATCGCGCCATTCATCGTGGGACAGATTCAATAATTGTGGCCGGCGAGGATAATTATTTCGATGTTAAGGAACATCCACGACATGCTGATTTGAAAAAGACACTGACTGGTATTGGTTCCGGTGCGTATGTAGTAATGCTGCAGCATGAACCAGCAGCATGGCGAAATTCTATCCTGCCGTCTTCCAATGTGCAATTGACACTTAGCGGTCACACTCATGGAGGTCAGGTGAATATTTTTGGATTGAGACCTACAATGATAGGTGACACACCTGACAAAGGCTTGTATCTAGAAGGATATCGTGCTCTCTATGTGACTAGTGGTATCAGCGGATTGATTCCATTTCGTTTCAATGTGCCTGGCGAGATAACTGTGCTGACACTTCACATACTAAAGTAAACAACTTAATATTTAAATACAATGAAGATTTTATATCGCATTTATCAGTTATTTATAGCTTTACCGATAATTTTTGTCTACACGGTATTCACGGCGTTGATTGTTGTTATTGGTTGCATGTTGGGCAACGGCCATTTCTGGGGTTATTATCCTGGCAAGTGGTGGGGATGTGTTATCGTCCGCGTGTTATTGCTGCCAGTAAAGGTAGAGGGACGTGATAATATCGATCCTAATCAGTCGTATGTATTTGTGAGCAATCATCAGGGGGCTTTCGATATCTTTTTGATTTACGGCTTCCTTAGCCGCAATTTCAAATGGATGATGAAGCGACAACTGCGTCAAATGCCGTTTGTTGGCATTGCCTGCAAATATTCGCATCAGATATTTGTAGATAAGCGTGGACCGCGAAAGATAAAGGAGACTTATGACAAGGCACGTGAAACCCTGCGTGGCGGAATGTCGTTGGTAGTATTCGCTGAGGGCGCTCGTTCTTTTACCGGACATATGGGCGTATTCAAGCGCGGTGCTTTCATGTTGGCAGACGAGTTGCAGTTGCCTGTCGTCCCGTTGACAATAAACGGTTCGTTCAACATCATGCCCCGTACCCGTGACATGCATTGGGTGACATGGCATCCGCTGCGCCTCACCATTCACAAACCGATTGCTCCTATAGGGCAGGGTGCTGAAAACGTGAAGAATGCGGCAGCCGTGAGTTATAAGATAATTATGGATGGGCTGGTTCCTGAATATCAGGGCTTTGTACAAAACCAAGACCAATAGTTTGATAGCATCAAAAAGACCAGTAAGTCTAATAAAAAACGCTAAAACCTATTATTTCTCAATATTATTCTTTATTTTTGCAAGATAAAATATTATTATCTATGAACCAGAGCGACAGTATCGTTATCATCCCTACATATAATGAGAAGGAGAACATGGAGAAAATTATTCGTGCCGTATTCTCATTAGTGAAGTGTTTCCATATTCTTGTTATTGATGATGGAAGCCCTGATGGTACGGCTGCCATTGTGCATCATTTGATTGAGACTGAGTTTGGCGACCGTCTTTTTATTATTGAGCGTTCAGGAAAGCAGGGACTTGGCACTGCTTATATAGCAGGTTTTAAATGGGCTTTGGCTCATGATTACGACTTTATCTTTGAAATGGATGCCGATTTCAGTCATGACCCTAATGACTTGCCACGTCTGTATGCTGCATGTCATGAAGAGGGTTGTGATTTGGCTATCGGTAGTCGTTATGTCAGTGGTGTTAATGTTGTCAATTGGCCTATTGGCCGTGTGCTGATGAGCTATTTTGCTTCAAAATATGTGAGATTTGTAACCGGTTTCAATGTGAATGACACTACTGCCGGATTTAAATGCTATAAGCGTCGTGTGCTTGAGACAATTCCGTTGGATGAGATTCGTTTCAAGGGCTATGCTTTCCAAATAGAGATGAAATATACGGCCTACAAGATAGGCTTTAAGATAAAGGAAGTTCCCGTGATATTTGTCAATCGCCGTGAGGGCGTGAGCAAAATGAACGGTGGTATCTTCGGTGAAGCATTTTTTGGAGTGATGCGTCTGAGAATGGATGGATGGTTCCGAAATTATCCCCATTTGACTTAGGAATATGTTCCTTTAGATATAGAGACATTTCTTTTTGTCTATAATATGTTTTGTGTCTAAAAGAAAAATGAATATAAAAGACATACAATCACTATATAGCGCCACTTCTCAGTCGGGGGCGCTTGTTCAGGCACTGGAGAATGATTCGCTCAGAACCGTTTTCCTGCAAGGTCTCTTTGCCTCTTCCGCACCATTGCTCTTCGCGTCTGTAGCGGATAGAATCAAGCGCACCGTCCTTTTTATACTTCCTGATGCCGATGAGGCTGGTTATTTTTATCATGATCTTACTCAGATAATGGGGCAGGACGAGGCTCTTTTCTTTCCGTCCTCATATCGTCGTGCAATAAAGTACGGACAGCGAGATTCCGCAAGCGAAATACTTCGTACAGAAGTGCTTGCAAAGCTTGGTGCCGGCAATTCTGTGTATATCGTTTCTTATCCTGCGGCAATAAGTCAACTCGTGGTGTCAAGGGCTAATCTTGATGAGCGCACGCTGTCGCTACGGGTCGGACAGATGGTGGATGTAACGGATGTAAGGCACATATTGATGGACTTCGGATTTCAAGAGACCGACTACGTCTATGAGCCTGGTCAGTATGCCGTGCGTGGCAGCATACTCGATGTGTATTCTTTCTCTTGTGAGCAACCATATCGTATAGACTTTTTCGGTGATGAAATTGATACTATCCGCACATTTGAGGTGCAAGACCAATTGTCGAAAAACAAGAAAGACAAGGTCGAAATTGTCCCGGAGTTGGCAAAATTGTCTACTGAGAAGATACCTTTTTTGAAGTTTCTTCCCCAAGACGCGTTGCTTGTGATGAAAGATTTCCTATATGTTCACGATACTATTGAACAGATATACAAGGAAGGGTTTTCTTCGCAGTCTATTACCGAACGTATGGAGGGGGCTACTGAGATGGAACAAAGTCAGATTTTGAGGGAGATGCAACGCGAAACCCAACTCATCACTGCCACGCAGTTCACTGAGGATGTAGCGGGTTTCCGTCGCATAGAGTTTGGACATCAGCCTACAGGTGTTCCACAAGCTACAATCAAATACAATATCACTCCACAACCTCTGTTTCACAAGAATTTAACGCTACTTAGGGACACACTGGAGGACTATCTCCTTCGTGGTTATCGTCTTTACATTCTCGCCGACAGTGCCAAACAGCAGCAACGTCTGCGTGATATCTTTGATGAAGCAGGTACCGACCGCGAACGTTCTTCTTATGATTCACAACGCTCAGGCATCCGTTTTGAACCTGTGGACAAGACTTTGCATGAGGGTTTCGTAGACAATGATATGGAAGTGTGCTTCTTCACCGACCATCAGATATTCGACCGCTTCCATAAGTACCACCTTCGCAGCGATGCTGCCCGTGCAGGCAAAATCGCGCTAACAATGAAAGAGTTGCAGGAGATGGATCCCGGCGACTTCATTGTGCATGTCGATTTCGGTATAGGAAAGTTTGGCGGACTCGTCCGTGTTCCCACCGGCAACTCCTATCAGGAGATGATACGCATCATCTATCAGAATAATGATAAGGTGGATGTGTCAATACATTCACTCTACAAAATAAGTAAATTTCGTCGTGGCGATTCCAGCGAGCCACCACGCCTCAGCACGCTCGGCACTGGCGCATGGGAACGCCTCAAAGAGCGTACCAAAACCAAGATTAAGGACATCGCCCGTGACTTGATAAAACTCTATGCCAAACGTCGTCACGAAAAGGGATTCGCTTACTGTGCCGACACGTTCATGCAGCATGAGCTTGAGGCCAGCTTTCTATATGAAGATACCCCAGACCAACTCAAGGCTACCCAGGATGTTAAGGCCGATATGGAGAGCGCACGCCCGATGGACCGTTTGGTGTGTGGCGATGTGGGTTTCGGTAAGACAGAGGTTGCTGTGCGTGCGGCTTTCAAGGCTGCTTGTGACAATAAACAGTCTGCGGTGCTCGTGCCAACTACTGTACTTGCTTTCCAGCATTACCAGACATTTCGTGATCGGTTGAAAGACTTTCCTGTGCGTGTGGATTATCTCTCCCGCGCCCGTAGTGCCAAACAGACAAAACAGGTGCTCGAAGACTTGGAGACGGGTAAGATTGACATCATTATCGGCACACACAAACTGATAGGTAAGAACGTGAAGTGGCATGACTTGGGACTTCTCATAATCGATGAGGAACAGAAGTTCGGTGTATCCACTAAGGAAAAGCTGCGCAAGATGAAGAGCAACGTAGATACACTCACAATGTCGGCAACCCCGATACCACGTACGTTGCAGTTCTCGCTGATGGGAGCGCGTGATATGAGCATCATGCGTACTCCACCACCAAACCGTTATCCTATACATACCGAGATTGCCACTTACGGACATGAGATTATTGCCGATGCCATCAACTTTGAGATGAGCCGCAACGGACAAGTATTCTTCGTGAACGATCGTATTTCAAATCTCCCCGGGATTGCAAATCTCATACACAAGTATGTGCCCGACTGCCGTATAGCCATCGGCCATGGACAGATGAAACCAGAGGAGCTGGAAAACATCGTGGTGGGATTTATGAACTATGACTATGATGTGCTGCTTTCTACGACTATTGTGGAGAATGGTATTGACATATCCAATGCGAACACAATAATCATCAATGATGCCCACCGTTTCGGACTATCAGACCTGCATCAGATGCGTGGTCGGGTGGGGCGCAGCAATCGCAAGGCGTTCTGCTATTTGCTTGCTCCGCCAAAGTCTGTGCTCAATTCTGAAGCGCGCCGCCGTTTGGAGGCCCTTGAGACATTCTCCGAACTGGGTAGTGGCTTCAATCTTGCCATGCAAGACCTTGACATCCGTGGTGCCGGTAATCTGCTTGGTGCTGAGCAGAGCGGATTTATGGAAGACCTTGGATATGAGACATATCAAAAAATACTGAATCAGGCTGTTACCGAACTCAAGAATGATGAGTTCAGCGAGATATATGCCTACGAGATAGCCCAGGGTAAGGAGTTTTCCGGTGATGAATTCGTTGAAGATTGCGCCATCGAGAGTGATTTGGAAATGTATTTCCCAGATAATTATGTGCCTGGAAGTAGCGAGCGCATGTTACTTTATCGCGAATTGGATAATATCAATGATGATGACCAACTTGTTCTGTACCGTCAACGGTTGATAGACCGTTTCGGTCCCGTGCCACCAGAGGGCGAGGAGTTGATGCAGGTCGTTGCATTGCGCCGTCTGGGCAAGCGTCTTGGTTGTGAGAAAATCATCCTGCGTCAGGGGCGTATGACCATGCAGTTTGTCAGCAATCCAAAAAGTGCTTTCTTCAAGAGTCCGACTTTCGAACGCGTGCTTAATTATATTATGTCCAATGCCCGCCGTTGCAATCTCGATGAAGTGAAAGGCCGCCGCCTGATGAAAGTTGACAAAGTTGCAACCGTGGGCGATGCCGTTACACTTCTTCGAGAGATTAATGGAAAGAGCGAGGGTTAACGCTTCATTATGTATTTCTTGCTGTTTTTTATATATACACCACTTGTAGGATGCTTTACTTTCAAACCTTGCAGGTCGTATATACTGGCATCATTTTCACAAGAAGCGCCATTGTCAACGGTTTCTATTGCAGAAGCCGTATCAATGGTGTGGATTCTGATAGTCACGATGTTTGTTTCGCCACCAATTCCTGTCAGTTTTAACTTTATAACATAATCGCCGACTTCTGTCGCCTTGCCTTCAATCTTAATGGTGTTGCCATTAATGGTTTTCTTGAATCCGTCGACCAATACATATGTCTTGACCGTTCCGTCAGGAGCGCTGCAACTTGCCACAATTTGTGATTTCACATAACGCATTATGCTTTCATACTTTACTGAATCACCAACGTTGACAGTCAGCACAGTATCTGTATTCATAAATCTTGGCATCATTGCATCAGGCAGATAATAGCCGAGATGAGGAGGCTGGTTGTATGCTGTGTTTTGCCAAGCCACTCCCATGCGGTAAGTATGGTCATGCATAAGGGTAGGCATACGATATTCTGTCGCGATTGTAGAAGGGTATATTGCCAGGTGTGCCGAGTCGCTGCTGTCCCAGAGAATAACCTCCTCGCGCCAGTCTCCAAGAATGTCAGCACTCAGGTTTGGGGTTTTCTTTGTAGAGTTGCATGTGGAGGCGGGACCAAGGTTGTAGAATGTGGTCACACGATTAGAAGAGGTGGGGCTCGTCAAATTATCTATAGTGTTGCCGTCCAGTAGACAGTCTTGCAGTGTGCCGTCCCAATAGAGACGAAAATTGACGCTCATGTTCTTTGTTGATACCACATTACCAGTTATGGCACTGCGTTGCTGGCGGTCTTCGGCTGAGCTTACTAGAAATCCGCGTGTAGTATTTAATAGTTGCGCAGCCATACCGCGGCCATTGTCATCAGAACCTGTAGCTGAAAGCAGAATCTCACCCGTAGCGGCGTCATGCACGTCCCAGCCATAGCCAGGGTCTTCGTGCACTTCAAACACCTGTAGTCCGTCGCGATCAGGACAGAGTTTGCTCATGTGTATGGCATCACCATGACCGTAGCCGGTGGCATAAAGCAATTTGCCGTCGTTGTCGATAGCACTTGAGCCATAGATGATTTCGTCACATCCGTCACTGTCCACATCTGTACATGACAGGTTATGGTTGCCGTTTCCATAAGCAGTACAGCTAGCAACTTTTCCGCTCGTATTTTTTGTATATACGTATGATTTTCTGTTCCATGAAGAATCATAAACGTATGTCTGGTTCTTGCTTGTCGAGGCGTGAAGCCACTTCGTTGTGAGCTGTTTGCCGTCGAAATCCACTGCCCAAAGATAGGCGATGGTGTAATAGCCACGGCACATTATGGCAGATGGATTTTTGTCTGCACCGTCTAGATATGCCACTGTGGCGAGATAACGCTCGCTGCGGTTGGCATAATCATCTCCCCAAAAAGCCTTGCTTGGGTATGTGCCTGTTTGGTTGAATTGTCCTGCACGGTTGGGGTTGTACCAAATCGTATGGATGGCTTTACCAGTCTCTCCGTTGAAAACAGTCAGATATTCGGGGCCACTCATTATATAACCGTTGGAATTGTAATATGTGGCAGTGTTGCTTGCAGTCTTGATTGTTGCGTCTGTCGCGGCATCAGTAACATAGCTGCCAGTGCCGTCAACGCTTCCCGGAGCTGTCTTGCAAATCAGCTCTGCCTTATGGTCACCGTCAAAGTCGTAGACCAGGAATTGCGTGTAGTGTGCACCGGCACGAATGTTTCTGCCCAGATCTATACGCCACAACTGGGTGCCGTTGAGTTTGTAGCAGTCCAGATAGACGTTGCCTGTGATTCCAGGCTTGGAGTTGTCCTGCGAGTTGTCCGGGTCCCATTTTACAATGATTTCATATTCACCGTCACCGTCTACATCGCCCACAGAACAGTCATTAGGTGTATATGCACAAGTACTGGTCTTTTTGGGCTTATTCAGAGGCACAGAGAGATAAATATTGGCACTTGGGGTTACCTCCTTGCTCGTATCCACAGCCACGCCGTCAATTTTTGTAACCACTTGGAACTTGTCGGTAGTAGTACCGGTAGTGGTGATATTGGTTTTGTAAAGGTCTTTGAGAGAGTAGCTAGCTAGATTGCCATTCTTCAGCAAGTCGAATGTGGTACGGTCTTCATCATCGGTACCAAGCAAACGCCAACTGACAAATACTGTGTTCGGTGCTGTGGTGACTGCTATGATTCCACGGTCTAGTTTTTCCATCAGTTTGACATTTGTTCCATAACCACCAACATTTGCTGGTGCTGGAGCTTTTGCCATGCTCATTGTTACTGTCAGCAGCAACTGCACAAGTAACAAGCATTTAATACATTTAATTGTTTGTTTTAGGTAGATTTTCCTTTTCATAAATTTTTCGTTGTTAAGTAGATCTCTGCAAAGATAAATAAAAAAAACAAATGTATGCAGACATAATTGTTAAAAATCATCATGGTGTGACAAAAAGTAATGGAGACGGCGTTCCCGTCGTCTCCATGCAGCTATATACATTCTATCACTTTCCATATTGTTGCATATGTTCCTTTATGTATTCACGTGGTGACATACCATACATGTTCCTGAACATTGTGGAGAATGATGCAGCGTTGCTAAAACCGCAGGCATACATTACTTCCGTGATGTTGTGGCGCTGGTTAGCCAATAGATTAGCAGCCTGTTTCAGCCGGATGTTGCGTATCAGGTCGTGTGGAGTTTGATTGGTCAGTTCTTTCATTTTGCGGTGCAGGTGCACGCGGCTTATACCTACTTCCTCGGCAATCATGTCCACACTCAGTTCCGGATTACCCAGATTGCTGTTTATTGTTGTCATAACCCTTTCTAGTAACTTCTCATCGGGCGACTTCATCTTTATGTCATCCACCTTGTCATCCTGGTTTTCGTTACCGATAAATTTGTTGCGCATCAGATTGCGTGCATTGAGCAGGTTTATCACCGTGCGGCGCAAAATATCCATATTGAAAGGCTTTATAATATATGCATCGGCACCAGTTTCCAGTCCTTCCAGTCTGTCTTCGTCACGGCTTTTTGCGGTGAGAAGTATTACTGGGATATGATTAGTGTTCACGTTTGCCTTAATTTTCGAACATAGCGTGTTTCCGTCCATTTCTGGCATCATTATGTCGCTGATGACGAGTGCAGGAATTTCCCTCAGTATCACGGGCAACGCCTCTTTGCCGTCAGCGCACTCTATTATGCGGAACTCATCGCCGAGCTCGTTGCTCAGATATGTCCGTATCTCCATATCATCTTCCACTACCACTATGGTTTGTCTGCGTTTGTTACCTGTATCTGGTTTTTGCGTGATATTCACTTCTTCCTCTGCATTGTCGTCAATGATTGATTCGTTGAGTGGATTATCATTATTTTTTTCATCATAGGCGACAATCATCTCTTCCGGTTTTAGATGTTCGTTGCCCATAGGTATTGTCACGGTGAATGTACAACCGTGGCCGTTGGCATTGTTCGCTGCTGTAATAGTGCCGTGGTGCAGTTCCACAAGCGAGCGTGTCAAGTCCAGCCCGATTCCGGTGCCTGTTTGTCTGTCGTTAGTTATTGACGCATTCTGATAAAACCGTTGGAATATTTTTTCCAATTTGTCTTCAGGGATCTTCTCCCCGTTGTCGTTGACAGCTATTGTCACATGCTGTACATCGTGTTTGATGCTGATGATTATTTCTCCTCCCGATGGAGTAAATTTAAACGCGTTTGAGAGAATGTTCATCAGCACCTTGTCGAAATTGCCGCGGTCTATCCACACGTTGAGCGATTCATCATCATGCTTAAATATCAGACTGATGTTCTTCGTTTTTGCCTGTTGACCGAACATATTGTAGATGTCTTTAGTGAAGTCGATGATATCGGTCTCGCTCATTCTCATTGCCATTTGCCCCTTGTCAATCTTACGCAAGTCCATCATCTGGTTTATCAGGTTGAGTATGCGCTCTGCATTTCGTCTGATGGTCTTGTATACGCTTTGTCGTTGCGGGTCTTTATCATCCTTTAGCAGTGAGAGCAGTGGCGCCACGATGAGCGTCATTGGTGTACGTATCTCGTGACTAATGTTTATGAAGAATCGCAGTTTAGCCTCAGTCATCTCCTCGGCGTGTATGTGTTCTTGTAGTCGCAGGTGGTCTTGTTCCTTGCGGCGGCGCATATTCAAATACCAAGCGATGGCGGCAGCCAGCATTAGTAGATATACAATCTCAGCCCATATTGAAAAATACCATGCAGGATGAATGTGTATGGTAAATTCGTGAACGTCTGACACCTCCTTGTTGTCCATAGCTTTCACTCTGAAGCTGTATGTCCCCGGAGGCATGTGTGAGAATGTGATTTCGTTTTTTCCTTGTTGCAGACGGATCTACTTATCTCCATTAACGCTATAGAGGAAAATGATGTGTTCCGGGTTGTCGTAAGAGAATGTGGAAAGCATCAAGATCGGAAGAGCACACGTCTGAAC
>OCVT010001455.1_pt1 | contig 10202 bp, 9 predicted proteins | sample 1539111 | NCBI WGS metagenome assembly OCVT01 (sample SAMEA3991482, study PRJEB22521) | metagenome | biome: anthropogenic terrestrial biome; feature: sewage plant; material: raw primary sludge | place: Sweden | collected 2012-09-26 | reverse complement strand
GCCAACCGGCATTGCCCGGCGGCGGTGACCACCAGCACGGTGGCCGCCTTGAACGCCACCGTCAGCCGCGCGCTGCCGCCGTGGTGCATGTCCTGGCAACGCCTGCACACGGTGGATGAAGCGGCCTTGCCCCATTTGACGGCCTTGCTGCAGGGCTGGGCCGATGCCCCTGGCGACTACGCCTGGTCGTACGCCGGGACATTGCTGCAATTGCTGCAGCGCCATACCGTGGTTGAAGACAAGCAGGCCAACCCCCAGTGGTGGATGCTGCGCCTGGCGGTGCTGCGCTTTTTGCACCGGATGGAGGAATACGATGAGGTGGCGCTGGAGTACTGCATCACCTACGAGGTTTCACCGCCGTCGTGGGTGCCGCCCTTGCACCAGTGCCTGGTTGAACTGGAGGGCGATTTAGACCCCAGCACCGTGCTCGATTCGTTGGAGCAGCAGACCCGCCAGCCAGGTTCCACCACCGCCGCCGCCACTACCGCGATGACCCCGGTGCAGGGCGAGGGCTTGTGGGGAATTTTGGATGGCGATATTGACGCGCAATTGAACGCCGTGAGCGCCAAGCTGGTGCCCGGCCAGCCCTTGGAAGTCGATTGCAGCTTGCTGGTGCGGCTGGATTTTGTCGCCGCCGGCAGCTTGCTCAATTGGGCGGCCCAGGCCCAAAGCCAAGGGGTTGCGCTGCGTTTTACCCATTTGCACCACCTGGTGGCGGCCTTCATGACCGTGCTGGGGGTGCAAGAGCACGCCAAGCTGTACCTGAGCCCGGTATAAATTTTTGTTTTTCTCCAGACAAACCCCCTTGTAATTGGGGGCAGCGGTGCCACTTGTTGGCGCTATGGAACAATTTCACGGCACCACCATCATCAGCGTACGGCGGCAAACGCCGCAGGGCCTGGAAGTCGCCATCGGCGGCGACGGGCAAGTCACCCTGGGGCACATCGTTGTCAAAGGCAGCGCCCGCAAAGTGCGCAAGCTCTACCACGGCAAGGTTCTGGCCGGTTTTGCCGGCGCCACCGCCGATGCGTTTACCCTGTTTGAACGCTTTGAAGCCAAGCTGGAAAAGCACCAGGGCCACCTGATGCGCGCGGCCATTGAGCTGACCAAAGACTGGCGCACCGACCGCGTGCTGCGCAAACTGGAGGCCATGCTGGCCGTGGCCGATCATTCGGCCTCGCTCATCATCACCGGCAATGGCGATGTGCTGGAGCCCGAGCAGGGCATTGTCGCCATTGGCTCGGGCGGGGCGTATGCGCACTCAGCGGCCAAAGCGCTTTTGAACAATACCGAGCTGGGGGCCGAGGCCATCGTAAAAAAATCGCTCGAAATTGCCGGCGAGCTGTGCATTTACACCAACATGCACCACACCATTGAAACCCTGCCTGTCCAGGCGGATTCTTAAAAATAAGAGCTGTTTACGCTTGCTGCATAAGCGTAAATGGCCATTTGAATGGATAAAACATGTCGTCCATGACCCCCCAAGAAATTGTCAGTGAACTCGATCGCCACATCGTTGGGCAAACCGGTGCCAAGCGGGCCGTGGCCATTGCCCTGCGCAACCGCTGGCGCCGCCAGCAGGTCGATGAGGCGCTGCGCCCGGAGATCACGCCGAAAAATATTTTGATGATTGGCCCCACCGGCGTAGGCAAAACCGAAATTGCCCGCCGCCTGGCGCGGCTGGCCGATGCGCCCTTCATCAAAATTGAAGCCACCAAGTTCACCGAGGTGGGCTATGTGGGCAAGGATGTGGATGCCATCATCCGCGACCTGGCCGAAGTGGCGGTCAAGCAGGCCCGCGAAGCGGACATGAAAAAGCAGCGCATGCGCGCCGAAGACGCGGCCGAAGAGCGGGTGCTGGAGGTGCTGCTGCCCTCGGCCCGCACGCACGACGATACCCCGGCCACCGACAACGCCACGCGCCAAGTTTTTCGTAAAAAATTGCGCGAGGGGCAGCTCGATGACAAGGAAATCGAAATTGACCTGCTCGATGCCCGCCCCCAGGTAGAAATCATGGGCCCCCAGGGCATGGAGGAAATGGCCGAACAGCTGCGCGGCATGTTCAGTCACATGGGCGCAGAGCGGCGCAAAACCCGCAAACTCAAGATCAAGGAGGCGCTCAAGCTCTTGGTCGATGAAGAGGCGGCCAAGCTGGTGAACGAAGAAGAGCTCAGAGCCCGCGCCCTGCACAATTTGGAGCAAAACGGCATCGTCTTTTTGGACGAAATCGACAAAGTCGCCTCGCGCCAAGACAGCGGCGGGGCCGAAGTCTCCCGCCAGGGCGTGCAGCGCGATTTGCTGCCACTGGTCGAGGGCACCACGGTGAATACCAAATACGGCATGGTGAAAACCGACCATATTTTGTTCATCGCCTCGGGGGCGTTTCACCTGTCCAAGCCCAGCGATTTGATTCCTGAGCTGCAAGGGCGTTTTCCGATTCGCGTGGAGCTCGACAGCCTGTCGGTGCAAGACTTTGAGGCCATCCTCACCCAAACCCACGCCAGCTTGACCAAGCAATACCAGGCCTTGCTGGCCACCGAAGGTGTCACGCTGGAGTTCACCCCCGAGGGCATCACCCGCCTGGCGCACACCGCGTTTACGGTGAACGAGCGCACCGAAAACATTGGCGCGCGCCGTTTATCGACGGTGATGGAGCGGCTGCTGGACGAGGTCAGCTTCGATGCGGTCAAGCACCAGGGCCAGACCATTGTGATTGATGCCGCTTACGTCGATGCCCGGCTGGAGCAGCTGAGCAAAGATGAAGATTTGTCACGCTACATCTTGTAAAGTCCCGCAGCGCGGTGGCCCTGGGCCGGTCGCTTAAAATCTTTCCCCTCTGGCGGCACTGGTCCCAGAGGGTTTTCTGTTTTTCTCTACCCGCTGAAGGCTGCTGCTTTGACCTCCACCTCGCCCGAACACATTACGGTTTTGCGCCAAGAAGCGGTACACGCTTTGCTGGCAGGACATGGCGAGCAGCCCGCTGGCACCTGGGTGGATGGCACCTTTGGGCGCGGCGGCCATGCGCGGCTGCTGCTTAGTCGGCTGGGGCCGCAGGGGCGCTTGATTGCCTTTGACAAAGACCCGCAAGCCATTGCCGAGGCGGCCACCATCCATGACCCGCGCTTTAGCATTCGCCACCAGGGCTTTTGCCATCTGGCCGAATTACCAATAGCTAGCACCGCAGGCGTACTCTTGGATTTAGGGGTCAGTTCCCCGCAAATCGACACGCCAGAGCGCGGTTTCAGCTTCCGTTTTGATGGCCCGCTGGACATGCGCATGGACACCACGCGCGGCATGAGCGTGGCCCAGTGGCTGGCCGAGGCCGAGGTGCAGCAGATCACCGATGTCATTCGCAACTATGGCGAAGAGCGCTTTGCCTTTCCCATTGCCAAGGCCATCGTCGCCCAGCGCGAGGCACAAGGGCCGCTGCAGACCACCGCTGAGCTGGCCAGCCTGGTGGCCCGCGTGGTCAAAACCCGCGAAGCGGGCCAGAACCCGGCCACGCGCACGTTTCAAGCGCTGCGCATTTTTATCAACGCCGAGCTGCAAGAGCTGGAGCAGGCCCTGGCCGCCAGCCTGCAGGTGCTGCAGCCGGGCGGCTGGCTGGTGGTGATTAGCTTTCACTCGCTGGAAGACCGCATCGTCAAGCAATTCATGGCCGAGCACTCCAAAGAGGTGTACGACCGGCGCATGCCGCTGGCCCCGCCCCAGCCCATGCGCCTGACGGCGGTGCAGCGCATCAAGCCCAGCGCCGCCGAGGTGGCGGCCAACCCGCGCGCGCGCAGTGCGGTGATGCGCGTTGCCCAGCGTACCGACGTGGTGTAAGCATGGAACGGGTGCTGCTGCGCATGCATATTTTGTTGCTGCTGGCCGTGATTGCCAGTGCGCTGTACTTGGTGCAAACCCAGTACGCAGCGCGGCGCTTGTTTACCGAGCTGGACCAAGCCATTGCCAAAAACCGGCAGCTGGAAGAAGAGCGCGAGCGCCTGCAGGTGGAGCAGCGGGCCCAATCGGCGCCGGTGCGCATTGAAAAATTGGCCCAAGAGCTGGGCATGGAAACGGCCACCCCAGCGCTGACCACCTATGTGCGCGATGACCGTGGGGTGGGGCAATAGGCATGCGCAGCGTTTCTTATGGCAGCAGCCCCTTGCTGGCGCACAAAACCCAGCTGTGGCGCAGCCGCTTGGTGATGATGTTGGTGGCCCTGGGCTTTTTGGGCCTGGCCGGGCGCGCGGCCTATGTGCAGTTGATTGGCAATGACTTTTTCCTGCGCCAGGGCGAGGTGCGCTTTGCCCGCACGATTGAGCTGGCGGCCAACCGGGGGCGCATTTTGGATCGCAACGGGCTGATTTTGGCCTCCAGCGTGCCAGCGGCCAGCATCTGGGCCATCCCGGAAGACGTGGATATGGCCGATCCGGCCGTGCTGGCCCAGCTGCCCGCGTTGGCCCAGCTGATGGATGTGCCCTTGGCGCAGCTCAAGCAAAAGCTGGACACGGACAAAACCTTTGTCTGGCTCAAGCGCCAGCTCGATTGGGATGTGGGCCAGCAAATCAAGGCGCTGGCCATCAAAGGCATCTACCAAACGCGCGAATACAAGCGCCAGTACCCGGAGGGTGAATCGGCGGCCCACATTGTTGGCTTTACCAATGTGGAGGACAAAGGCCAAGAGGGCATGGAGCTGGCCTTTGAAAAAGAGCTGGCTGGCCAACCGGGCTCGCGCCGGGTGATCAAAGACCGCCTGGGGCGGGTGGTGGAAGGCGTGGGCGAAGAAATCCCGCCGATTGATGGGCGCGAAATTACCCTGTCCATCGACAGCAAAATCCAGTTTTTTGCCTACCAAAAAATCAAAGAACAGGTGCTGGCCCACAAAGCCCTGGGCGGCTCGGTGGTGGTGATGGATGCGCGCACGGGGGAGCTGCTGGCCTTGGCCAACTACCCCAGTTTTGACCCGGGCAACCGCAAAAAACTCACGGGCGAGCAGCTGCGCAACCGTGCCATCACCGATGTGTTTGAGCCGGGCTCAACCGTCAAACCCATCACGGTGGCCATGGGCCTGGAGTCGGGCAAGTTCCGGCCCGATACCTTGATTGATACCTCGCCAGGGCGCTTGAACGTCACCGGCTCGACCATCTCCGATACGCGCAACCACGGGGTGCTCACGGTCGAAGGCGTGATTCAAAAGTCCAGCAATATTGGGGTGACCAAAATTGCCCAACAACTCACCGCCCAGGAAATGTGGGAAACCTTCTCGGCCGTGGGCTATGGGCAAAAGCCGCAAATTGCCTTCCCCGGTGTGGCCAGTGGGCGCTTGCGGCCCTTTAAAAGCTGGCGGCCCATTGAGCAAGCCACCATGTCCTACGGCTATGGCTTGTCGGCCAGTTTGCTGCAAATGGCGCGTTCGTACACCGTGTTTTCCAATGATGGGCGGGTGATTCCGGCCTCCATGCTCAAGCTCAAGCAGCCGCCCGTGGGCGTGCCGATCTTCTCCATCAAAACGGCCAATGCCGTGCGCCACATGCTCGCCCTGGCCACCGGCCCTGGGGGCACGGGGCAGCGGGCGCAAACGGTGGGCTACTCCGTGGGCGGCAAATCCGGCACGGCGCGCAAACAGGTGGGCAAGGGCTATGCCGCCGGCAAATACCGCGCGTGGTTTACCGGCCTGGCCCCGGTGGAAGAGCCGCGCATCATCGTCGCCGTCATGGTCGATGAGCCCAACAACGGCACCTATTACGGCGGCACCGTGGCCGCACCGGTGTTCAGTGCCGTGGTGCAACAAAGTTTGCGCTTTATGGGCGTGCCGCCGGACATGGCCGTGCAGCCCCAAATCGTCGCCGATCCGGTCGAGGAATCTTTGTGAGTTCAGTTTTTTTGCATTTATCCGATCTGCCCAGCACCTTGGCCTGGCTGCGCGCGCGCGCCCCCCAGGGGCAGTTGCGCACCGACAGCCGCCACGTGCAGCCGGGCGATATTTTTATTGCTTGGCCGGGGGCCGCAGCCGATGGCCGCGCCTTTGTCGCCCAGGCCTTGGCGCACGGCGCTGCGGCCTGCTTGGTGGAGCACGACGGCAGCGCCGACTTTGCGTTTGCCGATGCCCGCATTGCCAGCTTTACCGGCCTGAAAGCCATCACCGGCAGCCTGGCCGCGCAGTGGCTGGGCCACCCCGCGCAGGCGCTGCGCATTGTGGCGGTCACGGGCACCAATGGCAAAACCAGCACCGCCTGGTGGCTGGCCCACGCCCTGCCGCGCTGCGCCATGGTTGGCACCCTGGGGGTGGGCCTGCCGCCGCACTTCACCAGCACCGGCATGACCACGCCCGACCCGGTGCTGCTGCAGACCGAGTTTGCAAAGTTCATAGCTGCTGGCGCTGAATTTGCAGCCATTGAGGCCTCATCTATTGGAATAGTTGAGCATCGCCTTGCGGGCACTGCTATTGATACTGCCGTCTTTACCAACTTCACCCAAGACCACCTGGACTACCACGGCAGCATGGACGCTTACTGGCAGGCCAAGGCCCAGCTGTTCGATTGGCCCGGCCTGCGCGTGGCCGTGGTGAATGTGGACGATGCCCAAGGCCGGGCGCTGGCGCAAACGCTGGCCCTGCGTTGCGCGCTGGAGGTGTGGACGGTGGGCCTGCAGCACCCCGCGCGCTTGATGGCCGTCGATATTGCCCACACCGCCCAAGGCATGGCCTTTACCGTGGTAGAGGGCCAGCAGCGCCAGCCCATGCAAACGGCCCTGATTGGCCAGTACAACATCAGCAACCTGCTGGGCGTGCTGGCCACGCTGCGCGGCCAAGGTTACAGCTTGGCGCAGGCCGTGGCGGCGTGCGCCAGCTTGCAACCCGTGCCTGGGCGCATGCAGCAAATTGCCGTGGTGGGCCAGCCTTTGGTGGCCATTGACTACGCGCACACCCCCGATGCTCTGGTGCAAGCCCTGGCCGCTTTGCGCCCCTTGGCCCAGGCGCGGGGCGGGCGGCTGTGCTGCGTGTTTGGCTGTGGCGGCAACCGCGATGCCCGCAAGCGCCCGCTGATGGGGGCCGCTGCCGAGCAAGGGGCCGACCAGGTGCTGGTCACCAGCGACAACCCGCGCCTGGAAGACCCGCAGGCCATCGTGGCCGATATCTTGGCGGGCATGCGCCCCCAGACCCCTTATGAACTGGACCGCGCGGCCGCCATTGCCCAGGCCATTGCCCAGGCCGATGCCCGCGATGTGGTCTTGCTGGCCGGCAAAGGCCACGAAGATTACCAAGACGCGCAGGGCCACAAACGCCCATTTTCCGATTACCACGAGGCCGCACGCGCCGTGCAGGCCCGCCAAGAAAGAACCCAGCCATGATGACTTTGGCCCAGGCGGCTGCCTGGATGGCCCAGACCCTGCCCCAGGTGCAGTACGGCAGTGCCGCTGCTGCCGAAGGGGCGAACCAGATCACCCTGCAGCGCGTCCACACCGACAGCCGCAGCGTGCAGCCCGGCGATTTGTTCATCGCCCTGCGCGGCGAGCGCCTGGATGCGCACGACTTTTTGGCCCAGGCCCAAGCGGCCGGTGCCGCTGCCGCCGTGGTCGAGCTGGGGCGCAGCCTGCCCGGTTTGCCGTGCCTGGAGGTGAGCGATACCACTGCCGCCCTGGGGGCGCTGGCCGCCGGTTGGCGCAGCCAGTTTGGCCTGCCATTGGTGGCGGTGACCGGCAGCAATGGCAAAACCACCGTCACGCAAATGCTGGCCAGCATCCTGACCGCCGCAGCGGGCGAGGCCGCTTTTGCCACGCGCGGCAATTTCAACAACGCGATTGGCGTGCCGCTGACGCTGTTGCGCTTGACCGCGCAGCACCGCCTGGGCGTGGTCGAGCTGGGCATGAACCACCCCGGCGAGATTGCCGACCTGGCCTGCATTGCCCAGCCCACCATCGCCCTGGTGAACAACGCCCAGCGCGAGCACCAAGAATTCATGCACACCGTGCAGGCCGTGGCCGAAGAAAACGGCAGCGTGCTGGCCATGCTGCCGATGGATGGCACAGCCGTGTTCCCGGCGGACGATGCCTTCACCCCCCTGTGGCAAGGCTTGGCCGCTGGGCGCACGGTACTCACCTTTGGCGCTGGCGTGGGCGATGTGCAAGCGTCGCACGCCGTGTGGCAGGGCGACCATTGGCAGGTGAGCATCAGCACCCCGCACGGCCCGCTGCACACCGCCTTGCACATTGCCGGGCGGCACAACGTGCGCAATGCCTTGGCGGCCACCGCCTGCGCGGTGGCGGCTGGCGTGCCCTTGGCGGCGATTGCCCAGGGCCTGCAGGCCTTCACCCCGGTGACGGGGCGCAGCCGGGCGCTGGCCCTGCCCTGGCAGGGGCGCACGCTGACGCTGGTGGACGACACCTACAACGCCAACCCCGATTCCATGCAAGCGGCCATTGCCGTGCTGGCCGAGTTGCCCGCCCCGCGCCTGCTGGTGCTGGGCGACATGGGCGAGGTGGGCGACCAAGGCCCGGCCTTCCACGCCGAGGTGGGGCACAGTGCCCGTGCCGCCGGGATTGAGCAATTGATAGCACTGGGCCCGCAAAGCCAGGGCGCTGTGGCCGCATTTGGCCCCGCCGGGTGGCATGGCAGCGACATGGCCGCCGTGCAAGCGCAGGTGCTGGCCGCGGTGCAGGCCGGGGTGGCCAGCGTGGTGGTCAAGGGTTCGCGCAGCATGCGCATGGAACAGGTGGTGCAGGCGCTGCAAGCGGCCAGCGCCCAGCAGGGAGCAGGGGTATGTTGATTTGGTTGGCCCAGTGGTTGCAAAGCCTGCAGCCGGACTGGACGTTTTTGCGCGTGGTGCAGTACATCACCTTCCGCGCCGTGATGGCGGCCATGACCGCCTTGCTCATCGGTCTGTGGATTGGCCCCAAGGCGATTCGCATGCTCACGGCGCTGAAAGTGGGCCAGCCCATTCGCGGCTACGCCATGCAAACGCATTTGGTCAAAAGCGGCACGCCCACCATGGGCGGGGTGCTGATTTTGTTGTCGATTGCCATCTCCACCCTGCTGTGGTTTGAGCTGAGCAACCGCTTTGTCTGGACGACGCTGATCGTCACCCTCGGTTTTGGCGCGATTGGCTGGGTGGACGACTGGCGCAAGGTGGTCAATAAAGACCCCGAGGGCATGCGCTCGCGCGAGAAGTATTTCTGGCAATCGGTCATTGGCCTGCTGGCGGCGCTGGCGCTGGTGTTCAGCATTTCCGAGTCCAGCAATGCCCGGGCTTTTGAGCTGTTCGTCACCTGGGTGCAATCGGGCTTTTCGATGGATTTGCCGCCGCAAACCGGGCTGATGCTGCCGTTTTTCAAACAGGTCAGCTACCCGCTGGGCGTGCTGGGCTTTGTCGTGCTGACGTATTTGGTGATTGTCGGCGCGAGCAATGCGGTGAATTTGACCGATGGGCTCGATGGCCTGGCCATCATGCCGGTGATTTTGGTGGCCGCCTCGCTGGGCATTTTTGCCTACGTGACGGGCAGCAGCACCTACGCCAAATACCTGCACCTGCCGCACATTCCGGGCACGGGTGAGCTGCTGGTGTTTTGCGGGGCCATGGCCGGGGCGGGGCTGGCCTTTTTGTGGTTCAACGCCCACCCAGCGCAAATTTTCATGGGCGATGTGGGGGCGCTGGCCCTGGGTGGTGCCCTGGGCACGATTGCCGTCATCGTGCGCCAGGAGATCGTGCTGGCCATCATGGGCGGCATTTTTGTGCTGGAGGCGTTGTCCGTCATGCTGCAGGTCGCCTATTTCAAGTACACCAAAAAGCGCTACGGCGAAGGGCGGCGCTTGCTCAAAATGGCCCCGCTGCACCACCATTTTGAAAAAAGCGGCTGGAAGGAAACCCAAGTTGTCATGCGCTTTTGGATCATCACCATGCTGCTGTGCCTGATTGGTTTGTCCACCCTGAAACTGCGGTAAACGCCATGGTGCAACAGAGTAAAAACCTAGCTCCTGCCGCTGATGAAATCAAGGTTTCAGAGGTAAATATGCCTGAAAGCATTGAAAAACAAGCGGGTACAGCTCCTGAAAACACAGCGCTGACCGCCGCCAGCGACGCGGCGGCCTTTGTCGCGCAGATTTTTCAAGACGATCAAACCGCTGCGGCCACTGATGCGGCCGACGCGCAGGCCGACCTGCCGCTGGCCGCCGTGCAGTGGCCCCCGGTGCCTTGATTGAAAAAGTTTCTTTTTTAAAAAAA
>OCVT010001451.1_pt1 | contig 10214 bp, 7 predicted proteins | sample 1539111 | NCBI WGS metagenome assembly OCVT01 (sample SAMEA3991482, study PRJEB22521) | metagenome | biome: anthropogenic terrestrial biome; feature: sewage plant; material: raw primary sludge | place: Sweden | collected 2012-09-26 | reverse complement strand
CAGCAAGTGGAATCGAACATCATTTCACCAAACGTCTTGGGCAAAACATTGGATATGCATCCGCTGACGATTCTCTTTTTGTTGTTGGCTGTCGGCAAGATTTCCGGTGTTCTGGGAATGATATTGGCGATTCCTACGTATGCAGTCGTAAAAACCATCGTTCAATATGTCCACAGATACGTTAAAAACAGGAAGAAAAAAGTGTTATATAAAGAATAATGAAAATTAATATGGATTCCAAGGGTTATTGATTGCTTTTTACCTTTGGAATCCTTTATTATATAAAAAGTATTAAGAGCATAACGAATCAATTTGTGCAGTTTTTATTATGAATTATGAGAATCGTTGCGGTTGATTTGTGCAAAATATATTAATGCGGAAAATTTAGGAGGAAGTACAATGAAAGTAATCGTAGTGGGATGTACACATGCCGGAACATCAGCAGTGAAGACAATTTTGAAGGAGAATCCAGGGACTGAAGTAACGGTATACGAAAGAAACGATAACGTTTCGTTCTTGTCATGCGGGATTGCGCTTTACGTCGGCGGTGTCGTGAAAGATCCACAAGGATTATTCTATTCTAACCCTGAGGAACTTGCTTCGTTGGGCGCAAACGTAAACATGCAACATGATGTAACAAACATTGATACAGCGGCAAAAACTGTTTCTGTGAAAAATTTAGTTACTGGGGAAGAAATCCAAGACACTTATGATAAATTGGTTCTGACTACTGGTTCATGGCCAATCATCCCGCCAATCGAAGGCATCCAGAGCAAAAATGTTTTGCTTTGCAAAAACTACAACCAAGCAAAAGAAATCATCGCACGTAAAGACGATAAAAAGAAAATCGTTGTTGTCGGCGGCGGTTACATCGGTATCGAATTGGTGGAAGCATTTGCCAACGATGGAAAAGAAGTAACATTAGTTGATGGTTTAGATCGCATTCTGAATAAATATTTGGATACTGAATTCACGGATATCCTTGAAGATGACTTGCGCGCACATGGCGTAAAAGTTCAATTGAACGAAATGGTTAAAGGTTTCAAAGACAACGAAGCGGGTGACATCACTACCGTAGTTACTACTGGCGGAGAATATGACGCTGAGTTGGTCATTCTTTGTGTCGGATTCAGACCGAGCACTGAGCTTGTCAAAGGCCAAGTGGAAATGATGGGAAATGGCGCAATCATCGTGAATGATTACATGCAAACAAGCTTGCCTGATGTTTATGCAGCAGGGGACAGCTGTGCGGTAAACTATAATCCGAATGGTGGGCACGCTTATATTCCGTTAGCAACAAATGCAGTACGTATGGGAATGTTGGTAGGGAAAAACATCAACGGACCTAAAATGAAATACCGTGGAACCCAGTCCACTTCAGGCTTATACCTAAACGGATTCAACATTGGCTCAACAGGTGTGAATTCCGCAAGTGCCGAAGCATTCGGTCTTGAAACACGTTCCGTAATTCTGGAGGATTTCTACCGTCCTGAATTCATGCCATCAAACGAAAAAATATTGATGAAACTTGTCTATGAAGTAGGCACAACCCGCATCGTTGGCGCACAACTGATGTCCAAATATGACATCACACAATCAGCCAACACATTATCATTGGCTATCCAAAACAAAATGACGATTGAAGATTTGGCACTTGTTGACTTCTTCTTCCAACCTCATTTTGACCGTCCTTGGAACTACTTGAACTTGTTGGCTCAAAAGGCTTTGGAACAAGAAGCTGAATTAGCTGCTAAATAATTCAATTCCATAATTTGGAACCCCTCCGTGATCGCTTGTTGATTATCGGAGGGGTTCTTTTGTTGGAGAAAGGGTATATCCGGATAAAATACTTGTTTTTTTTGCCGGGTCATTAGATAATGAAAGATAACAATCAACTTTCAAAGAGATCTAAAAAACGAAGGAGAAACATTCTATGACCACAGACCCCAGTAATCAGACATTGCTTTGGCAATTGTTGTTGATTGCGGTATTGACATTGGTGAACGCATTTTTTGCGGCATCTGAAATCGCATTTGTTTCATTGAATAAAAACAGGGTGGCGAACCAGGCAATCAAAGGTGATGAAAAAGCACGCAAAATTTTGGCGCTTTTGGATCATTCCGATGACTTTTTGGCGACCATCCAAGTTGCCATCACTTTCGCGGGCTTCCTTTCCAGTGCTTCGGCTGCCAATACATTCGCAGCCAAACTCGATCCCTACCTGAGTAATATACCAGGAGCAGAACAGGCAGCCATCCTGATCGTGACGTTAGCACTCTCCTACATTTCCTTGGTATTCGGTGAGTTGTATCCGAAACAACTGGGACTGCAACGGCCGGAAGAGGTGGCGCGGGCCGGTGCGGGTTTCATCACTGTCGTACAAAAACTGATGAGACCTTTCGTTTGGTTCTTGTCTTTTTCAACGAGTGTTCTTGAGAAAATGACACCGATCACTTTCACAAGCGGAAATGACATGTTTTCGCGTGAAGAAGTGCGTGAATTGTTGGAGAAGAGCAGTGATGAAGGGACCATCGAACGGATGGAATTCAATATGCTTAAAGGTGTGCTTTCCATGGACAATAAGATGGCTAGGGAAGTAATGGTACCCCGGACGGATACCTTCATGCTGGATGTGAACGATGATGTCGAAGAAAACATAGAAGCCGCGCTGGATTCTCCTTATACACGCATACCGATTTACGAGGACGACAAGGATAATATCATTGGTGTGTTGCATTTGAAAAATTTATTGAAGGAATCCAAAAATACGCCCATCGAACAGATTGATTTGCGGAAAATCATGAATGAGCCACTATTTGTTCCAGAAACCATACTCACGGATGAGTTGATGTCTTACCTGAAGAAAAGCCATAACCAGTTGGCGTTGCTTCATGACGAGTATGGCGGTATGGTCGGGATTGTGACCTTGGAGGACATTCTTGAGGAAATTGTTGGCGATATCGAGGATGAGTATGATGAAAGTTATGTTCTGATCGAACGGATTGGAGATAATGTATACGAAGCCGATGGGGCTACGCCTTTGCATCGCTTCAATGATTATTTTGGTACGCAACTTGAGTCAGCGGATGTCGATACGATCGCCGGTTATCTGTTGACGGAGTTGGGTGAGTTTCCGGAAGAAAATGAGCAAGCATCCATCGAGGAGAACGGGTTGATCATCAAAACATTGGCGTTCGATAACCGCCGGCTTTTAAAAGTTGGCGTGTCTTATATCAATGAGAATGATCGGCCTGCAAAAGAACGTTTCAAAGAGGACGAGGCAGCTGAAACTGCCGATGGAGCGGAAGAAACAGAAGAAAGAGACTGAATGGTGAGCAGCTTAGCCCGGATCGATGAACATCGATCCGGGAGGGGCTGTTTTTTTGGCTCCGTATGCTCTCGCAAGGGAATTCTTGTGGAATGCTCGGATTTCTTGTATAATAACAAAGGTATTGTCGTGGATTAGCGTGTGCATATTGCTCATGCTATCTTTTTGTGTAAAGGAAAGCAGATGATATTTTGAAACCAAGCGTTCGCCGCTGCAGACGTGTGATGGTTTTTCAAAATGTTTCCTGCTCCCAATATAAATGGCTAGCTCCACGGGTTTGCCCTGCGGAAATGAGAACGATCAGATTGCAGTGTTTCCATGCTCAGGGCTAAGCGAACCCGCTCAGCTTTTCTTACATTCACGATAGAGATATTTGGAAAAAAGGGGAAAAATATGACTCATACATTAGCAGATAAAGTTAAAGCAAGAAGAACATTTGCCATCATTTCCCATCCGGATGCCGGTAAAACGACCATCACGGAGCAGTTGCTGTTGTTTGGGGGCGCAATCCGTCAAGCCGGGACGGTAAAGGGAAAAAAATCAGGGAAATTCGCCAAATCAGATTGGATGGATATTGAAAAACAAAGGGGTATTTCTGTAACCAGTTCGGTCATGCAAGTTGATTACGACGGAAAGCAGATCAATATTTTGGATACGCCCGGACATGAGGATTTCTCGGAAGATACATACCGTACTCTGATGGCTGTGGATAGTGCAGTGATGGTCATCGATAGCGGGAAAGGGATTGAGCCGCAGACAAAGAAATTATTTAAAGTCTGCAGTATGCGAGGGATTCCGATCTTCACTTTCATCAATAAATTGGACCGTGATGGCCGCGAGCCGATGGATCTGATTGCGGAATTGGAAGAAGTGTTGGAGATCGATGCGTATCCGATGAACTGGCCGATGGGCATGGGTAAAAATTTGTTGGGTCTGTATGACATTTACAATAACCGCGTAGAATTGACTCATCCTGAAGAGAATGAAGACAATGATTTTCTTCCGCTGAATGAAGACGGCGAAATCGAAGGCGATTATCAAGTGACGCAATCAACCATCTATACCCAAGCGGTTGAAGATGTCCAATTATTGAAAGAGGCTGGTAACGATTTTTCTGAAGAAGCGATTGCAGCCGGTAAACTGACGCCGGTCTTCTTCGGTTCCGCTTTAACGGGCTTTGGCGTTCAGACGTTCTTAGATGCCTTTGTGGATTTTGCTCCGAGTCCAAGTGAGCATCTGACGGTGGCGGATGAAATCGTTGAACCTACTGACGAAAACTTCACCGGCTTCATCTTCAAAATCCAAGCAAATATGAATCCCGCTCACCGAGATAGGATTGCTTTCGTGCGTGTCTGCTCCGGTGAATTCAAACCCGGGATGGATGTTTTTGTGACCCGTACCGGCAAAAAAATCAAATTGGCGCATACAACGCAGTTCATGGCCGATTCCCGTGAGCAAGTCCAGACCGCTGTAGCAGGTGATATCATCGGACTTTACGATACTGGGAACTTCCAGATCGGCGATACGATCCATGAAGGCAAAAAAGCACTTGAGTTTGAAGCATTGCCGCAATTTACACCTGAACTGTTCATGAAAGTCACTCCGAAAAACGTCATGAAACAGAAATCTTTCCATAAAGGGGTGCAGCAGTTGGTTCAAGAAGGGGCCATCCAGTTGTACAAAACGTACCATACAGAAGATTATATTTTGGGTGCAGTCGGTCAATTGCAGTTTGAAGTGTTCCAGTACCGTTTGTTGCACGAATACAATGCAGAAGTAGAAATGACACCGATGGGCTCAAAAATTGCGCGATGGATCGATCCGGAAGATTTGGATCCGAATATGTCATCCAGCCGTAACTTATTATGCCGCGACCGTTTTGGGGATCCTGTGTTCCTTTTCGAAAATCAATTTGCTATGCGTTGGTTCGAGGATAAATATCCAGAAGTCAAATTGACATCTTTACTTTAATTTGATCAAAGGAAACAAAAAACGCACATTGCTGAAAAGCAGTGTGCGTTTTTATGTTAAGAAGAGTTTTTTTCGAGTGCCAAAAATGTCAATCATTTGAGATGAGATAGCTCCACGAAGTTATGACCAGGCATAACTTCCACGTCATCAACGGTAAGATGCAACAATTTCGTCAGCACAAAGTCGATTTCACTTTGCTTCACACGACGGTTTTTGTTGAGGATAATGACATCCTCATGCGTTGTGGCACCGGTAAAGATGACTGTAGTTTGTCCCAAAGAATAAACTTTGACAAATTGAGCATCGGTGTTGGCCAATTGCTCACGTACAAGATCAGCGTGGCTATTTGTAACATCGATCAATTTCATGGACGAACACCCCTAACTTAGGTTGGCTGTTTATAGAATAATTATATAACAACTGTTAATTTATTTAAAGAGTAAACAAACAAATGAATAATTTTCTTGGATTTTTAAGATGAGAAAGGCAAGAGCTGACTTTTGGGCTCTTGCCTTTCGGAACCGAATATTATTCAGAAGTCGTTGTTTCTGCTTGGTCGACTTTGCTGACGACCATCAGATTACCTTCTTCGTCTGCATCGACAAATAAATCTTTGATTTTCGGATTATCCAAGTAGAATTCAGCTACTTGATCCTCAATCTGATCTTGAATAACGCGGCGCAGCGGGCGAGCGCCCATGCTTGGGTCATATCCCAGATCGATTAGGCGATCTTTTGCTTTCTGAGAGACGGTGACGCTGATTTCCTTGTCCTTCAGCAATTCGTTGACGTCATCCAACATAAGGGTGACGATTCTGCTCAAATTTTCTTTGGAAAGCTGGTTGAACTCGACAATCGCATCGAAGCGGTTGATGAATTCAGGCTTGAAGTAATCACTCAAGCGATTCAGAATGGAATGCGTCTTGCCTTTCATGGCTGCGCCGAATCCTACACTGGCTTCCTGGACGCCCGTACCGGCATTGCTGGTCATGATGATGATGGTGTCTTTGAAGCTCACAGTCCTGCCTTGGGAGTCCGTCAGGCGACCGTCGTCAAGAATCTGCAGGAAGAGATGCATGACATCCGGATGGGCTTTTTCGACTTCATCCAACAGTAAAATGCTGTACGGGCTGCGGCGGACGCGTTCGGTCAATTGACCGGCTTCGTCATAGCCGATGTAACCCGGAGGCGATCCGATCAATTTGGAGACGGCATGCTTTTCCATGTATTCGCTCATGTCGAAGCGGATGATCGCGTCTTCGGTTCCGAACATTTCGATTGCCAACTGTTTGGCCAATTCGGTCTTACCGACACCGGTAGGCCCTACGAACAGGAAGGAACCGATAGGTCGGTTTTTACGGCTCAATCCGATTCGGTTTCTGCGGATGGCTTTCGATACTTTGTCGATGGCTTCATCTTGACCGATGACGTTTTTCTTCAGATCGGCATCAAGATTTTTCAATTGCGTCTGTTCTTTTTCAAGTAGCTCACCGACCGGGATATTTGTCTTGATCTCAATGATCTTTTGGATATCCTGCTCTGTTATGACAGGATCGCCATCGGCTGGGGCCGGATTCTGTTTCATTTTATTAAGATTCGTGATCTGATCGCGATAATAGGCAGCTTTTTCGTAATCTTCCGCATGCAGGGCGGCTTGTTTTTCCCTTTCGGCCGTTTCGATGCGTTCCTCTATCTGTTTCGGATCGATGGGCTTGATCGTCAAGTTCTTTTTGGATCCGGATTCATCAAGTAGGTCGATAGCTTTGTCGGGAAGGAAACGATCCTGGATGTAGCGATGCGACAATTTGACTGCCGCTTCCAGCGCCTTATCCGAATATTTGACATGGTGATAATCTTCATATTTCGGACGGATTCCTTGGAGGATGATCAACGTCTGTTCGGGTGTTGGTTCATTCACGCGGACGGGCTGGAATCGGCGTTCCAGTGCAGCGTCCTTCTCGATTCTGCGGTACTCGTTCAGTGTTGTTGCGCCGACCAATTGCAGTTCGCCTCTTGCTAGGGCTGGCTTCAGGATATTGCCTGCATCCATGCTTCCTTCAGCGCTTCCTGCTCCGACGATTTCATGGATTTCATCGATGAAGAGGATGATCTGTTTGTTCGCGCGGATTTCATCCATCAGTTTCTGCATCCGTTCTTCGAATTGACCGCGGATGCCGGTTCCTTGGACGAGTGAGACGACATCCAAGCGGATCACTTCTTTGTCCAGCAATTTCTGAGGGACATCACCGTCCACGATTTTCTGGGCAAGACCTTCCACTACCGCAGTTTTGCCGACACCGGCTTCCCCTGTGAGTACCGGATTATTTTTCGTGCGGCGATTCAGAATCTCAATGACGCGTGCGATTTCGCTGTCTCTTCCGATGACAGGGTCGATACCGCCATCGCGGGCCAGTTGGGGCAAGTTGATGCCGTATTCGTCCAGTAAGCCGCCTTTGCCACCTTTACCGCCGCGGGCAACTTCCGAGGCAGGGGGCTGTTGATAATTCTGTTCTTGGTTCTGTTGTATTTGTTTGAAGAACGAATCCAGATTACCGAAAGAAAAGGGGTCTACAGGTCCTTGAGATCTTGGGTTCGGATTGTTTTGTTGCGATTGAGCATTTTTGAACTCTTGGTAGCAGTTCTGGCATAAGTCGATTTGGCGTCTTTGTCCATTCACGCTGGCATACAGATGAATGGAGGCTTGTTTTTTTCCGCAATGTTGACAAAGCATGGCAATCTTCCTTTCTATATGGATCATAGTTACATGTATATTATAGTAGTAACGGCTAAGGGACATTCACAAGAAGGTTCACTGACCAACTCTGACCTTATGGATCCATTATACATTGACCTATTTTGACTTTCAAGAGGTTTGACTTGGAATGAAGCAAAATATTCATTCCGGGACGGTTTTCAGCCAAATGGGGGTTGTATTAAATAAGTGTTATTTCAGCAATTATGACAAAAATTTGAACGATTCTATTTAAAACAGTTGTAGTATAAAGCGAAAGATGTTAATCTTATTTTATGAAAGGGTTATTTTTCATACGTTTTTCCATTTTTCTGTTATAATAGGAACGTATCAAAAGTACCTTAAATAAATACATCTCAAAGGGGTTTATGACTATGGAAAGAAAAGAATATCACGTAATCGCAGAAACAGGGATTCATGCACGTCCAGCAACTTTATTGGTGCAAACTGCAAGCAAATTCAATTCTGATATTAATTTAGAATACAAAGGTAAATCTGTTAACTTAAAATCCATCATGGGTGTAATGTCATTAGGCGTAGGCCAAGGCGCTGATGTTGTCATCACTGCAGAAGGTCCGGACGAAGCAGACGCTATGGCTGGAATCACTGAAACAATGGTAAAAGAAGGGCTAGCAGAGTAATATGAAAAACCACTTACAAGGAATAGCAGCTAGTGATGGTATTGCAATTGCGAAAGCATATTTGCTTACTGAACCGGATCTGTCCTTTGAAAAGCGTAAAGTGGAAGATTCAGAAGGCGAAGTTGCTCGTCTTTTGGAAAGCTTTGAAACCGCTAAATCAGAGGTAAGTGCAATCCGAGAAAAAGCGGCAGTATCACTTGGCGAAGAAGAAGCACAAGTTTTTGATGCACATTTGATGGTATTATCCGATCCAGAAATGATTGGATCAATGAACTCCACATCCGAGACAACGGTGTCAATGCTGAATCGGCACTTTCTGATGTTGCCGGCATGTTCATCGGTATGTTCGAAGCGATGGAAGACAACCCATACATGCAAGAACGTGCTGCGGATATCCGCGACGTTACGGAACGTGTGTTGAGCCACTTGTTGGGTGTCAAAATCCCTAACCCATCGACAATCACTGAAGAAGTGATCGTCGTTGCCAAAGATTTGACTCCTAGTGACACAGCTCAATTGAACCGTGATTATGTTAAAGGATTCGTTACTGATATCGGTGGACGCACATCCCATAGCGCAATCATGGCCCGTTCTCTGGAAATTCCTGCAATCGTAGGGTCAAAAGAAATCACACAAATCGTCAAAGATGGCGATATCATCATTTTGGATGGTTTGGACGGCGACGTCTTCATCAATCCTGATGAAGAAACATTAGCTGCATACAAGAAGAAAGCTGAAGAGTTTTCTGCAATGCAAGCAGAATGGCACAAACTGAAAAATGCAAATACAGTTACTGCAGACGGTAAACATATCGAATTGGCAGCTAACATCGGAACGCCTAAAGATTTAGAAGGCGTTGTCGCTAATGGCGCTGAAGCGGTAGGATTGTACCGTACTGAATTCCTGTACATGGACTCTTCAGACTTCCCGACAGAAGATGAGCAATTTGATGCTTATAAAGCTGTTTTGGAAGGCATGGAAGGCAAACCTGTCGTTGTTCGTACAATGGACATCGGTGGGGATAAAGAATTGCCTTATTTGGAATTGCCGAAAGAAATGAATCCATTCTTGGGTTACCGTGCAATCCGGATTTGCTTGGCTGAACCGGAAATGTTCCGTACACAATTGCGTGCCTTGTTGCGTGCTTCCGTTTACGGTAAATTGCGCATCATGTTCCCGATGATTGCTACTCTGAACGAATTTAGAGCAGCTAAAGCGATGTTGGAGGAAGAAAAAGCGAATCTATTAGCCGATGGCGTAGAAGTCGCTGATGATATCCAAGTAGGTATCATGATCGAAATCCCAGCAGCTGCTGTATTAGCTCATCAATTCGCTAAAGAAGTAGATTTCTTCAGTATCGGAACAAATGACTTGATCCAATACACAATGGCGGCAGACCGCATGAACCAACAGGTTTCTTACTTGTATCAACCTTACAACCCAGCTATCCTTACGCTGATCAAGCATGTTATCGATGCTTCTCATGCTGAAGGCAAATGGACTGGTATGTGTGGCGAGATGGC
>OCVT010001446.1_pt1 | contig 10226 bp, 7 predicted proteins | sample 1539111 | NCBI WGS metagenome assembly OCVT01 (sample SAMEA3991482, study PRJEB22521) | metagenome | biome: anthropogenic terrestrial biome; feature: sewage plant; material: raw primary sludge | place: Sweden | collected 2012-09-26 | reverse complement strand
GGTACAGGCCGGTGGCCGACAGCACCACGTCCACGCGCGGGCGGCCCAGTTGTTCGCGCGGCACCAACTGCACGCCGGTGACGCGCCCGCCCGCATCCCACACCGGCTCCACGCCCAGCAGCCACAGCGCTTGCGCTTCCAGCAGGCCGAAGTGGCGCATGGTCTCCACCGACCACAGGCTGAAGGTGAGTTTTTCCGGGGCCTTGCCGTGCAGTTGGATGTGTTCGGCGATCAGGTTTTCGGCGGCCTGCTTGCCTGCCTCCCACGCCTGTTGGGTGGGCACGCGCGAGGGGTCAAAGCCGTAGAGGTTGCGCCCCGTGGGGTAGGCATCGGGGTTCTTGATGGGGTCGCCGCCGTAGGAGGTGGGCAAATACTTGCCATCCAGCACAGCCAGCAGGCCGGTCAGCTCGCCCTGGGCACCCAGGTTGGCGTAGGCGGTGCGGGCCTGCTGCAAAGATTTTTGCAGCGCCTCGGGCAGGTCGTCCACGGGTTCGCCTTGCACCACGTGGCGCTGCAAGAGTTGGTAGGGCGCGGTTTGCGCCAGTTGTTCCCAGGGGCCGACCAGGGCTTCATCGGCATCTTCCGGCGGCACGCCAGCGTGGATAGCGGCGGCATCCCAAAAGGGCTGGCCCAGCATCAGCAGCACGGTGCCTAGGCGGTGCAGCTCCTCAGGTGCTTTGCCAAAGGAGTGCAGCCCTTGCGGCTGGGCGGTTTGTGCCAGCTCGTGCAGGTGGTCGTGCAACTGGCGCACAAAACCGGCAAAGTCGGCCTGCACCTGGGGCACGGTCAGGCCCAGGTCGGCCACCACGCGCTCTTTTTGTGCGGCGGCCAGCAGGTCAATGGCGGTGCGTTCCTTCACCGCGCCTTCGTCCTGCGCTAGCCATTGGTGCAGCAGGTCGTGCATGTGCGTCAGCGCCGCGTGCAGGCCGCCGGGGGCAAAGGGCGGCGTTTGGTGGCTGATGATGGTGGCGCGGCCCCGGCGCTTGGCCTGGGTGGCTTCGCCGATGTTGTCGGCAATGTAGGGGTAGGCCACGGGGATGTCGCCCAGCGCCAGCAGGGGCGGGTCGTACACGGACAGGCCGCGCTCTTTGCCCGGCAGCCATTCCTGCGTGCCGTGGGTGCCAAAGTGGATGAGCGCATCGGCCCGCTGGCGCGTCCACAAATAGGTGGCGAAGTAGTAGTGCGAGGGCAGGGCGGTGGTGGAGTGGTAGATGGCTTTTTCCTTGCTCACCTGCCCGTCGGAGCGCGGCGGCTGCGGCAGGATGAGCACCTTGCCCAGTTGCAGGCGCGGGATGACGAAAAAGTCCTGCCCGCCCCGGCGCACCACCATGCGCGACTGTGCCGGGTCGCCCCAGGCTTGATGCAGCGCGGCCTGCGTGGCCTCGGGCAGTTGCGTGAGCCAGGCGCGGTAGTCGGCCAGCGGCAGCAGCTCGGCCAGATTGGCTTGCAACAGGGGCTGCAAGCGGCCTGCGCGGTAGGCCGGGGCCAGCAGGTGCTGCAGCTGCTCGATCAGCGCGTCTTCTTGCGGCGTGGTGGTGTCGTAGCCGGCCGCCTGCATGCCGTCCAGCACGTGGCGCAGGCTGCGCGGCACGTTCAGGAACGAGGCGGAGAGGTTTTTCTCCCCCGGCGGGTAGTTCCAGAACATCACCGCCACCTGCTTGTCGGCGTTGGGCGTGCTTTGCAGTTTGGCCAGGCGCACGGCCTTGTTCACCACGGCCTGGGCCTGCGGGGCGATGGCAACGATTTGCTCATCGCTTTTGCGCGTGGCGGCGGCCACCTGGATGTCGGTCACGCCCGCGTATTCGGGCTGGGCCAGGTAGAAGGGCACGTCCATCAGCGCCACGCCGTGCGGGTCTTTTTCCCAGTCGGCCGGCTCGCCGCGCCGGTAGGGCATGGCCTGCAGCACGGGCACGCCCAGGGCGGCAAACTCGGTGCGCCGGTCTTCGGCGTTGAGCATGATTTGCGTGGTGATCAGCACATCCACCAGCGGGCGGCCCGCCGCGTCTTGCAGCAGGCGGGTGAAGCCCTTGGGCTCCATCATGGGCGTGTAGAACGGCAGGGCGATGGCGCCGCTGGCCTCGATGCGTTCGATCAGGTCGTCGATAAACGCCGTCTGGATGGAGGCGATGTACTGCTGGTGCAGCGCCAGCCCAACGATGGCCGGGCGCTGGCTGCGCGGCGCGGCGGGGTTCACGCCCTTCCAGGCGAAATACTCCTGCGCGGTGGCAAACACCTGCTGCGCTGCTTTGGGGTGGTAAATCGCCGCTTTGGGGTAGAGCACCGGATCAGCCACCGCTGGCGCAGGCTGGCCGCGCAGGTGGGCGCTTAAGGTGGCGAAAAAGCCCTCGAAGTTTTGCCGCCCGCCATTCACGTAGAACCGGTGCAGCGGCTGGGCCACGGCATCGGGCAGGCCGCTGGCCTGGGCCTGCGGGCCGTACAGCCACATGTGCGGCTGCGTGAGGTGGGGCAGGGCGGGGGCGAGGTGCTCGCGCACTTCATCGACCAGGTAACTGTCAAAAAACACCGCGTCGTGCCCCTGCCACAGCCCGCCGTCGCTGTTCTTGGCAATGCGGTGCAGGTAGCGCACCTGCACCGCCACGCCGTAGGGCGCGGCAATCGCGGCCAGTTGGCGGAACTTGCCTGCCGGCACGTTGCCGGTGGCGACGAACAGCACCGACAGCGGCGGCTGTTGCGCAGAGGCCGAGGGCACCGCACCGGGCGGCTGCGCCCAGGCCGCGCTGCAGCCCAGTGCCAGCAGCCAGGCACACCAGAATTGGAAAATTTTTTTCATTGCAGCCAGACCAACCCCGCAGGGGTAGTTATCAAGAGCTGGTTCCGCAAATGAATAATAGATTTCAGATAGTTTTATATCTGAAATCCATATTTATAAAGCGGAAGAAGCTATTGTTTTTATATTAAAAATCCATCCGCGCATTCACAAAGAAGCGCCGCCCCTGTTCGGCCCAGCCGAAGTTGGGCGACTCCTCCTGCATGCGCACATTGCCCAGGTTCTGAATGCCGGTGCTCAGGTGCAGCTGGCGCTCGCCACCCAGTTTCCAGGCGCGGCCCACGCTGGCGTTCCACAGCGTGTAGGCGGGCAGCTTGCCGCTGGCGCTTTGCTGCTTGCCCGTGGTTTCCGCGCCCAGCTGGGTGCGCCATTGCTGCACCTGCCACACCAGGGTGGAGTTCCACGCCACACGCGGGCGGTCGTTCAACTGCTGGCCCGTGGTTTTGTCGCGGGTGTGCAGCCAGGTGGCATCGTTGTTCCACTGCAGGCGCGGGGTGATGTCCCAGGTGAAGCCCGCTTCCAGCCCTTGGATGCGGGCGGCATCCACGTTGTCGTACTGGTAAATGCTGCGCGGGCCGATTTTTTGCAGCAGGCGGTAGGTAATGAGCTGCTTGACTTCGGTATGGAACACCGTGGCCCGCAGCGCCAGCTGCTGCGCGGCCTGCCAGTTGGCACCCAGCTCAAAGGCGTTGGAGGTTTCCGGCTGGATGTTGCCGTTGCCCAGGAAGGAGTGCGGCCCCTCGGCCCCGACGTAGTTGGGCGAAATCTGCTTGAGCGTGGGCGCTTTGAAGGCGTGGCCATAACCGCCCTTGACGACCAAGTTCGGGCTGGCCTCCCACACCAAGTAGGCGCGGGGGCTGACTTCTGAGCCAAAAATCTCGTGGTGGTCGCCACGCAGGCCCAGGGTGGCCATCAGGTTCTGGCCCAGGGCGAACTCATCTTGCACGAACAGGGCTTTGTGCGTGGCCTCGTCCTGGCCGTTTTTCAGCCCGGCATTGACCAGCTCTTCCTTGCGCCATTCGCCGCCCACGGTGATTTGGTGGCTGCCCCAGCGCGTGCTGGCGTGGCCGTCCACCACGCTGTCGCGCATGTCCTGCGGACGCGTGGCGGCCACGCCGTTGTTGCGGAAGTTGCGGATGCTGATGTCGCTGCGGTAGGCCCGCAACTGGCTGCGCCAGCCATTGCCCCAATCGGCATTCCAGCTGGCGTGCTTTTGCGTGCGATCTAACTCGTAGCGGTTGTGGTAGTACGTGGGGGTGCGGTTGATGTCGTCGGAATCGCGCTTTTCCAGGCCGTCTTGCACGCCAAACTCCACCTCATGCCCGGCCACAGGCTGCCAGCTGGCGGTCAGCCCCAGGCTGCGTGTGCGGTTGCCCTCGATTTCAGACTGGGCACGGTCTTCCGGCAGCACGGTGCTGCCCTGGTAAGACTTTTCGGCGTTGATCGCCAGGTTGAATTGCTCGCCCAGCGGGCCAGCGGCATACACCGAGGTGCGCAAGGCATCTGCCGCCGTGTCCGAATCCAGCCCCGTCGCGCCAGACAGGCCGATCGAGGCCATCCAGCGGTCTTTCGGCTTTTTCGTGATCAGGTTGATGACCCCGCCCAGCGCCTCGGAGCCGTACAGCGCCGACAGCGGGCCACGGATGATCTCCACCCGCTCCACTGCCGCCATGGGCAGCCAGCCGTATTGGTAGTCGGAGTGGCCAATCACGTCATCGCTGGCGCTGATGCGCCGCCCATCAATCAGCGTTAGCGTGTGCTTGCCCTCCATGCCGCGCAGCGCCAGCGTCTTGCGCCCGCCCACCTGCCGCCCCTGAAAGGTCACCCCCGGCGTGCCGCGCACGGCATCGAGCAGGTTGGCCGCATTGCGCTGGGCCAGCTCCTCCTCGGTCACCACCGTCACACTGGCGGGCGCGGTGCGGGCCTCTTGCTCGGTCATGGTGGCCGTCACCGTGACGGCTTGCAAGGTGTGCTGCCCAGCCGGTGCGGCGGCCAGCAGGGCATCGTCAGCCGCCGTGGCGGCCTGGGCCAGACCGAACACTAAAAAAGTGGCCAAGGCCACGGGATGGCGCGGGTGCGCCGGGGTGCGAGGGGATGGTTTCATGACGATAAATGTAAACAAGAATAATTCTCATTAAAATTATGACATGGTTTTTTCGGTGTTTTCCTTGTTTTTTCACCCAAGCCAGCGCCAACATGCGGGTGCCGCTGCGCTTGCCCCTTGCGCCAGCGCAGCAAGGGCTGGCGCAAGCTTTATGATCGTGTGCTACTGCACCCATTCACCACTGGGCAGGCACAGTCTGCTGGCCTGCACCCGGTACCCTTTACCCCTCACTTTAGAATTTTGGGAGATTGACCATGAAAATTTTGCTGGCCATTGACGGTAGCCCCTACTCCAAAAAAATGTTGGCCTACCTGTGCGCTCACGATGAGCTGATCAACGCCGGGCGCAACACCTTTACCGCCCTGACGGTGCTGCCCGCCATCCCCCCGCGTGCCCGCGCGGTGTTGAGCAAGGAAATGGTGGATGAGTACTACCGCGAGGAAGGAGCCAAAGTGCTCGATCCCGTGCGCAAGTACTTGGAGCAAAGCTGCATCTTCCCGAAAGAGCGGCTCGAAGTTGGCCACCCCGGCGATATCATCGCCAGCATTGCCGAGGACGAAAAGTACGACCTCATCATCATGGGCACCCACGGCCACGGGGCGCTGGGGCGGTTGGTGATGGGCTCGGTCAGTACCCAGGTGCTGGCCAATTGCAGCGTTCCGGTGATGTTGATTCGGTAAGCGTTTTCATCCTGAAAATAAAAAAGGCCACGATCAGTGGCCTTTTTTTATGGATTATTTTTTGCTCTGGCACGGAGGCATACTTTGCAAATCCGGCAGTTTGTTATTTTGAATTTTCCTTTTGAATCCATTGCATGGAAGACAATATAAAAATCAAAGAAAATAAATAAAAATTATGTCCTATGACAAATGTGAAGAACACATCAGACAAGCCGAATATAAAGTATCCGAAATAAATTAAAACTCCTGAGATCACCAGAAATTTATTAATAGATGTTAATCTTTCGTTATTTTTTACAGTGTACTTGTTTTTTCTATAGAAGGATATTATTAATAAAATTGGTATAACATAGATGCCGATTAAAGCAATGATGCCAATGATTCCTCTGCGTGCCCACATCTCAAGGAAGTCATTGTGGGCATGGTTGAATTCCATAATAACAGGATGTGAAATTGATTTTTCAACATACTCCAGCCGTTTGTTTTGAATATTTTTATCACCCCATCCAGTAAATGGTTTTTCTTTACCCATTAGCAAAGCTGTTTTCCACATCTCTAAGCGAGCTCCCAGCGATGTTTGCACATACTGCTCGTGCTCATCAAAATAGCCATTTATCTGCTTAGTAGCTTCTTGTATTCTGGATTCTACTGGAGGTAGATTAATGAAAATTAAAAAAATTGGTAGTAGAGATAGTGTAAAAAATAATGCTATTTTTTTACTTTCTCGAAAAATGAAAAAAAATATAACTGGGATGGCGATTAAAGCAGGCCAGCCGCCCCTAGAAAGAGAAAGAATAGACGCTAGCAATCCAAAAAAACTTGCTATCGCAAAAAACGTGCGCTCTTTTGTTGAGAAAATTTTGAGCATTGCGGCGCTTAATGAAATAATACCCATCAAGATAGCAAGATCACCAAACCGAATGGCATTGGTAAAACCTTCAGCACGGCCCATTTCCTCATATTGCATGGTGGCCAAGATTCCTGCAGCAATACCGCCTGCAGAAAGTCCATAGAGCACGGCGTGGGGATTGATTGGCACTTTGCTTAAAACCACCATCAGCCAAGCACCCAGAATATATCTGACCAGATAATCACCTTTGAGACTCAAAGAAAAAAGATCATCAAAGGTGTGGCTCCAAAAAAATCCAAGAAACAACAAAAATCCAGAGGCAAATTTTATCTCTTTGGGTATTTTGCTATTGCGCTTCAAAGGTATAGCCAGAAGCGTTGCCACCAGCATAAGTACCATCGCTAGCGAATGCCCATATTTTGTTGCAAGTAAAAGTGAAAAAAATAAAAAAACTGAAGCATTAACCAGAAAGGATACTGCATCTCGGTAGCGGTCTTCAGTTAAAAAGCTTGGATTCATAATTTAGCAATTCTTTAATTATTTTTTTCTCATACCGAGAGCGTTGTGCAGCATCCAAAGCGCGGAAATACTCTCGTTTTATTTTTTTTAAAAATCCGATGGCTGGCTTAGAACGATCCCCAATGCTGGATGGCGTATCGGCATCTGAAGTAAAAAACACAGCAGGTGACACGTCCAGCAGACAGCAACCATGATCCCAGCCACGCCACATATAGTTATCCACAGCACAAAAAAACTTTTCGCTCTGCGCCGCCAAAATCTCCGCAACTTGGGGGGAAATAATGTAGCCCATGGCCGTGGACGGGTCGCGCTGATACCTCACGATATTGAAATCATCAGAAATTTTTTGTAAGATCTGAAATTTTCTATCAAATAGGTTTCCAAGCCTTACAAAAAGATATTCTGCTTTTATTTTTTCAATGATCAAATGAACAATTTGAGCTGCCTGAGCAAAGTCTCCAACATAGTATTTTATTTTTATATCATCCTCCAGTATGAGAAATGGAATACCTTTGCGCGCACACTCTTCCCAGAGCGTGCGGTGCGAAATAAAACAGGCGATCTCGTTGATTCTCAAGTCATAACCCAGATTTCTTAGTCTTTTTTCACGATTGTACATTCCTAAGTAATTAGAGATATCCTCGCCAGCAATCGCATCAAAAAATGACCATTTGAGGCACTGCCCCTCAAGAATCGCTTCTATTTTTTTTCGGCGATGCGTTTGGTTTTTCAGAGAAATGACATGAATTTCAAAATTTTGTGACATTAGGATTTAAACGACAGAAAATTAATATAGGCTAAAATATTATTTTTTAATAGACGTAGTTGCTTTTTCATAAAAAATGAAAAATCTCTATTCTCTTTTTGTTTACGCCTGACCCTTTCCGTGGCTACGGTTCCCAAAATATCGCTATCTAGCCCCGCAGGTCTGACCAATGGCGGCCATATACTCAAACCTTTACCATTTTTGATCAGCCAATTTTGGAAAAAAATATCTACCGGAAGACAGGGATTTTGGGCCATCTTCAAAAAATCATGTGCGCCCTGCCGGCTCCAAACCAACCCCACGCCACGAATAGGAAAATAGTAGGCGCGCACCAAAGAGTAATCATGGGTACGAAAAATTTCTCGGCTTATCTTATTTTTTTTTGCGGCAATATTGATCAAGCTCCACTCTATATTTTTTTGAGAGTGCAAATAATGCAGAATCTCTTGCAGAGTAGATGAAAAATTGTTATCTATACGCAGATCATCTTCCAGCACCACTAGATAATCTGCATCCGTTTGCAAGAATTTTTCCACACAGCCGTAGTGACTGAGATAGCAACCCAACTCTGAATTAAGCAGACTGCGGCCCAATATTTTTTTGGCCTGGCGGTCGTCATAGTTGGTAAAGTCACGGATATTTTTTCCACGACCATCGTATGCTGCATAACGCTTAAATGCCCAACCTGCAGCATCCAGCTGCTCTTTGGCGCTGGCAAGCCTGGCCGTGCTACCGTCTAGGTTAATCAGATAAGTTTCAATCTTCATGATGACTTTCAATCATGGTAAGGGGCAAAAATTCTTTGAATTTCTCACACATTGCAAAATTTATCTCTTGCGCCTGAGATGTAGGTAGCTGATCTAAACTTTGCATGCAACCATACTTGATTTCTTCATCTTTTATTTTTTTCAAAAAATCCGGTACCCCTTGCAGATTCTTCAAATATGCTAAAGGCACATCGGGCTGTAGTAGCGCTTCGTGCCGTGTTATTTTGAGATGTACCGAGAGCGCTACGGGGTTCAGTTGATCAATGCTTCTAAATCGATGTCGGATCTGGCGGTGTAATACATCGGGGAATTGCTGAAAAAATTGGGCCAGCGAGTCCTTGTCTAGGATGTGTGGGTGGTGGTGGACTTTGAAAAATTTTCTCAAGCCCACCGCTTCTGCGCCCAACATTTGCGACACGGTATGTTTGGCCGCTGGTTTTTTTGCAAAAATATTTGCAATCGCCCGCCTGAGTCCTGTTTTTATTTTGATGGTAAAGTTATTTTCCCAATGACCTCGGAGCACTACTTTTTCTCTTCTGATAAAGTCTTCTATGCTGGCTGGCGCATTGAAGAAAAAATCATCGTTCAAATACAAAAAATATTTAGATAAGTCCTTTATTTTCCACAATAGACTTTCAATCGAAAGTGAATTAAAGGTGGGGTAAAACTCCTCGTATCCTTCAAATATCTCTTTGTGATCAATTATTTTTATTTGTCCTTGAGCGCACAACCCTTGTGCAGAAAACTCATGCACATACGCCGGAGTCTGTCCATCGGTCACTACAAAAATAGTTCCACAGAATGGAACGTACTTCAGGATCGAAGCAATACAAAAATAAATCTCATGGTTGCTGGCAAATCGCGTTGCTTCAGCAGCGGCTGCCGTCTCACTTTCGCCCGCATACTGGGCACGTCGGCGCTGCCATACGGGATCACTGCCATCAACCCAGGCAATCACGATGTCCATTTTTTGCATTGCCGCGCCCTCCTGCACTGGCTAGAAAAAAGAAAACCGCACCCCCGTCATGCACGTCATGCACGTCATACAGCACGAGGTGTGCGTTTTTTCTGTGGTGTCGTGCTTGTGCGCTTAAGGGCGTGACACACACCCTGCACAGGCTTGCCCACCCATCAGGTTCAGTGCCCGCCCTTAAACACTTCGCCCGCTTTGAGCTGGTACACGGTGCCGCAGTACGGGCACTTGCCTTGGCCATCGTGGCCCACGTCGATATAGACGCGGGGGTGGCTGTTCCACAGCTTCATGTCGGCCTTGGGGTGGGGGCAGTAAAAATCGCCTGCGGGGTTCAGGTCGTGGGCGGTCAGTTCAACGGGGGCCGTGGTGGTGGTCATGGGGACGGTCTCTTTCGGTCAAATCAATCGAATTTATGGGATAGGGCACTCACGCGGCGGATTTTACGCCGGGGGTGCGCAGCCCTTACTCCAAGCCGCGCAAGGTGTCCATCGCCTCATCCACGCGCTCCACCGCGTGAATGCTCAGGCCGGGGATGGCCTTTTTGGGCGCATTGGCCTTGGGCACGATGGCGGTGGTAAAGCCCAGCTTGGCCGCTTCCTTCAGGCGCTCTTGGCCGCGCGGGGCGGGGCGGATTTCGCCGGCCAGGCCCACTTCGCCAAAGGCGATAAAGCCGCGCGGCAGCGGTTTGCCGCGCAGGCTGCTGGTGATGGCCAGCATCACGGCCAAATCCGCCGCCGGTTCGCTGATGCGCACGCCACCGACGGCATTCACAAACACAT
>OCVT010001441.1_pt1 | contig 10253 bp, 8 predicted proteins | sample 1539111 | NCBI WGS metagenome assembly OCVT01 (sample SAMEA3991482, study PRJEB22521) | metagenome | biome: anthropogenic terrestrial biome; feature: sewage plant; material: raw primary sludge | place: Sweden | collected 2012-09-26 | reverse complement strand
CACGGCGCGGGCCTCGGTCATCACTGCGGAAGCTGGGGCGGTCGTTGTCAAAGCGGCGCTGCGGGCGGTCACCGCCTTCAAAACGGCGTTCTTGGCGCTCGCCGCCCTCACGGCGCGGGCCTCGGTCATCACTGCGGAAGCTGGGGCGGTCGTTGTCAAAGCGACGCTGCGGGCGGTCACCGCCTTCAAAACGGCGTTCTTGGCGCTCGCCACCTTCGCGGCGTGGGCCTCGGTCGTCACTGCGGAAGCTGGGCCGGTCGCCCCCCTCGCGGCGTGGGGTGGCAGAAGGGTCGCGGCGGGCAGGGCGGCCACCGGAGGAGGATTTGGGTTTAAAGGGGGGCATGGCCAACTCTAGGCAAGACAAATTAAGGCGCAATTGTGCCTGTACCACTGCCGCTTTGTCGGCCCCTGGCCCGCAGCGGGGGCAAGAAAAGAGGGCAAGGCAGGCACTGCATAAAAAAATTTTGCCCATCCGTGCTGCTGGGGGCGGGGTCAATCCACTTTTTCGTGGGCAGAAGCGGACTTGGTGCTTTGAAAAAAACCGTTGCGCAAGGCTTCCAAATCGACCACCCGCAAGCCGCCGTACTCCACTTGGATGGCACCGGCAGCCTCTAACGTGGCCAAAGCCTCATTGACCCGTTGGCGCGACAGCCCTACCAAATAGGCCAGTTCTTGCTGCGTAATGCGTAGCAGCTGATTGCCACCAGGGTAAGGGTAGAGCGCCGGATTGAATAAGGCGGCCAAGCTGCGGGCCACGCGCAGGTCGGGGCTGGAGAGGCGATCAATCTCGCGCGCACCAATGAACTGGCCCAGGCGCTCGTTGAGCTGGTTCATGATGTAGCGGTTAAAGCCCAGCGAGTTGTCCAGCAGCCAATGAAAGGTGTCAATGTGCAGGCCAGCGACCACGCTTTTGCGCAGTGCCTGCACGTTGTAGCGGTAGGACTCGCGCTTGATGGCCGTGCCTTCGCCAAACCACCCTCCAGGGGGCAGGCCGGCAAAGGTCATGCTCACGCCTTGGGCATTTTCGGAGCTCATTTTCAGCAAGCCATCGATCAGACCAAACCAGTAGGTCACTTGGCGCCCGATCATGCACACGTACTCTCCGGGGTTGGCCTGGGTGACATGGATGGCATTCACCGCCCGATCACGCTCATGGGGTTGGAGCAGGCGCAACCAAGGGATGCCATCCAGTTCTTGCGCGCAAGGGGTGCGCCTGCGTTGGTACAAAGAAGGTGTCGAACTCATAACCGTGAAGCATCTGCGCAGATAAAGACTCTGTCCCCTAGGGTTTGCCACAGGGAGGGCCCATTTCCCTGGGCGGACGGTGCGAAATGATGAAAATAAACCACAGTAAAAAGCCAATTAGCGCGGTAAGCAGCAGGATAACCCGACTAGGACTTTCACCAGGAAAGTAAACGAAAAGACACAATAACGTCAAACTCACCACTACGATTGTTGGAAATCGGGTGCCAAGCAGACTTTTTTACATAAAACTGACGGCACCATTTTCAGGAATTTCCAGAACATTGTTTGTGAGGAACCGCCATGGCGAACACTTTTCCGCACCTGCTCCTAAGCCACGCAACGCAGCGCCCAACAGCCCCTGCCTTGCGTGAAAAAGAGTTCGGTATTTGGCAGACTTGGACCTGGGCCGATGTCGCCCGCGACGTGCGCAACATTGCTTGTGGCCTGGCGGCGCTGGGGCTGGCCCGGGGGCAAAACCTGGCCTTCGTCAGCGACAACCGCCCCAACGTTTACATGGGCTTTGCGGCCGTGCAAAGCCTGGGGGCCGTGCCCATTCCGCTGTACCAGGATGCGGTGGCCCAAGAAATGGCGTTTGTGATGGAGGATGCCGACATCCACTTCGCTTTTGCCGAAGACCAAGAACAAGTGGACAAACTGCTGGAAGTGCGCGAGACCGTGCCCAGCATCACCCACATCATTTACGACGACCCACGCGGTCTGCGCAAATACGAAGAGCCCGGTTTGATCAGCACCGCAGAGCTGAAAAAGCTCGGCGCGGCCTGGGATAAAGACCACCCGGGTGTGTGGGACAGCATGCAGCAGCGTGTGCAGGCTGAGGATGTGGCGGTGATTCTTTACACCTCGGGCACCACCGGCAAGCCCAAAGGGGTGTGCCTGACGCACACCAACTTCATCGGCTCGGCCCAGGGCGGGGTGGAGGTGGACAAGCTGGGCCCCAGCGACAACGTGATCTCTTACCTGCCCCCGGCCTGGGTGGGCGACCATTTGTTCTCGTACGCACAATGGCTGGTGGCCGGTTTCACCATCAACTGCCCCGAGTCGGCAGCCACCGTCAGCATTGACATGCGCGAAGTGGGCCCGACCTACTACTTTGCCCCGCCCCGGGTGTTTGAGGGCATGCTCACCTCGGTGTCGATTCGCATGGAAGATGCGGCCCCGTTTAAACAATGGCTGTTCAAAAAGGCCATGGATGTGGCCAAGCGGGTGGGCTCAGACATTTTGGATGGCAAGCCGGTCGGGGCGCTGGACAAACTCAAGTACCGCCTGGGCGACTTCATGATTTACGGCCCGCTGCGCAATGCCATGGGGCTGTCGCGCATTCGCGTGGCCTACACCGCGGGCGCAGCGATTGGGCCGGAGCTGTTCCAGTTTTTCCGCAGCATTGGCATCAACCTCAAACAGCTGTACGGCCAAACTGAAACCTGCGCCTATGTTTGTCTGCAGCGCGATGGTCAGGTCGATATCAACAGCGTGGGCCAGGCCGCCCCCGGCATTGAGCTGAAGATTGCCGAGAACGGCGAAGTGCTGCTCAAAGGCGTGTCGGTGCTCAAGGAGTACTACAAGCGCCCGGATGCCACCGCCGAGGTGCTGGATGAAAACGGCTACTTCAAAACCGGCGATGCGGGCGTGATTGGTGCCAACGGCCAGCTGCGCATCATCGACCGTGCCAAGGACGTGGGCAAGATGGCCAGCGGGGCCATGTTTGCGCCCAACTACATTGAGAACAAGCTCAAATTCTTCTCGCACATCAAGGAAGCGGTGTGCTTTGGCAACGGCAAGGACAAGGTGTGCGCCTTTGTCAATATTGATTACGAAGCCGTGGGCAACTGGGCCGAGCGCCAGGGCATCCCCTACGGCGGCTATGTGGACTTGGCCTCTAAGCCCCAGGTGCTGGCGCTGATTGCCGATTGCATCCGCCAGGTCAATGCCGGCCTGGCCGCCGAAGAAGGCATGGCCGACACCCAAGTGGCCCGCTTCTTGGTGCTGCACAAAGAGCTGGATCCCGATGACGATGAGCTGACCCGCACCCGCAAAGTGCGCCGCAACTTTATCGCCGAGAAATACGCCGTGCTGATCGAGGCGCTGTACAGCGGCAAGACCGAGCAGTTCATTGAAACCCAGGTGAAGTTTGAAGACGGGCGCACGGGCAGCGTCAGCGCCACGCTGCAAATTTTGGAAGGGCAGGTCTTTGCGGCCACCCGCCAAGCGGCCTGACCGAGGGTGCTCATGACCGACGCTGTTTTAGAACACTCCGGCTCCACGGCCACCCCCGCCGCTGCCCCCAGCGATTCCTCTCACCCGATTGCCCAAGAAAAATCTAGCGCCATGTCCGAGAAAAAAATTGGCGATGTCATTTTGGACATCCAAAACATCAGCCTGCGCTTTGGCGGTGTCAAAGCGCTGACCGACATCTCCTTCAACGTGCGCGAGCACGAGATTCGCTCCATCATCGGCCCCAACGGGGCGGGCAAGTCCTCGATGCTCAACTGCATCAACGGCGTGTACACGCCCAGCGAAGGCTCGATCACCTTCCGGGGCCAAACCTTTGCCCACATGAACAGCCGCCAGGTGGCGGAAATGGGCGTGGCCCGCACCTTTCAGAACCTGGCGCTGTTCAAGGGCATGAGCGTGATCGACAACATCATGACCGGGCGCAACCTGAAGATGAAGTGCAACCTGCTGCAGCAAGCCTTCCACCTGGGCCCGGCGCGGCGCGAAGAGCTGGCGCACCGCGAGTTTGTTGAAAACATCATCGACTTTTTAGAAATTCAGGCCTACCGCAAAACGCCCGTGGGCCAGCTGCCCTACGGCCTGCAAAAGCGCGTGGACCTGGGCCGCGCCCTGGCCATGGAGCCGCAGGTGCTGCTGCTGGACGAGCCCATGGCCGGCATGAACGTCGAGGAAAAGCAGGACATGTGCCGCTTCATCCTGGACGTGAACGACGAGTTCGGCACCACCATCGTGCTGATCGAGCACGACATGGGCGTGGTGATGGACATCTCTGACCGCGTGGTGGTGCTGGACTACGGCAAAAAAATTGGGGATGGCATCCCCGATGACGTGCGCAACAACGAAGACGTGATCCGGGCCTACCTGGGTACTACGGACTAACCGAACCCAACGGACTTCACCGAGATATATAAAAAAGGAGCAGTTACCGTGGCATTCTTCTTAGAAACCCTATTTGGTGGCCTGATGGTTGGCACGCTGTATGCGTTGGTAGCTATTGGTTTTGTATTAATTTTTAAAGCCTCGGGCGTTTTCAACTTCGCCCAAGGGGCCATGGTGCTGTTCTCGGCCCTGGTCATGGCGCGGTTTGCCGAGTGGATTCCGCAGTGGCTGGGCATGGAGCCCGGCCTGGTGGGCAACCTGCTGGCCATCGTCGTCACCTTGGTGGGCATGGTCATTGTTGCCTGGGCCATCGAGCGCTTGGCGCTGCGCCATCTGGTGAACCAAGAGCCCATCATTTTGCTGATGGCCACCCTGGGCATTGCCTATTTGCTCGACGGTTTTGGCCCCATGGTGTTTGGCTCCGAGGTGTACAGCATCAACGTGGGCATGCCCAAAGACCCAGTGTTCCTGATGGAATCGACCTTTGAAGGCGGCGTGATGATCAGCCTCGAAGACCTGATGGCCGCCGGCATCGCCGCCGTGATGGTCGCCGCGCTGAGCATCTTTTTCCAAAAAACCAAAACCGGCCGCGCCCTGCGTGCGGTGGCCGATGACCACCAAGCGGCGCAATCCATCGGCATTCCGCTGTCGCGCATCTGGGTCATTGTCTGGTCGGTGGCCGGGGCCGTGGCCTTGGTGGTGGGGGTGATCTGGGGCAGCAAGCTGGGCGTGCAGTATTCGCTGTCGCTGGTGGCGTTGAAAGCCCTGCCGGTGGTGATTTTGGGCGGGCTGACCTCCCTGCCCGGCGCCATCATTGGTGGCCTGATTATTGGCGTGGGCGAGAAGCTCTCCGAGGTGTACATCGGCCCCATGGTGGGCGGCGGCATCGAAACCTGGTTTGCCTATGGCCTGGCCCTGTGCTTTTTGCTGGTGCGCCCGCAAGGCCTGTTTGGCGACAAGATCATTGACCGCGTTTAACGCAACGCCCATTAAACGCATTTACGAAAACGAGGAAGAACGCAATGTTTTATCGTGAAAACGGTCAATTTAAGACCAGCTACGCGGCCGATCAGCAGATTTTCACCATCGCGCAAGACCGCTACGCCATCTTGGGCTTGCTGGCCATTGCCTTTTTGGTGATTCCGCTGGTGGCCAGTGATTACACCTTTCAAGCCATCCTGATTCCCTTTGTCATCATGAGCTTGGGCGCTTTGGGCCTGAACATCTTGGTGGGCTACTGCGGGCAGATCTCTTTGGGTACGGCCGCCTTCATGGCCGTGGGGGCCTACGCCGCCTTCAACTTTCAAGCGCGGTTTGAGAACATGCCCCTGCTCATCGCCTTGATTGGCGGTGGCCTGTGCGCCATGGTGGTGGGGGTGGTGTTTGGCCTGCCCAGCTTGCGCATTCGCGGCCTGTACCTGGCCGTGGCCACGCTGGCGGCCCAGTTTTTTATTGACTGGATTACCACCCGCGCGGCCTGGGTGACGAACAACTCCTCCTCGGGCTCCGTCAGCGCCAAAGCGCTGGAAATCCTGGGCTGGCAAATCGACACCCCCATGGAGAAGTATTTGCTGTGCCTGGCCATCCTGTGCGTGCTGGCACTGGGTGCCAAAAACCTGGTGCGCAGCTCGGTGGGCCGCGAATGGATGGCCATGCGCGATATGGACGTGGCCGCCAGCGTGATCGGCATCCGCCCGGTGTACGCCAAGCTCTCGGCCTTTGCCGTCAGCTCTTTTATCGTGGGCATTGCCGGTGCGCTGTGGGGCTTTGTGCACCTGGGTTCGTGGGAGCCGGCCGCCTTTGGCCTGAACCAATCGCTGCAGCTGCTGTTCATGATCATCATTGGTGGCCTGGGCTCCATCGTGGGCAGCATTTTTGGTGCCGCCTTCTTTGTGCTGCTGCCGCTGTTCTTGAACCAGGTGCCGCACTGGATGGGCCTGCCCATTTCCACCGCCACCGCCACCTATCTGGAGCACATGATTTTTGGTGCCCTGATCGTGTTCTTCCTGATTGTGGAACCGCACGGTTTGGCCAAACTGTGGGCTACCGCCCGCCAAAAACTGCGCGTCTGGCCCTTCCCACACTAAGCCGCGCAGTCCTCAGAAGCTTTCACGTTTTTTAACGACGGCACCTCAGAGTGCCGCCACCCGGGCACCTTGCCCACCCTTAGGAGACCACCATGAAATTCAAATCCATTGCCATGGCCGCCGCCATTGCGACTGCCAGCCTGGGCACCCTGTTGGCCAGCCCCGCCGCCCAAGCGCAAGCGCAAGAGCAGTTCATGCCGCTGCTGGTGTACCGCACCGGCCAGTTCGCCCCCCTGGGCATTCCATGGGCCAACGGCAAACAGGATTACCTGAAACTGGTGAATGCCAAAGGCGGGGTCAATGGTGTCAAGATCACCTTTGAAGAATGCGAAACCGCGTACGACACCGGCAAGGGCGTGGAGTGCTACGAGCGCATGAAGAGCCGCACTGGCGGCACTGGCAGCTTTGATACGCAATCGACCGGCATCACCTTTGCCGTTAGCGACAAAGCCCCGGGCGACAAGGCCACCATCGTGACCCCTGGCTACGGCCTGTCGCAATCGGCCGATGGCCGGGTGTTTGAGTGGAACTTCCCCCTGCTGGGCAACTACTGGACGGCGGCCGATTCCATGATTCAGGACATCCTGAAAAAAGAAAAAGGCAGCCTGAAGGGCAAAAAAATCGCCCTGATTTACCACGACTCGCCGTACGGTAAAGAACCCATCCCGCTGTTGGAAAAACGCGCCGCCAAAGAAGGCTTTGAACTGCTCAAACTGCCGGTGACCGCCCCCGGTGTGGAGCAAAAATCCACCTGGCTGCAAGTGCGCCAGCAGCGCCCCGACTACGTGCTGCTGTGGTCGGCGGGCGTGATGACCCCCACGGCCATCCGTGAAGCCCAGGCCACCGCCTACCCGCGCGAGAAAATCTACGGCATCTGGTGGGCTGGCTCGGAGACCGACGTGCAAGACATCGGCGCCGGTGCCAAGGGGTACAACGTTGTGACCATTCACAACACCGCCGAGCACGACAAAGTCCACGACGAAATCAAAACCTTGGTGTACGACAAAGGCCAAGGCACGGCCCGCGATATCAAAGGCACCCAGTCCATCGCTTACACGCGCGGCATGGTGATCTCCATGTTGCAAGTCGAGGCCGTGCGCACTGCCCAGGAAAAATTTGGCAAAGGCCAGGTCATGACCTCTGAGCAAGTGCGCTGGGGCCTGGAAAACCTGAACCTGACGCAAGAGCGCCTGAACGAACTGGGCTTTGGCAAGGTGCTGCGCCCCGTCAAGACCAGCTGCGAAAACCACATGGGCACCGACTGGTCGCGCATCGCCCAGTGGGATGGCGCCAAGTTCAACGTTGTCTCTGACTGGTACCAGGCCGACAAGAGCATGGTCGATCCGCTCGTGAAAGAGTACGGCGAGCGCTACGCCAAAGAGAAAAACATTCAAATCCGCGACTGCAAATAACATAGCATTTGTCGCACTATCTAAGTCATTTAGATAGATAAAACACTGCAAGCGCTTTCAATACAAGCGCTTGCAGCTATAACTAACATTAGGTGATGGTATGAGCACTGCAACCCCCGCTTCCACAACCCAGCCGCTGGTCGAAGTCAATGGCATTGAAGTCATTTACAACCACGTCATCTTGGTACTCAAAGGCGTTTCGCTGAAAGTGCCAGAGCACGGCATCGTTGCCCTGCTCGGCGGCAATGGCGCGGGCAAGACCACCACTTTGCGGGCCATCTCCAACCTGCTCAAAGGCGAGCGCGGCGAGGTCACCAAAGGCAGCGTCATGCTGGAAGGCCAAGAAATTCAAAACCTCTCGCCCGCCGACCTGGTCAAGCGCGGCGTGGTGCAGGTCATGGAAGGGCGCCACTGCTTTGCCCACCTGACCATCGAAGAAAACCTGCTCACCGGCAGCTACACCCGCACCGACAAGGCCGAAATCGCCCGCAACCTGGAAAAGGTTTACAACTATTTCCCACGCCTGAAAACCCGGCGCACCAGCCAAGCGGCCTACACCTCGGGCGGCGAGCAGCAAATGTGCGCCATTGGCCGCGCCCTCATGAGCAACCCGCGCATGGTGCTGCTCGATGAGCCCTCCATGGGCCTGGCGCCGCAAATCGTCGAAGAAGTCTTCAACATCGTGCAAGACCTCAATCACAAAGAAAAAGTCACCTTCATGCTGGCCGAGCAAAACACGAATATGGCGCTCAAATACGCCGACTACGGCTACATCATGGAAAGCGGGCGCATCGTCATGGACGGCCCGGCCAAAGAGCTGGCCAGCAACGAAGACGTGAAAGAGTTTTACCTGGGCGTAGGCGGCAGCGAGCGCAAGAGCTTCAAAGACGTGAAAAGCTACAAGCGCCGCAAACGCTGGTTGGCTTGAATATTAATATTGATATCTTCATCCATATACTCTGCAATGGTTAGAGACTGATTTAATACCAATAATATCCCCTGAAAAGAGTGACCATGTCTGCGTTTTACGACACCCTTGAAACCCGCCCCCCAGAGGAACGCGAAGCGGCCTTGCTGGCTGCGCTGCCGGGGCAAATTGCCCATGCGCAGAAACACAGTCCAGCCTTTGCGGACATTTTGGCCGGCGTGGATGCCGCCAGCATCACCAGCCGCGCTGCGCTGGCCCAGCTGCCGGTCACGCGCAAATACCAGCTCTTGGAGCGCCAACAAGCCCAGCGCAGCACCAATCCCTTTGGCGGCTTTGCAACACACGGCTTTGGCCCGGCCATGCCGCGCGTTTTTGCCAGCCCCGGCCCCATTTACGAGCCCGAAGGCCAGCGCAAAGACTACTGGCGCATGGCCCGCGCCATCTACGCCGCCGGATTTCGCAGCGGCGAGCTGATTCACAACTGCTTTAGCTACCACTTTGTCCCCGCCGGGGCCATGATGGAAAACGGTGCCCATGCCATCGGCTGCAGCGTCTTTCCCGGCGGCACGGGCCAAACCGAGCAGCAAGTGCAGGCCATGGCCGAACTGCAGCCCGCTGGCTACATCGGCACCCCCAGCTTTTTGAAACTGATTTTGGAAAAAGCCCAGGCCCTGGGCACCCCTCTGCCCAGCCTGCGCAAGGCCCTGCTCTCGGCCGAAGCCTTCCCACCGTCGCTGCAGCAATGGATGCAAGAGCGTGGCGTGACCGGCTACCAGTGCTATGCCACCGCCGACTTGGGCCTGATCGCTTACGAAACCGAAGCCCGGCAAGGCTTGGTGGTGGATGAAGGCGTGATCGTCGAAATCGTGCGCCCCGGCACCGGCGACCCGGTGCCAGAGGGCGAGGTTGGCGAGCTGGTCATCACCACCCTGAACACCGACTACCCGCTGATCCGTTTTGGCACGGGCGACCTTTCCGCCGTCCTGCCTGGCCACTGCCCGACAGGCCGCACCAATGTGCGCATCAAAGGCTGGCTGGGCCGCGCAGACCAAACCACCAAAGTGCGCGGCATGTTCGTGCAGCCCGGGCAGGTGATTGAAGTGGCCAAGCGCTTCCCCCAAATCCAGCGCGTGCGTCTGGTCATCACCGGGGCCATGGCCAACGACCAGATGACCTTGCACGTCGAGACCCTGGAAACGGCCCCCGGCTTGGTGCAATTGCTGCAAGACACCGTGCGCGAAGTCACCAAGCTGCGCTGTGAGGTGCAGTTTCACCACCCAGGGCGCTTGCCCAACGACGGCAAGGTGATTGAAGACGCCCGCAGCTACGACTAAGAACGTGAACACGTTCTAAGAACGTGTTCACGATCTCCTCATGGGTGTGCGGGCCCGGCTTCGGGCGGTCTGCGTCGTTGCAAATCCTCGCAATAGCCAAGCTATTGCTGTGGTT
>OCVT010001439.1_pt1 | contig 10260 bp, 10 predicted proteins | sample 1539111 | NCBI WGS metagenome assembly OCVT01 (sample SAMEA3991482, study PRJEB22521) | metagenome | biome: anthropogenic terrestrial biome; feature: sewage plant; material: raw primary sludge | place: Sweden | collected 2012-09-26 | reverse complement strand
TCCGTAGTTATGCCATCCGTATAGAACCCATGAAAGACATGCGCCCCACACGCGACATTCTGTATGCTTCCGGACTGACGCTCAGTGGCGACACGCTCCACGTCTTCGTGCTCCATGCACCCAGCAGGGGTGGAGGCGAAAAGGCTACGCGCCCGTTCCGTGAGCGGGTTGCCCTGCGGTTATGCCAGGCCGTTGACTCTATTCGTGCCCTTTCGCCACAGGCTCCTATCCTCGTGGCTGGCGATTTCAATGATTACACCGGCGACAGAAATCTGGAAATATACGCGCGGCATGGGCTTACGGATGTCTCCGCGCAGGCCGTGGGCAGCCATGGCGCCAAAGGCACTTATCGCTATCATGGCCGGTGGGATAGTCTCGACCATATCTTTGTGAGTGCCCCGCTGGTGTCTGCGTTCATGGAATGTGGCGTCTTCGATGAGCCTTTCCTGTTGAAGGATGACGAGAAGTACGGCGGCGTGCAACCCAGTCGCAATTATCTTGGGCCGAAATACCTGAACGGGTTCAGTGATCATCTGCCGCTGGTGTTACGCTTCAGACAGAGCGAAGAGTGAGTATGAGAAAGAAGAAGTGCCTCTCTTCTCTCGCAAAAGTGCCTCTTTGACTTTCGTGTCGATGGCCTTTAACCCATTCATACAACCGACTTTTAAAGTGTCCGGTTGGTAAATCATGCCGGTGCGAGTTTGTATGCTACCGGACCACCCCCACCTTTCGGATAAAAAATACCGATGAAAGGAGATGACCGAAATAGGGCTGGATTCCTATCGCGGGATGTTCGCGGACGAATGAGCCTTCATATTTGTGCACACAACATATATATGTGCGCACTTTTGAGCGGGACAAACTTAAAATACATTAAATACCTTTTGACACCTTCCTTTGTTTGTTATTAATTAAGTAAATTTGCAATGAAGGAAATGACAAGTATTTTACAAGTTATAATTAGATTATGTTTGAAAATTTAAGTGACAGGCTGGAAAGCAGTTTCAAGATACTGAAGGGTGAAGGTAAGATTACCGACATCAACGTTGCCGAGACCTTGAAAGAGGTGAGACGTGCGCTCCTGGATGCCGACGTGAACTATAAAGTAGCCAAGAACTTTACCGATGAGGTGAAGAAGAAGGCAATGGGCATGAATGTGCTGACGGCCGTGAAGCCGGGACAGCTCATGGTAAAGATCGTCCATGACGAACTGGCCGAACTGATGGGAGGCGAAGCGCAGGAGCTGCATCTCGTCGGCAAGCCGGCCATCATCCTGATGAGCGGTCTGCAGGGTTCAGGAAAAACAACCTTTAGCGGTAAGCTGGCCAACCTGCTCAAGCAGAAACAACATAAGAATCCTTTGCTCGTGGCTTGCGACGTATATCGTCCTGCTGCCATCGACCAGTTGAAGGTAGTGGCCGAGCAAGTAGGGGTGCCGGTCTATTCGGAGCCCGATAATAAGAACGTGATGGAGATTTCCAACCATGCCATCCAAGAGGCTAAAGCCAAGGGTAACGACGTTATCATTATCGATACGGCCGGTCGACTGGCTATCGACGAGGAGATGATGAACGAGATCTCTAATCTGAAGGATTCCGTACACCCTGACGAGACCCTCTTCGTGGTCGACTCCATGACCGGTCAGGACGCCGTGAACACGGCTAAGGAGTTCAACGACCGGCTCGACTTCGACGGCGTCGTCCTTACAAAGCTGGACGGCGATACCCGTGGCGGTGCTGCTCTCTCCATCCGCACCGTGGTGACGAAGCCTATCAAGTTTATAGGTACCGGCGAAAAAATGGATGCCGTCGACGTGTTTCATCCCACCCGTATGGCCGACCGTATTCTGGGCATGGGCGACGTGGTGTCACTGGTTGAGCGTGCGCAGGAACAGTTCGATGAGGAAGAAGCCAAGCGCCTGCAGAAGAAAATACAGAAGAACCAGTTCGACTTCAATGATTTCCTCAAGCAGATAGATCAAATCAAGAAGATGGGTAACCTGAAAGATCTGGCATCGATGATACCGGGTGTGGGCAAAGCCATCAAAGATGTAGATATAGACGACAATGCCTTCAAGGGCATCGAGGCCATCATCAAGAGCATGACGCCAAAGGAGCGCAGCACTCCTGAACTGCTCAATACGAGTCGTCGCATGCGCATCGCTAAGGGCTCGGGTACGAACATTCAGGAAGTGAACCGCCTCATCAAGCAGTTTGACCAGACGCGCAAGATGATGAAGATGGTCACTGGCAGCCAGATGAGTAAGATGGCTGGCATGATGGGCCGCATGAAGGGCGTGCCCGGAATGCCGAAGTAATAAAAAGTGTAGACTAGAAAATATAAAAAGCAGACATGCAGCTAATAGACGGAAAAGCAATCGCTATGGCCATCAAGGCCGAGATTGCGGAAGAAGTAAAACAAATCGTGGCTAACGGAGGAAAACAACCTCATCTGGCGGCTGTGCTCGTGGGGCACGACGGTGGTTCCGAGACGTATGTGAAGAATAAGGTCATCGCCTGCGAACAGTGTGGATTCAAGTCTACACTCATCCGGTATGAAGATGACGTGACCGAAGCTGAGTTGCTTGCTTGTGTGAGCAAGCTGAATCAGGATGCCGATGTAGACGGCTTCATCGTCCAGCTGCCGTTGCCGAAGCATATCGACGAGCAGAAAATCATTGAGGCCATCGATTACCGCAAGGATGTAGACGGCTTCCATCCCATCAATGTGGGGCGTATGGCCATTGGCCTTCCATGCTTCATTTCGGCCACACCGCTGGGCATCCTCACGCTGTTGCACCGTTATCACATAGAGACCAGCGGCAAGAAATGTGTCGTTCTGGGGCGTTCCAACATCGTCGGCAAGCCTATGGCACAGCTGATGATGCAGAAGCAGTATGGCGATGCCACGGTCACCGTGTGCCATTCCCGTTCGCAGGGCCTCAAAGAGGAGTGCCGCGAAGCCGACATCATCATCGCCGCTATCGGTCGACCTGACTTCGTGACGGCCGACATGGTGAAGGAGGGTGCCGTCATCATAGATGTGGGTACTACCCGTGTGCCGGATGCCACAAAGAAGAAAGGCTTCCGCCTGAATGGAGATGTGAAGTTCGACGAGGTCGCCCCGAAGTGCTCCTTTATCACGCCGGTACCCGGTGGAGTAGGGCCTATGACCATCTGCTCGCTGATGAAGAATACGCTGGCTGCCGGAAAGAAGGAATATTATCGCTGATAAGATATGCTGGGAAAATCTGGTAGCGGCATTGGTAAGCCGGAGGTCATGACGGCCGAAGAGTGGTATCTGCTGGGAAACGAATATCGCCGGCAGAGCGACTGGAAGCAGGCCATGGACTGCTATATGGAGGCTATCAGCCTAGATGCCGACTCGCCGGCAGTAGAAGCCAAGGAGATGCTCGACAATATATTGAATTATTACAATAAGGACGTTTACAATCCTTAATAAAAGATAAGCTTATGAGCAAAATGAAAGGTGTCATCGTAGTGGATTCCGATCGCTGCAAAGGATGCCAGTTGTGTATTGTTGCATGCCCAAAGGGTGTGATTGCATTAGCGCAGAAGAAAGTGAATGTTCACGGCTATCCGTATGTGGAAGCAGCCAAGCCGGAGGAGTGCATCGGATGTGCATCCTGTGGTATTGTGTGTCCTGACGGATGTATCACCGTTTATAAAAAACGTATGGAGGATGAAGTGCTATGGCAGAACAAAAAGTAACATTAATGAAAGGCAACGAGGCTATTGCCAACGCTGCTATCCGCTGTGGTGCTGATGGCTTTTTCGGCTATCCTATCACCCCGCAAAGTGAAATCATCGAGACGCTTGCCCTTCTGAAACCTTGGGAGACCACGGGTATGGTGGTGTTGCAGGCCGAGAGCGAAGTGGCGTCCATCAACATGGTGTACGGTGGAGCGGGAGCCGGCAAACGTGTGATGACCACGTCGTCGTCACCGGGTATCGCCCTCATGCAGGAAGGTATTGCCTATATGGCTGGTGCCGAAATCCCCGGTTTCTTTGTCAACGTTCAGCGTGGCGGTCCCGGCCTGGGTACCATCCAGCCGTCGCAGAGTGACTATTTCCAGGCCACACGAGGTGGCGGAAACGGTGACTATTATGTCATCGTGCTCGCACCGAACTCGGTACAGGAGATGGCCGATTTCGTAGACTTGGGCTTTGAACTGGCTTTCAAATACCGTAACCCGGCCATGATACTCAGCGATGGCGTCATCGGTCAGATGATGGAGAAGGTGGTGCTGCCGCCTTACAAACCTCGCAAGACGGAAGAAGAAATTAAAAAGCTTTATCCTTGGGCTACCACCGGACGCACGAACGGGCGTAAGCCCAACATCCTGACTTCGCTCGAGCTGAAGCCTGAGGTGATGGAGCTTCGCAATCTGCACCTGCAGGAGAAATACCAGCAGATAAAGGAGCACGAGGTACGCTATGAAATGCACATGATGGAAGATGCCGACTATATGATTGTCGCTTTCGGAAGTGCCGCTCGCATTGCCGAGAAAGCCATTGAGATTGCCCGTGAGGAAGGTCTGAAGGTGGGCCTTTTCCGTCCCGTCACGTTATGGCCGTTCCCCGAAAAGCAGATTGCCGCCGCCGCTAAGGGCAAGAAGGGCGTTCTGGTAGCTGAAATCAATGCCGGCCAGATGGTCGAGGATGTTCGTCTGGCCATCAATGGTGAAGAAAAAGTAGAGCACTTCGGTCGTCTGGGAGGCATCGTCCCTGAGCCGGAAGAAATAGTTAAAGCATTAAAGGAGAAATTCTAATGGAAAACGAAATAGTATCCCCCGAGAATCTGGTTTATAAAAAACCGGAACTGATGAACGATACCACCATGCACTACTGTCCGGGTTGTTCACACGGTGTGGTTCATAAACTCGTTGCCGAGGTCATAGAAGAAATGAACATGACGGACAAGACCGTTGGCGTATGCCCGGTGGGTTGTGCCGTATTCGCCTATCGCTATCTGGATATCGACTGGCAGGAAGCCGCTCACGGACGTGCACCAGCTGTAGCCACGGCCATCAAGCGCTTGTGGCCCGACCACCTTGTGTTCACCTATCAGGGTGATGGCGACCTGGCCTGCATCGGCACCTGCGAAACCATTCATGCACTGAACCGCGGCGAGAACATTCCCATCATCTTCATCAACAATGCCATTTATGGTATGACCGGTGGACAGATGGCGCCGACAACGCTGATTGGTCAGAAGACGTCTACCTGTCCTTATGGCCGCGACCCTCAACTGCACGGCTATCCTCTGAACATCACCGAGTTGGCTTCACATCTGCAGGGTACCTGCTACGTGACGCGCCAGAGCGTGGAGAACGTGACTGCCATCCGTCAGGCCAAGAAGGCTATTCGCAAGGCTTTCGAGGCTTCGATGAACAAGAAGGGCTCCTCACTGGTCGAAATCGTGTCTACCTGCAACAGTGGCTGGAAGGTTTCTCCGGTTCAGGCCAACAAGTGGATGGAAGAAAATATGTTTAAACAATACCCCAAGGGCGACTTGAAAAATACATTAGACGAATGAAAAAGGAAATTATCATATCCGGATTTGGCGGACAGGGCGTACTCTCTATGGGCAAGATTCTTGCCTACTCCGGCCTAATGGAAGATAAGGAAGTGACCTGGATGCCGGCTTACGGGCCCGAACAGCGTGGCGGTACGGCCAACGTGACGGTCATCGTGAGCGACGAGCGTGTCTCTTCGCCCATATTGAGTAAGTATGATGTGGCTATCGTGCTCAACCAACCTTCGCTCGATAAGTTTGAGCCGAAGGTGAAGCCGGGCGGCGTGCTCATCTATGATGGTTATGGCATCATGACACCACCTCAGCGCAAGGATATCACGGTTTATCGCATCGATGCCATGGACAAGGCTGCTGAGATGAAGAATGCCAAGGTCTTCAATATGATTGTGCTGGGCGGACTGCTCAAAGTATGTCCCATTGTGAGCACCGATGGTCTTAACAAGGCTCTGTTCAAAACACTGCCCGAACGTCATCATAACCTCATCCCGCTGAATATGCAGGCCGTGGATGAGGGTATGAAAATCATCAAACAACAATAAGAAAGAACTTGATTTTTTTATAACTCTCTAATTTGAGGCTGGCCGCAGTGATTGCTCCCAGCCTTTTTTGTTGCCTTCTGGCTGGTGGGAGATCTTTGTAGCCTTGTTCTGCTCTTCCTGCAGCATCTCTTTCAGGACCCAGTCGATATTTAGTGGGGGAAAGGAAAAACTGCCAAGAGAAGGATACCTCTCTCTCTTCCCGAGCAAGTCGCGAGGAAGTGGAAAATGCTCGGAGGATTCTGAAATAAAATCAAGCAGATGGCCTGTGTCGGTGACCATGGCTGCCACGAACAGTAGCACTGTAGTAATGATTGTTTATCAAGTAGTTGCAAAACTTCCCCCCGATTTTATATCCAAAAATGTAAAGTTGGGTGTCTCCTTTTCATTCCTATTTCCTATATATTTAAGCAAAATTGCTTTATTGTACTATACTTGTACTAGTATCGAATGAATTGGATGTAAATATGAGAAACAAAGACAATGATTCTTTCATGATATATATTGTGTACGATAACGTACGGTTGGAACTGCTTTATTTTTCAAACTTGAGTCACTTTCTTAGAATTTATTCTTTAATCTTGCTTGCATTTACTATTTTTGTATCCATAATTAGGGAGTATCGTAAATTATGTAGCTAATTTACGATACTCCCTATTTAATAAGAATTTAAAATTGAATATATAGATAATAAAAGTTTCACCTCAAACTGGAAATATATGCCAAAACGTAAAACAAAAGAACACTTCATAGATGAATGCAAGCTAGTATGGGATAATCAGTTTGATTATCACAATGTAAATTATGTAAATAGTAAGACAAAGGTGTCCATTTTTTGTAACAAACATAAAATTTATTTTAAGCAAACACCATCTTCTCATCTTGTTATGAAACATAATGGTTGTCCATTATGTCGTAAAGAGGTAGATAAAAGTAATGGTATTAAACATAGAAAGATGACTACTGCAGAATTCATTCAGAAGTCTAAAATAAAGTTTGGTGATAGATTCGATTATTCAAAGACTGAAATTATAGGAATGTCAAAGCCAATTATTTTATCTTGTAAGTGGCATGGAGAATTTAAAACATCACCAGAACATCATTTAAAATCGCTATTTGGTTGTTGCCCTAAGTGTGTAAATCAGTATATGGGGGAATCTCAAATTTTATCTCAATCCGAGTTTGTTAAGTGTGCTCAAGCAGTTCACAACAATCGTTTTGACTACTCAAAGACAGTATATACAGGATGTTATGCACCTATTATTGTTATTTGTAGAAAGCATGGCGAATTTTCTGTAGCTCCAAATTTGCATGTTAGAACAAAAGATGGAGGATGTCCTGAGTGTACGAAAGAAACGCGACATCATATGAATTCTGCATACTCCACACATGAATATATCACAGAAGCAAGAAAAATATGGGGAAATAGATATGATTATTCCTTGACTGATTATACATCTTGTAAGACAATGATATCAATACGTTGCCCAAAACATCACTATGTTTTTGCAATGCTACCACAAAGCCATTTAAATGGAAATGGTTGTCCTATTTGTGAATCAGAGGAAAATGACAAAGATCGTTCAAAAGTAAAGGAAGCACTACTGCATAGAGCTGATTTTCTGAAGCATATCCGTAATAAAAGGGAAATCAGTAAAGAGATTCTTAATGATAAAGAATCTGGAATCGCTTATGGAGTGGATGAATTTCTTCGATTAGCAAAACTTATTCATGGTGAAGATTTTGATTATAAATATGTACGAAATGATTACAAAAATTTAAATACTCCTGTAAGGATTATTTGTAAAAGACACAATTCTATTTTTCTTCAAAAACCAACAAAGCATCTTAGAGGTCAAGGTTGTCCGAAGTGTATAGGTCGAGAAAGGACAACAGAGTCATTCATTCAAGAATCAAAAGAAATCTATGGTGATCGTTATGTTTATAGTAAAGTCAATTATGCGGATTGTTATACCAAAGTTACTCTTATTTGTCGCAAACATGGTGAATTCAAAACTCTACCGATTGAGCATTTAAGAGGAAGAGGAATATGTCCATTGTGTAACAAATCTTTATTGGAACAGAAAACGATATTTTATCTTCAAAAGCATTTAGAAACGCTCATTGAGTCCCAAAAACAATTTCCGTGGCTTAAAACTACTCGAACTATGCCTTTGGATATCTATTTATCTCAATATAAAATCGCAATAGAATGTCAAGGTGAACAGCATTTCATCGCAAAGAAAGCATTTGGTGGCAATAAAGCATTTGAGTGGCAGAAGAAAAAAGATAAATTAAAATATGATTTATGTAAAAATAATGGTATTGTTCTTTTTTATTACTCAGGAACGACTTATGATGTGCCTAAAGATTATTTCGGTCCTGTTTATTCTAAGTTAGAACAATTGATAAAGGCAATACAGCTAATAATCAAAGAAAAAACATTTGATGATAATAGTGATACTGATTAATCTATATAGGAATTATAACATAAATAGGAAATCGCGTTTTAATACAAATGTTCCACTACAACTCATAGCATATCCGTTCTCCTGTATCCCACAATCTCAGCAAACTTATTAAGAAGTTTTTCTCATTTTATCGATAACTAGTAGTCTGTAAAGTCTAAAAGTTGACTATTGGATACAGAGGCTTGAGCTTTATTCTGGCATCCTCGTTGGTAAATTGCCAGTCCATCTCTTTCTGATCAGATTGTTATAGCCAAATCACTTTCGCATTTGCAGCTCGTATTCACTATGCAAGAAAAGGCGGTCTTTAGTCAACTTTTAGACTTTACAAACTACTAGTACCACCTTTGAACACGGCTTTGCCATCCCTGTCTCCATCTGCCATCAATTTTAAAGAGCGGCAAATCCAATAATCCTTCTCAATGAAGATGCTCTTGATACCAAGTCCACTTTCTCTCTTTGAGCGTGATGCTGCATTGATGGCATCGGCAAACAGTTGCTTGTTTTCATGTGGTTTCATAAAATATTCCAATTCTGTTTGTTAGGTAAAGCCTGCTCTGAGATAGGCAATTTATAATAGGTGGTGCCGTTTAATCCCTTTCTCAGGTATTCTGCATCAATGCCGTTATATTCCATGATGGCACCAAGAAGAGCTCTGACGTAAGATGTATAATTTTCAGCCAACAGCATTAATTCTTTCTGTTCGCTTTTATCAAAAGCCTTTGCTAAACTTCCAAGTTGAGTCACAACGCTATCCGGACTATTTGCTGGAATGTCACGTATAAGTCTGATGGCATCAAGGATACGCAGAAGCGGAATGTTCTCTTTGGTAATAGGATTGTGCTGAAGAAGAAACGAGATATTATACTCCCCTCTACTCAAAGGCCTGCGATAGCGATTAGTACCAATCATTATCGATGATGTAATCTGCGTTGTAAACCCCATTGAAGCAAAAGCACTAACTCCTGTGATGTAGCCAATAAGTTTACCGTTTTTTTCAAGGAAATCCTTCGTGATTTCCTCGGGTACAGGCTTCAGTGTTCCGAATATGGTCTTTCGGGGCTTGTAGTATTTACCTTTAGAAAGTCTTTCTAGCGTTCCCTGGGCCACAAGTCTGTTAAGTGTCTTCACGAGTGCATTTTGATATTGCATGTCCACGTTGAAGTCACCGATAGTGAGTATTAACCCATCTGGTGTGGCACTAATCTTCTTCTTTATCTCGTCACCAATTATCATATATGATACGTTTTTATGGCACAAATATAATAAAAAAGTCTTGTTATTGATGTAAAAAACATGACTTAATTTGATCTGAGAGGCCGAGTTTTAACATTCCAAATACCACAATTATCACTTGTTGCACAAAATATAAGAATCCCAATTGACGAATAACCTGGGAAAATGTCGCCGTCGACTAATTTCGTCTCGTCTTCAGACGCGATCATCAGGTTCAGACACGATGCTTTTCGGCATATCCGAACTCCCGACGTGTGGCATGACCAGTTATTCGCCCGATTCTTTAATCAGATTAGATTTCTATTTCTTCGATGCCTCCGTAGTCGACCAGATTCTCAAAAGCATGCTCACGAGAAAACAGTCCGCCGTAGATGCCGGCACAGATGAGTACCCCGCCATGGGCAAAGACTGCGATATGACGGTAGATCGGAAGAGCGTCGTGTAGGGAAAGAGTGTACGTC
>OCVT010001433.1_pt1 | contig 10266 bp, 9 predicted proteins | sample 1539111 | NCBI WGS metagenome assembly OCVT01 (sample SAMEA3991482, study PRJEB22521) | metagenome | biome: anthropogenic terrestrial biome; feature: sewage plant; material: raw primary sludge | place: Sweden | collected 2012-09-26 | reverse complement strand
TTTTTATCTGCCAGAAATTGAAAAGGCGATTGGTAAAAAATTACCTTTGACTCGTCTGGATGGGTATTGTTAGTTTTAATCAACCCAGTGTAAGTATGGAAAAGACCAAATTATTCATAGATTTGGTCTTTTTTTATTGCAAAATACAATTCGTTCACCAGATTGCACAAAAGATCAGGGATTTTTTTTGATTTCCTGTGATTAGTTGCTGAATTGAAATAAATCAGCATGTAGAATATGGCGCATTACCTGGGAGGATATTATGGCACTCATCTCAATGCGCCAGCTCTTGGATCACGCTGCGGAACATAACTACGGCGTACCAGCATTTAACGTAAACAACCTAGAACAAATGCGTGCAATCATGCTCGCTGCGGATGCAACAAATTCACCTGTAATCGTGCAGGCTTCGGCTGGTGCGCGTAAATATGCAGGTGCGCCGTTTCTGCGTCACCTTATTTTGGCTGCAATTGAAGAATGGCCGCATATTCCAGTGGTAATGCATCAGGATCATGGTACCAGCCCTGATGTTTGCCAGCGTTCGATCCAGTTGGGTTTCAGCTCAGTCATGATGGATGGTTCATTGGGTGCAGATGGCAAGACACCAACCTCATACGATTACAACGTTGATGTAACTCGCCGCGTGGTTGCGATGGCGCATGCATGTGGTGTTTCAGTTGAAGGTGAGATTGGCTGTCTAGGTAGCCTTGAAACTGGTATGGCTGGTGAAGAGGATGGTGTTGGCGCAGAAGGCGTACTTGACCATTCTCAATTGCTGACTTCTGTTGAAGAGGCAACCTCGTTTGTGGCAGATACCAATGTTGATGCTCTGGCGATTGCTGTTGGTACTTCACATGGCGCGTACAAGTTTACTCGCCCACCTACAGGCGATATTCTGGCAATTGACCGTATTAAAGAAATTCATGCTGCACTGCCAAACACACATCTTGTGATGCATGGTTCAAGCTCTGTACCACAGGAATGGTTGGCTGTGATTAACCAATACGGTGGTGATATTAAAGAAACTTATGGTGTGCCTGTAGAGCAGCTTGTTGAAGCAATCAAACATGGTGTGCGTAAAATCAATATTGATACTGACTTGCGTTTGGCTTCAACGGGTGCAATGCGCCGTATGATGGCTGAAAAACCAAGCGAATTTGATCCGCGTAAATTCTTTGGCGAGACAGTTGAAGCAATGAAGCAAATCTGTATCGATCGTTATGAATCATTTGGTACAGCAGGCAATGCTGACAAGATTCGTCCAATTTCTTTAGAGAAGATGGTTGATCGTTACAAATAACTCATTTGTAGCTAAAAACAGCGGCATTTGCCGCTGTTTTTTCTTTACCGAGTAAATAAAATGCCAGCTCTTATACAGGCTGGCATTTGCATTAAAGTAGCTAGATTATTTTTGTGGAGCTTTGGTGTCTAGGTTGGCATCTTTAATTTCAACATAGGCATTGGCACGAAGTTCACGTGTCCAGCTATCCACTTCGGTATCAAACTGACGTTCACCTAAAATCTGGCGAGCCATACGTTCCTGAACTTCCTTGGTCATGTCCTGCTGGCGAGTATCTGTAACCTGTAGGATATGCCAGCCAAACTGGGTCTGGAATGGTTTACTGACTTGACCAACTGGTGTGTCTTTCATGACCTGTTCAAACTCTGGAACCATCATACCAGGGCTCACCCAGCCGAGACTACCACCATCACGGGCAGAACCTGTATCATTTGAATAAGTTGCAGCCAATGTTGCAAAATCTTCACCTGCTTTTACGCGTGTGTAAAGACTGTCAATCATTTGCTTGGCACGGTCCAGGGTTACAACTTCTGATGGTTGTATCAGGATGTGGCGGGTCTGGTATTGAGAAACCAAGGCCTTTTGATCATTCTGTTTGCGTTCAAGTAATTTAAGTACATGGACGCCATCACGAACATTGATCAGTTCAGTGGTTTGACCTACTTTTAATGGGGTGATGCGCGCCGAAAGTTCGGTAGGAATGTCAGACAGCGGGCGGAAACCCATATCTGCACCATCAACCTTAACGGTTGAGGTGGACAGTTTTGAGCTAATCGCTTTAGGATCATCACTTGTAGCCAAAGCTTGTTTAACTTCTTGAGCGACTTTTTGCACTTCATCGGTATTTTCACCTGAAATACGCATATGAATGACGTGTGCCTGAATCCCTAAGGCAGCCTGGCCTTCAGGTGAGTTTAGGAAATTCTCAACATCATGGTCGCTGATTTTAATGCGTGACATCACCTGTTGTTGGCGCAGGCGACCAATTGCCAAATCTTCAGCAATTCGGTTACGTAGATTTTCATAAGTGCCAGGTGCAATGGCATCCAGCTTCTGCTGGAAAGCCTCTAATGTGCTGGCACCTGACTGGTTTGCAACTTTTAGTACGGCTGCATTCAGGCTTTTCTCGTCTGGTTTAATGCCATAGCGTTTTACTTGCTCTAACTGGGCTTGACGAACGATCAACTGGTCCAGCACCTGCATTTGTAAATACTGTTGAGGTGGAACCGTTTTATTTTGTGCTTTTAACTGGTGTTCCGTTTCCGCAATTCCTTGCTCTAAGTCACTTTTAAGAATAACACTATCGTCCACAATTGCGACAACCTCATCCGTAGGTTGGGCAAAGCTTTGCATTGATGAAGAAACTAGGGCAGCGAGAACAGTGGCTCTAAAGATATGTTGAAAGTGTTGTATCTTCATTAACGTTGTGTCCAAGATTGATTAATTTTGTTGAAACCTAAAACTCTATTTTCCAGAAGAGAGGCAAGCTTGTTGTTTAAGCCCCCTAAACCTTTCAGGGTAAACTCGGCCATAACTGCACGTTTTTTGCGAACATCTGGAGAGTTTGGATCATCCAGATCGTTATAGTAGGAACGACCATAAACTGAAACAGCCCAACAGCAAGACTCATAATTGATGCCAAGCAGGTACTCGCGCATTAGTTTGTTGTCCAGGTCATATTGAGCATGGCCCATGATACGCCAATTATCCTTTACAGGTTGTATAAAGGATGCAACAACCTGATCGTAATAATTCTGACGGTCAGGAATGTCTTTACGGTAGAAATAGCCTAAGTTATATAGGTTGCCCTGACCGCCTGTATAGTAGGCTTGCACATCTCGCTGAGCATTGTCACCATTCGACATCCAAGCTGAATTGGCGTTAATGGTGAAATTCTGGTTGAGCTGACTAGATACACTGACAATAGGACCTGTCTGACGCTGGGTATCAAACTCGTCAGGCTGTTGGTTTAGGCTGACACGTCGATCACTAAAATAATAGCTTTGACCGACACTGGCGCGAATACGCTCCAGACCTTCTGTATCCAATAAACTATAGGTTACACCCAATGACAAAAAGTTGTTGTCATCCAGACGGTCATGGCCATAGAAACGGTAGGGGTTAAAAAGCTGGTCGTAGTTGATCGAGGCTGTGGTTGAGTCAAAGTTTGGATAATCATCCTGCTTTTTATAAGGTGAGTAGGCATAAAAAGCACGTGGAGAAATACTGTGCAGGTATTTGCCATCTTTTTCAAAGGTGACACCCGTTGCCAACGTAAACTGGGGTACAACAACAGATTTTTCTAAATCATCTGACTTGGATAGTCCAATACTCTTCTTGGAGTCCTGATCATAGAATGTATTGATGCTGCGCACAGAAACTTCTGGGATGGCATATAACCATGATGGCGTGATGTAGTTATAGCGAACGGCAAACTGGTTGTAGATACGCGTACCACTTGACTCTAATGCTGAATCATCACCAATCGACTTTTTGAAATATGCAGTGTCATTATTAAATTCATACTGTAATCCCTGTGGATCGCCTGTAACGTAATTTAATAAAAATTGCGGTAGTCGAGCATAAGGCTTGTCTGCATCTTTGATGGTTTTATCCAGTGTCTGGAAATCTTCAACTTTCAACTGAGTCTTAAGTCCAGGAATACCATTTTGATAATTCAGTTCCCAGGCGCGACGTAGATTGACATCGGTTTTGCTATTTGGATTATTTTCAAAGTCTGCGAAATAATCCTTATCTGATGCATAGTTATATTCTAAATTGGTCGACCATTGATTATTCATTTTCCAGTAATGGATGAAATGCAGGTCATCACGGTCTTTATTGTCATATTGATTGTCGTTTGGTAAATATCCGCCCCAGATTCGACCTGAACCAAAATTCTCAGTCATATAGCGGAATTCACCATCCAGCTTGCCACCGCGTCTACTCATAAAGCTTGGAGTAAGCGTTAAGTCGTAGTTTGGTGCCAGGTTAAGATAAACAGGCACGCCAAGCTGTGCACCACCATCATTGGTATAACCGAAAGTAGGGGTTAAAATACCTGTGGTACGGCGGTCATCAATCGGGAAATTGAAATAGGGTACGGCAAGTACAGGTATATCTTTGACATAAAGCTTGGTGCCACGTGTTACACCACGACCTGTATCCTGATTCAGTTCAATTTGTTTTGCCTGAATTTTCCAGGCTGGTTTTTGTCCAGGTGGGCAGGCGGTATAGCTTGCATCTTTTAAGACAACCAGGTTTTCATTCTGACGCTGGATTTGACTTGCATAACCATGCGCATGCTGCTGTTCAGAGATATAGAAACTATTGTTTAAATCACCTGTCTGTGTTTTTAGGTTGTAGTCAATCTCATCACTTTGCGTGAGCAGGCCTGATTGTGCAAGCTGCACTTGTCCTTGCGCTTTTGCATGGGTTTGGGTTGAATCAATGGTGACCTGATCTGCGCGAATACTGCGCCCTTCCTGATCAATCACAACATTGCCTTGCAGGAAAGAATCTCCCTCAGGGTTGTAATGACCATAGTCTGCGGTGATTACTGAAGTGGTGTTATTGGCATCGGATGGTTTGGTTTGTGGATTAATCGGGGTAATCCATGTGCCCTGACAAAAGGAAGAGCTTAAATAGCGATTGTCGCGTAACTGGGCTTCTGCTGCTGATTTGTCCACATAATATTGCTGGAAAAACTTTTCACCCTTATAGCTTTCTTGCTTTGGCTGAGCCTGATTTTGTTGGGTGAGGGCTTTAAGCTGTTTATTGTCAAGCGTAGAGACGGCATCAGCTGAAGCTGCGAAACCTGATTGAATCGAGCCGCCACACAAAAGTGTCAAAATAGCTGTTGCTAAAGGATTAAATTTAAACTGATGTTTCATTGTCTCATTAACCAGTACGCTAATTCACAATTAATTATTGTCGCATCATAGAGAAAAAGTTGATAAGTGGCTACACTTAAGCTTTCAAAATCTCAGCTAGTTTTAGATTTTATTGCAAATGAATACACAACGTGAACAATTGATACAAACTTGGCTTCAAGCCGTTCTTCAGTCCGATCAATTTGAGATCAGTTTTTTGGCAGGAGATGCAAGCTTTCGCCGTTATGCGCGAATCAAGTTACAAAACAAAACCTATATGCTCATGGATGCGCCACCTGAAAAAGAAGACTGTGTTCCATTTGTGAGTATTGATGAGTTCTTTGATGGACATGGGGTCCGTGTGCCACATATCGTCGCCAAGGATTTAACCCAGGGCTTGTTGCTGCTTGAAGATTTTGGTGATGTGGTGTTGTCCACTTTATTGAATGACGAAACTGTTGACCAATACTATGCACAAAGCTTTAAACAGTTGATTGAGTTGCAGCAGATTGATGGAAAAGACCATTTACCAGCCTATTCTTATGAAAAGCTGATGACAGAAATGCGTCTATTGACTGAATGGATGTTACCATCCTTGAATATTCAGCCTACAGAGCAGCAGCTTGAAACCATTGAGCAGGCATTCGACTTCCTTGCGATTGAAGCAACGCATCAGCCACAAGTCATCGTGCATCGTGATTTTCATAGCCGTAACCTCATGAAAATCGACAATGAGCAAGAGCTTGGTGTGATTGACTTTCAGGATGCAGTGATTGGTGCAGATACCTATGATCTGATCTCGATTACCCGTGATGCTTATGTACAGTGGAATGCTGAGCGTGTCTACGAATGGTTTGAGGTGTTCTATAACTTATTACCAGCGGCAGCAAAAGAAAACCGTAGTTTCGAGCAATTCAAGCGAGATGCAGATTTGATGGCGATTCAGCGTCATCTGAAAATTCTAGGTATTTTCGTTCGCCTGTTTGAGCGTGATGGTAAATCAGGTTACTTAAAAGATTTACCACGAGTAATGTGGTATTTGCTTGAAGAAAGCCAAGGTTACGACGAATTGAATGACTTTATGCAGTTTATTCGTGATGTGGTCATGCCTAAATTTACTGCAAAATATGGTAGCTATGAGGTGGTTGCATAATGAAAGCGATGATTCTTGCTGCAGGGCTAGGGAATCGCATGCGTCCGCTAACCCTACATACTCCTAAACCTTTGCTTGAAGTGGGTGGAAAACCGCTGATAGTTTGGCATATTGAAAAGTTGCAAAAGATTGGTGTGACTGAGATCGTCATCAATACCGCATGGCTAGGCGAAAAACTGGCGAATGCGCTGGGTGATGGTTCTCAATTCGGTGTCAAAATCCTATGGTCACATGAGGGTGAGGGTCTTGAAACCGCAGGTGGAATCATCAATGCCTTGCCATTGTTGGGTGATGAGCCATTCATTCTGGTAAATGGAGATGTCTGGACCACCATGGATTTTGCTTCATTATTAGATGTTCAGTTAGGTGAGCAGCAGGCACATTTGGTCTTGGTGGAAAATCCCCCACAACATTTAAAGGGTGATTTTATCCTTTCTAACGGGCTGGCTTATACCTTTGAACAGGAACAGTTGGGCGAAGCATTAACTTATAGCGGTATTGCCGTGCTTCATCCGCGGATGTTTGTTGGCCTGGAAAATGGCAAGCGACCTTTGGCGCCATTGTTAAAACAGGCAATGCAGCAACAGCAGGTTTCGGCTGAAAAATTACAAGGGATTTGGGTGGATGTTGGCACACCTGAACGTTTGGAGCAGCTAGATCAACAAATTAAGCAAAATAAGTTTTCGTAGTAGGTCATTGTCTTTATTTGATTTGTATGGAAAAAGACAAAAGCCTACAGGATTGTGCAGTTTATCATGTTTGCCACTGTTTAACTGCATAATCGTTCAACAAGTCCTACTGTGCCTTGCATCAGAAATCGGTATACTGCACGGCAAGTTTATCGAGATGTTATACCGCTATGCATCCTTTTTTTCAAGAATTAAAGCAAGGTAGCCAAGCTTTGGGTTTAAACCTGAGTGATGAGGCCTTAACACTCTTATTGAAATATCAAGATGCTTTGGTGCTATGGAATAAAGCATATAACCTGACAGCAATCCGTGACCCGAAAGAAATGCTGGTGAAACATTTACTGGATAGCCTGAGTATCCTGAATGATTTGCCTCAGGGCCGTTTGCTCGATGTGGGAACGGGTGGTGGCATGCCAGGCATGATCATTGCGTTATGTCAGCCAGAGCGTTCTTGTGTGCTTCTGGATTCCAATGGAAAAAAGATTCGTTTTTTAAAGCAGTTTATTGCTGATCTAAAGCTTAAAAATGTAATTGCAGTGCAAACACGTGTAGAAAATGAAGACAGTATTAACGAGCTTGGTCATTTCGATGTCATTACAAGTCGGGCCTTTGCATCCCTGACCGACTTTGTCGATGCTGCACAACCTTATATGCATGAACAGAGCATTATTGCCGCAATGAAAGGCTTAATTCCAACCGAAGAAGTTGAGCAAATCAAAGATCAATATTCATGTAGGGTGATCGAACTTCGTGTACCAAGATTAGATGAACAACGTCATTTACTGTTACTTCAACGTATTCAATAAAAAATATTAAGGGTAGTCATGGCTCAAATTATTGCAATTGCAAACCAGAAAGGTGGTGTAGGGAAAACCACGACCGCAGTGAATCTTGCCGCATCTTTGGCAATTTTGAAAAAACGTGTCCTGCTGGTCGATATGGATTCACAGGGTAATGCCACTATGGGGTCTGGCGTTCAAAAGAATGACTTGCTTTATTCAGTGACGGATGTGCTGTTGGGCGAAGTGCCCATTGAAACAGCCATTCAAAAGGCTGAGGTGGGTTATAAGGTCTTGGGTGCAAACCGTGAGCTTGCAGGGGTGGAGCTTGTTATTGCGGAGCAGGATGGGCGTGAATTTATCCTGAAAAATGCCTTGCAGGAAGTCGCGTCCTCATTTGACTATATCATTGTGGATTGTGCCCCAAGTTTGAGCCTCATCACTGTGAATGCCTTGGCAGCGGTTGATGGTGTGATTATTCCAATGCAGTGTGAATATTATGCTTTGGAAGGTCTGGCTGATCTGACCCAGACCATTGACCGTATACAAAAAGCCCTCAATCCAAACTTGGAAATCATTGGGGTGTTGCGTACCATGTATGATGCCCGTAATGCCCTGACTCGTGATGTGTCGGCAGAGTTGGAGCAGTATTTTGGTAAAAAATTGTATGATACGGTGATTCCTCGAAATATTCGTTTGGCTGAAGCGCCAGCACATGGTTTGCCAGTGATTTATTTCGAAAAAAGTTCAAAAGGTGCGGTTGCCTATTTAAACCTTGCCGCAGAAATGTTGAAGAAAAGTAAAGTGAAAAAAGGAAGTGCTGTATGAGCATCAAAAAACGCGGATTGGCTAAAGGTCGTGGTTTAGATGCGCTATTGGGTTCAATTCAAAAAGAAAAACTGCAACTCGAAGCACAAGCCCTGGATCATGGTGAACTCAAGCAGATTGATGTCAACTTATTAAAACGTGGCGAATATCAGCCACGCCGTTTTATTCAGGAACAGGATTTACAGGAACTTGCGTCATCCATCGAAAAACATGGGGTGATGCAGCCAATCGTGATTCGTCCTGTTGACGATGAACAGCACCCTTACGAAATCATTGCGGGTGAACGTCGTTGGCGTGCAGCGCAGTTAGCGGGTTTAACTGAAATCCCTGCCATTGTTCGTGAACTGAACGATCAGGTCGCAATTGCATTGGCACTGATTGAAAATATTCAGCGTCAGGACCTTAACCCGATTGATCAGGCATTGGCTTTGCAACGTTTCCATGATGAGTTTGGTCTGAGCCATCAGGAAATAGCCGATACTGTGGGTAAAGCCCGTACCACAGTGAGTAACTTATTACGCTTACTCAGTCTGGCTGACCCAATTAAGGACCTGATGCAACAGGGGCAGATTGATATGGGACATGCCCGTGCCATTCTCACCCTAAAAGCCAAAGAGCAAATGGATGTTGCTAAAATCGTGATTGAAAAAGCCCTGTCAGTGCGTCAGACTGAACAACTGGTACGTGAGTGGTGTGAACCAAAGCCTGAAAAGGAAAAGGTACAGGTTTCTCCTGATATTGAACAATTGACTCAGAAACTGTCGGAACGTTTTGGGGCAAATGTGAAAATTGACCATAACCAAAAAGGTAAAGGAAAAATGGTCATTCATTACCACTCATTGGATGAGTTGGATGGAATTTTAAATATTTGTTTACCTAACTAATATTTAAGGTGCGTCCTTTTATATTTTAAATATTATTGGGGAATAATATGTGGGAACTTGTGAAAGCGGGTGGTTGGTTAATGCTACCGCTTATTCTCTCATCAATTTTTACGGTTGCAATTTCAATTGAGCGCTATATTCGGTTAAAGCACTCTCAAGTTTTACCTCAAGATTTACTTGTGAATCGTGCTGATTTGGAAACGATTATTTCCAGACTGGAACAGGAGCAAGCCAAACATAGTCCATTGGGGCGCATCCTGAAAGCTGGTTATGATCATAAAGATCAAGGTGAGCAGTTTGCACGCGCTCAAATGGAAGCGGCAGCATCTCAGGAAATCACCCATTTAGAAAAAAATATCAATTTTCTTGGCACATTAAGTGCCATTGCACCATTGCTGGGTTTATTGGGCACTGTGTTAGGAATTATTGAATCGTTTTTAGTGATTGATATTGGTTCATCAGGCAATGCTAGCACCATGATGCCAGGGATTTCTAAAGCATTGATTACCACCGCAGTCGGGATGCTGATTGCGATTCCAGCCATGATTGCCTATCGCTATTTTCAACGTGTGGTGCATGAATATATCGCTGAGCTTGAGCAACAATCCACGCTGTTTCATGCGGCACTTTTCTATAAAAAAGTCCCACATGTACAAGAACATCGCCGTGCCAGTTAAGTACGAAAGCATAGGTGATTATCATGAAATTTAAACGCTCTCAAGTTGAAGATATTCATATCAACCTGACGCCGATGATTGACT
>OCVT010001431.1_pt1 | contig 10279 bp, 8 predicted proteins | sample 1539111 | NCBI WGS metagenome assembly OCVT01 (sample SAMEA3991482, study PRJEB22521) | metagenome | biome: anthropogenic terrestrial biome; feature: sewage plant; material: raw primary sludge | place: Sweden | collected 2012-09-26 | reverse complement strand
GCGTAGGTGCAGATGGGACACCGATTGTGTTCCACTTGAAGTCCCCTGAAACGGGCGAGGACTTGGAATACAAATCCATTTATTATTTACCGAAAGAGTAAACATAAGCCTTATACAACCGCTATAATGGCGGTTGTATTTATTTGTGGTTTCTAAGGATCAATTATGCAAGAAATTCAAACTGTTAAACCTTGGTACAAGCAATTTTGGCCGTGGATGATTATGGGTTTGCCAGCATCAGTTGTCGTCGCGTCAATTGTGACTTACTTTATTGCGCTTGATGGGATTGATAGTGTGATTTCTAAAGATTATTACAAAGAGGGTTTGGCAATCAATGCGGATTTAACTTTGGATAAAAAAGCCGAAACATTGGGTTTAGTGGCAGACGTTGAGCTTTTGGACTCGAATGTCACCCTGAAGTTGAGTGCACCAGATGCCAATGTCCTCAAAGAAATGCAAAGTCGCCCCATACAGTTTGAGTTGGAAAACTTGAGTTTCCAAGCCAAAAACTTGGATGCGGTACTGATTCCTGCGGAGCCAGGTGTATGGCGTGGAAAACTCAATGGTCAGGTGAGTAAAGCCACTTGGAATGCACGCGTCTTGGGCGGAGAGTGGCGCATCACGCAGCGGATAGAGAATACTGTCCCAACGCATTTTGTTTTAAAACCGTAAATGTATTGAGTCTCGACTAAGTTAAAAAACCCGCATGAGTAGCGGGTTTTTTTAATGTGTGCTGAGATTTTGTACAGCAATTCATGGCGTTGGTTACAGGTATTCGTGTAACACTTGAGCCAAACGCTGCCCACAAGTCACCAAGTCACTCGCATCAACGTAGGCAAACCCCACCACCAAGCCACGCATATCGGTCGTGCCAATATAATAACGCGAGAGTGGTTTGACTGAAACACCTTCCGAATGACAGCGATTGGCGACTTCGACATCATCGATGTGCGCGGGTAATTTGACCACCAAATGCAGACCCGCGTCATCAATGATTTGCTCCACCCGATGAGTCAAGGTTTTGTTGAGCACCGCCAACAATATCGTGCGTCTTTGCGCATACGCTTGACGCAGACGGCGGATGTGGGTGGTGAAATGTCCTTGCTCAATAAACTCTGCCAAACTCGCTTGCAAATGCAGTTGCCCTGGGCGATACAAATCGTATAGGGCGGTTTTAAACGGTTCAATCAAGGCTTTGGGCAAGACCAAATAGGACAGTTTGACCCCTGGGAACATGACTTTGGAAAACGTGCCCATATACAGTACGCGCCCAATGCCTGATTCGTGCGCCAAACCTTGCAAAGAGGCAATCGGGCGACCCGAGTAGCGAAATTCGCTGTCATAATCGTCTTCTAACAACCACGCGCCCGACTGCTGGGCGTAGTCGATGAGTTGGCGGCGACGAGCCAGTGACATAATTGCGCCCGTTGGGTATTGGTGCGACGGGGTGATGTAGATAAACTTAGGTGCTGGCGAGGTAAAATCCTCAGCGGTTGGACTCATGCCCTCGTGATCCACGTGAATCGGGCGTATCGCTAAGTCGTTGGCATAAAAGGAGCTCCACGCGCCCCAATAACAAGGGTTTTCAACCCAAGCGATGTCTCCTTGGTCAGCCAACATGCGACTGATTAGGTCAAGCGATTGCTGTGTGCCCGCAGTAATCAGCACCTGCTCAGGGTCAAGCACCACGCCACGGCTGATGCGCAAATAATCCGCCACGGCTTTTTTCAAAGGCGCGTAGCCACCATTGCTGTCATAGTCGTATAAAGCCACATCTTCGCGTCGCCAGATTTGGTTTTGGACGCGTTGCCATGTTTTCACGGGGAAGTTGAGCAAATCCATTTTGCCTGACAACGCCAAAGGTTGCACCTCGTAGGCGACATAACCCTGCTCACGTGTGAGGCGTAGACCACGTTGTGACAAAATAACCGAGTCATTGTGTGGGCTTGAGTTGTTCGCATCACTCGTGTGCGGTGCATTAAACGCATAACTGTCCGACATACCATCGGGCAAAACATCGGTGACATACGTGCCACTGCCCGTTTGACTACTGACATAACCCTCGGCTTGCAATTGGTCATACGCCGCAACAATCATATTGCGCGAGGCAGAAAGTTCGCGTGCCAAATCGCGCGAGCTGGGCAGTTTAGAACCAGCAGGCAGGCGACGGTTGACAATTGCGCTTCGGATGGCTTCATACACCCGTTTATAACCTGGTAAACGTGGGTGAAAGTCTTGTCGTTCGAGTTCGTTTTGCAGCAGTTCTGCCAAAGGGGTGCGTCGCATGGTATCTCCTATTGCAATCATTAAAAATGGATTGCTTTGTATTTGTATTTTATAGATAAATTCTAACCAAAATGGCTGCGCTTGTGTGCAATAATTCATTAATTGTGCACAAAAATGGACGCAATCGCGTGTGATTGATGAAACCACACGTTTATAAATCAAAGATAATGCCCGTGATGAGCGCGCTTTATTGGCTCGATTGATATTGAATAAGTGGTGCTATTGACTTGCGCTGCACTACACTATACTGAATTATATGAGAAGGGATTGACATGAGCGGTAAGTCTGAGCAAACGTTGGCATTACCATGTGAACATCGGCGTTCGGCCATTGTGCTGATTCCCGCGTGTAGCAATCAAGTTGGCGTACACGCGGCACATACGGTGCAACGCAAATACGCCGATGCGGTGTTTTATGGCGCACAATGTACCACTTTATTTATCCCTGCGATGGGTGCGGAGATGGACATTGAAGTCTTGCTCGACATGGCAGACGGCATATTTTTGTCGGGCTCACCCTCAAATGTCAATGCCGAGTTATACGGTGAAACCATTAGTCAGCCGCATTTACCGCAGGATGTATTTCGTGACCAAGTGACGATTCCTTTGGTGAAGCAGGCGGTGGCACGTGGCATCCCGATTTTGGGGGTCTGTCGCGGGTTTCAAGAAATCAATGTCGCTTTTGGTGGTACCTTGCATCAAGCCGTGCATGATGTTGCAGGTATGAATGACCACCGCGAAGATAAAAACGCGCCAGTGGAATCGCAGTACAGCGTCGCGCATTCGGTGCATTTGGTTGAAAATGGCGAATTGGCGCGATTGCTGGGTAAATCAGAGATGATGGTCAACTCCATTCATGGTCAGGGCATCAAGCGATTGGGTGATGGATTGACCGCAGAAGCCTACGCGCCCGATGGCTTGGTTGAAGCGTTTCGCATCGCCTCGCACCATGGTTTTGGTTGGGCGGTACAATGGCATCCCGAATGGCAAATGCTTAAAAATCCTGATTCGTTGGCGATTTTTGCGGCCTTTGGCGATGCGTGTCGTGAGTATCGGAATCATCGCAAAGCGCGCTTTCGTGGCAACAAAAGTGATGACGACTGATTGATTGTCGTGCACAATCAATTTATATAATTATTACAAGTACAGACAAATAGAGAAAATAGACAAGGGGTTCAAAATGACTTTTCAAAAATTTACCACATTCAATGAGATGGAACGCTGGTTAGACGAGAACCGAGTGACTGAAATTGAATGTTTGGTTCCCGACCTAACGGGCGTGGCACGCGGCAAAATCTTACCGCGCAATAAATTCTCAGAAGAAAAAGGCATGCGTTTGCCCGAAGCAATTTTCGGTTCAACCGTGACGGGCGAGTATCCAAGTTCAGATATGTTTGATTCGATTATTGCGCCGACCGACAATGACATGGAGTTGCGCCCAGATCCAACCACGGTGCGCCTTGTGCCGTGGGCGCAGGATGCCACCGCACAGGTTCTGCACGACTGTTTTAAAGCCGATGGTACGTTGGTTCAATTCGCGCCGCGCTCGGTGTTGCGCCGTGTGGAGGCGTTGTATGCCAAAGAAGGTTGGGAGCCGATTGTCGCGCCTGAATTGGAATTTTATTTGGTCAGCAAAAACACCGATCCAAATCAATTATTAATTCCGCCGATTGGACGCAATGGTCGTCGCGAAGCGGGTCGTCAAGCCTACAGTATTGATGCGGTGAATGAATTTGATCCTTTGTTTGAAGACATTTACGACTACACCGAAGCGATGGATTTGGACGTGGACACCTTGATTCACGAAGCGGGCGCGGGGCAGATGGAGATTAACTTTTTGCACGGCAAACCTTTGGATTTGGCAGATAAAGTATTTTTCTTTAAACGCACTTTGCGCGAAGCGGCGATTCGCCACGATGTCTTTGCGACCTTCATGGCAAAACCGATGCAGAATGAACCTGGCTCGGCGATGCACATTCACCAGTCGATTTTGGATTTAAGCACGGGTAAAAACATTTTCAGTAAAGAAAACGGTGAGCAGTCGGATATGTTTTTGCATTACATCGGTGGCTTACAAAAATACATGCCTTTGGCTATGGCTTTGGTTGCGCCCTATGTGAACTCATACCGTCGCATCACACGTCATGCCAGCGCGCCCATCAATGTGCAATGGGGGCGTGACAATCGCACTGTTGGATTCCGCGTGCCTAATGCATCGCCACAAGCACGTCGAGTCGAAAACCGCATTGCGGGTTCAGATGCCAATCCATATGTGGCATTGGCGGTGACTTTGGCGTGTGGCTATTTGGGTATGAAAAACAAAATCGAGCCAACGGCTGAAACCTTTGGAGCGGTTAATGGCTTGGATTTTGAATTGCCCCGCAGTTTGGGTGAGGCACTCAAAGCCTTGGACGAATGCCCAGAGCTGCACGAAGTACTCGGCGAGGAGTTTGTCAACCTCTACATCCAAGTCAAAGACGCTGAGTTTGAAGAGTTTATGAAAGTGATTAGCCCGTGGGAGCGGGAGAATTTATTGTTGTCGGTTTAGCGAGTGTGACTGTAAGCAGATAGACCAATGTAACCCCCCGGTATGGGCGATAGGAGAAATAAATGACTCAAAAAAATTACAATACCCAAGAATTACAAAAGCAAGATTCAGCGCATTTTATGCACCCATTCACCGATACCAAATCTTTGGCATCGCGCGGCGCACGCATCATCACGCATGGCGAAGGCATCTATGTGTATGACAGCAACGGCGCGAAAATCCTCGATGCGATGAGTGGTTTGTGGTGTGTGAATATGGGCTATGGTCAAAAATCTTTGATTGACGCTGCGACTGAGCAAATGACTACCTTGCCGTTTTACAATAGTTTTTTCAACACCACCACGCCACCTTCAGTCGAACTGGCGGCGTTATTGGCAGAGGTTGCGCCTGAAGGGTTTAACCACGTGTTTTACAGCAGTTCAGGTTCAGAATCAAACGACACAAATCTGCGCATGGTGCGTCGCTATTGGGATGTCAAAGGGCAGCCACAACGCAAAACCATCATCAGCCGCATCAATGGCTACCACGGTTCAACCGTTGCGGGCGCATCTTTGGGCGGCATGATTGGGATGCACGAGCAGGGCGATTTACCCATCCCTGGGATTGTGCACATTGACCAACCCTATTACCGTGACAATGGCATGAAACTCGGTGTGACCGAGGACGAATTCGGCATTATTGCCGCGGGCTGGCTGGAAGACAAAATTCTCGAAATTGGTGCGGACAAAGTCGCCGCGTTCATCGGCGAGCCTGTACAAGGGGCGGGTGGTGTGATTGTGCCACCGAAAACCTATTGGCCAGAAATCCAACGAATTTGCGATAAATACGGCATCTTGATTATTTCAGATGAGGTGATTTGTGGATTTGGACGTTTGGGTACGTGGTTTGGTTGCGAAACCATGGGCTTTAAACCCGATTTAATCACCTTTGCTAAAGGCGTGACTTCGGGTTACATCCCGTTGGGTGGTGTGCTCGTGGGTGACCGTGTGGCGGATGTCTTGATTAACGAAGGTGGTGAGTTTAATCACGGCTACACCTACTCAGGTCATCCTGTGGCGTGTGCGGTGGCGATTGCGAACATCAAACTGATGCAAAAGTTGGACATCGTTCATAAAATCAAAACAGACACAGCACTATATTTCAAAGAACAATTTGAAACCTTGAACGACCATCCCTTGGTAGCAGATGCCCGAGCGTTTGGCTTGGTGGCGGGTTTGGAAATTTTGAAGAACAAAGAAACTGGCGAGCGTTTTAATTCAAGCGACTCAGTGGGCATGATTTGTCGTGGGCATTGTTTTGGCAATGGTTTGGTGATGCGCGCTGTGGGTGACCGCATGATTATCGCGCCACCATTGGTGATTACCCATGCGGAAATTGACGAGTTGGTGCGTTTGGCGCGCAAAGCCTTGGATGCCACCTTGGTTGATTTACAAGCCAAAGGTTTGGTTAGTGGTTCGGTTGGGGATTGAAAACAATTCATTTCCCCGCTTTGTGAAATTAATCACTAAAAAAGCGTACAAATGGTGAATTTTGTACAAAATTGGTGCAAAATACAGCACGCGCATTCGATAAAATACTGACTTGAATTTTGGATGAATGCATCGTATTTCGCCACCTTCACATTGGAGACTCTCATGAAATTAAAATCGTTACAGTACTTTGGTTTAACCGTTTTTGCCGCATTGGCACTGACCGCTTGCGGTGGCTCAAAAGAAGCCGCCAAACCCGCAGAAGCCCCCGTCGCAGGTGCACCAGCCCCAGTCAAACTCACAGGAGAAGTCAATGTGTTTAACTGGGTGGAATATATTCCTGAAAAATACGTTGATAATTTCACCAAAGAAGTGGGTGTAAAAGTCAATTACGATACTTTTGAAACCGATGAGGCTTTGAATGCCAAATTGATTGCGGGCAACTCAGGTTACGACGTGGTCGTACCAGGTGCTGCGTTTGCCGAAATCCAAATCAAACAAGGTAAATTCCTGAAATTAGACAAATCTAAAATCCCCAATTATAAAAACCTTGATCCCGCATTGATGGAACAAGTGGCAAAAATGGATCCGAACAACGATTATCTGATTCCTTGGGCGTGGGGTTTTACGGGGATTGGTATCAATGCAGCCAAAGTGAAAAAAGCCTTGGGCGATATGCCAATGCCTGAAAATCCATTTGATTTGGTGTTCAAACCCGAATACACCTCAAAACTCAAACAATGTGGTATTTTCATGCTCGATTCACCCTCTGAAATCATGCCTGCGGCTCTGCAATACGTTGGTAAAGATGCCTCAAGCAACAACCCAGCGGATTACACCGCTGCTTTGGATATGTTGAAAACTGTTCGCAAAGACGTGCGCAAATTTGGTGATTCATCGGTGGTAAACGAAATTGCCGATGGCAACTTGTGCGTGTTCTTGGCGTGGTCAGGCGACATCAATATGGCAGCAGAACGTGCAGGCACGAGCGACATTAAAGTGCTTTTGGGACGCGGTGGGATTGTATTCTTTGATACCATGGCAATCACAGCGGATGCGAAAAACATTGACCAAGCTTATGCGTGGATCAACTTTGCGCTTGATCCAAAAAATGCTGCCAGCATCACCAATGAGTTGGGTTATGCGGTGGCGAATAAAGCGGCGTTGGATCAAGGATTGGTTGATAAAAAAATGGCAGACAATAAAACCATTTTCTTATCAGCAGAAAACTTAGCCACCATGGCACCGCGCCGTTTGCCTTCTGACCAAGCTGCGGTACGTGCAATGAATGACGCTTTCCGCGTATTCAAAACTGGTAAATAATTAGAAAAAGCATCGAAAAAACCCTTGTCGAATGTCGTTGGCAAGGGTTTTTTGATGCAATTGTAAGCATCGATTGAATCCAATAGGTTGTTGGCTTGCTGTTATGACGGCTTTGCATGACTGATGTCTGTTGGTTTTATCGCTCTCGTGGCATGACCCACACAAACTCAAGGATGGACAGATAACCATCACACCCAAAGGAGCACACAATGGCTGAACACATACCCCCCACAGATAACGACGCACCGTATTTGAGCATACAAAACGTGGTCAAAAAATTTGGCGACCACGCCGCTGTGAATAATGTATCGATTGACATTGGCAAAGGCGAGATTTTTGCCTTACTTGGTAGTTCAGGTTGTGGTAAATCAACGCTACTCAGAATGTTGGCAGGCTTTGAGTTGCCGACTTCGGGCAAAATTTTACTCAAAGGCGAGGATATTTCAAAAATTCCGCCGTATGAGCGACCCATCAACATGATGTTCCAATCCTATGCATTATTCCCGCATTTGAATGTTTGGGACAATATTGCTTTTGGTCTGCGCCGTGAAAAAATCGCCAAAGCTGAAATTTCTCAACGTGTCGATGATGTGCTCAAACTCACGCAATTGACCAAGTTTGCCAAACGCAAGCCGCATCAACTCTCAGGTGGGCAACAGCAACGTGTGGCATTGGCGCGCAGTTTGGTCAAGCAACCGAATTTACTTTTACTGGATGAGCCACTCGGTGCTTTGGATAAAAAATTGCGTGAAGAAACCCAAATTGAGCTCGTGAATATTATCGAGAAAGTCGGTGTGACTTGTGTGATGGTGACGCACGATCAAGAAGAAGCCATGACCATGGCATCTCGCATCGCGGTGATGAGCAATGGTCAGTTGCTACAAGTGGGCACGCCATCTGAAGTGTATGAAACGCCGCGCACAGAGTTTGTCGCTGATTTTATTGGCAATGTCAATCTGTTCAAGGGCGGTGAAATTGTGGTCGATGAACCGACCCACGCAGAGATTCAAACCGAAGATGCCCTGCATGTATTGCCGCGTGGCATGGCAGGTGAAAAAGGCATGAAATATTCAGTGGCGATTCGTCCTGAAAAAATGGAGTTGTCGAAAACCGCGCCCGATCAACGGGGCAATCAGTGTCAAGGTGAAGTAACTGAAGTGGTTTACTTTGGTGCAGACACCATTTACCACGTGCGTTTGAACGGCACGGGGCGGGTGATTAAGGTGCAATACGAGAACTCCGAACGTTACGCCGGTGAGCGATTCACTTGGGGTGATAAGGTTTACGTATTCTGGCATCCTACTGCGATTGTCCCTGTCGCACCTTCATACTGATCGGAGGACACCATGAAAAAAAATGGAGTCAAAGCCCGTAGGGGTAAGTGGTGGGTCATCGGCGCACCATACGTGTGGTTGATGTTGATGCTGATGATACCGTTTTTGTATTTGCTCAGTGTGAGTCTCTCGGAAATGGTGCAAGGCGGTGGTTACTTGCCGATTTATCGCGATGGTGGCTGGTTTTTTAAAGACAATTACACGCCGATTTTAGACGATATTCTTCAAGGCGGGACGTATCGTTCGGCGTATCTGTCGTCGATTTACTATGCGGGCGTGACCGCGTTGTTGTGTCTGTTGATTGGTTATCCGTTTGCGTATTTTCTTGCACGTGCACCACAAGAGAAGCAACCAACCTTGTTGCTGTTTGTGATGTTACCCTTTTGGGTATCGATGTTGATTCGTGTGTACGCAATTAAAGTGTTGTTCAATGACTCTGGCATCATTGCCACGACCTTGAGCGGCTCGCTCAAAGCCGTTGGCTTAATCACCGAAGATTTGCATCTGATGAACAACTCGTTTTCTCTGTTGTTTGGCATGGTGTATGTGTACATCCCCTTCATGATTTTGCCCTTGTACTCAACTTTGTCAAAAATCGATGTGCGCTATTGGGAAGCCGCAGCAGATTTGGGATCTACTCCATTGAAGACCTTTTTCCTTGTGACGGTACCTTTGTCTAAGGCAGGGATTATCGCGGGGATGCTGTTGGTGTTTATCCCATGTGTCGGTGAGTACGTGATTCCACAGTTGCTCGGTGGTGCGGATACTTTGATGATTGGACGTGTGTTGGCGGGCGAGTATTTCCAAAACAACGATTGGCCGTTGGCTTCAGCACTGGCTATTTCAATCATTGTCTTGGTGGTTGTGCCGATGATGTTCCTCAATAAATACCAAGATGCGGCACAAGGAGAAATCAAATGAAAAACTTCAAATGGTTCTCGCGTTCGTGGATGTCGATGGTCTATCTGTTTTTGTATTTACCGATTATCGTCTTAGTGATTTTTTCGTTCAACGAAGGTCGTCCGACACGTTGGAATGGCTTTACTTTGGAGAATTACACAGATTTATTCCAAAACCAGCAAGTGATTGATGGCTTATTCGCTTCATTGCGTGTGGCGGCCATTACTGCAGTTTTATCGGTGGTGATTGGTACCTTGATTGCCTTTGTCTTGGTGCGTTATCGTGGCTTTGTCGGTAAAACTTTATTCTCAGGTATGGCAAACACGCCTTTGGTCATGCCAGAGGTGGTGCTCGGCTTGTCTTTACTGATTGTGTTCAAAGATCTATTTAAAGTAGAGGGCGGGGCATACTGGACTATTA
>OCVT010001428.1_pt1 | contig 10287 bp, 10 predicted proteins | sample 1539111 | NCBI WGS metagenome assembly OCVT01 (sample SAMEA3991482, study PRJEB22521) | metagenome | biome: anthropogenic terrestrial biome; feature: sewage plant; material: raw primary sludge | place: Sweden | collected 2012-09-26 | reverse complement strand
GGGCCGCAGCAGCGCGGGCCAATTTTCCGTACAGCCTGGCGCAAGTGCCGCTGCTGCTGCCCACCGAGCACGCCGCCGTGCGCGCGCGCATCAACCATTGGCTGGAGCGCGAGCACATCCGCCCGCACATTGCCGGGGAGTTTGAAGACAGCGCCCTGCTCAGCACCTTTGCCGCCAGCGGCATGGGGGTGATGCCCGCGCCCGCATCGTTGGGCGCACACCTAGCGCAAACCTGCGCCTTGGAGTGGGTGGGCACCACGCCCGACGTGCATGAGCAGTTCCACCTGATTTACAGCGCCCGCAAAGTCATGCACCCGCTGCTGACGCGGTTGTTGGCCGCAGCAGCGGATGAGATGCTATTGAATGAGTAGCTTTTAGCGTAGGCTGTATAAGCGATAGAGGCGAAAAACGCTGTAATTTTGCGCTGACCACCGGTGCGCCATCCAGATGGCCTGGCGGGACGCATCACACCAGGTGCGCGGCTTCGAGTTCTTTTTTCAGGTAGGCGTACATCAGCGGTGCGGCCACCAGGCCAGCGGGGCCAAACACCGATTCAGCGACAAACATCACCGAGAGCAGCTCCCACACCGCCATGTGCGTGCGCTGGCCGACCACCTTGGCATTGATGACGTACTCGGCCTTGTGAATCAAAATCAAAAAGCCCAGGCAGGCCGCCGCCGCCGTGGGCGAAACGGACAGCCCCACAAGGGTCAGCACCAGGTTGCAAAACAAATTGCCGACGATGGGGATCAGCCCCGCCACAAAGGTCAGACCAATCAACGCCGGGGTGTAGGGCAGCGCCATATCCCACCAGGGCAGGACCAGCAGCAGAAACAGCGCCGTCAGGGTGGTGTTGAACAGCGCAATCCAGAACTGCGCGGCCACGATTTGGCGAAAGGCTTCGCCCAGCAGGCGCACGCGCTGCAGCAGGGTGCGCGTCAGCGGAGCGATGGGCTCCAGGCGAGGACGCACGGCGGCCAGCAGACCAATCAACAGTCCGACATAGGCGTGCAGCAGGCCGGCCAGCCACACTTTGCCGGTCGAGGCCAGCATGCCCGCCTTATTGGCCAGGTAGTTGGCGATGGTGCGCTGAATGTCTTCGCTGCCCTGGGGCAGCAGCACGCCCAGGTCGGGCGGCAGCTTTTGTTGCAGTTCCAGCACCGTGCTGGCCAGGTAGTCGAGCAGCTCGCGGTACTGCTGTGGTGCTTCCATCACGTAGCCACGCGTGTGCGACAGGGCGCTGGTCAGCAGCAGCAGCGGTGCCAGCCCAATCAGGGTGGCTGCGATGACTTGCGACCAGCGCCGGGGGATGACCGCTGGCGCGCGGCGATCAAGCCGATTGAGCAGCTCAGACAGCTTGCGGGTGAGCAAAAAGCCCAGGCAGGCGCACAACAGGCCCGGCAGCAGCCCTTGCACCATGACCAGCAGCAGCGCGGCGGCCATCAGCAGGTAGCTGGAAAGCAGCACCGCACGCCCAGGTGGGGCCACAGAGGGGTAGACCGTGGGCAGGTTGGAATGCGGTGGTTGCGCCATGGGCGATCGGTGCCTGGTGGCTTGGGCTATGGGCTGCTGTGTGGATTACTGCAGCTGTACGGCAGCGGCACCTTCGGCACGCGGGGCAATGCGGCCAATGGTGTACACCGTCTCGCCCAGGCTGCGCAGGGTGGCGGCGGTGGCTTCGGCCTGATCGGCGGCCACCACGACCACCATGCCGATGCCGTTGTTGAAGGTGCGGTTCATTTCCACATCGTCGATGCCCGCTGTGCTTTGCAGCCAGGCAAACAGCTCGGTCTTGGGCCAGCTGCCCAGTTGCAGCTGCGCGGCCAGGCCTTCGGGCAGCACGCGGGGGATGTTTTCCAGCAGACCGCCGCCGGTGATGTGCGCCAGCGCCTTGATGGGGTGCTGGGCCAGCGCAGCCAGCACGTTTTTCACGTACAGGCGCGTGGGTTGCATGATGGCTTCTTTGAACGGCTTGCCGTCCAGCGTAGCCGGGGTGCTGCTGCCAGCGCGGTCAATGCATTTGCGCACCAGGCTAAAGCCGTTGGAGTGCACACCGGCCGAGGCCAAGCCCAGTACCACGTCACCGGCCTGAACATTTTGGCCGGTGAGGATTTTGGATTTTTCCACGGCACCGACGGCAAAGCCGGCCAGGTCGTACTCGCCATCGGGGTACATGCCGGGCATTTCGGCGGTTTCGCCACCGATCAGGGCGCAGCCCGACAGCTCGCAGCCCTTGGCAATGCCGCCAATGACGGCAGCGGCCGTGTCCACGTCCAGCTTGCCGCAGGCAAAGTAATCGAGGAAGAACAGCGGCTCAGCCCCTTGGACCAGCACGTCATTGACACTCATGGCCACCAGGTCGATGCCGACGGTGTCGTGCATATTCCACTCAAAAGCCAGTTTCAGCTTGGTGCCTACGCCGTCGGTGCCGCTGACCAGGACGGGCTCTTGGTAGCGCTTGGGCACTTCAAACAAAGCGCCAAAACCGCCAATGCTGGCCAATACGCCTTCGCGCATGGTCTTCTTGGCCAGGGGCTTGATGCGTTCGACCAGTGCGTCGCCAGCATCAATATCGACGCCAGCGTCTTTGTAGGAAATGGGGAGGGTGGAAGCAGTGCTCATGGCAGGGGCAAGGTAAAGCGGGAGACAGCATTTGCACATCATGCAAACGGCTAAACCGGCCGATTCTAAGGCCCGCGCTGGTGATCGGCATGGGCAGGGACTAAAATGCCGCCTTTTACGTTGGTCTGGCGCTGGTGCCGGCCAATGCAGCCTCAGCGATATTTTTTTGTTCTACCCCTTTCGTCCTTTAATTTGCATGCCGCTTTGCTGTGCGGTGCTGCTGCTGTGCGCATGAAGCAGTTGGCGCTGGATATTGGCTTGCCCACAGGCCCCTCGTTAGAGCGTTTTTATGCCGGGCGCAACGCGCCCGTGGCGCAGCATGTACGTGCCTGGGTGTTTGAGCGCCAAGGGGGGCACATGCCAGTGCCCACCTATGTGTGGGGGGAAAGCGGGGCGGGAAAAACCCACTTGCTCCAAGCCGTGCGCCAATTGCTGCGCGAGCAAGGCGTGGCACTGGGTTGGATGGATGTGACCACCGGTTTTCCGCCGGAGTTTGACGAGCGCTGGGGCGCGGTGCTGATGGACGATGTGCACAGCTACACCCCCATGCAGCAGCAACGGGCGTTCAACTGGTTTGTCAATGCCAGCAACCCGCCCAGCGGTCGGCCGTGCTGGGTGCTGACGGCGGGCAATGCGCCCCCGGCCGAGTTGCGCTTGCGCGATGATTTGCGCTCGCGCCTGGGCTGGGGCCATGTGTTTCAGCTGCAGGTGCCCAATGAAGATGAATGCCGCCGCATCCTGCAAAACGAGGCGGCCGCCCGGGGCGTGACCTACAGCGCCGATGTGCTCGATTACATGCTCAAGCGCTTTTCCCGCGATTTGTCCAGCCTGATGCAGCTGCTCGATATGCTGGATGAGTTTGCCCTGCGCAACAAACGGGCAATCACAATTCCATTGCTAAAAACGATGCTAGAGACAATGTAGGTAAGCGCTAGCAGCTCTCTTTTTTAATATGAAAAAACCCCTTTACCGTCTTGCGCTGTTCGATCTTGACCACACCTTATTGCCCCTGGATTCCGATCACGGCTGGGGCGAGTTCACCATGCAGATCGGCTGGTGCGACCGCGCCGAGTTTGGTCGGCGCAACGATGCTTTTTTTCAGGACTATTTAGCGGGCCGCTTGGATATCCATGACTACGTGCGCTTTGCCACTGAGGCTGTGGTGCAGCGCGGCCCGCAAGCGGCGGCGGCCGCGCACCAGCGTTTTATGGACGAGATCATCCGCCCGGCCATCCGCCCGGCGGCCATCGAACTGGTGCGCCGCCACCAACAGGCCGGGGATGTGGTGGTGATTACCTCGGCCACCAACGAGTTTGTCACCCGCCCCATCGCCCAGGCGTTTGGTGTGGATGAGCTCATCGCCACTGAACTGGCACGCGGCCCCGACGGCTGGCTGACCGGGGAAGTGGCGGGCCAGCCCAATATGCGCGAAGGCAAGGTGGCCCGCCTGGCTGCCTGGCTGGCCGCACGTGGCTGGGACTGGAGCGATGTGGAGGCCACCTTCTACAGCGACTCCATGAATGACCTGCCCCTGCTGGAGAAAGTCCAGCACCCCGTGGCCACCAACCCCGACGAGCGTCTGCGTGCCTTGGCGCAAGAGCGCGGCTGGCCGGTGCTGGACTTGTTTAAAGAAAAATAAACCCTTTTCATGATCAAAACTTTTATCGACAAACTGCTGGGCAAACCCACCGCCCGCAGCCGCAAAAATCCCTTTGGCAAACGCGAGGAGCTGCCGGCCAGCGTCCACGGCATCAATCCTGAGCTGGTCGATGACCGTGCGATTGATGTGGTGCGCACGCTAAAAAACGCCGGCTTTGAGGCCTACATCGTCGGCGGTGCCGTGCGCGATCTGCTGCTGGGCCTGCGCCCCAAAGACTTTGACGTGGCCACCAATGCCAGCCCGGAAGAGGTCAAACGCCTGTTTCGCCGCGCCTTCATCATTGGCAAGCGCTTTCGCATCGTCCACGTCGTGTATGGGCGCGGGCGTGAGCACGAGGTGATCGAGGTCTCCACCTTCCGCGCCTTTTTGGACAACAGCCAGGCCGAGCAGGTCAGCGGCAACGAGCGCACCAGCAAGCAGCAGCTCATGGGCATGCAGCACGCCGTCGATGCCAGTGGCCGCGTGCTGCGCGACAACGTCTGGGGGCCGCAAGACCAAGATGCCACGCGGCGCGATTTCACCATCAATGCCATGTACTACGACCCGCAAAGCCAAGTGCTGGTTGATTTTCACAAAGGCATCCAGGATGCACACAAGCGCGTGCTGCGCATGATTGGCGACCCTGAACAACGCTACCGCGAAGATCCCGTGCGCATCATCCGCGCCGTGCGCTTTGGGGCCAAGCTGGCCCACCTGGGCTTTAAGCTGGAGGCGAAAACCGCCAAACCCCTGGTCGCCTGCGAGCCGCTCTTGCACGATGTGCCGCAAAGCCGCCTGTTCGATGAAATGCTCAAGCTGCTGCTCACCGGCCACGCCACAGCGTCGATTGAGCAACTGCAAAAGCTTGGCCTGGCCAAAGGCATCTACCCGCTGCTGGACGTGGTGGTGGAGCGCGCTGCCACCCCGTTGGTGCAGGCCGTGCTGCAAGATACCGACCGCCGCGTGGCCGAAGGCAAAACCTGCGTGCCCAGCTTTTTGCTGGCCTGCGTGCTCTGGCAAGACGTGCAGACTGGCTGGCAGCAGCGCCTGAACAACGGTGCGCACAGCTTTCCTGCGCTGCAAGACGCGATCGACGAAGTGTTCGAGCGGCGCATTGGCGATGTCTCGGGCCGGGGCAAGCTGGCCGCCGACATGCGCGAAATCTGGGCCATGCAGCCGCGCTTTGATAAGCGCACTGGGGCCACGCCCTTCAGTCTCGTGGCCCAGGGGCGCTTTCGTGCGGGCTTTGACTTTTTGCGCCTGCGCGCCGATGTGGGCGATGCCGATGAAGCCCTGGCCAATTGGTGGCAGTTGTTCCAGTACGCCGACGAAGCCCAGCGCGAAGACCTGATCGCCCAGGCCCGCGACGAGCAGCGCCAGCGCCAGAAAACGCAAAAACCCAAAGCAGCACGCAAACCCAAGGCAGACGATGACGGTAGCGCCAGCCCCCTGGAGACCGCTGGCGTGCATTCCGGGGAGGAGGGCGATGCCCCCGCCAAAAAACGCCGCCGCCGCCGTAAAAAACCCGTGGGTGAAACCACCAGCCCCGCGCAGGAATAAGGCCCCAAGCCATGCCAACAACAACGGTATATGTTGGCTTGGGGGCCAACCTCGGTGACCGGGGGCAAGCCTTGCAGGCGGCAGTCCATGCCATGGCGGCGTTGCCGGGGACGCAGCTGCAGGCGGTGTCATCGCTCTACAGCAGCGCCCCCATTGAGGCCACGGGGCCTGACTACCTCAATGCCGTGGCGGTCTTGACCACCGACTTCGGCCCCGAAGCGTTTTTGCAGCAACTGCAGCACCTGGAGCAGGCCGCAGGCCGCCAGCGCCCCTACCGCAACGCACCGCGTACTTTGGATTTGGACATCCTGCTGTGGGGCCATGCACAGCTGAACACCCCTAGCTTGACCGTACCCCACCCGCGCATGCGGGAGCGGGCCTTTGTGCTGCGGCCGTTGGCTGAGTTGGCGCCCGAAGTGGTGACCGCAGCGCAATTGATGGCGGTGGCCGACCAGGCTATTGAATGTTTGCAAGGGGTGGATTGGATTGAAAAAGAGAGCTTTTAGCGCTTATCTGGTATAGGTATTTCGTTGTTTTTTCCTGTTTTTTATGCTTGTGCATCGGCCTGGCCAAAGCGCAAGCCACCTTGCCACCCACCTGGGTGACGCACCGCGCCCATGTGCAACATTTGCGCAAACAGCGGCAAAAAACAGAGCCTTTCTAGTGCGCAGGCAGCGCCCCATAGGTGTGTGTGGGTCTTGGGAAGACTTGCTTGAACTGTTGCAAAATTTTGGCAGATTTCTTTTTTAAATTGAAAAAAATGTTATAGTTGCGGTCTTCGCAATTTTGTAGTTGTGAAAAACCAAAACCAGTGCTTGCTTAATAGCTGCTGGTTGTTTGCGGGAATAGCTCAGTTGGTAGAGCGCAACCTTGCCAAGGTTGAGGTCGACGGTTCGAGACCGTTTTCCCGCTCCAAATTTTGGCGCGATAGCAAAGCGGTTATGCAACGGATTGCAAATCCGTCTAGCCCGGTTCGACTCCGGGTCGCGCCTCCAGAAAACGCGGGAATAGCTCAGTTGGTAGAGCGCAACCTTGCCAAGGTTGAGGTCGACGGTTCGAGACCGTTTTCCCGCTCCAAATAAAAGGGAAGCAATCGCTTCCCTTTTTCATGTTCTCCTGGCTTGTAGAGACAAGCGAGTTGATGAAAATCAGGTAAGCTAGATCGCTTTCCTGCACAGCTTTAGGTGAATGTGGCCTCGGTGGTGAAATTGGTAGACACCCGGGACTTAAAATCCCGTGCCGCGAAAGCGGCGTGCCGGTTCGATCCCGGCCCGAGGCACCACATAGGCCATAAAAATGAATCGCTACAACACCCCTTTTGAAATTCATGTGCACGGTCAAGTGGCTTTGCGCCCGGATGTCACGCCTTCCCAGTTACAAGAAGCCTTGAAACCCCTGTGGTCCTACGCGGGCGCGCGTTCTTTGCAAGACGGGGCGGCAAGTGCCTATGAAGAGGAACCGGGCATCGTTTTTGATAGCGCTGCCCACATGCTGCAAATGTGCTGGACGGTTTCTGGGGCTGAAGATTTTCGCTATGCCCTGGATGATTTTTGCATGGGCTTGAATGAGCTGGCGCAAGAGGGGGCAGCCATTGAAGTGACCTTCTACGATGCCGAGTTTGACGAAGAAGAGGCGGGCGAAGGCGAAGAGTCGCGCGATGACTTTGTCATGCTTTTTGTTGGACCTACCCCGGCGGCCATCATGAGTGTGCAGCGTGACATGCTGGTGCAAGACGTGATTCATCTGATGGAGCGTCACTTTGATGCCTCCGAATTGGCCGGTGTGGTGGGCGAGATTGACAAGTTATTTGCCCAGCGCTTTGATAACTTGGTCAATTCCCTGGACCTTGGCCGCCAGCCACCGCGTGGTGGTCCTCGCGGTGGTGGCCGTCGGCCCCGGCACTTGCACTGAAGCCGCAGTCCAGAAACAAGTCAGGCGCTTACATCGTGCCTTGAAACCCTAAGGCAGCCGATATGTGGTGGGCGCAGCTTTTGAGCTTGGGCAGCCAGCTATCGTCCAGGCGGTCTGCCGGGGCAGAAATCGATAGGGCGGCCACCAGTTTGCCTTGGTCATCGTAAATCCCGGCGGCCATGCAGCGCACGCCCAGTTCCAACTCTTCATTGTCGTAAGCGATGCCGGTTTGCCGTGCTTTGGCCAGCTCGCGCTCTAACTGGGGTAGCTGTGTGAGGCTGTTGTGGGTATTGCCTGACAGGCCGGTGCGCATGGCGTAGCTGCGCACGTTTTGCGGATCGTCAGCGGCCAAAAACAGCTTGCCGTTGGAGGTCAGGTGCAGCGGTGCGTGACCACCAATGGCCCGCACCACCTGCATGCCGGAGCGCTCGCTGTAGGCGCGTTCCACATAGACGATCTCGTCGCCCTGGCGGATGCTTAAATTGACCGGTTGCTGGATTTGTTTGTGCAGCAGGCGCATGTGTGGCAGTGCGGCCTCGCGCACGCTCAGGCGCGCTTTGACCAGGTTGCCCAGCTCCAGCAGGCGCATCCCTAGGCGGTAGGTGCCTGCCTCGGGGCGATCGACAAAGCCGCCGGTGGTCAGGTCGTTCAGGATGCGGTGGGCGGTGGAGGGGTGCAGGCCGGTTTTTTCACTGATTTCCTTCAGGGCAACGGGTTCTTCCTTGGCGGCCAGCACGTCGATGAGGGTGAACATGCGCTCCAATACTTGGACGCTGGGTTTGTTGGGCGTTTCGTTGTCGTTTTTCTTCATGTGAAATAGAGAGGCAAATGGGCCGCATTCTAGCCCCGTGCTTGCCTTTGCCTTGCTTTCATTGCGGCTGGTGTGCTTGCCATTGTCCGTGGCGCAAAATTTCATGCGGATGAAAGTCTTGCTTGTAGCGCATCTTGGGGCTTTTTTCGATCCAGTAGCCCAGGTACACATACGGCAGGTTCAGGCTGCGGGCCAGCTCGATTTGCCACAAGATGCCGTAGGTGCCGTAGCTGGCCTCAGGGTGGTCGGTTTCGTAGAAGGTATAAACGGCAGAGAGGCCCTGGGTGAGCAGGTCAATGATGGAGACCATCACCAAAGCATTCTCGGCCCGGGGGTCGCGAAACTCGACCAAGCGGGTTTCAATATGGCTATCCAGCAGAAACTGACGGTATTGCGCAACGCTGTCGTTGTCCATGCCGCCGCCGGGGTGGCGGGTTTTTTCATAGCGCTGGTACAGGGCGTAATGCGCAGGGTTGTAGTGCAGCCGCTGGATGCTGGCCTCCAGGTGCCCGTGGCGCTGCCAAGTGCGGCGCTGGCTGCGGCTGGGCTGAAAGTGCGCCACCACAACGCGCAGTGATTCGCATGCTTGGCACTGGGCGCAGTGCGGGCGGTAGGTGAAATTTCCGCTGCGGCGAAAGCCCTGCTCCATCAGGCTGGAATAGACCGGGGTGGTAATCAGGTGATTGGGGGCAACGACCAGCGACCGGGCCTGCTGCGTGGGCAGATAGCTGCAAGGGTATTCGGCGGTGGTGTACAGCTGCAAGATGGGGTGAACAGGCTCAGTCATAGGTGGGCAGGCCAAGCGTAGCCCATAAATGGGGCGAAAACTGCCAATGCATCGCGGGATAGGTTTGCTGGGCTTGGGCCACTTGCAAAAAATCATCCCGGGGCATTTCTGCTGCGCCGAGCGAGGCCAGATGCTGGGTGGCTTGCTGGCAGTCGATTTGCACCACGCCTGCACTGCGGCACAGGGCCACCAGGGCTGCCAGGGCGATTTTGGAGGCATCGCGCTGGTGGGCGAACATGGATTCGCCATACACCGCCCGGCCCAGGGCGACGCAGTACAAACCGCCGACCAGTTCCCCGTCAATCCAGGTTTCCACGCTGTGCGCCAAGCCTTGGGCGTGCAAGTCGCAATAGGCATCGATGATGCTGGGCACGATCCAGGTGCCGTCTTGCCCTGGGCGTGGGGTGGCGGCGCAGTGCTGCATGACTTGGCGAAAGCTGTGATCGATGCGAATGCTGCAGTGGGGGTTGCGCTGAAAATTTTTCAGCGTCTGGCGCAGTGAGCGGTGCAGGCGAAAGCGTTCCACCTGCAGCACCATGCGCGGGTCGGGCGACCACCACAGCGGTGGCTGGCCCGGGCTGAACCAGGGAAAAATACCTTGTTGGTAAGCCGCTTGCAGATGGGGTGCGTCCACCACAGCACCTGCCGCCAGCAGGCCGGGCAAGGGGCTGTCCTGGCCCCAAGCGGTGCTGACCGGGGGGAAGGGGTCGTGTGGGGTGAGCCAGGGCAGGGGGGGAGGTGCGGTCGTCACGGCGGGAATAATAAAAAAAGCCAGACAAATTGGCATCTGTCTGGCTTTATTTTGGCTCCCCGACCTGGGCTCGAACCAGGGACCTGCGGATTAACAGTCCGTCGCTCTACCGACTGAGCTATCAGGGAATATTCGGTAACTATCTATTTAAATTTTGGCTCCCCGACCTGGGCTCGAACCAGGGACCTGCGGATTAACAGTCCGTC
>OCVT010001427.1_pt1 | contig 10288 bp, 9 predicted proteins | sample 1539111 | NCBI WGS metagenome assembly OCVT01 (sample SAMEA3991482, study PRJEB22521) | metagenome | biome: anthropogenic terrestrial biome; feature: sewage plant; material: raw primary sludge | place: Sweden | collected 2012-09-26 | reverse complement strand
GATGCGTCCTCGGCATCCTACTTCATCGCTTTGGGTGCGATTGGTGGTGGTCCGCTGAAAATTCACGGCGTGGGTTTATCGAGCATTCAAGGCGATGTGAAATTCGCCGATGCCCTGCAAATGATGGGCGCGAATGTGATGATGGGGGCGAATTGGATAGAGGTTCGTGGTGTGGATGAAGGCGGACTGCGCGCGATTGAGCTCGATTGCAACCACATTCCCGATGCGGCGATGACCTTGGCAACCGCTGCATTGTTTGCCAAAGGCACAACCCGCTTGACCAACATTGCCTCATGGCGGGTCAAAGAAACCGACCGTTTGAGTGCGATGGCGACCGAATTGCGCAAAGTCGGCGCAAGCGTGGTTGAGGGTGCGGATTTCATCGAAATCACACCGCCCGCTGCCGATGGCTGGCGACACGCTGAAATTGATACTTATGACGACCACCGCATGGCGATGTGTTTTTCGTTGGTGGCATTGTCCAAAGTTGGTGTGACGATTAATGAACCCGAATGCGTGGCGAAAACCTTTCCGACTTATTTTGAGGTGTTGCAAGGGTTATTAAAATAACCGTAGGGGCGGGTTTCAAACCCGCCATTCTTTAACAATGCACGCACGTAAATTTGGGCAGGTTTAAAACCTGCCCCTACTATAAAATTCAAACGCAAAACTATGGCACTCAAATCCACCATCCACAAAGCCGAAGTCTCCATCGCCGATATGGATCGGCATTATTATGCCGAGCACAGCCTGACCATCGCCCAGCATCCATCGGAAACCGAGGAGCGCATGATGGTGCGCTTGCTGGCGTTTATACTCAACGCACATGAGCGTTTGACCTTCGGCAAAGGCTTGTCCACCGATGATGAGCCTGATTTGTGGCATGTCGATTACAACAGCGACATTCGCCTGTGGATTGAGGTTGGCTTGCCCGATGAGCGACGAATACGCAAAGCCTGCGGGCGTTCGGACGCAGTGCGGGTTTATCTGTACGGCAGTTCGATTGCCGATAAATGGTGGCGTGACAATGAAAAGGCAATGAATGCGCTGGGTAAGGTTTCGGTGTTTATGTTGCCCGATACTTCGGGTTTGACCGCAGTCTGTCAGCGCAATATGACGCTGCAATGCTCGATTCATGACGGCGAGGTTTGGCTCGCGGATGCCGCTGGCGCGCATCAGGTGGTGTGCGAAGTGTTGAAAGCCTAAGTACAGGCGATTGACCAATATCTATTTAATCACTGCGGTATGGATTGCCACGCAGATAAAACATCGCTCGCAATGACGCGCCACACCCCCTGTTCAACCTTATCGATATTGCGCCAACATTTGCTTGATGTCATGAGTAATGGTTTCAGGTTTGGCTTCATACGGCACAGAAACAACCGTGCGTCCGTTTTCATCCAGCAGATATAAATTGGCGGTGTGGTTGACGATGTAGTTCGGACCTGTGCCGACTTTTTCATACACCACTTGAAATTGATTGGCCATTGTTTTGGTTTGCGCAGGGTCGGTGTACGCGCCCGTGAATGTCGGGTTGAACGCGCCCATGTATTCTTTGAGCAACGCGCCCGTATCACGCTCTGGGTCAACGGTGACAAAAACCACGCGCACTTTATCCGCATCTGCACCGAGTTGCTCCATGACGATTTTCATTTTACCCAAGGTGGTCGGGCAGATATCGGGGCATTGGGTATAGCCGAAAAACACCGCCGAGACTTTGCCTTTTTGTGGACTGTTGATTTGCAAAGGCTCGCCTTTGTGCGAAGTCAATGAGATATCAGTGCGCAGGTTGCTCGCGGTGATGTTGCCATTTAAATATTGCGCGGTTGGTTGGCACGCGGTCAATGCCAAACCGAGTGCAAACGCGCCCAATAGAATCTTTAAATTGTATTTCATGAAACGCTCCTTTACTTAGTGGGTACGATGTGATTTTAAACTGTGCGTCAATGATTCCAACGAAACCGTGCGCACCCCATCGTCTCGTTGGGTATTGGGTGTTCTCGGCTGCCACACTTGCCCATAGATGATTTCCAGTGACAACTCGTGTACGCCTTGAGCGAATTCGGTGTGGGTTTTTTCGCACCAAGTGTTTTGCGATGGCTCATCCAATGCGCGTAAACTCGGACTGATACCCAACACATCGGCCCACAAGGTCTCGGCATCGCTGTAGCCCAAGCGCACGGTTTCGACATCCAGCACTGGCAAACCAAAGCACAAAGCCTGCAAGCGCGCGCCTGTGTCCATGATGTTGGGCAAATGTTTGAGGTGGGCGAGCCAGTCGGAATCGCGGTTGACCAGTTCAGGCAGTGCGCCCGCGCCGAGCATGGCAAACAGCAACACGCCATCGGGTGCGAACCAATGGGGTAGTTGCTCTAAGTTCGTCAAAACATCTTGCGCATATAACCCGTCGAGGATGAATGGGGCAATGACCAGTTGCGCATCGGCAGTGGGTGTGAAACCATCCCATGACTGTGTTTGGATGTGGGCAAATGGATTGAGTTTTTGCCACAGATTTTGCGCGGCTTTGGTTTCCACCATCTGCCATTGCTCTACCTGCATTTTCGGATAAGCGGTTTTTAACTCGGTCACGGGTAAAGGCGCAGGACTGATTTCGCGCAAGTTACGCAGTGGCAGTTTAATTACCTGCGCCCGATGCAGCAACTCACGGGCAACATGGTGCACTAAGTTTTCGGGGAGTTGCGTGCGGACGGGCTTCATAAGTGACTTGGCAAATGCGGGGTTTGATTGGATAATGCGCACATCCGACGGATGGACAACACCATGCGATTTTACCATGACTCGAAACCCAACTGGCTGACAAACGTGCTCTCGCGTGCGCAGCACTGGAAAATCCTCAGCAATAACCACTTTGCCAAATGGGTGGATGGTTGTGTTTTGTGTGGGCGCACGACGGCGCAGTCAAGGCTCTCGCCGCGCTTGTGCGCGCTCTGTACGGAACAACTGCCCCACCATTTGAGCAACAATCTATCTGACACCAACGAATTTCACCGCTGCGCGCAATGCGCGCATTTGCTCAGCACGCCTGAGCCATATTGTTTGGAATGCCTCACCGAGCCACCTGCGTTTACGCACACCATCGCATTCGCCGACTACGCCGAGCAGATGCAACACATGTTGCTGCAATACAAATTCCACAACGCGCTGCACCTCGCGCCTGTGCTGGCCGATGCGCTGCGCCATGCGTTGAGCCACTATGCGCAACAGCACCGCCCCGATGTGATTGTGCTCGTGCCGCAGTTGGACGAACGCACTGCTGAACGCGGCTTTAACCATCTGCGTTTGCTCATGCAGCAGATTTCCCTGCGCGATATTTGGCGCGAAGCCGTACCAACATACGCGCCAGATGCCATCATCCGTCTGCACCACGAGCGTTTACAAATCCATGTTAAACCCGATATGCGCCGCAAGCAGGTTAAAAACGCCTTTACGGTGGCAGATAAAAAACTGTTTAAAAATACCCATGTTTTACTGATTGACGACATCATCACCACGGGCGCGACTTTGAATGAAATCGCCCGTGTGTTGAAAAACGCAGGGGCGCGCCAAGTCGATAATGTGGTGATTGCCCGCACACGCAAGACCCCGCTCAAGTAAAATACCCTTTTCGTTCAGCCGCATCATTCATCATGTTCAACATCGTTCTGGTTCACCCCGAAATTCCACCCAATACAGGTAACATCATCCGCCTGTGTGCCAACACGGGCTGTCAGTTACACCTCATCAAACCATTGGGTTTTCCGTTGGACGATAAACGCATGGTGCGCGCGGGTTTGGACTACCATGAGTTCGCGGATTTAAAAGCCTATGAATCTTGGGATGAACTCATCCGCACCGCTCAGCCCGATGCCGCGCGAATGTTTGCCCTGACCACCAAAGGCTCAAACGTCTTGACCGAAACGCAATTTCAAGCAGGCGACTGGTTTGTATTTGGCTCAGAAACCGCAGGTCTGCCCGATGCGGTGCGCGACTTTTTCCCGAGCACGCAACGCATTCGCCTGCCGATGATGCCGAACAACCGCAGCTTGAACTTGTCCAACACAACCGCGATTATTGTTTATGAAGCATGGCGGCAATGCGGTTTTGCAGGTGGGGCATGACGACAGCCCCATGTTTGCGTTAAACTTCGGTATTGACGGCCCGATTGAGGGCGTTTTTTGAAAGCATTTATGACCACACATTTCACGACCCCCGATTGCGTTGCCGCAGACGTTCAACGCGCTTTGGATGAAGACATCCGCACGGGCGATTTGACCGCGCTCTTGATTGACGCCAAGCAACAAGCCCACGGGCGCATCATTGCGCGTGAGCCTGCGATTCTCTGCGGCCAGCCGTGGTTTGATGCGGCGTTTCGCCAAGTTGAACCGAGCGTTCAAATCACTTGGCACGTGGCCGAGGGCGATGCGATTGAACCCAATCAAGTCTTGGTTGAAATGTCGGGCTCGGCACGCGCATTGGTCACGGCCGAGCGTACCGCACTGAATTTTTTGCAACTGCTCTCGGGCACAGCCACCACCGTGAACACCTATGTCAAAGCGATTGCAGGCACAAAAACACATGTGGTCGATTCGCGCAAAACCATCCCAGGACTGCGTCTCGCGCAAAAGTACGCAGTGGTGGTCGGCGGCGGCGTGAACCACCGCGTGGGCTTGTACGATGGCATATTGATTAAAGAGAACCACATCGCCACTGCGGGCGGAGTCACACCGGCACTGGAACATGCGCGCGCGATTGTGTCCGCGCCCGATGTCGCAGCGCGCGCGGTTGCACCGTTCATCCAAATCGAGGTCGAAACCTTAGTGCAGCTGCAAGAGGCTTTGAGCGCGGGCGCGCAAATGATTTTGCTCGACAACATGAACCTTGAACACATCGCCCAAGCGGTGAAAATCAATACTGAACAGTTTGCGAAACAAGCGATTTTAGAAGTCTCAGGCAATGTCAGTTTAGACAACATCCGTGGCTACGCCGAACTCGGCGTGGACAGAGTTTCGATTGGTGGTTTGACCAAGCACGTGCGCGCGATTGATTTTTCGATGCGGGTGAATGCGGTTTGATGGCTTAATCACTTAGCAAGGTGGGCACTGCCCACCATTGATTCACAAATGAGCGTTTTAAATAGATACCCGACAAACCCATTCGAGTACGACGGCGTCCTTATCCGATACACAGCGAGAATCCCATGCCACACACCCACACCCCCGAATTTTTCAAAGTCGATTACGACCTCCCCACCACAGACGCAAGCGCAGCGTGCAACATCAAAACCGCCACCGCGTGGGCGCAAGTGCCCTCTGAGCCTGAGGCCGATGAGCGCGCAGCATTGATAAGCCGCATCAAAGCAGGCTTAAAAAAGCACAATGCTTTGCTGGTCGCACACTACTACGTGCACCCCGATTTGCAAGACTTGGCAGAGGAAACGGGCGGCATTGTCTCGGACTCTTTGGAAATGGCGCGTTTTGGTCGCGACCACCCAGCGCAAACCCTCATCGTCGCAGGCGTGCGCTTTATGGGCGAGTCGGCCAAAATTTTATCGCCCGAAAAAACCGTGCTCGTGCCTGATTTGCGCGCCGAGTGTTCGCTGGATTTGGGTTGCCCAATTGAAGAATTCTCAGCGTTTTGTGATGCGCATCCTGACCGCGAAGTCGTGGTCTATGCCAACACCTCAGCCGAGGTCAAAGCGCGCGCCGACTGGATGGTGACTTCATCGATTGCACTCAAAATCGTCGCACACTTACACGCGCAAGGCAAAAAAATTCTCTGGGCACCTGACCGTCATTTGGGCGGCTACATCCAACGCGAAACGGGCGCGGACATGTTGTTGTGGAATGGCTCGTGCATCGTACACGATGAATTCAAAGCGATTGAACTCGAACAATTGATTACCAAACATCCGACGGCTAAAGTATTGGTGCACCCCGAATCCCCCGAAAGCGTGGTTGCGCTCGCGCATGTGGTCGGCTCGACCTCGGCGATTCTGAATGCGCCCACACAATTTCCCGAAGTCGATACCTTCATCGTTGCCACCGACAACGGCATGATGCACAAATTGCGCCAACAACACCCGCACAAAACCTTTCTCGAAGCACCCACCGCAGGGCAATCCGCCACCTGTAAAAGTTGCGCCCACTGTCCGTGGATGGCGATGAATGAGTTGCGCAATCTTGCTGAAGTCATCGACAAAATCGGTACAGGCTACAATGAAATCCACATCGACCCTGCGATAGCCAAACGCGCAAAATTGCCGATTGACCGCATGCTCGACTTTGCCGCGGCGCAGAAAAAATTGGAACAAAATAAAGAGCAAACTGATTTTCAACCGAATATGGGGCCTGCCTAAACCCAATCAATCCAATCAGTCGGTTCACAAACAAAGAGGACGCTCAATGCGTCCTCTTTGACATGCAAACACAGGTTTTTACCGCTTTTGCTTAGTCTGCCACCACAGCCAAGGCACGGGCAATCACCAAGTATTTATCCACGAAAATTTGTGCCAAGCGCAGCAATTCAGCTCGATTTTCTTTTTCGGTTTGTAGGGTTTTGCCTTCGTGCATCAATAAATGCCCCTGAGCATTTAAAATCTGCCACACAAAATCCACCCATTCTTTGGGCTTGCGCAAGCCTTGCGTATAGGCCAACAAGAACAATTGATTGATGCGATTGTAGGTAATGGCACCGCCAGAAACAGGACTGACCAAGTAAGACTCATCAGAACTCACACGGCTGACTTGCATCAAATGACGATTCAAACGAGCACAACGTTCGGTGGCACTGGCAATCACAGCATCATCCTGTACCAGTGCCACATCGCCTTTACCGTGTAATAGACTCAAAGCTTCATACAATTGATTGCGATTGACAGTTGCATCAAGCCCCGCCATGATTTCTGTCACATCGTGTGGTTTGTGGTCAGCCAAAACATTCAAAATGGGTTTAAATATTTCAGGACGCAGAGACACCTCTCTATGGCTGCGGATGGTTAATACCACATCATCAACAGGTGCCACCAACAAAAAGCGCAATTGCTGCCAAGCCTGCTCAACTTGTACGCTGCTGATTTTACGAGCACCTTTCACCCAATAATCCTTACGAAACTGTTTGTTGAGCAAATAATCTTTGGCGGTTTGTGCAAAAGAAGGATCGGTGATTTTTGCTAAAAATGCCTGCTGCTCTTCGTCAAACAACCCTGTCGCAAAGTCTTCTAAGAAGTTGGCCGAGCAGGCATAACTGACTTTTGCATCTTCCAACCAGTTTTGCATGTCGGAAAAATACATCGGATGCCAATCGCGATTGAAATACTCATGTGCCAAGTAATAGGGATTTTGCTTACCAATCTCCTGAATACGCTCAGGAATGGCGGGGACTTGACGGGTGTAACTGTGGCTCAAAGCCAATAAATCTTGGGTGAATGCCACCGAGTCTTTGACCCTTTGCACCATGCCCTGACCCGTTGCCCCCATGACATGCGCGTGCTCAGCCAATAAATGGCGAATCGGCCCCGCAGCCGCCCAACCCGGTAAGGTGTTGTAACTGATGTACAACACACCGCCCACCTTGAGTTTGCGGCGGACAAAGTCGACCAAAATATGTCGGTTTTCATTCGACACCCACGACCAAATGCCGTGCAAACCAATAAAATCAAAATCGGGCAAATCCGTGCGGCTACAAAACTCACCAAACGCTTGATCCACAATGTGCGCCGAGCTGCCCGCTTGCTCGGCCAACTCCTGAGCAAAACCCGCTTGTGCAGGATTAAAATCCGTACCCCACCAAGCCGCATTGCCCGCTGCCGCATGGGCATTCAAAGACACGCCTTGCCCAAAACCCAATTCACACGCAGCCGCCACCTTGGGCGCGGCCAAGCCCGCCATCAAAAATGGCAACACCACCCGATTCGGGTTCAGTTCTGTGTAATAACCATATGTGTAATTAATATCACTCACATAACCATCTGACCATGCAGACATATTTTTCTCCAAAGTTAATCTGATAAAAAGGGCTCTTTTTCACAAACTCATTTAAAGCATTTACTCGGGGCAATGGAGGTAATTTTTAAGAATTAACTGCCATTGTTCTTGCCCATTAAAATCTAAAGCCAGTGCGTTTTCATACGGATTGCTTGTAAACGCTTTCATACCGTGCAAAATCATGTATTTAGGAAAGTAGTTGGGCTTACCAATTTGTTTTATTTGTTGACACAATGTTGGATTATTCGAGTCGTTTTTTCTTCGCAGAAACTCATTCTGCAATTCCGCTTTTTCTTGGTCATTAAAACCATTGAATAGTTGCATAATCAAAACCGTTCGTCCCTGTCCTGCCGTTTTATCAGAGACTCTAAGCGCGTCGTACGAAGAGTATGCACCTGCCAACATAAATAAATCAATGGCATTGGGATAGTTTGCTTTTTTGACACACGACTTGACGGCCGTATATAAATCAGGAGGCGTATAAAGGTTGTGAACGTCGGCCAAACTTATACAGGGTAGATTTTGTTCTGGCTCTAAGTTACCCTCTATTCGGTAGTTGGTTACATTTCCTTTTTTCTCGACAATAATCTTAGGCTGATCTAAGGCTTCTGCCCGCAAAGAAAACAGTATTATCCCTATGGTAAGTAATAATCTAATCATTGATAAACCTCTAATATTAATTTTTCGGGGTCACAATTGTCGGTAAGGCTTTCGGCAATTCGCGCTTGTAGTCCAAACTATAATGCAATCCGCGCGACTCGTGTCTGAAACTCGCGCTGTTGATAATCAGTTCGGCGCAGGTGAGCAGATTGCGCAACTCAATCAAGTCAGGCGTGATTTGGTATTGTTGGTAATAATCGTTGACCTCGGTTTTGAGCATTTCGATGCGTTTTTTTGCAAATTCTAAGCGTTTGTCGCTGCGCACAATGCCCACGTAATTCCACATCACACTGCGCAAGGCATCCCAACTGTGGGTAATCATCACCGCTTCATCCGACGGAATCACACGCGATGCGTCCCAGTCAAATAGTTCGGGTACTCGATAGTCAATTTCGGTGGCGGACAGTTGCGCAACGTTACGCGCAACCGCTTGCCCCATGACCACGCATTCGAGCAGTGAATTCGACGCAAGGCGGTTGGCACCGTGCAGCCCTGTATAGGCGACTTCGCCAATGGCGTAGAGGTGCTGCACATCGGTTTTACCTTCTAAATTGGTCGCCACGCCACCGCAGGTGTAATGCGCCCCTGGTGCGACGGGAATCGGTTGGTGTGCCATGTCAATCCCCAACTCGGTACATTTGGCATAGATATTGGGGAAGTGCTCGCGCAAAAACGCTTCGGGCAAATGGGTCATGTCCAAATGCACGCAGTCGATGCCGTTTTTTTTCATCTCAAAGTCAATCGCACGGGCAACGATGTCACGCGGTGCGAGTTCGCCACGCTCATCGTGGTCAAACATAAAACGATAACCCTCTTTGCCGTCTTTACTCGGCAAACGCAAAATACCGCCTTCGCCGCGCAGGGCTTCTGAAATCAGAAATGATTTGGCATGCGGATGGTACAAGCAGGTCGGGTGAAATTGCATGAATTCCATGTTGACCACACGGCAACCCGCACGCCATGCCATCGCAATGCCATCACCCGAATTGCTGTCGGGATTGGTCGTAACTTTATAAACCTTACCCGCGCCGCCTGTGGCAATCACGGTGAACTTGGCTTTGATGGATTTGATTTCGCGCGTGTGGATATTTTGCAAATACACGCCGTAGCAACGCGCGTCTTTGCTTTTTTGCTCAATCGCGCGGGTGTGTTTGTCGGTAATCAAATCCACCGCAATGTTGTTCTCAAACACTTGGATATTGTCGCGCTCGCGCACGCGTTGTGCCAAAGCGGTTTGCACCGCATGACCTGTGAAATCATCCACGTGCACCACGCGGCGGTGGCTGTGTCCGCCTTCGCGCGTGAGGTGAAGTTCACCATGCTCAAAATTGAACTTGACCCCTTGGCTCATCAGCCATTCAATCGAATCGGGCGCGTGGGTGATGATGTATTTGATGGCCTCGAGTTCGCCCAGTTGTGCCCCTGCAACAAAGGTATCGCGCACATGATTGTCAAAATGATCATCGTCGTCCATCACCGCCGAGATGCCGCCTTGGGCATAGTCGGACGAACCGCTGATGAGTGCGCCTTTGGAAACCAGCGCGATTTTGTATTTCGAATCCAACGACAGGGCGCAGCTCATGCCCGCTAAACCACTACCGATGATAACGACGTCAAATACTTGAGGCATTTTATACTTTCTGATA
>OCVT010001426.1_pt1 | contig 10292 bp, 8 predicted proteins | sample 1539111 | NCBI WGS metagenome assembly OCVT01 (sample SAMEA3991482, study PRJEB22521) | metagenome | biome: anthropogenic terrestrial biome; feature: sewage plant; material: raw primary sludge | place: Sweden | collected 2012-09-26 | reverse complement strand
GCCATCAGTTTTTGTTCTATATTGTTGGCTATTTTGATATTGGATTGGCTAATCGGACTATTGAGGTGGACCATCATAAAAGTTTGGCACAAACTACGTAAAACAATAAAAAGGCACAAAGTAATGGCCAGACAATCAGTCAATAATACAGAAACAGAAACTGTAAGCGAAGAAGATTCGGAGAGAGAAAAACGTAGAAGCGAGAAAATTCATAATTTTTTTCATTATATTTTTCATTATAATTCAAACAAACAAAGATGAGAAAGAAGATTGTAGCAGGCAACTGGAAAATGAACATGAACCTGCAAGACGGAATTGCATTAGCAAAAGAGTTGAACACCAATTTAAAGGCAAAGAAGCCTAATTGTGGCGTTATCATCTGTACTCCATTCATCCATTTGGCTAGCGTTGCTGGCATACTGGATCAAAACATCATTGGTCTGGGAGCTGAAAATTGCGCAGATCAAGAAAAAGGAGCCTTCACAGGTGAAGTCTCAGCCGAAATGGTAAAATCAACTGGTGCTCAATATGTTATTCTGGGCCATTCTGAACGTCGTTTTGGTGAATTCAACGAAAGTTTTGAAATGCTAAAGGCAAAAGTGCTGCTTGCATTGAAGAACGGGTTGAAAGTTATCTTCTGTATGGGAGAGAATCTTGCAGAACGTGAAGCCAACAAGCAGAATGAAGTTGTAAAAGCAGAACTGGAAGGCTCTGTTTTCAATCTTTCTGCTGATGAATTCAAAAACATCATCTTGGCTTATGAGCCAATCTGGGCTATCGGAACAGGAAAAACTGCCACTTCTGACCAGGCTGAAGAAATCCACGCTTTCATTCGTAAAACTATCGCTGACAAGTATGGCAAACAAGTTGCAGAAGACACAACAATTCTTTATGGTGGAAGTTGCAAAGCAGGCAATGCACCAGAACTATTTGCAAAACCTGACATTGATGGCGGTTTGATTGGAGGCGCATCTCTTAAATCAGCTGATTTCCAAGGTATTATCAACGCATTTGACAAGTAATTTTATTTGTCAAAAGTAAAATCAGAGGGGGTATCGGACTCAAATCCGATACTCCCTCTTTTTATCAAAATATTCCAACTCTTCTTTCTTTTCATTACGATAACAAAAGATTTTTAATAATATTTCGTATTTTTGTTAAACGTACGGTAAAGAGGTATTTGCGGACCTGATTGCCGCACATAATTGAAATAAAAAAGTAAAAAAAACATCAAACTAACGTATCACAAATGAATAAAATTGTTGACAAGGAATACTTTTCCGAAAATGTGGTCAGACTGGAAGTGGAAGCTCCTCTGATTGCAAAAGCACGCAAAGCTGGCAACTTCGTCATCGTTCGTACTGGAGAAAAAGGGGAACGCATACCTCTAACCATAGCCAGTGCTGACACCCAAAAAGGCACCATCACTTTGGTTGTGCAAAAAATCGGAGTATCATCCACGAAGCTCGCAAATCTCAACGTTGGTGACGAGATTACAGACGTTGTAGGTCCGCTAGGCAAGCCTACCGATATTCGTAAATACGGCACCGTCGTATGTGCGGGAGGTGGTGTCGGTGTCGCTCCTTTATTACCGATTGTTGAAGCCATGAAACAGGCTGGAAACAAAGTGGTGGTAGTGTTGGCCGCCCGTACCAAAGATCTCATCATCATGGAAAAACAAATGAAGGCATTGGCCGATGAAGTGATAATTATGACAGATGATGGCTCGTATGGCGAAAAGGGGTTAGTTACCAATGGCGTAGAAAAAGTGATACTAAGGGAGAAAGTCGACTTATGTGTAACCATAGGTCCTGCTATCATGATGAAATTTGTTTCCCTATTAACAAAAAAATACAATTTACCAACAATGGCATCTTTGAACACGATCATGGTAGACGGTACAGGAATGTGCGGAGCCTGCCGTATTACTGTTGGAGGTAAAACCAAATTTGTATGCGTTGATGGTCCTGAATTCAATGCTCACGAGGTTGACTTTGACGAGATGCTAATGCGTCTTGGTGCCTACAAAGAACAAGAAAAAGCAGACCTATACAAAATAGGCAAATAAGGTCAATCATTATATTATTTCATTCATTCAATTTATAGAAACCAAATATGGCATTAGAAGATAGAAATGAGGCATGGCGCGATGATTTGCGCAAAGCCACACCAGCAAAAGAGAGAGTAAATATTCCTCGCGTCAAAATGAACGAGCTGGATCCTAAAATAAGAGCTCGCTGCTACGAAGAAGTAAATCAAGGTCTTAACAAAGAACAAGCTCAAAAAGAAGCCACCAGATGTATGGATTGTGTCAATCCGACTTGCATGGAAGGATGTCCTGTAGGAATCAACATTCCTGGTTTTATCAAAAACATTGAACGTGGCGAATTTGTAGAAGCCGCAAAAGTGTTGCGCCGTACCAGTGCATTACCTGCAGTGTGTGGTAGAGTCTGCCCTCAGGAAAAACAATGCGAAAGCAAATGCTTCTACAAACTGAAATTGAAAAAGGAAGCGGTGGGAATCGGTTATTTGGAACGCTTTGCTGCTGATTACGAAAGAGAGAGCGGAAAGATGAGCGTGCCAGAGACAAAAACCAAGAATGGCATAAAAATAGCAGTCGTCGGATCAGGACCAGCAGGACTCTCGTTTGCAGGAGACATGGAGAAAGCCGGATACGAAGTAACCGTATTTGAAGCATTGCACGAAATTGGCGGAGTGCTAAAATATGGAATTCCTGGATTTCGTCTACCCAATGCGATTGTTGACGTAGAAATTGACAATCTGATGAATATGGGAGTCCAATTTCAAAAAGATACGATTGTTGGAAAAACCATTAGTGTAAATGACCTGAAAGACCTCGGATATAAAGGAATATTCGTAGCCAGCGGTGCAGGACTACCCCGCTTTATGAATATAAAGGGAGAAAATTTGATCGGCGTAATGTCATCAAACGAATATCTGACACGCGTCAACCTGATGGACGCAAACAACAAAGAAAGTGACACTCCAATACTAAAAGGCGAAAATGTGGCAGTGATAGGAGGTGGAAACACTGCTATGGACTCTGTCCGCACAGCATTACGATTGGGTGCCAAACGCGCCATTTTGGTATACAGACGTTCTGAAGAAGAAATGCCAGCCAGACTGGAAGAAGTAAAACATGCCAAAGAAGAAGGTGTTGAATTTCTAACTCTTCACAACCCTATTGAATACATAGGTGACGAAAAAGGACACGTAACAACTATGCGTCTACAAAAAATGAAATTGGGGGAACCAGATGCATCTGGCCGTCGTTCTCCTGAACCTATAGAGGGCGCTATTGAAGATATTTCGGTAAATGAAGTCATTGTCAGCATTGGCGTTTCTCCAAACCCTATAGTTCCCCGCTCTGTTGAAGGACTAAACGTTTCTGAAAAAGGAACTATTGTTGTCAACGATGACTTACAGTCATCTATTCCAACCATTTTTGCCGGTGGCGATATAGTCAGAGGCGGAGCAACAGTCATTTTGGCAATGGGAGACGGACGCAAAGCCGCAGCAAAAATGCAGGCTTACTTACAAAGCAAATAAACCATAATATACACACTAAAAACCAGAATAAGAATTAATAAATTCGGGCAAAAGATGTATATTTGTAAACAAAGAAGAATATTTTAATTTTAAATATAAAAGAAGAATATGCAAACAATTGACAAATTCAACTTTGCTGGTAAAAAGGCAATCGTACGTGTTGACTTCAACGTTCCATTGGATGAGAATGGAAAAATTACAGATGACACCCGTATCCGTGGCGCCCTCCCAACCCTTAAAAAAATTTTGAGCGATGGCGGTTCTGTTATCATCATGTCTCATATGGGCAAACCGAAGGGTAAAGTTAATGCAAAGATGTCTTTAAGCCAGATTGTTGATGCGGTATCTGATAAATTAGGTGTAAAAGTTCAATTCTGCAATGACTGCCAAAAAGCTCAAGCTCAGGCTGCAGCCTTGAAACCAGGTGAAGCTTTGTTGCTGGAGAATCTTCGTTTCTATCCTGAAGAGGAAGGAAAACCAGTTGGAATAGAGAAGACTGACCCTAATTATGATGCTGCAAAGAAGGAAATGAAAGACAAGCAGAAAACATTTGCCAAGACATTGGCTTCTTATGCTGACTGCTACGTTAACGATGCCTTTGGAACTGCACATCGCAAACACGCCTCTACGGCTGTCATTGCTGACAGTTTCGATGCCAACAACAAGATGCTGGGTTATCTGATGGAAAAAGAGGTAAAAGCTGTTGACAATATCTTAAAGAACGCTCAAAAGCCTTTTGTTGCTATCATGGGCGGTTCTAAAGTTTCTACAAAGATTGGCATCATAGAGAATTTGCTGACTAAAGTTGATACTCTGATTCTTTGTGGCGGCATGACTTATACATTTGCCAAAGCACAAGGCGGCAAAATAGGCAACTCTATTTGCGAAGATGGATCAAACGGAACAGAAAACAAACTGGATGTTGCACTTGAGGTTATCAAGAAAGCCAAAGCAAACAATGTCAAGTTGGTTCTGGGTACAGATTCTGTCATTTCTCCCGAATTCCCTAGTGCAGGCAAGACTGTAGAAACCAAGGTTGTTGCATCTAATGCAATTCCTGATGGATGGGAGGGTTTGGATGCAGGTCCTGAATCACGCAAGGCTTTTGCAGATGCCATCAAGGGATGTAAAACTATCCTTTGGAATGGTCCTGCCGGCGTATTCGAGTATGACCAGTTTGTTGATGGTTCTAAGGCTATTGCCGAAGCCATCTGCGAAGCTACAGCCAAAGGAGCATTCTCTCTGATTGGCGGTGGAGATTCTGTCGCTTGCATCAACAAGTTCGGTATGGCAGACAAGGTATCTTACATTTCAACTGGTGGTGGTGCTTTGCTTGAAGCTATCGAAGGCAAAGAACTCCCTGGTGTTGTTGCCATTACCAACGCCAAATAAAAATTAAAAGGTTACAAGAAAAAGCCTGAGGGTAAACCTCAGGCTTTTTTATGTATAACACCAATAACCATATTATCTATCCATAAAAAAAGGAATCACAATTTTTGTGATTCCTTTTTATGTTATGAATATATATGATAATATTATCTCACGAAATCGAGAAGGCGTCCCTTTTGATCTTCATTGAACTTACCATTATCATATACCATCTTGCCATTGACAAAAGTCTTTTCTACTTTATATGAAAGTTTCTCTCCTTCAATCGGAGACCAGCCACACTTATAATATAAATCTTTCGCTTCCACCGTATAAGGAGTATTAGGTGATACAATAACCAAATCAGCATAATACCCTTTCCGAATAAATCCTCGCTTTTCAATGCCAAATATACGAGCTGGATTGTGACACATTTTTTCAACAACCTGTTCACGCGAGAAATTACCCTTTTTGGCAAGTTCGAGCATCATAGGCAACGAATGTTGAATAGAAGGTATGCCCGAAGCAGCCGTCAATGCATCTCCCTCCTTATCTTTAAGCAAGTGTGGAGCATGGTCTGTAGCTATCGTATCAATCACACCACTAGCCACACCCTTGAGCAATCCGAGACGACTCTTTTCCTTCTTGATGGCAGGACAACACTTTATGCGTGCTCCCAGACGTTCATAATCACGATCATCAAACCAAAGATAATTGACTGTCGTCTCTGCTGTAATATCTTTTTGGTCGAGAGCCTTACTCTCAAATAAAGCCAATTCCTTGAGGGTGCTGACGTGCAGCACATGCAAATGTGTATGATATTTCAAAGCCAATTCTATGGCTGCAGCTGTTGACTTATAACAAGCATCAGAATTACGAATAACAGAATGATAAATCATAGGAATGGGTTGATCGGCAAACTGTGCTTTCACCTTCTCCAAATTTGCGGCTATCATGGCATCATCCTCATTGTGTGTTGCAATCAAGACTGGAGACTTTTCGAAAATCTCTGCCAATTTATTCTTATCGTTAATCACGAAACTACGAGTAGTGGAACCCATAAATAATTTCAGACCACAGACTTTTTTGGGATCAATTTTTAATATTTCGTCCACATTATTATCTGTAGCACCCATATAGCATGAGAAATTGACAAGTGATTTTTTAAGCAGTGCCTCTGTTTTTTCATACCACAAATCCATGGTTGTTGTATTGGGTGTCGTATTGGGCATATCCATTACTGAAGTCACACCACCCGCCAATGCAGCTTTAGACTCTGTATAAAAATCAGCTTTTTCTGTCATCCCTGGGTCACGGAAATGAACATGAGAATCTATAACACCAGGCAATACCCACTTATCCTCTGCATCTATAACCTCTGATTTGCTCAATACACTTTCAGGAACATCATCCTTGAATATTTTGGAGATTTTATCATCCTCAATAAGTAATGAACCTTTATATGCATTACCCTCATTAACGATTTTTGCTTTATAAATAAGAATTGGTTTCATTTCAAATATTTTATATAAAATGTAGTCCCATACGAACAGAAAACCGAAGTACAAGACCTAATTAAGCAACTTTTTTTGTGGATATTTTGTAAATAGGCTTCTTATTTTAAGGCGAATAACCCCTAAAATGGCTTCTCCAAAAATGCCTCCACTCATTTTGGAAGTTCCCAAAACACGATTTACAAATATAATTGGAACCTCCTTTATTGTAAATCCACACTTGAAGGTAGTAAACTTCATTTCTATCTGAAATGCATAGCCCTTGAAATGGATATGGTCAAGTCCTATTGTGGCAAGAACTTCTCTCCGGTAACAGGCAAAACCCGCTGTGGTATCAGCAATTTTTAAGCCTGTAACCAGACGGACATATTTAGACGCATAATAAGACATCAGAACTCTCCCCATTGGCCAATTGACCACATTGACACCACTCACATAACGGGAGCCGACAGCTAAATCAGCACCATCTTCTGAACAGGCCTTGTGTAAACGAACCAAATCATTTGGATTGTGAGAAAAATCAGCATCCATTTCAAATACATAATCGTACTCTTTTTCAATAGCCCATTTAAAACCCGCAATATAAGCGGTACCAAGGCCTTGTTTGCCAGTACGTTCTATAATGAAAAGTCTATCAGAATATTCTGTCTGAAGATTTTTCACAATATTAGCTGTGCCATCAGGAGAACCATCGTCAATAACCAAGACATGAAATGTCTTGGGAAGACCAAACACGGTTCTGATAATTTTCTCGATGTTTTCCTTTTCGTTGTACGTAGGAATTATAACAACTCCGTCATTCACTTTGAGTAGAAATATTAAACGTTATCTTGCAAATATAAGAAAATACAAGCAAAAAAAGTGAGATTGAATAGTTTTTAATCAACAGAAATAAAAATTAAATGATGTTCGCTTTTGAATTATCCCAATATGTTCTAAGATAATCCTTGAAATCAGGAGAATCTACGATTCGGATGTCGCCTGCCAACCCCATAACAAAACGACCAATACCCACATAACTACGGACTGACAATGTTACTTGCCATGCCCATTTGACATCACCTGTCGACTGTATTGTCGAATCTTTTAATTTAGGATATTCTTCTAACAAAAGATTATATGCACGCTGCGCTAATTGCAAAGTCACTTTCATTTCTTGATCACTCACCATACCAAACAAATCCATATCCAGCATTCTATGTCTGTCAGCATATTGCCATGGTGTGTCTTTCAATTCCACAGTCTTTGCCCTTGACACTCTAAATATCTTATTCTTTCCTCCGGCCAAGTCATAACAATAAAACACATCTCGACCTTGATAAAAAAAAGGCTCCACCATACGGTCCAACACGGTTCCACTACTTGACGATTTATATTGTCGTAAGATGACCTGCAAATGCTTATCAACAGCCTGATTGGCCATTTCTATATTTTGCCGGTAATCATCAGTCTCTTTAACTGAAGGAAGCAGATAATCATCCAAAATATATAATATTTTACGACGCAGTTTTGACGGAATCTGCAATGTCGGCATCGAGGCTGACGTATTGTTAACAAACGCCTCATTCAAAAGATCCGCTTCCTCTTCTGTGAAGTGCAATAATGGAATGAAATCAGAAAGATGTGAATCACTCAGAACAAAACGATAATGAGCTTTTTTCTTTATTTTATTGTCAGAACGAAATACAAATCCTGCACTTCTAAACGACTCAACGTAGCGGACAGCAGAGCGTTCACTTACATGAAGCTGTTCTGCTATCTCTGCATAAGTCAATGCATTTTCTTTCAACAATGAAAATAACTTCATTACATTGAGAACTGTCCTTTGGTCGGACAATTTATCTGTAGTCGTATCAGCCATATTTCAAATATTATGATAAAACGTTTATGATAGCTAAGATAAGGAATTATCCCCTTAAATAAGTAAATTTGCATAAAAAGATAAGACATAAAAAACAATGGATACAATAGAAACAAATTCAGTCAAAGCTTGGATGTTGGCCACTCGGCCTAAAACATTAGCTGCCGCTGTTGCTCCTGTCATATTAGGAACTGCAATAGGATTCCAACAAGAAGGGACAATAAAAATAATACCAGCTGTTATATGCTTACTATTTGCTGTACTAATGCAAGCTGCTGCCAATCTGATAAACGACTTGATTGACTACCAAAAAGGCAGTGATGGGGAAGAAAGATTGGGACCAATGAGAGCTACCGCACAAGGTTGGATAACTCCACTTGCCATGAAAATAGGCATTGCGACTTTTATTGGTACTGCATGCCTGATTGGCTTGGGTATATTGTACTATACAAGTTGGCATATCATTGGAGTAGGAATACTTTGTGCCATCTTCGCTTATTTCTATACCTCAGGTCCATTCCCCCTATCCTACAATGGATTAGGAGATGTGGCTGTCATTGCCTTTTTCGGTGTGGTTGCCACAGGTTTTTCCAGCTATGTTCAATGCGGAAAATGGAATATTGAGACCACATTAATGGGCATTGCTATGGGTATAGTGGTTAACGCTTTACTTGTTGTCAACAACTATCGAGACAGGGACAATGATGCGAAATGCGGAAAAAGAACTCTCATCGTTTTGCTAGGTGAACCGTTTGGCCGATACTTTTATTTGGCAAACGGATTAATTGCAACTGCATTTGTTGACTTCTGGTTTGTATTTGAAAACAATAAGATCGGTATTCTTTTAATGATAATCTATATAGTAAGGCACCTGATAGTATGGAAAAAATTATGCATAATCAGAGAAGGGAAGGCTCTAAATAAATTGATAGGTCAAACATCACTCAATATGCTCATCTTTGCCCTACTAACAACGTTAGGAATATGTCTGTCGGAATAGAGGAGGTGCTAAGAACCTGCATCATAAACAAAGTGGCATGCTATTGTTACAGAAAACCAAGCTGCCAAATACAGGGAGGTATTTCTCTCAATGGCTACAAACAAATAAAAAATCCCATTGATTTTGCCAATTTTGGAAAAGGATTTATAGCAATGCCTTTCAATCCTTCTGATAATGGTTTTTTCATTCCAGATGACATCAGCCTTTGTGGAAATGAAATTCCAACACAAATAATAGAAAAAATTCATACTTTGCCTCCTCATAACGCAGACAATTATGTTGTCAACAACTATTATGCGAAACAAACGACACCTCAAGAATATACAGCACTGATTAACAGAGCTATAATAGATATAAAGGAAAGAAAAATACAAAAAATAGTATATTCGCACCCTACATTTGTATCAGGGAGACACGATTCCGTACAGATATTTATGCAACTTGTTGCAACATACAAATCAGCCTACATATACATTTTAAATTTGCCCGACATTGGATTATGGATAGGGGCCACCCCTGAAATTTTACTGCAAAGACATGGTAATAGAGCTAAATCTGTGGCATTAGCAGGAACCCGTCTGCCAGCAAAGGAAGCTTGGGATGAGAAGAACAAAAAGGAACAACAACTCGTAGCTGATTTTGTAAAAAGCAGAATTAACCAAATAGCAGGATCAACGCAGATAATAGGCCCACACAGTAAACGAGCTGGGAATGTGGAACATTTGATTACAGAATTCCAATTCAAACTGAAAAACGATCATCAATGTATAGAATTAATACAAGCGCTGCATCCCACTCCTGCAGTTTGTGGCACGCCTCAACAAAAATGTCTAAAAATACTGCTGGAAACGGAAGGTTATGACCGGCAACTATATGGGGGATATATAGGTCACACCAATGACATCAAAGATTTTGACTTGTATGTCAATATCAGGTGCATGAGGGTAAGCAAAGAGGGAGCTATGTTATATTCAGGAGG
>OCVT010001424.1_pt1 | contig 10295 bp, 7 predicted proteins | sample 1539111 | NCBI WGS metagenome assembly OCVT01 (sample SAMEA3991482, study PRJEB22521) | metagenome | biome: anthropogenic terrestrial biome; feature: sewage plant; material: raw primary sludge | place: Sweden | collected 2012-09-26 | reverse complement strand
GAGAAATAACATAGTCTGAGCTTCAGAAAGTCTGCACTTTATGTAAAACAAAGATAGTGTGCGCGTTGTTGAATAGATGATAACCACGATAGACCGTCTTCTTTGAACAGTCAATAGGGGCAAGCAGAGCATCTATGAGACAAAATTACGCAAAAACATTGACACTTCCTTTGTTTTTGAATCTTCGTGCACGTCAAGGCCGCATACGATTCTTATAAGCCTACTGATTTGAGGATTAAACATTTATAATATCCTTCAAAGATAATTCTAATTGTGCTACGAGCACTCCTTTAGGACAATAAATCTATGCTGGCCTTGACATTTTCTATTCAAGGGAGGGCAACTCGGGGATTTCTTTTCAGTTTTTTATCTTCACTGGCTTATATATTGAGATTTTTATGTAAATTTGCATAGTAAACAGATTGCTCGCTGCTCTGTTCAATCTGGTTGGACATGGTTTCCGATCATTGTTAAATTGATGAATAAAAGCTTGAGATATGGTCTTCTGTTGGCAATCGGCATCGTGGTGTTGCTGATGCTCAATCTGTGTGTCGGCTCCGTGTCGATACCGATTGGTGATGTGTGGAAAATCCTTTGTGGAAGGGGTGAGGAGCCGGAAGCTTGGACTTATATAGTTCTTCAGTCCCGCTTGCCACAAGCTTTGACAGCCATGCTCAGTGGTGGCGCTTTGGCCGTGAGTGGTCTTATGCTTCAGACCGCTTTTCGCAATCCTCTGGCGGGGCCCGATGTCTTTGGCATCAACAGCGGTGCCGGATTGGGCGTGGCTCTCGTTATGCTCGCTATGGGAGGTAGTGTTTCTACGGCAGCTTTCTCGGTCAGCGGCTTTATTGCCATTCTGTTGGCTGCGTTTGCTGGTGCTATGCTGGTAACGGCAATCATCTTTGCTTTCTCTACCGTAGTGCATAACAGTGTGATGTTGCTGATCATTGGAATCATGATAGGCTATGTGTCATCTTCAGCCATATCGCTACTTAACTTTTTTGCGACCGAAGAGGGGGTGAGGTCGTATATGGTGTGGGGGATGGGCAACTATGGCGGTGTGTCGATGCAGATGATGCCTGCATTTGCTGCGATTGTGTTAATCGGACTTGTAGCTTCACTCATTTTAGTTAAGCCTCTTAATGCCTTGTTGCTGGGTGAACAATATGCTGAGAGTCTGGGCGTGAAGACCCGGAGCGTGCGCAATTGGTTACTTGTGATTACAGGATTGCTTACGGGTATTACCACGGCGTTTTGCGGTCCTGTAGCTTTCATCGGTCTTGCTGTTCCGCATATCGCACGTCTGCTATTCTGCACAGAGAATCATCGGCGGTTGCTTCCAGGCACCATCCTATGCGGTAATATTGTGGCACTGCTATGTAATCTCATCTGTTACTTACCGGGAGAACGTGGCGTGATTCCGTTGAATGCGGTGACCCCTCTTATCGGAGCTCCTGTGATTATTTATATCATTGTCCGTAAACGATAATAAAGTTCATATTAATAGATGATGACAAAGAATGAAAGATATCAACAACTCCTGAATTATTTTCGCAAGGAGATGCCTGAGGTAACTACCGAACTGCAGTTTGGCAGTGCTTTTCAGTTGATTGTGGCTACGTTGCTTAGTGCCCAGTGTACGGATAAACGTATCAATCAGGTGACACCTGAACTTTTTCGCCATTATCCTTCAGCTCGGGAGATGGCCGAGGCTGATGCAGCTGATGTTTTTGAATATATCCGTAGTGTGAGTTATCCAAATGCAAAGGCACAACATCTGGTAAGTATGGCTCGAATGCTGATGGATAACTATGGCGGTGAGGTGCCCGACAGTCGTGATGAGTTGGTGAAGCTACCCGGTGTGGGGCGAAAAACGGCAAATGTGGTGCTGGCAGTATGGTTTGGTCGTGCCACCATGGCTGTTGATACGCATGTCTTTCGGGTGAGCCGTCGTCTGGGACTCGTGTCTAAATCGGCAGTCACACCGTTGAAGGTAGAAGAGGAACTCGTGAAGAATATCCCTGAAACTGATATTCCGAAGGCTCACCACTGGTTGCTGTTGCATGGCCGATATGTGTGTACTAGTCGTGCTCCGCACTGTGATAAATGTCAGTTTGAGAATATCTGTCCTAAGATTGGCGTAAAATAATTAATATTTGAGAAGATGAATACACAGCTTATATTGCAGTTTCTGAATGATGTGGCAGCTAACAATAACCGCCCGTGGTTTCAGCAACATAAGGATGAATACCAGACAGCCAAGTCTGATTATGAAAACGGCATAACGCAGGCCATCGAGGCGCTTGCTGCCTTCGACCCGGAGATAGCGCATCTTACGGTAAAGGATTGCGTTTATCGTTTTTATCGTGACATCCGCTTTTCTGATGACAAGTCTCCTTATAAACGCCACTTCGGCGCTTACATCTGTGCGCATGGTAAGAAGGCACTGCGTGGAGGTTATTATCTGCATGTGGAACCCGGGAACTGCATGCTCGCTGTCGGTAGTTATTGGCTGCCAACAAATATTCTTACTTCGTGTAGGAACGAGATTATGGATAACATAGACGACTGGCGCCGAGCTGTAGAGAATGAGAAATTTGTGCATTTCTTTGGACTTCCCAACGAAAATGAATGGGGAAAGTCTGGAAAAGGTTTCGGTCTGGAAGCACTGAAGACTTGTCCGTCTGGATTCCCACGCGACTATGAATACATTCAGTATTTACGCATGAAAGACTATTGTTGTTGGAAGCGTGTCCCTGATTCTTTCTTTGAAGGTGAGAACTGGTTGGAAGAAATGGTGAAAGTGTTCAAGGTAGCCAAGCCTATGATGGATTTTGTAAATGGCGTGATTGATGATTACGAATGACATTTGCTGAACGTATCCATCTTCACCCCATGTTGCAGTTGGCCGTGGCCCTGATCATCGGCATTATTGTCGGTGATGTGTGGGGAAGTGGACTGCCGACTGTGGATTGGTTGATAGCCTGTGTAGTTGTTATCGCAGTGACCATTATTGTTGGCAGTCGACATAATCTAGTGCAAAGTATGTTGATTCTGCTGGCTGTCGTGTTGTTGGGCGCTTGGATAATGGTACTCAAAGACCAGCATGAAAAGGTGGCTTTGTCCTTACGGCCGATTGATTATAAGGCTGTTGTCGTCAGTGAACCTACGGAACATGGAAAGGTTGTTCGTTGCGACTTGCTCTTGACGACAGGGCCTCTGAGTGGCCGAAGTGTCAAAGCCTCTATACTGAAAGATACGGTGGAGAAACGCTTTTTGCAATTGCATGTAGGCGACGGTATAGAAGCATGGTCCGTCATGGAAAAACCGCGCAATTTTCATAGCGATTCTAATTTTGATTATGTGCGATGGATGCAGATTCATGGGTTCGTGGCGCAGACGTTTATTTACTATGCCAATTTTCGTAAGACAAAAGTCGACTTGCGACAGACATCGCGTCTGGAGCGGGTAAAGTTGGTGGCTATGGAGTTTCGGAGTCGTCTGTTGAGGCAATATCAACAGATGGGTATCACTGGGCAGAGCTATGCCGTGATTGCTGCTATGACATTGGGTGAGAAGTCTAAGCTTTCGACGGCAACAAAAGATAGGTTCTCTATCAGTGGCAGCTCGCATCTACTTGCACTTTCCGGATTACATCTAGGCATTATTTATGGCCTGTTGTCGATGATATTCATCCGGCGGCGCTGGCTGCTGATAGGACAAAGCATCATTATATTGGCAATCTGGTCGTATGTCGTCATGGTTGGTATGTCGCCTAGTGTCATCAGATCAGCGATTATGTTGACGATTTATGCTATGGTTTCATTGCTTAATCATGACAGAATGTCTGTTAATACATTGGCTTTGACAGCTTTTGTGATGCTACTTGTGAATCCACTCTGTTTATGGGATGTAGGTTTCCAACTGTCTTTTCTTTCTGTCTTGGGACTGTTTGTGTTGTTCAAGCCAATCTATCATCTGATAGGTGACCGCTGGTTACATGCTTCCCGACTATTGAAGTGGATATGGTCGATGATGGTCGTGTCTTTGTCGGCGCAGGTGATGACTGCCCCTCTGGTCATGTATTATTTTGGACGGTTCTCCTGTTATTTCCTTTTAACCAACTTAGTGGCTGTGCCTTTGGCAACAATCATTCTCTATCTTGCCTTTGCAATGTTTGTTGCTACGCCTTTTCCTGTAATTCAAAAATGGGTAGGTTATGGATTACTGAAAGTTGCCGTTTGCCTAAATACGGCTTTGGAGTATATCGTTTCTTTGCCGGGGTCGAGCATAGAAAAAATCAGTATCAACCGTTTGCAGGTGATACTGATTTATGTAATTATTATCTGTGTATATTTTCTCTGTCTTTATATGCGGAAAATGTACCGCTCAGCCATGCCTACACGTTAAAGTAGTTTTCAAGCTCTGCCTCGGAACTTCCGTGATTGTTTATCAAATCTTTGATGATAATACCATGCTCCAACAAAGCAATGCGAGAGGATATGTCTACCGTATGCTGTAGGTTGTGGGAGGAAATAAGAATGGTAGCGCCGACAGACTGGTTGTATTCTTTGAGAATCTTCTTTAATATGTTTTGACCACTGGGATCAAGAAAGTTGAAAGGCTCGTCGAGAATAACTAGTTCCGGCCGATTGAAAAGAGCTGCGATAATACCCACTTTCTGCTTGTTGCCAGCAGAAAGGTCACGGATGAGTTTCTTCTGTCCAAGAATCTCTCCGTCCATGAATTGCTCAAAGTCTTTCTCTCTCTGCTCAATAGCTTCTTGGTTCATTCCACATATCTTTCCGATAAATTCAAAATACTCTTCAGGAGTAAGGAAGTCTATAAGAAAGCCTTCATCAATATATGCACCTGTAAACTGTTTCCAATCTTCGCTGAGAGCCGGGTCGATGTCGCCTAGAAGAACATTACCGCTATCAGCTTTTAGAAGGTCGAGCAGCATACGAAAGAATGTGGTCTTTCCTGCGCCGTTGTTTCCTACCAACCCCAGCATTTCGCCAGTGTTAATGGAAAATTCGGGGATGTCGACAGCTGTCTTGTCCCCGAATTTTTTCTTTAAGTTTGAGATGGTTATTTGCATAATCTCAAAGATTCTTTTTTCTGTGTCTTAGCGCACGTTGCGGCCATGACAGTTCTTGAACTTCTTGCCACTTCCACATGGACATAGGTCGTTAGGCCGTGGCATCTTGTCCTTGATATAAGGAATGTGATTGACCTGATTTTCTGTCTCACGGGTATCATGATTGGCTGCTGCGGCTTGAGCTGGATCGGTAAGATTCTCTTTCTGTTCTTCGTAACGTTGAGAGTGCTCTTCAGGAGCGGCTTCATGAACTTGGTCTTGTTGCATCTCTGGAATTTGTCCGCGCATAAGAATACTTGCAATACGGTTGTTCATGTCGTTAATCATGTTATCCCACAATTTGACACTCTCCAATTTGAATATCAACAAAGGATCTTTCTGCTCATAGGATGCATTCTGCACACTATGCTTGAGTTCATCAAGCTGGCGGAGGTTCTCTTTCCAATTGTCATCGATGATATGGAGCATGATAACTTTCTCAAATTGCTTCACCACATCTTTACCTTCCGTCTCATAGGCCTTCTTCAGGTTGCAAGGAATATTATACATGCGCCGACCATCAGTGACTGGCACCATGATGCGCTCATACATCTTCCCCTGAGTTTCCTCAACCTGCTTGACAACAGGCCAGGCAACACTCTGAATACGGTCAACTTTACGTTTAAAGGCTGCCATGGCATCTTGGAAAGCATGTTCCTCGAGCTCAGTCTTGTTGCCATTGATGAATTCCTCTTCTTCGAACGGGCACTCCATAGCCATCACTTTCAAGAAGTCTTCTCTACAACCTTCATAGTCATTGCTTTCTATGATATTGACGATGCGATCCCAGATGACATTGGTGATATCCATTCCGATACGTTCTCCCATCAGGGCATGGTGGCGCTTTTCATAGATGACAGTACGTTGCTTGTTCATGACATCATCGTACTCAAGCAGGTTTTTACGAATACCGAAGTTGTTCTCTTCAACTTTTTTCTGAGCACGCTCAATGCTATTTGAAATCATTGGGCTCTCGATACGCTCGCCTTCTTTGAAGCCAAGGCGATCCATTACTCTTGATATACGCTCGGAACCGAATAGACGCATCAGCTTGTCTTCGAGTGATACGTAGAATACGGATGATCCCGGGTCTCCCTGACGTCCGGCACGTCCACGCAACTGACGGTCTACACGCCGGCTTTCGTGACGTTCTGTACCGATGATAGCCAATCCTCCTGCTGCCTTAACTTCGGGCGACAGTTTGATGTCGGTACCACGACCGGCCATGTTGGTCGCAATTGTTATTGCGCCAAGTCCATCTATAGATTGTCCAGCCTGTGCCACAATGTCAGCCTCCTTCTGGTGGAGCTTTGCATTCAATACCTGATGTGGGATGTGGCGCATGGAAAGCATCTTGGAAAGAAGCTCGGATATTTCTACAGAGGTGGTACCGACCAGACACGGACGGCCGCTTTCTCGCATGGCTGCTATCTCTTCGATTACGGCATTGTATTTCTCGCGGGCTGTCTTATAAACACGGTCCTCCATATCATTACGGATGATGTGTTTGTTGGTAGGAATCTCAACAACATCCAACTTATAGATGTCCCAGAGCTCACCAGCCTCAGTGCTTGCTGTACCAGTCATACCGGATAGCTTATGGTACATGCGGAAGTAGTTCTGTAGTGTGATAGTTGCAAACGTCTGAGTGGCTGCTTCCACCTTTACATGCTCTTTGGCTTCGATAGCCTGATGAAGACCATCGCTCCAGCGGCGACCTTCCATGATACGGCCAGTTTGTTCATCAACAATCTTTACTTCACCGTCCATAACGACGTACTCGTCGTCTTTATTGAACATGGTGTAAGCTTTCAGCAACTGCTGCAATGTATGAACGCGTTCACTCTGTACGGCGTAGTGATTTAGTAAATCATCTTTTTTGTCGAGGCGTCCTTGTTCTGTCAAATCTTTTTCATTCCCAAGAGTGGAGAGCTGCGACGTGATGTCGGGCAGCACGAACAAGTTTCTGTCGTTTACTTGTTTGGCAAGCCAGTCTGTACCTTTATCTGTTAAATCGCAGGAATTCATTTTCTCTTCAACAACGAAGTAGAGAGGCTCTACAGCTTTTGGCATCTCTCGGTTGTTGTTTTGCATATAATACTCTTCGGTCTTCAGCATGCCAGCTTTGATTCCTTCCTCTGAAAGGAATTTGATAAGAGGCTTATTCTTCGGCAGACTCTTATATGAACGATAGAGCGAGAGAAATCCTTCTTCAGTCAGCTTTTGATCGTTTTTGGCCTGTCCTTCCGAAATCTTTTGCTTTGCATCGGCCAGATATTGTGTAGCCAACTGGCGCTGTACGTTTACAAGGCGTTCTACCAGTGGTTGATATTCTTCGAACATCTGGTCGTCGCCTTTGGGGATAGGCCCGGATATAATCAAAGGTGTACGGGCATCATCAATCAACACAGAGTCAACCTCGTCGACAATAGCATAATTGTGCTGCCGCTGTACTAAGTCGGCTGGTGAGATGGCCATATTGTCTCGTAAGTAGTCGAAACCGAACTCGTTGTTGGTGCCAAAGGTGATATCTGCCTGATAAGCCTTACGGCGCTCGGAAGAGTTAGGACGGTGTCTATCGATACAGTCTACTGAAAGTCCATTGAACTCATAGAGTGGCCCCATCCATTCTGAGTCACGCTTGGCCAGATAGTCATTCACGGTTACTACGTGCACGCCATTACCTGTCAGTGCATTTAAGAATACCGGTAAGGTAGCAACAAGTGTTTTTCCTTCACCCGTAGCCATCTCCGCAATTTTACCTTGATGGAGAGCAATACCACCAAACAACTGTACATCATAATGAATCATTTCCCATTTCAGGTCATTTCCTCCAGCTGTCCAATGATTATGGTAGATAGCTTTGTCACCGTTGATGGTAATAAAATCCTTAGTTGGGTCGGCAGCAAGTTCGCGATCGAAATCGGTTGCGGTAACAATCGTTTCCTCGTTTTCGGCAAAGCGTCGAGCCGTTTCTTTTACAATACTGAAAGCGACAGGCATAATTTCATCCAGCGCTTTTTCGTAAATATCAAGTACATCCTTATCAAGTTTGTCTATCTGGTTAAAAATCGCTTCACGCTCATCGATCGGTGTATCTTCAATCGTGTCTTTCAGTTCAGCAATTTTAGCCTTTTGTTCCTTGGCAGAATCCTGTACGTATTTTTGTATTTCCTTTGTTTTCGCACGTAGCTCGTCATTGCTTAGGGCATTGATAGCGGGATATGCTGCTTTTACTTTCTCAACGAGAGGTTGAATCAGTTTCATGTCTCGCGTAGACTTATTGCCAAATAATGATTGCAATACTTTATTAAAATTCATTGTCGTATTTTGTATTTATTTTTTCTATATATTTACTAGGTGCAAATTTACGAAAAAAATCTGTAAATTTACATTTCTTTCTGATTATTTGTGGAAATATCAGAAAAGAGGAACGGCAGAACTTGCATTTGGTGCCCTAATGTGGATAGATTTAGACAAGGTAGGCGCAATGCGATCTACTGTAACAAGGTCTTTAATGTGCTCAGCTTTTGTTCCTGCCCCATAGAAAATAATTGGGAAGGGTACGTAACTGGCACGTGATATATATTTCTCTTGGGTGTTCTCGTTGAGTAATTGCCAACCTGGTGTGACATCAATGATGATATCGCCACTTACGTTCGGTGAATATGGACTGGTATGGGCATTGCTTACCCCGGCATTTTGAATGAGAAAATCACGTGATCGGGATAGTATTTCACTGATGTCGATACGCTTTTGCTCTAATAATTTGCGGTCAAAGTATATTTGATTATGAAAATATGTTTCCACGTATTTTCCTTGTCCGTAAATGGCGCTCAGGTACATGTTCAGTAAATCTCCAGAGCGATTGATGTAGAATGTACCTGTAGGAATACGATATTTCTGATAATCGATGACCGGTTCTTCTGTATATCCTGTTCCTGTAATTACAAAGATGACGTGATTTGCACCCACGTTATCCTCAATGTGAGTGATAATATTTGCCAGTGTCTGGTCGAGAGTGCGATAAACAGTCTCCATGCTGGTTTGCCAATTTGACAGGTCGCCGTCTTTAGCGGAAAGTGTAACGGCCAGCAAGTCCGGAATTTCGTCACGTCCCATAGCATGGTTGTTGACGCAGTCGATGGCCAGGCTGGCTATGTCTTCATTCTCCGACTTGTGTGAATGGGTACTATTATAGGAGGTAATCCACTTTTGACTTTCCGTATTATAATACTTGGATGTGGTCCAATTCTGCTTTTTGTCGTTGAACCAATAGGCGCCATCTGCAGCATGACCGGCAGACAAAACTGCGGCATCTTTATCAATGGCAATACCGTAGACGATAGCGGAACCTTGGGAGGCAATCTTTATCTCGTCGCCAACTGTTGATGTGGCTAGTTTTTGGGGAGATGTTTGATATTTATCATCGTCTGTACAGGAAATAGGTTGCAGCGTGTTGCGGTCTAACCACTGTGTGCCAACGATATTATGATAATTGGGTGCTGTTCCTGTGAAGATAGTCGCAATAGCAGAGGAACGGTCGACGGGGGAGAAAGGATAAGTTGCGGATTCGTAAACCATGCCATTTTGCAATAGTTTTTTAAATCCGTTTGGAGTATATAAAGGAATGAACTGCTCAATACAGTCTGTGCGTAATTGGTCAATCGTGATGGCTACCACGAGTCTTGGCGCGGGCTGCAATGATTGTGCTTGTACGGCTGTATTGGATAGTGTTGCCAATAAAATAGTCGAAAAGTATTTGTTCATTTCTTTTGGCGGGTGTTGCAAATTAGTATAACTGAATATCTTATCAGCAAAGATAATGCCAAAAAGATCATACCTTCTGCATAGGACTGTACGAATCCCAGGAGAAGAAACATGATGAGGCAGATAATCCATGCTTTTGCCCACCAGTGGCAATTTCCCTGTCGAAAGTGTTTAAGGGTGGGGTGGAGAAAAACAAGATTTAGGGGATTAAGCAGCAAGATCTGGAAATTAAGACTTACAGTTGGATGTTGAGAAAAAATCATGGCAAATAAAATTAAACCAGCTAAACCGTCTGCTAACATTAAGACTAAATCTAATGCCCAGAAATAATGTTGTGTCCACTTTTCTACAAAAGTGAGGCCGATAATGAGGATGGCGGCTAATA
>OCVT010001422.1_pt1 | contig 10310 bp, 7 predicted proteins | sample 1539111 | NCBI WGS metagenome assembly OCVT01 (sample SAMEA3991482, study PRJEB22521) | metagenome | biome: anthropogenic terrestrial biome; feature: sewage plant; material: raw primary sludge | place: Sweden | collected 2012-09-26 | reverse complement strand
AAAATTATAAACTGCCCTCGACACCTTCCACCAACCAAGACAAACCACCGAGTTCTTTGTCATCTAACGCTTTGTCTTTCGCTACTTTTTCCGCGCCTTTTTGGTCGTTCAATGGACCGACGAAGATTTTACCGCCTTTGGCCAATTCGGCTTTTTTGCTTTCCACCAAGGTTTTGACATCGGCAGGAACCGCGCTGTTGATGTCCTCCAAATCGACCCATTTATCGGCAACGCCTTTCCATTGGTCGGCGGTATTGATTTTGCCTGACATGGCTTCTTTAACCGCTTGGGTGTAGTAGTCGCCCCAGTTAATCACAGCCGATGCCAAATGCGCCTTAGGACCATAGGCTTTCATGTTGGAATCCCAACCGAAGGCATACACGCCTTTTTCTTCAGCGGTTTTCAATACAGCAGGAGAATCGGTGTTTTGTAACAACACATCCGCACCTTGACCAATCAAACTTTCTGCTGCTTGGCGTTCTTTGTTCATATCAAACCATGAGCCTGTGAACACCACTTTGGTTTTCACAGCAGGGTTGACGCTGCGCGCGCCCAAGGTGTAGGCATTGATGTTGCGAATCACTTCAGGGATTTTCACCGATGCGACAAAGCCCAAGGTGTTGGACTTGGTCATTTTACCTGCCAATACGCCTGCTAAATACGCTGATTCATAGGTGCGCGGTGCGTAGGTGCCCATATTTGGCGCGTTTTTGTAACCCGTGGCATGGAAAAAGAATACATTGGGCGTGGTTTGTGCGACTTTGAGTGTCGAGTCCATATAGCCGAATGAGGTGGTGAAAATGATTTGGTTGCCTTTGGCGACCAAGTCACGAATCACGCGCTCTGAGTCCGCGCCTTCTTTGACCGATTCAACTTGCTGGGTGGTGACGGTGATGCCTTCTTTTTTCAGGTTTTCAATCATCGCTTTGCGACCGTTGTCATGGGCAAACGTCCAACCGCCATCGCCAACAGGGCCGACGTACACGAAGCCCACTTTGACTTCTTTGGTCGCGGTGGCGGCTGGTGCGGCAGCGGGTGCAGCAGGTTTGGCCGCTTCTTTTGAACCGCCACAAGCGGTTAAGGTGAGTGCAGTTATTAATGAAGCCGCAAACGCCACGCTGCGACCAAAGGTACGGGTAAATGCCATGTGAATACTCCAGTGAGTTAATAATCAATAAAAATAACAACTATGGTAAAAACGGTTGCGACAGCGACATCGGTGCATTCATACGAATTTTGCGCCAATCGCGCGAAATCCAGCACAGCACCACCACGGTTGCCACATACGGCAGGGCGTTGAGTACCTGCACATTGGTCATAAACGATGCCAGTGCCTTCATCCAACCCGATTGATCGACCAGCCAATCTTGAATCGGTTGGTTGGCGGCTTGTACGGCAAAGCCGAGTGAGCGCATCAAGCCAAACAACAACGCACCCAATATCAAACGCGCAGGATGCCAAGTGGCAAACACCACCAAAGCCACGGCAATCCAGCCCACGCCGCCCGTGATGCCTTCTTGCCAGGCTTTAAATTGTACCAAAGCGACAAATGCGCCTGCAAAACCAGCCATTGCGCCGCCCAAAACCGTCATCGCATAGCGAATTTTGAGGACATCGTAACCAATCGCGTGTGCCACAGAGGGTGACTCACCAACGGCACGCACGGTCAAGCCAAATTTGGATTTGAATAACAAAATACCGAACACCACGCACAGCGCAATCCCCAAATAAGCGGGCATGCTTTGATTAAATAATTCGCCCACCAAAGGCAGTTCGGACAAAAATGGAATCGCCACAGGCGCGAACCCTGTCACCGATAAACCAACGTATTTGACGCCAAACAATGCCGATAAACCTGTGCCAAGAATGGTCAGTGCCAAGCCAGTTGCGGTTTGATTGGTCAATAAACGCAGCACCAAAAAAGCGAACAACAACGCCGCCAATCCGCCGACCAGCGTGCCCGCCAGCATACCCAAAGAAGCATTGCCTGTATTGAGCGCGACCGCAAATGCCGAGACCGCGCCGAGCAACATCATGCCCTCAACCCCGAGGTTGAGCACGCCCGATTTTTCGGCGAGCAATTCGCCCATGCCTGCGACGATGAGGGGGATGGATGCAAGTAAGACACTGGCTAATAAACTGGACGCAAAGCCATTCATAAAGACCTTGATTGAAATGTGTGTGCGGTTGTAGAAATAATGAGCGGTATTATAATGGGTTTGCGGGCACAATTTGCACAAAAGTGGTGAGATTCTTGCGCTGTTTGCATCCACCCATTTGGCAAGGCTGATGCGGATTCAATCAGCGTCATTGCCTTTTTATACCCGATTGCCCATCGCCAAAGTCGCATAACCGACACCAATAAAATTGGTTTGCACCGCCAAATCATTGTGCAAAAACTGCGGTGTGATGTGCGCGGGAATCAGCTGGCGCAATTGTTGTTCGACGCGTTCTTTGTAACCGTCGGTTTTCCAAAACAGCGTCCCTTCAATCAAAATCCCTGTGGTAACCGCGCGTTCATCAAAATTGTCGGCATTTTGCCCTTTGATAATGGCCGCCAAAACCACAGCGGTTAAATCCGCGCTGCGCTCAATCACCGCGCGTGCCGCCTGCGCAATGTGTGCGTCGGGGTAGTCGCGCAAATTTGCCACCATGCCTGCGTGGGATTGAATGTCATCAGGATCAAAAGCGTACTCAGCAGGTAAATTCATGCACACCTCGCGTCCGACCACTTGTCCAAACAAAGGCGCGATGTAGCGACCTGAAGCGGCTTTTTCCAAACGTTGTTTGTTCGGATGGTCGTGGATGCGTTGCTCGTTGAGTGCCTCATCAAATGCACTTAAAAATTTTGGATGAAAGTTGCCGATTTCCAAATTTACTGCCATCAGGTCAGACTCTGACCAAGCTTGTTTTTCCTCACGAGTCAGTTTGGTGATTTGACTGACAGGGTAAAACGCCGCTGCGTTCAATCCCGTTCCCGCGATGAGACCGATGTATTGGTCGCAGTCCGCCAACCACGCGCCCGCCAATAATGTGGTGACGGTGTCGTTGAGTACAGGGATTTTTCGCGCGGTTTGTTGGTTGTTGGCAATCGCGTTGCCAATCAGTTCACGTAAGGAACGACCGACCACATTTTCGACGTTAATGCCTTTGGTCCAAGTGACCAATTGCGCGTCGCCATCGGGTGTGTTGGTTGATGGGTAGGAGAAACAATAGCCCAAATCAAATTCGGGTTGCTGACAAACCTGATGCACCAAGTCGGCTTGGCGTTGAAAAAACACCTCGGCTGAAATCGCACCGACTTCTTGCGCTTGGCTCATCAGGGTTTCATCACGTCGTTTGGGCTGAACAAAGCGCACCTCATTTTGCTCAAATGCAATCTGTGCGGCGCGTACATTCGTGCCGCCCGCGTCCAAAACCACCACTTCGCCATCGTGTAACGTCGCGGGTAAGTGCGTGAACGCAGGCAAAGCCTTAATCGCATGATTGGGTTGAGCCAAACCTTGCGCAATTTCGGCAACCATTTGGTCGCGGATCTCCATAAGTTGCGCTGTGGATAAAGAGATGATGTGGCTCGCTGTGGTTGTGTTTGAGTTATTCATGTGGGTTTGCCTCGCGAATGGCGCGGTGGGTGTCTTGTTTGTGTTGGGCACGCAAAGATTTACGGCTGTGGCGGTGGCTACCTGCTTTGCGCAACAGTGCCGCGACAACCAGTGGATTACGTGGTTTTTGTACTTGCCGCGATAATGATTTGCGTTTGCTGATTTTCATAATGATTTAAATTAAAACTTACAATCAACGATGCGCACTGTTTACTGCGCACCATCCAATTCGGGGGTTGGCTGTTCGGGTCGGGCTTGCATAATCCAGCCGCCGATGATTTCGCCCGCTTCTTCGAGCCCGATGCGGTTGGTGGAGGAAAACAATTGCACCGTACCCCATTCGCCCGACAAATCCGTCAATTGCTTGCGCACGGCGAACAGGGTTTTATTGCGCTCGTTGTTGGTCAGTTTGTCGCATTTGGTGAGCAAAATGTGAATCGGGCGCGCCAAAGGCACGAACCACTGAATCATTTGGATGTCCAAATCGGTCAAACCACGGCGAATGTCAATCATCAGCACCAAGCCTTTGAGTTGGTCGCGCTCTTGCAAATACGCCGACAGCAAACGATTCCAATGGTCTTTGACCGCCAAAGGGGTTTTGGCATAGCCATAACCCGGTAAATCCACCAAATAGCCATAGGTTTCGCCGCGCCGACCCACAGTAAAATAGTTGATGTGTTGGGTGCGTCCTGGGGTGTTGCTCGAAAACGCCAAACGTTTTTGATTGCACAGCACATTGATGGCACTGGATTTGCCTGCATTGGAACGACCTGCAAAAGCAATTTCAGGAAAAGGTGCTTTGGGCAAGTCTGCATAATGGTTGACTGTGGTAAAAAACTCACTGTGGTGCAAGATTGACATGAATCGCTTTCTAATAAGGTAAAACCCAACAATAACCCGAATAAGTTTAAGGGATAAGTCTTGGCAGATTGGTTGCAGTATTGTACAATGTTCGATGAATATTACGGCAATTTTGTAACGATTGTGGAAATGTGAGGCATTCGCAGCGCGTGCTGTGCGCTTTCACCGTCATTGTGACACAAAATGTGCCACGTCCATTTTGAGTTTGCTCAACTTATAGGTTCTGATTATGAAACGTTCTTACGCATATCTTTTAGCAGCGGCGGGCATTGTCGCAGCGATTTCGGGTGTTGCCATTGCTCAACAAGCAGCGACACCAGCAGATGCCGCGCCTGTGGCAGTGGCGGCTCCCGCAGTAGATGCCGCAGCCCCCGCAGCAGCTCCTGCGGCGGCATTTGACATTAAGTCGGTAGAATCAATGCCTGTGGGTATTGAGCGTGGTAAAGCCATTGCGGCTGGAGTGTGTGCGGCGTGTCATATGGCAGATGGAAACAGTGTTGTACCATCGCAACCTAAACTTGCAAGCCAACATCCTGCATATTTTGAGAAACAAATGATGGATTTTAAAGTTGCAGAAGGTGCAACAGTTGCCGCACGCGAAAATGCCATCATGGCAGGTCAAGTTGCCTTGTTGTCTGCAGATCCCAAACAATATGCCAATGATGTGAAAAGTTTGGCGATGTGGTTTGCTTCACAAAAATTAAATCCAGAAACCTCTAAAGGTGTGAATCCAGACTTGGGTTTGAGTATTTATCGCGGTGGTATCGTGAGCAAGGGTGTTCCTGCTTGTGCGGGTTGCCACAGCCCAACAGGTGCGGGCATCCCAAGCCAATATCCGCGTGTATCGGGTCAATTTTCTGAGTATATGGAAGCACAGCTTAAAGCGTTCCGTGAAGATCAACGTAAGAATAGCCCAGCGAATCAAATGCAAGACATCGCTAAAAAACTCACTGACACTGAAATTAAAGCGGTGGCAGATTATATGGCGGGTGTTCGCTAAGTTAAAATAATGGATGGTGCTTACATAATTAAGGCACATAAATCAGTAACAATATCGGGCGGTGATTTACCGCCCGATTTTTATGAAAAAATTTGATGAACGCCCTACGCCCCCCTGAGTTCACACGGTCAGTGCCAAATAACAATGCCTTTGCTTCGCGCTTATGGGATTTTATCGGTTCTATGCGGTTCGCCGTGAGTATTTTAAGCATTGTGGCAATTGCCAGTGCAATTGGTACCATCATCAAGCAGAATGAGTCCAAACTGAATTATGTGGATAAATTTGGTGATTTTTGGGCAAATGTATTCGCGGTTTTGGGTATGCACGATGTGTACAACCAAGCGTGGTTTTTGGTCATGTTGGTGTTTTTATTGGCTTCCACCAGCATCTGTTTGATACGCAATACACCGAAAATGTTGCACGACATGCGTGCATATAAATTGCACAACCGTACCAATACTTTGCGTCACATGCCCGAACACGTGCAGTGGCAAAGTGTTTTAAACCCACATGAATTGACCACGCGGGTGACGCAGTTGTTTGAACGCATGGGTTATCAAGCGCGTGCCAGTCAAGATAATAGCGATGGGCAAACCAAGGTCTATTTTGCTGCCAAACGCGGTCGTTACAACCGCTTGGGTTATATTTTTACGCATTTGGCGATTGTGGTGATTTGCTTGGGTGGTTTGTTGGATTCTGAATTGTCCATCCGTGCGCAAGTTTTATTTATGGGCAAAAAGCCTCTGACCAATGCCACTCAGTACAAAGATGTGCCCGCAAGTGGCATTTTATCTGAAGGCACACTCAGTTACCGAGGCACGATTCGCATCCCTGAAGAAAAATCAACCGATTTTGTCGAAATTCCATACGGGCAAAACGCATACCTATTGCAGGATTTGCCGTTTTGGGTGCGGTTGGATAAATTCAATGTTGAATATTACAGTACAGGTATGCCCAAATTATTCGCCTCAGAGGTGACCGTCAAGGACAAAGAAACAGGGCAAGAGTTCTCACAGACCATCAGCGTCAATCACCCGTTGCGCTACAAAGGTGTGGCTTTGTATCAAGCCAACTTTGATGCCAACGAAACGCCGATGGCATTAAAAATTCATCCTTTATTTGGCAAAGACAACCAAGCCAAAGACCTGACCGCGCAGGTCGGCGGCGTGAATGAATTTCCCTTTGCTGATAAAAAATACCGTCTGGAATGGCGCGATTTCAAGCCCATCAATGTATTCCCCGTGGATGAGCAAGTGGCGAAAAACCGCACCGAGGCTTTTGGTCACGCGATGAACCCCAAGGGTACGAGCAAACAGTTTCAAAATTTTGGCGCGAGCGTGACCTATGTGCTGCGCGACGATGCGGGCAATGCCACCGAATACACCCAATACGCCTCACCCGTGATGCTCGATGGTATTCCGACCCTCGTGAGTAGCAAGCGAGACAGCGTTGGTGGTGAAGTGATACATTTTCGCATTCCGATGGATGCCGATGGTGGCGTTGCTGACTTCATGCGCTTGCGTGCTGCATTGGCGGACGAGGCAACGCGCAGTGAGATTGCCAAACGCTATGTGGCGCAATACATAAACACCGTTGGTAATGTGACACAAACACAAAACGGCGTGGAACAAACCCTATTGAGTTATAGCAAAGAAGGCTTGGAAGGATTGGGACAACAAATTTCGACAACCGTTCCCGAGGCAGAGCGTGATAAGATTGCGGAAACCATTATTCAGGTATTGCAAGCGAGTATGTTTGAGGGATTGAACATTCGCCGCGCACAAGAAGGGTTGCCCGCTCGCGAGTTGAATCAAAATACAGCGCAATACATACGGTTGTGTTTGTACAGTCTCTCAGAATACCGCTTGTTTGGTTCGCCCGTGATGGTTGAATTGCATGGGTTTGATTTAAAACAAGCCAGCGGTTTGCAAGCGACGCGTTCACCTGGGCAATGGTGGGTGTATTTGGGTTCAGTGATGTTGGTGCTCGGCACTTTGGCGATGGCGTTTATTCGTGAGCGACGAATTTGGTTGCACATCACGCCAAACGCAATAGGCGGAAATACAATCACCATGGCGATGAGCAGTACGCGCCGAACCTTTGATTACCAGCAACACTGGGCGCAGATTAAGCAAGCGATGCAGACTGAAACCACGAGTTGATTTTTATGCGCGCAATGACGAACAATTTACGGGAAGTTTTTTGGGTCATCCCATTTTATTTTAGCACCACCACAGTTGTTTTTACATATTGAGGAAGAGCATGAGTTCAACATCCAACTCGCCGAATTTAACTCCGATTGATTTGTCGGCACATCAAAAGTCACAGGCACAAAACACTTCATTCCTCGCGCGTTTAAACGTGCGTGATGTGGTGTTTGCGGTGCTGACGGTCGCTTTGTTTGCTTATGGCGCGATGAAAAATTTGGGGTTAATGGACATCTATGAAAAGGTGATATTACTGTTTTCTGTGCTGTCGATTATTGCCTTGGCATGGTTTTGGCGACCTTTGCAGTGGGTGTTCGGCTGGGTCGCGGTGATTTCACTCGGCGCGGTCGCGATGTATGCGGGTGACTTGGCACGTGGCGAAACGGGCTTTGGCTTGAAATACATGTTTGCCAGTCAGCCCTTGGTGATGTGGATGAGTGTGTTGTTTATCTTGGCAACGCTGGCGTATTGGGCGGGTTTGATTTGGACGCGTGCCACCACCATGAGCTGGCTCGGTAGCAAGTTGACTTTTGCAGGTTTGATTGCAGGTACGGCGGCACTTGCGGTGCGCTGGCACGAAGGTTATCTAATTGCACCTGATGTGGGGCATATTCCCGTATCCAATTTATACGAAGTGTTTATTTTATTTGCATTGTTAACCACGGCTTTTTATTTGTATTACGAAGAGCACTACGACACCAAGCAATTGGGTGCATTCGTGATGCTGATAGTGGTGGCTGCAGTTGGGTTCTTGTTGTGGTACAGCATTGAGCGTGGTCAGCAAGAAATCAAACCACTGATTCCCGCCCTGCAATCGTGGTGGATGAAAATTCATGTGCCCGCGAATTTTGTTGGTTACGGTACATTCTCGATTGCCGCGATGGTCGGTTTTGCGTATTTGGTGAAATTTGTTGGCACGCCGTTTGCTAATTTGCCTGCGGCATTCCAAGCCAGTTACAGTCAGTCGGGTGCATTGCCCTCAGCGGACGATGTCAATGCGCCACAAATTTTGGCAGGAATGAAAGCGCAACACGCCAAACGAACCAAAATATTGACTGTGGTGCTATGGGTACTTGGTGCGTGCCTGTTCATCGAGCCGATGATTTTTCGCACAGGGGTTACTGCAGAGTATCTCTCGACTTATTGGGCGATGTACTTTGGTGCAGGTTTGCTGATTGTGGGCTTTATATTGTTGTGGCGCAAACAGCTGGCAACACGTTTGCCTGATTTTTCAATACTTGACGACATCATGTACAAAGCGATTGCCATCGGCTTTGTATTCTTCACCATTGCCACGATTCTCGGCGCGTTTTGGGCGGCGGATGCTTGGGGCAAATACTGGAGCTGGGACCCGAAAGAAACGTGGGCATTGATTGTTTGGCTCAACTACGCCGCATGGTTACATCTGCGTTTGATGGCGGGGATGCGCGGCACGCGCAGTGCGCTGTGGGCTTTGGTCGGATTGTTGATTACCGGTTTTGCGTTTTTGGGTGTGAACATCTTCTTGTCAGGTTTGCATTCCTACGGCACGCTGTAAGGATCAACGACAACAATAGGGGCAGTTTTTGCCCCTATGTTTTTTGGAGGTGTGCGTATGAAAGCAATGGTTTTTACGTCTTCCCTGTTGTTTGGCTGGGCAAGCGCACAAAGCGCGTGGGCTGCCAATCCTTATCCGACCAATGGCACATGCGATGGATTGCCGAAAATCAATCTGAAAACCCCTACGGGTACGTGCGTGGGCGTGGTCGCGAGTGATTTAAAAATGCCACGCGGTGTATTGCCACTTGCGGATGATGTCTTGCTCGTCACCGAAATGGGCGCGTGGGACAAAGGGCGTGGGCGACTGAGCCGATTGCTGTGGCAAAACGGACGTTTTGAGCGCACGACTTTATTAGACCATTTAGACCGTCCGCATGGCATCGCACTCGGTGCGGACGGCTGGGTGTACATCGGCGAAGCCTCGCGCATCATTCGCATCAATCCCCAATCCCTCAAAGACACACCCCAAGTCGTCATCGACAAACTGCCCGATGGCGGCAATCACCCACTCAAACAAATCCTGTTCGGTAGCGATGGCGCGCTGTACATCAGCATGGGCGCACAGACCGATCACTGCGAAAATGCCAATGGCTCTGCACCCAAATATCCCTGCGCCGAGGCTGTCGGTGCGCGTGCCACGGGCTCGGTTTGGAAAGTCACGGGATGGCAAAAAAATCAACCACAATCTGTCGTCTATGCTCGTGGACTGCGCAACGCCATGGGCATGACGTGGAGTGCGAAAGGTGAATTGGTGGTGACCGATAACGGGCGCGACTTCATCAATCGCAGCAACGCCCAACTCTCGGATGCACAACTGCCACACGATGAACTCAATGTGGTGACGCAAAACGCCGACTACGGCTGGCCATACTGCTATGACCACAATCGTGTGAATCCTGAATACAGCAAATATACCAAAGCCTGTGCCAACAAGGTTGCGCCCGCCGTTCTCTTGCCTGCACACAGCGCGCCGCTTGGAATCATTCGTTACCCTGACAGTGGTGAAATTACCGCGTTGCGTGGGCAATACCTCGTTGCATTGCACGGCTACCGCGATACGGGGCATCGCCTTATCGCCATTGATGCGAATGCGAAGGGACA
>OCVT010001421.1_pt1 | contig 10311 bp, 12 predicted proteins | sample 1539111 | NCBI WGS metagenome assembly OCVT01 (sample SAMEA3991482, study PRJEB22521) | metagenome | biome: anthropogenic terrestrial biome; feature: sewage plant; material: raw primary sludge | place: Sweden | collected 2012-09-26 | reverse complement strand
TTTCTATTACTCGTACTGCTTTTAATGTTAGCAGTTCTACATCTCCTGGTCCTGCTCCTGTTAGGTATACTTTGGGCATATCATTTCCTCAAATTAACTTTATTATTGTACGAAATCAATAAATAAGGTCATATATTTATCTACTACTTCTTTTTTATTATTAGAAATAGTTTCGCCTTTAAAATTAAGATTTTCAAAAGTAAAAATATCTCCTTTTGGAGATATTACATCTGTATTCATTCCAATTTTAGGTCTCATATATACTGTTGTATTTACAACATTATCTTTATGTAAAGGAACAATACTAAAAGAGCCATCACCAATACATAAAGGTTTTTTAACTTTTGCAGAAGCATTAGAAAAAGAGGTGATACCTGGTATTACTTCTGAATTTTCATATACTACATTATTTTGTTCTTTTATTAAATCTAAAAGATAATAAACCGTACTGTAAACAGCACTATCTCCCAAAGTTACAAAAGATAAAGTTTTGTATTCCTTAAATGATTTATGAATAGTATCCACTTGATATTGCCAATCTTCTGATTTAAAATGCATAGGAGTATACATAGGAATAAGTGGCTTTTCAAATTCAAATTCTTCCATAAGTTTTTGAATGATTTTATGAGTCATTGAACGTGTAAAACTATGATCAGGACTTTTTGTAGGAACACAAATAGCATCACAATTTTTTAAAGCTTTTAAAGCTTTTATTGTAATAAGCTCATAATCACCAGGTCCTAAAGAAACCATATATAATTTCATGTTATTTCCTTAATATGTTATTTCTTTATGACTAATACCCATCATTTTAAATGTATTCTGGATATTTTTTTCTATAATATTTTGTACCATTGGTAATTCAATTAAATTAAACTGTTCACTTTGTGTTAAACTTGGAACTATAAATGATTCAAACTTATCTGCTAAATCATCTTTAATTTCAAACATATCATTAATATAATGATTTCCACTAACTAATAATAAAGGCACAACTTGAACTTTTTTTAATCCTAATTTCTCAATTCTTGATTTAATTACATCATTTATTTCAAAATAAGGAAAAGCACCTTCTAAAGAACATGTAAAATTATTCTCACTAATTAATTCCAAAAATGATGCACTATAACTAATAGAATCTATTCCAATAGTATCAAGCCTTGGTGTTCCATGTATTACATAAAGATTTGCCGTATCATCTTTTGAAATTTGTTCATTTAAATCTTTTAAAAATGCTGTTGTTTCTTTTGTTTTTGTTAAAAGAGCATTTGTGCAACTAATATTTGCAAGAGAGAAATGTTTAAATCCATCAACAATCTTTTTTAAAACTTCATGTTCATCTGTTGGAAAAATATTTATTGAAACAACACTTACATGTTTATAACCTAACATATCAATATCAGCAAGTGTTTGAGGAAGATTTTTATATTCTTCATTTTTTTTCTTTTTAAGAAGTTTTATAACCATTCTTGAAGAAAAAGATGTAAAAACATCACAATCAGGAAACTTCTCAACAATACTACTTTCTAAATCTAAATATTTTTGTTGTTCTATTACTGAACCAAAACAAGCAAGGACAATAGCCCTTTTCTTGTTGTAGTGTCTAAATCTTTTCATCATACTGCAGAATTATAAAGTCTATTATTTACAAAAGGACTATTTTGTAAAGAATGAAGTGTTTTAGCACCAGCTAATACAGCTAAATCAACTAATGGTTCTAAAATAATAACACTCATGTAAGCTGCTCCAAAAGAGAATACTGATGTTAAGTTTTCAATACCAAATCCTCCACCAAATAATGCCCAAAATGCAACCCATGTAACAATTCCACCTTGGAATACTACTGATAATTTTAAAGCATCAATATATTTAATATCTTTATATGCAATATTTTGAGGTATTATTTTTTTTGCCATAAATGCCATTGCAAATAAAGGCATTAATAAAGTTGTAACATTCATTCCATATTGAGGTAAATCAAATTGTGCAAAAAATAATCCTTGAATTAATAACCCAATAGCCAAACCTAGTGCTGCAGGTGCCGCTCCAAATATTAGAAATAGAGTTGAACCTAAAATTAGATGAACTTCGGAAACACCAACTGGCGTATGTGGAAAAATTTCAAAAAACATAAGTACTAAAAGAGAAGTAATCATTGTTTTTACAATTATTGGTAACATTCCACTTCTTTTTATACTTTCTAAAGCCAATTTTGCGGCAATACCAAATGAAACAACTGCTGTTCCATAACTTAAAACGATTTTTGCACCTTGTACAATTCCTGGTTCCATATGCATGGGTAATCCTTGTTTATTAAAATATGAGTGATGATTTAAATATAATTTATAATATTTAATTTATATGTGAAAAAAAGTGATTATTTATTAATTTGAGGGTGGATCAAGAGATTGAATTGCATTTTCATAAGCAATTCTATGGTATAACATATTAATTTCAATTTTAGTTAATTTATTTATTGTCGAGAACATCGCAATTGTTGACAATTTAAAATAACGTTTATTATACCCGCGTAGATTCTTCATACCAAAATTATAACATAAGTTATTTATAAAGAGGTAAAATGAAAGCAATTTGCGTATCTGCAATTTCTTCTAATCAAGGTAAAACATTATTAACTACTGCTTTATTACACTATTTTAAAAAAAGTGTAAGAGCTTATAAAATTGGTCCTGATTATATTGATCCACAATTTCATGAAGCTATTTGTTCAAGACCATCAATAAATTTAGATACTTTTATGATGAATGAAAATCAAGTAAAATGGATATTTAATAAATACAATGATCAAAATATTTCAATACTTGAAGGAGTAATGGGATTTTATGATGGCATGGACAAAGGTTCATCAGCTTATGATGTAACAAAACTTCTAAATATTCCAACTATTTTATTATTAGATGGAAGTGGTTCATATATTACTATTAGTGCTGTTTTAAAAGGTCTCAAAACATATAAAGAAAATAACACTATAAAAGCTGTTGTTTTAAATAAATTATCATCATCGATGCATTATGAACTTATTAAAAATCAAATTGAAAAAGATTTTGATGATGTTTATGTATTAGGTTGGATTAAAAAAGATTTACAAACACTAAAAGAGACACATTTAGGATTAGATTTAATTGATGCAAACAAAGAGTTATTAGAATCTCTTTCTAATGAAGTATTAACAAATATTGATTTAGAAAAACTTGAAAATATTGCTAACTTTATACCAAATATTCAAGAACATTACCCTTTTGATAATTTTAAAAAAATAGATAAAAAAATATCTATAATAAAAGATGAAAATTTTTCATTTGTTTATTATGACAATATTATGTTTTTAGAAGAACTTTTTGAAAAAGTTGAATTTATAGATTCTACAAAAGATGAAGTAATAAGCGAAAATAGTGATGTTGTTTATATTTGTGGTGGATATGTTGAAACAACAGCTTCATATAATAAAATAAAAAACTCTTTGAATTTTAAAAACTCTCTTATAAATCATTCAAAAACAAAACATATTTATGCAGAGTGTGCAGGATTATTATATCTTGGGAATAGAGTTGATGAAAAAGAGATGAGTTCTATTTTAGATGTTGAGTTTACACTTGAAAACAAAAGAACTAGGCTTGGATATTATTATTCAACAAATGGAATAAAAGGTCATGCTTTTCATTATACAAAACCAATAGATACAAAAAATGGAGTTGACATTTTAAGTAAATTAGAAAATCAAAAAGGAGAAATTGGAGCTTGGAAAAACAATAAAACTTATGGAACATACTTACATACAATGTTTAGAAATAATATCAATATATTAAAGGATTACTTTGGAATTTAAAATAGAAGAGCCACCAATTAATATTGGTGCAGACATATCATTACGTTCATTTGAAATGATAGAAGAAGAGTTAAAGGATTACCCAAAAGCAGATGAGTTTTCATTTGAACAAAAAGAGGTTATCTCAAGATTAATACATACAACAACTTGTTTTAATGAAGTTTTAGAAAATATCTATTTTTCGCAAAATGCAATAGAAAAGATACAAACTTTACTTCAAAATAAAGCAAAAATAATAGTTGATGTAAATATGATTAAAGTTGGTTTGAGTGATTTTTATTTAAATAAATATGAAACAGAAGTTGTATGTTATATAAATGAAGCATTTACTTATGAAATGGCTGAAAAAAATAAAACTACTAGGTCTTATGCAGCAGTTGTTGAAGCAATTAAGAAACATAAAGATGAACCTATGATTTTAGCTTGTGGAAATGCTCCTACATTTATATATGCAGCAATTAATACTTTACTTGAACAAAAAGTTGATTTATCAAAGGTTGCACTACTATTATTTCCTGTTGGTTTTGTAAATGTAGTTGAATCAAAACAATATGGAAGAAAATTTTGTGATACATTTGATGTACCTGGAATTATTATGGAAGGAAGATTTGGAAGTTCAACAATGGTAGTTGCAACTTTACATGCTATTTTTAAATTAATTCAAGATTTTGATGGAAGTAATAAATACAATGGAAAATAAATTATTTAATATGATGGGGTCAGAAGTTGTATCTGGTTTTTCTTGTAAACCAATAAAACTAGTGCCTGAAAAACCAATAATGCACTTTAAAACACATATTTTTATTTGTACAGATGAAAGATGTGGAGGTGCGCATAAGAACGATAATATTGCAAGTGATTTAAGAGATATTCTAAAAGAAATTGGTTTAGCAAATGCGGAAACTAGAATTAAAATCTCAAGAACAGGTTGTTTTGGAGCTTGTAGATTTAGAAGTACAGCTAATATTTTTGAAAATACAAAAATGAATGGTTATGAACCAAACAACAATGTTTGGCTTAGAAATATACACAAATATTCAAAAGAGAAATGGATTGAATTATTTAAAGCATTGTCTGAAAATAAAAATATTGATGATTTAAATTTTCAACAAATTCCAATGAGTGAACCTTCAAAATATAAATAATGAATGAAGAAAAAAAAGTATTAAGAAAAGGACTCACAACAGGAGTTCACACATGTTTTGCATTTTGGAGTGTTCTTGATGCATTTATTGTTACAAAAGAGTTTTCATTTGGAAAAATCAATAAGATAGATAATGATGATTTAGATGTGACAAAAGGGTGTGAAATAGTTGTAAGTATTAGCAATATTAAAGATGATTTGGAATTTAATGAATTATCTTTGACTCCTCAAAGAGTAGAAATTGGAACAAATTCTTTAGAAATTTATGCAGGAATTGGTGTTGGAGTTGTAACAAAAAAAGGTTTAAAAATAAAACCAGATTTTCCAGCAATAAATCCAGTACCTTTGGAAAATATGCAAAAAATATTTAAAGAAAAAGTAAAAAATTTAGAAAATATAAATATATTTTGTACGGTTTCTGTGACAAATGGAGAAGAAATAGCCAAACAAACAGCAAATTCAAAGGTTGGTGTAATTGGAGGAATTTCAATACTTGGAACAACAGGTATTGTAAAACCAGTTTCAAGTACAGCTTATATTGATTCAGTTAAGACTGAAATTGAATTTGCAAAACAAAATGAACTAGAACCTTTAATTTTTACTTTAGGAAACTCTGCTTTTAGAGTTTTTAGTGAAAAATATGATGAAGGACAAATTGTTGAAGTTGCAAATTTTGTTTATGATTCAATTGAAATAGCAAATAAATTAGAAGTAAAAAAGATTATTTTTGTATGTGGAATAGGAAAAATGACCAAAGTTTATCAAGGGTTTAAAAATACTCACAATAGATTTGGGGTTATTGATTTTAACAGATTAAAAGAAGATATAAAAAATGAAATAGATTATGAAGTGGATATTGAATCCACAAAAACTGTAAAAGGTATTTCAGAAGAGTTAGAAAAAGTAGGACTTATAAATGCTTTATATTCAATGATAGAAAGAAAAGCAAATGAACAAATAAAAGATTGGTTTCCAAATTCAAATGTGGAAGCTGTAATATTAGAAGAAAAGGAGGTATCAGGATGGTAACAATAGCTGGAAATGGTATGGGTAAATATGATTTTTCAAATTTAGAATTAAACTTTTGTAATTATGACAAAATCATTTGTGACCTAAATTTTATTGACAATGGTAAAACTATTTTAAAACTAAAATTCAAAGATGCACAAGATTATATATTAGAAAATTTTGAAAAAGAGAATATTTTATACGTAGTTACAGGCTCTCCTTTGTTTTTTTCGGCAGGGACAATAATAGCTAATAAATTACCAAAGGATAAAGTAAAAATTATAAATAATATTTCTTCAAAAACTTATCTTTTGGAAAAATTATTTGTTAGCGAGAATGATGTTAGTGTAGTATCTATTCATGGAAGAGTATCAATTGATTTAGAAGAATTTTTAAAGAAAAAATATACATTTGTATTATGTGATAAAAACTCTATTCAAAGATTAAATGAAGCCTTGTCTTTTTTTGAAAAAGACTCGATTTCTACAACGATAGGTTATAAATTAGCTTATGAAGATGAAAAAATTGAAGAGATTAATCTTTTTGATTTTGATGATAAAAAATATGATTTAACACAACCTTTTGTTTTATTAATAAAAAGAAATTTTGAACATAAAAATCAAATTTGTGATGATATTGAGTTTGAAACAGAAAGAGGAATGATTACAAAAAAATATAAAAGACATCTAAGTCTACAAAATCTTGATTTAGAAGCAAATCAACTTCTTTGGGATGTTGGAGCTGGAAGTGGAAGTTGTGGAATAGAAGCTTATAAAAGATACAAAGTACGAACTATTTATTTTGAAAAAAATGAAACTAGAGTTGAATTTATAAAACAAAATCTAACTAATCATTTTGTAAGTGATTGTAAACTTTTAGTGGGAGATGCTGAAAACTATTTTGCACAATTAGAAGAAAATCCACAAAGAATATTCATAGGTGGTGGTGGAGATAAAGTTATAGAAAAACTTCCATACCTTTATGAAAGACTTGATAAAAATGGAATTATGCTAATAAATGCAATCACACTTAATCACTTAAGTTCAATGATACATATTTTAAATGAAGCTAATATTGAGTTTGATACACACTCTATTTCACTTACAACATATAAAGGTAAGCTAAATTTAGTAGAGCCTGAAAGACAATTATTCCAATTAAAGGTATATAAAAAATGATATATTTTATAGGTGCGGGTCCTGGAGATCCTGATTTAGTTACTGTTAAAGCTCAAAAAATTTTACAAATTGCAGATGCTGTTTTATTTACAGGTTCACTTGTACCAAAAGAAGTTTTATCTTGGTGTAAAAGTGAAGCAATAATAGAGGATTCTCAAAGTATGAAATATCCTGAAATCTTTGATTTTTTAGTAAAACACAAAGATAAAATAGTAGCTCGTGTACACACAGGAGACCCATCAATTTATTCAACTATTGCAAAACAAATAGAGTTTTTAAAAGAACAAAATATTGAATATAAGGTAATCCCTGGAATCACAGCAGCTTTTGGAGCAGCTTCAAGTTTAGGTATAGAATATACAATTCCTGGTGTTTCTCAGACTTTGATACTTTCAAGAATTGAAGGTAAAACTCCAAATCCAGAAAAATTAGAAAATATTTTGGCTTGTAAAAACTCTTCTTTAGCTTTTTATTTATCTATTTTATTACTAAAAAAGTTAAAAAGTACAGCTTTAAAATTAGGTTATTCAAAAGATACACCTTGTTGGGTTGTTGAAAAAGCGACATGGGAAGATGAAAAAATTTATAAAGGCACAATAGATAATATTGAAGAACAAGTATCCCATATAAATGGTGTTGCTTTAATTTTATTTGGAGATTATTTAAATCAAAAAGAGACTGAAGAATCACACTTATATGTAAAACCATTAGTAAAAGAATTAAAAGAAAATAGGAAAAATAAATGAATAAATTAAAAATAGCACTGGTTACAATAAATCAACCAAGTTTAACTTCTGCTTGTAATTTGGTTCCTTATTTATATGATTATGATGTTGATGTTTTTGGAAAAAAAGATTTAACTCATAATTTAGAGAACTTAAATTTATATGACAAAATAGATGACATTATGGCTCCTGCTTGGGAAGGATATGATGCAATTATTTGTATATTAGCAATTGGTGCTGTTGTTAGAAAAATTGCACCATTTCTAAAAGATAAATCAACCGACCCAGCAGTAATAGTTATAAATTTGAAACTTGATAAAATCGTACCACTTTTAAGTGGACACTTAGGCGGAGCAAATGAACTAAGTGACATCATAGCTTCAAGAATACCATCTTGCCAAAATTTTGTATCAACGGCAACTGACCAAACAAATACATTGGCTTTTGAAATGTTTGCAAAAAAAAATAATTTAGAAATTCACAATTTAAAAGAATTGGCACTTATTTCAAATTCATTATTAAATAAAAAGGAGGTTGAAGTTTTAACTTATGACTCAATTTTTGAAACTATTCCAAATAAAGAAAATCTAAAATTAGTAAAAGAAGCTACTTCTAATTTATGTGTGAATATTACACCATTTGATAGTCCTTTATTAACTTTTAAACCAAAAGTTTTTTTAGGTATAGGATGTAATAGAAATACAACATTAGAAGAGATAAAAAATGCTATTTTCTCATTTTTAGACAAACATAAATTAAAAATTGAACAAATAGAAAACATTGCCTCATTTGAGGCAAAAGCAGATGAAATTGGTTTATTAGATTTTGCAAAAGAGTTTAAATTTGATATTAAATTTTTTAACGAAAACGAAATAAATCAACTTCAAGGTGAATTTAGTCCATCTCAAGCGACTAAATTTTTTGGATTAAAAGGTGTTAGTGAACCATCATCAATCTTGGTTTCAAAATATAAAGAATTAATAATACCAAAAGAGGTATTTGAAAATAAAATTACAATAGCAGGAGCAATATAAATATGAAAAGATTATACATAGTATCAACAGGTGCAGGTGGAGTAGGATATATATCACCAGAAGCTTTAAAAGCAATAGAAGAATCAGAAGTAATTGTATCTTATAGTAAATATGCAAGAGAATTAGGAAGCTTAATTCAAGGAAAAGAGTTATTTACATCAGGAATGACTCATGAAATAGCAAGATGCGCGCAAGCAATTGAGTATGCAAGACAAGGTAAAACAACGGCTATTTTATCAAATGGAGATGTAAATGTTTATGGAATGGCTACATTAATTGTAGAATTAATGGATGAAAAAGATTTATGGGATGAGATTGAATTAATCTCTTTACCAGGAGTTACTTCATTTTTAGCAGCTGCTTCAAAAGCCGGAGCGCCTGTATCTCAAGATTTTGCAATCGTATCACTTTCAGATAGATTAACAGATATTAATTTAATAGATAAAAGAATTAAATTTGCATTAGAGTGTGATTTTGTTTTAGGAGTTTATAATCCAAAATCTAAAAAAAGAATCAAACCGTATCAAAACTTCTTAGCAAGACTTAACGAAGTAGAAGAAAGAATCGTAATAATTGCACAGAATGTTGGAAGAGGTGATAAAGAAGTAATTACTGTAACAAATAGTTCTGATTTAATAAAACAAGATATTGAGCATGAAAGTATTGGAATGAATACGATTATTATTGTAGGAAATTCTTCAACAAAATTAACTAAAAACAATAAAGTTTTAACTCCAAGAGGTTATCTAAATAAATATGATTTAACAGGTGAATTAAAAGAAGATGATGAATAATAAAGTTGTAAAATGGGGGTAAAAAGAACAATAACCTTAGATGATTTGAAACCTTATATAGATGTTCAAAAGATTACTCCCACTATAAATGGTATTTCAGATAGTGTTTTTATACTTGATGATAAATATATATTAAAAATTTTTGAAACAGCCTCAAAACAAGAAATACAGAATGAGCTAAAGCTCATTCTGTCTTGTAAAGATTTAAAAGTACCAAAAGTTATTGGCAAAATATTTACAATTCAAGATAAATATGCTTTGATATATGAAAAAGCCAAAGGCGAAAGCATCAAAAAAGTATCAAAAAATGATATTTTTGAAATTGGAATTTTTTTAAAAGAGTTCCATAAAATAACAAAAGATAAAACAAGCACAAACTCTCAACTTTTTCTAAAAGATGAATTATATAAACTAATAGAAAAAACAAATCATAAACCATTTTTTGAACAATTTTCTAAATTAAATATAGAACTTAAAAATGATGGAATTATTCATGGAGATTTATTTCCTGATAATGCTACTTTTTTTGATAAAAAGCTCTCTTGTGTATTTGATTTTATTCAAAGTTGTAATGGGGATTT
>OCVT010001413.1_pt1 | contig 10329 bp, 7 predicted proteins | sample 1539111 | NCBI WGS metagenome assembly OCVT01 (sample SAMEA3991482, study PRJEB22521) | metagenome | biome: anthropogenic terrestrial biome; feature: sewage plant; material: raw primary sludge | place: Sweden | collected 2012-09-26 | reverse complement strand
AATCGAGATAAACTGATCAAAATATCCAATACAGACATGGAAGAGTTATCCGAGGGAATCAAAGAGCTAAATGATCTGTTGATACAAAGGAAAAAGACGTTAGACGACTTAACCGCACAACAGAAAAACTTGCAAGATACAGTGACGACGTTCGAAACCATAATTAGTGAGCTCTATGATGTGCTGAGAATAATTTCCAGCGAGGTGCAAGAGTCTAATCGAACTGAAACGGAACTTGTGGGATTAAAGCAAAATTTAATCAACAATAAGCTGAAATTGATGAATGTATTGGAAACAGGTATTATGTATAAATTAGAAATCTTACAAGAACAGTTAGATTTGCAACTCAAGAATTTGGAAAAGCTATCGCAAGATACTAAAGAAGAGTCGCGCCTAAATGATACTAAATTGATGGATCTACAAATCAAATATGAAAATGAAATCAAACCTAAGATTGACAAAACGGACATTTTCATTCAAGAGGAACTGATCAGTGGTAAAATCAATAAATTAAATGATGAAATTAAACAATTACAAAAAGATTTCGAAGTTGAAGTTAAAGAAATTGAGATTGAATATTCTTTATTATCTGGTCATATTAATAAATACATGAATGAAATGCTCGAATATATGCAATAGCAGCGGTATACTTATTTTTACTCCCCCTTCTGTGTTTTCTTCTTTTTTGTTTTTTTTTTTTTGGAATTTACTGTTGTTTCTTTCGTGGCTGTTTCTTAATCTTATACGTACCTTTATCTATTTCCGTACAGTTGTAATCTATTTTCTTTAGATCTTGCCATTTTTTATGCGGTATATCCCAGTGGCATTTTTTAGCTACGAGACTGGCCACGTCATCACAGAATCCCAACAGGTTTAAGTCAAACTCTGCATGTGTAACCATATCCCTATTGATCAAAATCTGCGGAACATGTGAAGGTACCATATTGACAATTTCAGACACAGGAGCCACTTTCAAACTTGTTCCTATACAAATCAATAGATCGCATTCCAGTATATCTTTACGGATGGTCTTATGAAATCGCGATGGCAGGGCCTCGCCAAAAAATGTCATGTCTGGTTTCAAAACACCATACGACTTTAAAATGGGTGAGTTGAAATTTATGTTTGTTTGCACCGTATTATTGCCATTACTCATAGGAAAATATTGTTTTCTTTTTTGATAACAGTAGGGACATAATGGTAGTTCAAGGTTTCTAATATTTTCGAATATTTTCTCACCAGGTATTTGCCAATGGCAAGTCACACAAGATGCAGTGGCGAATGAACCGTGACATTGCACTAATTTATCAGGATCTATCCCTGCATACGATTCTAAGTTATCTATATTCTGTGTGTAGTTTCTTAATAGTTTGCCCTTGTCCTGTAGCATTTTAATGAAGCTGTGCAACGGAGAATACATGTTCTCTGGTGGTAAAACCATATGGGCAATATTGTAAAAAACAGAAGGGTCCTGTAAGAATATATCCAAGTTGAAAACATCCTGAGGGTCTTCCAATCCAAGGTGTCGGATCTTAGAATAAAACCCCTCAGATGATCTAAAATCGGGAATACCTAAAGAAGTGGAAACTCCAGCGCCCGTCAGAACCAAAATTTTTTTGGCGTTACGCAAAGTGGCGGTGAAATGATCAATCGTATTGAAGTTGGGTAATCGAAGCCTTGTACTAAGGACTTTATTTATGGCTTTTTGTAAATCTTTGATTAATTTTACTGCATGCTTTTTCTCTAAGGGATCGGTCAACTCGTCCTCATCTTCAGCTTTTGCATGTATAGACGATAGTTCCGCACTAGAACGTTCTTTATTAGAAGTGATATTAGAGTTTAACGCCATAAATAGTTCTTTATCTTTGACGTCGAATCCCAGCAATTTTATCATGAAATAAATGTAGATCGAGTTGACTTCCACTGGCAAAAAATATTCTAAAAAAGTTTTCAAATCGTTGTCCTTCAAAAACAGTCTTGCATTCATAACATCATCTTTAGTGATTGCAGGAAAGATGAATTTGCCCGTCACCTTATCCTTCCCGAGGATACAAGGGTACGTTAATCTCGTTTTCAGCTTCTTCGTAGCATTATTATCTGACTCTTCTTCTTGAGGTCTTTTCAACATTGTCATGGTCAGCTCTCCAACATGAAAGTATCGCCCTTGACTAACCACCAAAATAAAACTAACTATCCGTTGCATTAGCAATATGTTCATTTAGATTTTTTTTTCTCACAAAAACAACAAAAAAGAAGAGAAGTGTTCGTATCACTACCAACGAGGGTTATCACAACATAGCAATAGTGAGAGTCAGAAGTACTTTTAGCTACCATTACCGTACTCACCATATCCTCCGTACTCGAAGGAGCTCAACCTCTTTGCTGGCGGTCTTACTGAGTCATCATTTGTTGCGGCCAGCGGTCCTACGCCAATCCTGGACAGGGCGACTTCAGCGCTGGTGTTCTCTAAGTTTATATCGTTGACAATGGTGCCTGTCTGCTTGGCCAACTGAGTGGCCTTCACCATCAGTTCCACCTCCTCTCTGTTCTGAGTGTCCACTTGATTTTGTAGATGTGATATGTACTCTACCGCCTGTGTGAGAATTTGGCCCTTGTTGGGCTTTCCGTCCTTGGTCCCTGTACCTTTGGCCTTGCTGGACAACCCAAGCGCACCGGGAGTGGATTCACTTAACGTGTCATTGCTACCAGAATTGCCGTAATAATCTCTAAAGAAGTCTTTGGGAATGATACTCAATAGTTCTTGAATACGGTCGTTGATCTTATCTCTGCGCTTGCGGTCATTCTTGAAATTAGCACCGCAGGACCCAGGATCAATGCCAGCTGGAATGCTGCTCATGTTTGGTGTTGTGCTTTCTTTTGGTTCACTATCTAGTGTTTTTTGTCTGTGTTGTGATTGAAGTTAATTCCATTCTTTTTACTCAAAATTTTCGGTGGCGCCTTTTTCCGTTTCCAGTAATAAGTGGTTATTGTAGATATGATTTAAGATTACATGATAATATATATGCTAAATAGTCTAAGCTTTGTCGTCACTATTATCGTGGCCTTTGAAGGCAATGATGGTGCACTCCTCCTCGTAGCCTGGTATTTGTATGTAGTTCACACCGTGCGATTCCAGCTTGTTCAAACTTGTATTGTTTTTAACAAATGTATCGGGCTCCATAACCCCCACGAAGACAGTACCAATGGCACCTTGGGTGGCCAGGATTCTATCGCAGCAAGGCTCATTGCCACTTAGCCTGAAGGAACAGGGTTCCATGGTTGTATAGAGCACTGTTCCCATAGGGACTATAGTGGGACAGTTCGGGTGTAACTGCGAGTACTTTATCAAAGCACACTGTTCTGCATGAGTGTTTCCTGGTAGCTCTCTTGAATAGCCTGTGGCAAGTACTTGAGTTCCATGAACAAGAACGGCACCAACACTAAAAGCAGTCTTTGTCGGGCCACACTTATCAGCTTCCTTAACGGCCATTTCCATATATCGGCGATGTGGCTCTAAGGCCCATTCAGGGTATTTTGTTCTATAACTCCAGAGAGGTTTTTGCGTATCCGAGTTTCTTTCCAATGACTCGTACCGGAAGGCATGCAGCCAGAGGTCGAGATCGTTAGTACCGGGATCTGTGTACATTTCAGCCTCGCATTCTTCGCACTGACGGCCAAGCAAGTATTCACCCTCGCTATGAGGATGAATCCAGCTCTCTGCAGGCTTAGTCTTGCCAATAGCGTCTAGTTTCAGAACGATGTCATCATAGTTTTGAAGTCCACCGCGGCCCAAATCTGGACCCCAGATATCTGGGTTCGAGTATATAGGGTCATTTGCTATGGGAAATCCCAAGTACTGCAAATGGACTCTTATTTGGTGAGTTCTACCTGTCAATGGTTTACACTTTACAATACTCGTCTGTCCATCATAGCTAACCCTTTGGAAAACGGTCTTGGCATGTTTAGCGTTCTCATCGCTCATCTCGCAAACAGCGTTTAGTGCAACTTTAGGGTTAACAGATCTGACAGGCTTATCTACCTCTACTATACCTATAGGGAACTCGCCCTTCACGCGGGCTACGTATTCTTTGGTGACTTCCCTCGCTTTCATTTGGTCTCCCATTCTATCTGCACCTAATGGAGTCTTGGCTAAAAACATTAGTCCACTAGTTGGCTTGTCTAGTCTATTACATGGATGTACTGAATAACCTAGCTGTCTTTCTAGCATCTTTGTAATGGTATTGAATCTGTATCTGCCCGTCGGGTGCACTGGAATACTGCTGGGCTTATCAATGACAAGGATATCTTCGTCTTCAAACACAATATCTATTGGTTTAGATGTGACTGGCGGTTCATGTCGATGTACTTTATGTGTGATCAGATCACCGTCACGAATGATGGTATCAAGGTTTGCAGGTTCATCGTTTAAGTATACTTTTCCCTCTGCAATGGTTTTGGAATAATAGCTGGGCTCTCGATCCCTGAATTCGCTCACGAATACATCCACCAACTTACGATCTCTCCACCTCTCCTTACAGAAAGTTTTATAAGTGAAAAAATAAGGCTCAATCTTCCTTAAGGGTCCATCAATTGTCACTTCATAATCAGGGTCTGTCTTTTTAGTTTTGTGCCCATCGGTTTGAATAACTCTCAGTCTGAATCCACTCGCATCTTTGACTTTGGAACTGTTTTCGTTCCTATTATTATTCCTGTTCGCGAATTTTCTTAACTTCACTTCCTTTGCAGATTCAATTTCTTTGTTTAATAAGTTGTTGAAGTCATCGCTGGCTTCATTATTAGAGTCCTCCATTTTAATTGGTTTGTTAATCTAATATTGATAATTTTTTTTTTAATGTTCTTCTCTCTCTTTTTCCTGTTTTTTCATGGCAATAATTTTGACTAGTTTTTCTTTTTTTTTTTTTTTCATTCTTTTTCATTATTACTTAAGTTCTGTAAAGATATATGGAAGAGAAAATAAAAAGAATAAAACCAAAGATAGTGGTACAACTGACGTTATCTGTTTCAGACATAAATGAAAAACTTCTAGCCTGACAGCCCAGATCACTTTACAGGATTTTTAATAGTAAATATAATAGTAAAGAACCTAATATCCAATAATGTACATTCTTAGTAACTAGCCAACCGCAGTACCCGATGACTGCGTCACCAATTTGTCCAATCAGGCCAGAGCTCCATGATAAAGGATACTTTTCGATATGTAAGGATAACGGCACTGGCGCCCCTGTAGACCTTGGTAATCTTACGGTAAGATTAACGGGTTGATGATCGCTAAATAATAGAGCATTGGACCTAGGGACGGAATGGTAAGTACCTTCTTGTGCGAAAGTTGGCACTGCATAGCTTTTGTAGAGAATCCTATCGCACCACGACGGGATTCTTTTTGTATTATATGTTTCCTTTTCAAACAACATGAATTTGTAAGTCGGTGGAAATGTTATCTCCAGCTCCTGAAAACCTTTGCATAACGGTTCATCCTCTCCTTTACGTAGCAGATTTAGTTCTTCATGATTTTCTAATAGACGCCTTAACGTTGTGGTGGACGAATAATCGGTAGTTGGATCATAAGTACTAGTAACCCTAAAATTCAAATCGCCTAGGAAGAAAAAGTGGTCGCTTTTTGCAACCTCAGAATCACACACTTCACTCATTATTCGTTTGTAATCATCTATTCTTTGATTTCTATTGTTGACACCTTCATTTGCATTTAAATGAGCACAAATATAGCTAAATCTTTCCCAGTTCTCCTCGCCATTGCGTGTCATCTGAAAACTTATCAAAGTTCCACCTTTTAAGTGTGTACCAAACCAACCACATTTCCCATTCCGTTCCAAAATATCATCTTTTACCTTTAGCGCATTATTATTGTATAATACTATTATGGTAATCGCTCCAAGACTATTCACCCCTAAACATGAATACTGCTCATCCCCTTGTGTAGCTGACACTTTTTCATTCAGACAATTAACCGCAGTAGTTGTAATTCTATCGATTAAATCACGATTAACAGCAGGGAAGGAGCCTTGCCATATGGGGACTAGTTCTTGGAACCCCAATACATATAGATCTTGCAATTCCAATTGGGAGATGCCGTCATCGTAGGGGAAAAGCAATTGCTTAACGATTGCTTTCGAATTTTCAACGGGAAATTCCTTACCACAATTGAATGTAGTTACAGATACCTTCCAATTCGTTTTGTTCATTCGGTCAGAATCCTGCTGAATTTTCTTGTCTCACTTTTCTTCTTTGTTAGCCTACTCTTACCTCTTCAGTTTTGTTCTTTTCACTGTATTTTCCTTTTTCCACGCAATAACAACAATAAAAAAAGGTTATCATTTAACTGGTATGTACATACACATACACACATATATATATGTACTCATATATTTATGTCTATCAATAAAGTAAAATATATGTTATTTAGGCGTTTCTTGACTGAATGACATCGCATGATGTAGACACCACCAAGTCATGTAACTCGCGAGGGCCACTTGACGCTATAACTCCCTTCGTAGCTAGCGTTCTACCGTTACCGAAGTCTAGAGGAACATCTTCCATGGCATCTGTATGGATACCACCAGCTTCGTGGACAATAACGTTGCCTGCAGCATGGTCCCAGATCTTTTCTTGGTAAGAAAGTTTGATAGGCAGACGTAAATATACGTCTGCTAAGCCCAATGCTAACAAACAGTACTTGGCTTGAGAATCCAAGTGCAAAGATTTGGATATATTTAGTTTGTTTTTGATAGCAGTTTGTTCATCATGAGAGGAGTGTCCCTTTTCAACTCCCTCTAAAGTAATCATGTCTTTAGTGTCTTTTAAGTGTCTAACGTGGATTTTGGTCCATGACTCTGCATCTGAAGATGGAGAATAGAAGGCACCTAAACCTCTAACAGCACGAAAGATATAACCAAATGACTCATGGCCTTTCAAATCTTGGGCCCCATAAGAACTTAAAACTAAGTTGGGGCATCCAATACAACCAAGCTGAACAACACCGTCCACAATTAAGGCCAGACATACTGCAAACTGTTCGCCTCTTAAAAACCCCTTGGTTCCGTCAATAGGATCCAAACACCAAAATCTTCCTTTTCTACCACCTTCGTAATTGCCGAAATCGATGATTTGCCTGACGTCCTCCAAAGATTTTAGCGGAAACTGATCGTTTGTAAACAGAAAATCATCCTTTTTATAATTCTTGTTATAAACTTCGTCATTGGCTTTTATTTCGTTTAAAATTCCTGAGACGAATGCGTCGCTCAATCCTGATGAGGATTCTTCACCAACCACCTTATCATCAGGGAAATTGCTCTTGATAGCATTTATGATGATCGTTTGTGCAGCATAATCACCTGTGGTTACTGGAGAATTATCACTCTTGGTAATAGTAGTGGAGTCCTTGTGAGAAATCACTTCAGATTGAATTCTCTTGGTCAATAAAGACGCCTTTCGTACAGCTTGAGTTGCAACCAATAATTCTCTTTCCAATGCCATAGTAAAGTGCTGATGTCTTCTGAGTTGTCTTTAAACTTCTTATTTACTAACTAATAAATTAAAGAGAAGTGCAAACGTTCTTTATATGTGGCATGGTTTCTTCTTTGCAAACTGAAAGTAAAATCGCAACACGTGATATTGCTCGTCTGAGTCATTCGCGCATTTCAATGAAGGAAGGATTATTATATAGATGGCTATGTAAATGTCAAAATATGCTATTATTGAGTTGTTTCATGCTCAGTTGTGATCTTGAATGCCCTCAAGGAGCCTCTTGAGGCTACGTATAAGGTAGCATATCCCTTACGTTTTAACTCTTCACTGTCAGATGCATAAGTGTAATCTAGTCCGCAAATATCACCCATGGGGAAATAGACGTCGCACACGCCGCAGTATGTGTCCGAGCTCTCTCCATCTGCACCATACATTGGTGCGTCAAACAAGTTCCTGTTACATCTGCACTCTGGACTAGGGTTAACAGGGTCTTGGACTTCCCATCCAAGAATATACTCTTGTCTAAACGAATAGATGCCTCTGTACTCTGTTAGTCTTAGTAATGAAATGAGACCCAATTGTGAAGCCACGGCTATGCAATTTAGTTCTTTGATGTGACACACAAAATTTATTCTGTTTAGTGCTTGGAGCAGCGACTTGGAAGCACACGTCACAACACCATCTAAGGGAAAAATCTCATGATGAGTTGCTGATATAATTATGAGTGGATTTGCTTTCATCAACACCAGCCTATGGGCTGTGGTTAGGAAGAAGAACTCGTCGTGCATTTCGGATAGTTGATACCCAAGAGGCGAATCTTCTGAGCCCGGTACTACTGACTCCAATAACCGCTTGACGTTTCTTACATAGTTGTGGAACCCCCAAGATTTCTGCGATTCTGATTTCAAGTGAGCACGCTGTTCAGTATCCCTGTATCTCCGCTGGAAACTTGTTAAGCTGCTACCAGATTCTTCATTTTCAGGGTCGCTATTGACATCGTCCTCTTCTGTAGAGTTCAGTTGAAGGCTACAAATTTCTGGGTCCTTCAAGACTGTGTTCAAATCCTTGCCAAAAAGTGTTCTCCAATCGGCAGCGGCATCGGTGTTGTACCATAAAAAGTTTCCCGATTCAATATTTGGTAAATGATTTACTGAACTTAGCGATTTGAACTCTTTTGAAGTTCGTAGTTGTCTTTGTTTATCCATTTTCAAATTACGAATACTTCTATTAAATTCGCGAGATATATCTTCAATGTCATTTTCGAGATCAGTAAGTTTATAAGTAAACGGCTCACAGATCTTTCTCCCAGAAGTGTTTTGATATTGCGATGTTTTATTTCTTCCACTAGGCGTTATCAACTGTGGAAAAGTATTAATAATATCCTTGTACTTCGAAAATCCACGCTCAGTAGCACGATAATGTTTATAACCAGAATCCTCCCAAAATGTCCATTGGTGTAAATGCTGTTCACATGAAGTGTTTTTTGTCACTGCATCATTCATATCGTCTAGGTCACCGGCATGTAAAATAAGTGCAAAATCCTCTCTGCTGTACTCGTATTTTATCGAGCCCGTTGTAGTGTAATTTCTATCAAATGAGGTAAATCTTAATGGTATAACTTCATCGGGGATCCCTGCTGAAGAAGTCAGTCGTAGGTCTGTGACAGGAACCTGAAATTGATTGAGTAATGTACCAATACCGAAATTCCCAGAGAGGTAGGCGTTATCACAGTAATATCCAAGTAAAAAATCATCTCGGCAAATAGAATATAACATGCTTTCTTTGAAACCGTCTTGGTAGTTAAGATTCAACGATTCGAAATTGTCAACTTTCGCAAAATCCTTCTTAGTCAGTGGAGTTATTGTCCATAAGTCGTCGCCAAAAAATTGAGTATCAAGGAAACTCGTTAAAATGGTACAATCATGCTCCTTTAATTTAACGGTAACAACATTCCCAAATATAGAACAATAACTTAATGTAATATATCCAGCAGAATCTTTTGAATTAGGAACAAAGTTAACACAAGGAACATTGTGAGATGAGGGAAGATCTAGAGGCCGAATGTACCGTCTTTCCTTCTTTACATCTTTATCGAATGCAAAGACTGTAACTCCAGGCTTGTTATGGCCAACAGCGATATATATGATGCCATTTATATCTATTACATCAACACTCCAACAAGATTCCTCTACTCTTAACACCATATATGGATCAACATTTATGTATCTTTCCCGGCTGTTATCTTTGCCTCCCAAGATATCCGAAGTAAATTTATTAAATATCTTAATAACTTTGTTGATTTCCCAGATATAAACAATTCCGTTGTCACCGCATGCTAGTAGAAAATCTTGATGCATGAAGTTACAAATCTTCATAAAGTTGATAGAACATAGTTCAGGTATGCTGTTGAACTGCGTATCCTTAAATTTCACATATGATGAATTGCGGAAGTTTCTTACATCTCCGTCATCTGGTATTATCACGGGCAATAAGGCGTGACATATTTCTAATGACGAAACGTTCAATAGTACATCGAAATTATGAACTTCGACGCATTGACCGGCAGCCAGGAAGGAATAACTCCCATAAGTGACAAACAAATTGTTCTTGAACTGCAAACCACCATAAGCAAACCTATTTGTGTATTGAAAAGGTGCGAACTCTAGTGGTATCTCTTGAACAAGTAGTTTTTCGTCCTGGGACAATAGTAATTCAGCTGGATTCAAAAGCCTTGACGGTCCCCAGACGGGTTCTAAGTTGGAAAATGCAGATACCCGGAATCTTTCCACTCTTGCCCAGAATCATGCCCCACATATTGTCGTCCAT
>OCVT010001405.1_pt1 | contig 10353 bp, 7 predicted proteins | sample 1539111 | NCBI WGS metagenome assembly OCVT01 (sample SAMEA3991482, study PRJEB22521) | metagenome | biome: anthropogenic terrestrial biome; feature: sewage plant; material: raw primary sludge | place: Sweden | collected 2012-09-26 | reverse complement strand
GTGCAGCAATGAATCCTTTAGCGGATGTCATTTGTTTTAATTGAATTGCATTCATAATTTACTATTTTAATTTTATTATTTTAAACACAGAGTTTTTTGTTATTTGTCTGTTTGCAGGCCTGGCATCTGTGTATCTGTTTATTTCGCCAGTCCTTGTCTGGCAACAGCTTCCTGTTTGCGCTTGATTTCTTCCGGATTGCCCAAGTAGAAGTCACGGACAATTTTTAGGTTGTCATCAAACTCAAAGACATAAGGAACTGCTGTCGGAATATTCATGTCACTGATCGCTTCATCAGAAATACCTTTTAGATGCTTCACGATGCCCCGCAGACTATTACCATGGGCAACGACCAGTATATTGTCAACCTTCATCAGATGAGGAAAAATTTCACACTCCCAGTAAGGCATAACTCTTTCTATCGTGTCTTTCAGGGATTCCGTATCCGGAATATATTCAGGAGGAACAGAGGCATAACGTGGGTCGTGCCGCGGATTATCCAAATCGTCTTCTGCCAGAGGCTGGGGAGCTATCACAAAACTTCTGCGCCATATATGAACCTGTTTGTCTCCATATTTTTCAGCTGTTTCGCTCTTGTTCATTCCTTGAAGAAAACCGTAGTGCTTTTCGTTCAGTCTCCATGATTTAAAGACTGGAATCCAGTCTTCATCCATTTTATCCAGGACACAGTTGAGTGTTTTTACAGCTCTCTTTAAATAAGAGGTGTAAGCAACATCGAAAGAATAGCCTTCCTTTTTTAATAGAGTTCCTGCATTTTCAGCCTCTTCAATACCTTGAAGAGACAAGTCTACATTTGTCCAACCTGTAAACCGGTTTTCTTTGTTCCACTGGCTTTGGCCGTGTCTGATCAATACTATTTTTTTCATATCTTTTACGAACTAAATAGAATATACTAAAACTGGCCGGAGAAAATTCTTCTGTTGTATTTTTGGTAGTAGTAGCCAAAGTTTGAAGTTATCTCTGACGTGATGGTAAAGATAATAATAAATTTGAAATTGAACTAATTTTTAGGATATATTTAACTATTTGATGATAAAAAAAAAGTTACGTATAAAGGAAAGGGTAATTATTCTGTTCTTTATAAAAAGGGTTTGTATGAATAATGTCGTAATTTTGTTAGCATTAGTGTCCACTAAAAACAAGTAAAGGAACTCTTTTTTTTCAAACAATGCCTGATGTCGTTGATGATGGTCAATTAACTCTTAACTTATTTAGTGGACACTAGTGAATGACAATATATAAAGAAAAGAAGCCCATGAGAAAATTATTCCCCATCACAATACTAGCAGCCTGTTCACTTGTTGCAATGGCAGATAAGCCACGAGTTAACATTACACAATATAGTCACAAATACTAGATGGGAGAAATATGATTAAGCAAATTTCATTTTGTATTGCAAAAACTACAGAAAAGTAACATTATATCTGCCTTTGGTGATTTTTTAACACATTAAGCACTTTATTCCTCGGAAAAAATGTCTAATTTTGTTTGCATAATAGAGACTCTTTGATGGAGTGATATCCTTTTATTAATGTACTTTTTAATTGAGATACTGTTATACTAACCCATCTATTTATGGGTGGACAACTTTAGAAAAACAAAAATATTCAATACATGTATAAACAAAACACTGGTCGTAGAACGATGGTTCTAGGCTGTAGCCTTTTCTTTCTATTGCAATGTTGCATAGGCATCGTTCCTACATTTGCGTCGACAAAGACACAAGCAATCGAAACAAACAATATTAATGCTGCGAAATCAGAAAACAAAAACGCACAACAAATAGTAAATCAACGCAAGCAATGCTTTGATAATAGTTGGCGGTTTAAACTTGCTGATCCAAGACTAAGGGTACAGTGCCAAATTTGCTGTGCGTTCGATTTAAAGATTCAACAACAGCATTATAAAGATTCGTCCCGATACTAACAGCAAAAATAGTATCGGGACTTATCACATTCATTATAAGACAATATCCACTGAATTCAAGCGGATAAGATTACAATAAATCTAATTAAAACGATAATCTTAATTGAGCTCCAAATACACTTGGGCTACCTGCAATGAATGTAGGGAATCCAATTTGATTACCACTATTACCAGCATCAATAAGATATTTCTTATTGAAAGCATTCTTTCCATATAAAGAAAAGTCATAGATTACATGCTTTATCTTTCTGCTCATTCCTAAATTTACGTTTACCAAGCCATATCCATCCTGAGTTAACTGTGGATCATTATCATCTTCGAAATATACTTTTGATTTGTATACATAAGATGGACGGAAATAGATGCGTGTGGATTTGCTAACGTCATAACCGGCATCAACTCCTATAGAATAGGTGGTTTTAGGTGTAAGTCTGAAACTATGACCAGCATATTCCTGAGCATTTCCATTTTCATCATTATCATTAAACTTACCGTCAATATAAGCATAATTTGCAAAAAATGAAACATTAGAAGCTATGGCATAACGTATTCCTGCTTCAAAGCCTAAGCAATGGGCTTTACCTGCATCATTCGCTGTATACACCTTTGCAATAGAACCTGTTGAATTTGTTAACGTCATTGTCTGGAAATGTGACCAGTCATAATAATATGCACTTAAATCATAGCTAAGAGTTTTATTAAGTAATGCACCTTTTAATCCTATTTCATAGCTTACAATAATCTCTGGCTTGAGGTGACTTATATTATCGGCTGAATTATTAAAGGCTATAACTCCTGGTCGTCTACCTCTAGATATACTTACATAAGCATTGTTTCCTGAAAACAAATAATTAGCAACAAGACGTCCTACCCATGAATAATAGTTATCACTGGCATAAACAGTTTTGTCTGTTGGTTGGTATAAGATACTACCGAATAGTGGATCAGACTGAGTTGAAGATTTATAACCCGTACGCTGATGTTCATAGGTTCCTCTAAGTCCGGCTGTCAAAGACAATCCTTTAGCAACAGTAAGCGTTCCATCAGCAAATACCTCAGCAGCCTGATTGATACCATAGTTTGTTCCCTCTTCATAATGAGAAGGATTTAAAGGTAAGGCTGAAGCTGATTTTATAGTAGTCAAAATAGTTTGTCCCTGTGTGCCAAGTGAAGCCAGCATATCATCAATTGATATATTATAAGCTGCCAAAGCTGTTTTTACATCACCATAAAAATCAGGAGTTGTTGTTAACTTGCTGGTTTTAGTAAGATCATAAGACGAAGGGAACCATTTATTTAGCAATCCTGTCATCATCTGAGAAACAGCGGGCTGATAGGCAGCAGGCAACATCGTTGGCAACATAGCGGCAAGTTTAGTAATCTGTGGTTGAACCTTAGCAGCAAAAGCCTTATAAGCGTATGCTGGATATAATGACTGAAGATTACTGCGCACAACAGCCTGTTGACTGGAATTCTCATAAAAGTAACTGGCTCCAACAAAGCCATTGAAGTTTCCTTTATTATAATTCAGTCGCATTTCATGACTAAACTGTACACCTTTTTCATTCTCTTCGCAATCAAGAAGCGGAAGATATGTTCCGTCAGCGTCAAAGTTTTCGTTTGACTTAAACGCTCTGAAGCCTGTTATAGTGGAAAGATGCAGATTGTTATTGTAGTCATGATTAGACAGAAGTGTAGCTCCACCAACATGACGTTTAATACCTAGACGCTTGCCTTCTTCCAGACTTGCAGCAGTAAATGGACTTACATCACCACCTTGAGGAGCCAGACTATTACTTTTAAATGATGTGCCAGGATAATCATCATATTGATAATTCAATATCAAGTCGAAATAGGTGTTATCATCTGTAAACAAGCGAGTGGAATTTCGTAGTGCCAAAGCACTCTTACCATTCAAGCTACCTCCTGATAAATTCTTAATGAATCCGTCATGGGCATCGTATGAGAATGCAAAACGATTGGATAATTTATCTTTAATTAAAGGAGTATTGATGAAACCAGAAACACCACGTTGGTTATGAGTGCCATAATTAAGTGCAACTTCACCAGTAACATAGTTAACTGGTTTGTGATTTATAAAATGCATTGCACCTATCTCAGCTCCACGACCAAACAATGTCCCTTGCGGTCCTTTCACGACCTCGACACGTTCCATATCGAAAAGTTCTACAACAGATGCCCTTGAACGTGACATAGGCACACCATCCTGAAATACAGATATTCGTGGTTGTGAATAAGATGCACCATCATCAGAAGTAACACCACGTATGACATATCCTGGATTATTAGGACTTTGCAACTGTACTTGTAATCCAGGAATATATTGCGCCATTTCGTCCATCTGCTTCACGTTCAACATCTGCAAACTTTGACCAGACAATGCACTCACAGCAACAGGAACATCTACTGCCGACTGATTTCGTTTCTGAGTGGTGACCAAAACTTCATCAAGTAACTTATGATCTTGACGCATCACGACTTTCATATTGTCCGTGATATTTAATCGTTGGCGCTTATATCCTATATAAGAGAACTGTAGTTCACCCTTATTAACTGTTGAAGGTAGAGAAAAGGCTCCTGAGGCATTTGTAACAACAGAGAGATTTGAACCCATCAACGCTATAACAACGCCAGGCAAAGGCTGTCCGTTATCATCAACAACAACTCCCCTATTCACGTTATCAACCGCACCAAAAGAAAGTGTGGAGAAAGCGACAAGTGACAAACTAAGAAACAATCTTTTAAACTTTTTCATTTCATTCTATTTTATATCAATACTGAAATCATTATCAGCTGGTAGAGTGTCGTTGCCAATAGCCTTTGCAACTCGTCTGAATATGATACTCCATTTAAATGAGTAATCCTTCCTAATCATATTTGCAATCTGAACTCTTTGTGCTTCTTCAGCATCAGTTATTTTCTCATCGCCATAATAATTTTTAATCATCATACCAGAGAGAAAGTCGATTGCTTTGGTCCTTACGGAATCTGGCATCTGTATAGGAATAACTTTCTGCAAGAAATTGTTAAACCCTCGAGTTTCATAGCTTTTAGAATAATCCTTAAAACTAATATTACCAGAATATCCATTGATAGTATTAATATGGTGTGTCGTGATTTTCATCTTATCACCTTGTATAGTGATTAATCTATAAGGCGATGGATAACTAACCAATGAACCAGTTTCAACATCATATATGCCTTTATATTGCGTGATATCCTGTGCATGTGAATGACCAGTAAGCATAACGCGTAAACCTTCATTATACATCATTGAAGCTATTGGCAGATTGTTGTCTATTACATAGCCCGGTATCATCTTGTTCTGGTATTGCCAATGTTCAAGCAAGCCATGATGCATCATTCCGATAACGGTAATGCCTTGCTTCTTTGCATTAGCCAACTGTTCTTTAATAAATAATAATGTGGCAGGTCTTAGCCTTCCTGGAGTGACACAAATATCTTTATTAAAATCATTTTGATCAGATTCAGTAGCGTCTAAAGCAAGAATGCGCAACCTTGGAGTAAGCTGGTAAACATAAGAGAGAGAAGCGGTATCACGAGCTATTGCCTGACCATATCCATAATCATTATAAATCTGTGCAAAATCAGAACGGGAAATTGTTGCTACCCTCGTTTTATTATCGCCTTGATACTCCACTGCATGGGGATTATTCACATCGTGATTACCCGGAACAACAAGTATCGTGATACCCGCATCTTTTAGTCTGCTCAAACAATTATCAATTAAATAACGATGAGACACCAACTCGCCATCCTTAGTTAAATCACCTGGTATTAGCAGATATTTAACAGATGAATGCAGAATGCTATCCGTAAATGCACTTAATAAAGATGTAGACTCACGAAGCATCTTCCTATCTTGGCTTATATATTCGGTAAAAGCCTTTCCATCTTGCTTCAAAAGAGAAGGGTTCATTACGTGCACGTCTGAGACGACTGCGATCTGCACTTGAGCCACCGATGACGGGGCTACTAACAAAAACGACAAAATACATGTCCAAATTTTTTTGATTATTTCCATTTTTTCTTATTTAGTACAATGCAAAAATAAACATATAGAATTACAATAAGATTTAGAATTCATGTAGATTATATTAAAGTTGTGGGGTAAATCTGGACTAAGTTCAACAATTACTAAATGTAGTGACACTAAAAGAAATCAGAACTAACACGATAGCTGATTATATTCAGTCGCAAACTTCGATAATAGGCGTTACGCAGAATGTGTTACACATTTTGTGTTACACATTTTGCGTAATCAAAATAAATCACTATATTTGCAATCGTATTAAAACATTAATAATATGGAAAATCCCTTTGTTATAAAATCATACAAGTCAAAAGAGCTGTTCTGTGATCGAGAAAAAGAACTGGAAACACTTATCCGTAACTTTGGGAACGACACAGATACAACTATTGTATCACTTCGCAGAATGGGTAAGACTGGACTTATATATCGTTTGTTTGATGAAATTAAGATTAAGTCTCTTGACATATTGCCAGTGTATGTGGATATTTACGCCTCTCGCACAATAGCAGATTTTATTAAACTGACGGCAGAAGCTGTGCTAAGAGCATTTCCTCAAGAAAGCAGTATTGGAAAACATTTCATGAAGTTCATTAAATCACTGCGTCCACAATTCTCGTTTGATACACTTACTGGTGAGGTTCAATTGCAGATTGGTTATCAAGGTATTGCAGAAAAGGAACACACGTTAAAAGAACTGTTTGAGTTTTTAGATCAACAGAATATAAACATACTTCTTGTCTATGATGAGTTCCAGCAAATACGCGAATACCCAGAACAAAACATTGAAGCACTGCTACGCACATACATGCAGACACTTAAAAACGTGCATTTTATTTTCTGCGGAAGTAAAAAGCATCTTATGACAGATATATTTGCGAATGCTAAGAAACCATTTTATTCAAGTACGGCTTTTTTATCAATAAATAAGATTGCGAAAGAAAGTTATAGCTCATTCATCAAAAAGATGTTTAATGACAACGATAGAACGATCACTGATGAAACTATTGACTATATACTAGATTGGACGAGACTACATACATATTACACACAAAGCCTCTGCCATGCGATATTTGCCAACGGAGCTAAGGATGTGAAGATGGATGACGTGAAAAAAGCATGTTTGGAAATATTACAGCAAAACGAGATGCTGTATCTGCAATACAGACAAATGCTGACTAACACTCAATGGAATTACCTTATAGCCGTAGCTAAGGAAGGACAGGTGACGCAGATAACAGCAAAGGCTTTTCTTGCCAAATATAATATCGGCACTCCATCTACATCTAAACGTTTGGTGAATTCGTTATATGAAAAAGAACTACTGTCGAATGTAGTAACTAAAGATGGTACATATTATTCCGTGTATGATGTATTCATGTCACGCTGGCTAGAAAGGGAATTCTGAGAGATACATAAATACGGTCATTTAAATCACCAATAATCTATTTAACTTTTTTTATCATCATCAAGTAACATTTGTGACCTTATATCTATTTTATAACAAATACATTTGCACCAGAAATCAGAAATACATGGAAAGGAGATGTACTGATTATATAACATTATTAATATAATAAATATGATTATGGACGATAAAATGTTTTGTTACCAGTGCCAAGAAACAGCTAATGGAACTGGATGCGTATTGAAGGGTGTTTGCGGAAAACAACCACAGACTTCTGAATATATGGATTTATTGCTATCTGTTGTTAGAGGTGTGGCAGTTGTTGACAGCGCACTGCGCAAGACAGGTAAGACTACTTGTGACTGTGTAAACGACTTCGTGATTGATGCCCTTTTCTGCACCATCACTAATGCTAACTTTGACGATGACAGCATTGCTGCACGCATAGAGAAAGGTATCGAAATCAGAAACAAACTGATTGCAAAGGCTGATGGTATTGCATTGCCTGATTATGAAGAACTGAAATGGAACGGCGACAAGAGTCAATATGATGAAGCATTTAAAGAGGTTGGCGTGCTGAGAACTGAAAACGAAGACATCCGTTCATTGAAAGAACTAACGGTTTATGGACTTAAAGGACTTGCAGCATATTATGAACATGCAGCAAGACTAGGATTCACTGACAAGGAACTGATTAACTTTACATGTGACGCACTTGCAACAATAGCAAATCCTAATGCCGGACAGGAAGAACTATTCAACCTTGTATTGGAAACTGGTAAAGCTGGAGTGAAAGCTATGGCTATGCTTGATGAAGCAAATACAAAGAGCTATGGTAATCCAGAAATAACAAAGGTGAATATCGGTGTAGGTAAAAACCCTGGTATTTTGATCAGTGGTCACGACTTGCATGATATTGAAGACTTGCTGAAACAGACTGAAGGTACAGGTATAGACGTGTACACTCACGGTGAAATGCTACCAGCTCATTACTATCCACAACTGAAGAAATATAAGCATCTTGTAGGAAACTACGGAAACGCATGGTGGAAACAAAGAGAGGAATTCTCTAGTTTCAACGGTCCTATCGTATTCACAACAAACTGTATCGTGCCACCTCTTACAAACGCTAACTACAAGGAGCGCATGTTTACGATGAACAGTACTGGATTCCCAGGATGTAAACATATAGAGACTGGAAGCGACGGACACAAGGACTTCACTGAAGTGATCGAGGCTGCTCGCAAATGCAATGCTCCTACAGAAATAGAACACGGAGAGATATTGGGAGGATTCGCTCACAATCAGGTGCTTGCACTTGCCGACAAAATTGTAGAGGCTGTGAAGAACGGAGACATCAAGAAGTTTGTCGTTATGGCTGGCTGTGACGGACGAATGAAGAGCAGAAACTATTACACGGACTTCGCTAAGGCTTTGCCTAAAGACGCAGTGATACTTACTGCTGGATGCGCAAAATACAGATACAACAAACTTGAACTTGGCGACATCAACGGTATTCCAAGAGTGCTTGACGCAGGACAATGCAACGACAGTTACTCTCTTGCCGTAATAGCAATGAAACTGCAAGAGGTGTTTGGTCTTGACGACATCAACAAGTTGCCGATAGCATACAACATCGCATGGTATGAGCAGAAGGCTGTTATCGTACTGCTGGCATTGCTGAGTCTGGGCGTAAAGAACATACATCTCGGTCCATCACTACCTGCATTCCTTTCTGCTAACGTTGCAAACGTGCTTGTTGATCAATTCGGTATTGCCGGAATAACAACCGTAGATGACGATTTACAGATATTCGGACTGGATTAAAAACCACGTTCATATAGTCATAATAATACTGTCCCCAAGTTGCACATCACTGTGAAGCTTGGGGACAAAGACTTTTTCTTAAAAAAAACCAATAACTAATCCTAATAATGTAAACCGAATCTTATAAAAATTGTGTGTTATTTAATTACACCGTAAAAGTAATTCTTTATTTGATACACGGAAAAAGAATTCAGCGAACTGCCAATTTTATTCAACTAATCACCATTCTGGGAATGGTTGTTTTGTAGATGTAGCTGTTACTTGCTAGATATGTACGAAATAAATCACTTGAGAATTAATGACAACAGTTGTTCTCATGGCTTAATAAAAACTTTCATACAGGCTTTTCCGTATGGCTATAATTGTAGTTCTTTGGTTATATCAAACAGCATAGAAACATTAAAAAGTAAATAGACATAAGCAAAACTAAACAAGAAACTCTAAGGGCTTAAAACAAAAAAGTTGGTGTTTTATTTTGTATTTTACTCAATTTGCAGTACCTTAGACGACCCTATTATATAAAATATTATGACGACAAAAGAATTAATGCGCGAAGCAATAAGCTTGGCAAACGAAAATGTAAGAAATGGCGGTGGACCTTTCGGTGCCGTAATTGCAGATAAAAACGGTAATATTATTTCTACTGGAGTAAACCGTGTTACAGCTAATCACGACCCAACAGCTCATGCTGAGGTAAGCGCAATAAGGTTGGCAGGACAGAAACTAGGAACATTCTCTTTGGAAGGATGCTCAATATATACATCGTGCGAGCCTTGTCCTATGTGTCTTGGTGCAATATACTGGGCACATCTTGACAAGATATATTACGCCAATACAAAAGACGACGCAAAGAATATTGACTTTGATGACTCTTTTATTTATGACGAGATTGCGCTTTCACCTGACAAGAGAAAGAAACCATCTGAACAAATGCTTAGAGAAGAGGCTATAAAGACTTTTGAAGACTGGGCAAAAAAAGATGATAAGATAGAATACTAAGGTATTTTGCACAGAACAATGCAATCGTTTGCACACAATTTTAATTAATTGATTAGCATTGTGGAAACGATTGCACTGAAATAATTTGTATATTCGCAACAT
>OCVT010001403.1_pt1 | contig 10357 bp, 10 predicted proteins | sample 1539111 | NCBI WGS metagenome assembly OCVT01 (sample SAMEA3991482, study PRJEB22521) | metagenome | biome: anthropogenic terrestrial biome; feature: sewage plant; material: raw primary sludge | place: Sweden | collected 2012-09-26 | reverse complement strand
AATTAATAATGATAAATTTATCTATTTTTTGGCATTTTTTTATCTTAGGTCTTTTCAGTTTTGGAGGACCAATAGCTCATATTGGCTATTTTAGAAAAAATTTTGTCGAAGAATTAAATTGGCTAAATGATGAAGAGTTTTCAAAAATCGTAGCACTTAGCCAGTTTTTGCCAGGTCCTAGCTCATCACAAGTTGGCTTTACAATAGGATTAAAAAAAGGTGGAATATTTGGTGCAATATTTGCTTTTATTGCATTTACAACTCCTTCTTTTTTACTTTTATATTTAGCTGCAACTTTTCAAAATACCTATGAAGATAATAGTGCTATTTATGCTTTGATGAGTGGATTAAAACTTTTTGCTGTGGTTATTGTGGCAGATGCAACATATAGTATGTTTAACTCTTTATGTAAAAGTACATTAAGTAAAATAATTTTTGTTTTTGCAACGCTATTTTTGATTTTTAATCAAAGCTTTTTTGCTCAAATTATAGTTTTAGTGGTTTCAGGTTTGGTTGCATTTTTATTTATAAAAGAGAAAAATACCAATAAAATAAAATATGAGAAACCTTATATTTTGCCTTTGCTAATTTTCTTTATTTTATTGATATTTTTACCATTTTTTGCAAATACTGAAAAATTACTAAATCTATTTAACTCTTTTTATCAAGTTGGAAGTTTGGTTTTTGGAGGAGGGCATGTGGTTCTTCCTTTGATTAAAAGTAATATAAATATAGATGAAAATAGTTTTTTAGTAGCTTACTCACTAGCTCAAGCAGTTCCAGGACCTATGTTTACTATCGCTTCATATATTGGAGTTGTTGCTTTTGAAGAATCACCTTTTTTAGGTGCGGTTGTTACTACAATTGCAATTTTTCTGCCTGGTTTTCTTTTAATTTTATCTTTTTACAAAAGTTTTGAAAGTTACTCAAAAAATCCAACAGTTTCAAAAATAGTTATGGGAATTAATACAAGTGTAGTTGCAATTTTATTTAGTGTTTTAATCACTATGGTTATTCCAAATGGAATTTTAAATATATATGATTTGATTTTTGCAATATTAGGATTTTTTGTGATTAGGAAATTTAAAATTTCTGTGTTACTTTTGATTTTGTTTTATTGCGTATATGGAGTTATCAATTTTTATTTTTAATATTTTTAATATGAAATATTTAAAATAAAAATTCAAAGGAAAAAATATGAAAATTTTAAAAATATATGACCCTGCAATGTGTTGTCCAACTGGAGTTTGTGGAACAAGCGTAGATACAAAATTAGTACAATTTGCAAATTTTTTAAACTCTTTAGATAAAAATATGTTTGAAGTAAAAAGATTTGGTTTAAGTACAAATCCACAAGAGTATGTGGCAAATAGTGAAGTTTCAAGACTTTTAAATGAAGAGGGTGTTGAGTGTTTGCCTTTGGTATTTTTAGATGATGAATTATTATTTAAAAGTGACTATCCAAGTGTTCCAGCTTTGAGTTCTAAAATGGGTTTAGGCTCTTTTGTAGCAAAATTCTAATATGAAAAATTTAATAAAAAAAATCCCACAATTTCTTTTTTTCACAGGAAAAGGAGGAGTTGGAAAAACTTCTATGTCATGTGCTATTAGTGTAGCTTTAGCAAAAAATGGTAAAAAAGTACTTCTTATTTCAACTGATCCTGCTTCAAACTTGGATGAAGTATTAGAAACAAAACTAAATTCAACTCCCACAAAAGTAAATGGTTTAGAAAATCTTGAAGCAATGAATATAAATCCCGTAGTTGCTGCACATGAATACAAAGAAAAGATGGTTGCACCTTTTAAGGGAATTTTACCTCAAACTGCAATTGAGCAAATGGAAGAGCAGTTAAGTGGTGCTTGTACTGTTGAAATTGCTGGATTTAATGAGTTTTCAAAATATGTTGGAGATATTGATATTTCAAAAAACTATGACCATATTATCCTTGATACTGCACCAACTGGACATACTTTAAGACTTTTAAAACTTCCTAGTGCTTGGAATAGTTTTATAGAAGAAAATAGTACTGGAAGTTCATGTTTAGGAGCAGTTTCAGGACTAAGTCATAATAAAAAGCTTTATGAAAATGTAGTTGAAAATCTAAAAAACAAAGATAAAACTCTTTTGATTTTGGTTTCAAGGGCTGAAGAATTATCTTTGATTGAAGCTTCAAAGGCATCAATTGAGTTAGCAAATCAAGGAATAACAAATCAACACCTAATCATCAATGGAGTTTTCAAAGCAAATGATGAAGATGAAATTGCAAAAAGTTTTGAAGAAAAATCAAATAAAGCTTTGCTAAATATTGATGAAACTATAAAAACTTTAGATAAAACAACTATTGGATTTTATCCAAATGGTGCAGTTGGACTTGAAGCTTTAGAAAATATTATAAATAATACTACGCCAAAAGAGATTGAAGACTCAAAAGAAAAATTACAAAACTCTTTAGAAACTATTTTAAAAGATACTTGTTCATGGGATGAGTTAATAAGTGATTTTGAAAAAGATAAAAATGGACTTATTATGACTATGGGAAAAGGTGGAGTTGGAAAAACTACAATAGCATCAAATATTGCTTTGGAATTGGCAAAAAGAGGTCATAAAGTAGTACTTTCAACAACAGATCCAGCTTCACACCTAGAGTATGTTTCCAAAACAAATGAAAATCTAACAATCGAAAAAATAGACCCAAAAATAGAAACACAAAAACATATAGATGAAGTTATAGCTTTAAATGAGGGAAAAATTTCAAGTGAAGATATGGCACTTTTAAAAGAAGAGTTAAGCACTCCTTGTATTGAAGAAATTGCTGTATTTAAAGCTTTTGCAAAAACTGTATCAAAAGCAAAGAACAGTTTTGTAGTACTTGATACTGCACCAACTGGACATACTTTACTTTTACTTGATGCGTCACAAGCCTATCATAAAGAGGTATTAAAAAATAAAAATGATGCCTTAGAAAAAGAGTTGGTTGAGCTTTTACCTTTAATCAAAGATGAAAAATATACAAAAATTTTATTAGTAACACTTCCAGAAGCAACACCAACACACGAAGCAAAAGATTTGCAAGAGGATTTAAAAAGAGCAGGGATAAAACCTTATGGATGGGTTATAAATAGGACTTTTGCCTTGACAAATACAAATAATAATTTACTTTGTCAAAAAGCGTTAAATGAAATAAAATATATAAATGAGATAAAAGATAGTTTAAGTTCAAAAACTTTGATTAAATCTTGGATAGCTGATAATAGTGAGAATTAAAAATTTGATTTTTGGAGGTCAAGATGTTTGACTGGCTAGTGAATTTAAGTGCAATCTTTGTATTTAATACTTTAGGACTTGAAAAAGGAAGCCATCTAGGTGATGCTTTACATTTTTTTATTTATGATACGTTAAAAATATTTATACTTTTAATTACAATTATTTATTTAGTGACGCTTTTAAGAAGTTATTTTCCAATAGAAAAAGCAAGGGATTATTTAAGTGGAAAACACAAACTTGTTGGGCATGTTTTTGCAGCTATTTTTGGAGTTATAACTCCTTTTTGTTCATGTAGTGCAATTCCACTTTTCTTAGGATTTTTACAAGCTAGAATCCCTTTAGGAGTTACATTTTCATATTTGATTTCAGCACCTCTTAGTGATGCTGTGGTTATTGCTATGTTGTTTTCTATTTTTGGATGGAAAATTGCTTTACTTTATGTGGGAGTTGGATTATTAATTGCAATAGTTGCAGGACTTATAATTGGGGCTATGAATTTGGAAAAAGAGGTTTTAATCGAAGTAAAACCATTAAATAGTTGCTCTAATAATTCGTCAAATGATGAAACACTATTTATTCAAAGATTAAAAGAGTCTTGGGATTATACAAAAGATATTTTTTATACAATTTATTTATATGTAATTATTGGTGTTGGAATTGGAGCATTTATTCATGGATATATTCCAGCTGATTTTATAACTAAATACGCAGGTGGAGATGTTTGGTATGCTCCAATAGTTGCGGTACTTATGGGAATTCCTATGTATTCAAATGCTGCTGGAATTTTACCACTTGTGGAAGTATTAACTCAAAAAGGAATGCTTTTAGGAACAGCACTATCCTTTATGATGGCGGTTGTTGCACTTAGTTTACCCGAAGCTATGATTTTAAAAAGAGTTTTAAGTGTGAAACTTATCTCAATATTTTTTGGTATAGTAGGATTTGCAATACTTCTAACAGGGTATTTATTTAATTATTTAATAGGATAAAAAATGAAAATAGAAATATTAGGAACAGGTTGTACTAAATGCAAAGCTTTAGAAGAGTTAACAAAACAAGCCGTTGCAAAAATTGGCGGATTTCATGAAGTAAAAAAAGTAGAAGATATAGTTGAAATAATGAACTATGGAGTTATGAGTACACCTGCACTTGTTGTTGATGGAGTTGTGAAAAGTACAGGAAAAATTCTAAGTATTGAAGAGATAGTTAGTTTTTTAAGTTCTAAAAATAAGTAAGAGATAAAAATGTCTGATAAAAAACAAACACTTCAAAAAGTAATAGCTTTAAATATAAGTTTAGTAATAGCTGAAATAATTGCAGGAATTTATAGTGGTTCAATGGCATTAATTGCCGATGCATTTCACAATCTTGGAGATGTTTTAGCTCTTTTTATTTCATTGATTGCTATTGTTTATGGAGCGAAAAAAGCTAGTGAATCTATGACTTTTGGATATGTAAAAGCTGAAATTATGGCAGCTTTTATTAATTCACTTTTTTTGATTATTACCATGATTTTTATTTTAGTTGAATCAATCAATAGATTTTTAAATCCAAGTGAAATTAATGCTCCAATAGTTATTTTTGCTTCATTAATTGCTTTATGTATAAATGCATATAGTACTATTTTATTAAAACAAAACAACATAGAACATCATCATGACCATGGCGAAAATGAACACCATGACCATCATCACGAACATGAAGATATGAATATGAAATCAGCTTATTTACACATGTTAGGTGATGCGGTTATCTCTTTAAGTGTTGCAGTTGGTGGAGTGATTATTTACTTCTTTGGTGTAGTTACTATTGATAGTGTGTTATCTGTAATATTTTCTATTTATATAATAAAAGAGACTTTTCCTTTGCTAAAAAAATCATTTTATTCTTTAATGGATTCAAATATTGATGATTTAAAACAAATTGAAAATCTAATAATAAATAGTAATTCTTCTATTTTATCATTACATGATTTACATCTTTATAGACCAAATTCAAAAGAGTGTTATGGTTCTGTTCATCTTGTTTTAAATGGAAATTTAACTTTAGTTGAAATAGAAGTTATTTTAGAAAATATTAGATTGGTTTTAGCTCAAAATGGAATCACTCATTTTATAATACAACCTGAAAGTAATAAATACAATAGTATAAGTACTAGCTGTTGTAATCATTTATAAAAAACAGAATAAATCTATAAACTGCTAAATTTAACCTATTAGAAATCCTTTTTTTATAATACAATAATGTATAAATATAAAAAGGATTTTTTATGAAATTAGGAGTTTCTGCTTGTTTACTTGGAACACCATGTCGTTACGATGGAGTAGGTGCTAGTGATAAATTTGTAGTTAGCATTTTACAAAAATATTTTGATACAGTTGCTTATTGTCCTGAAACAATTATTTGGGGAAGTCCAAGGGAAGCTATTCGACAAGTTTTGAGTGAAGAGGGTGAGTTAAAAATCATGACTTCAACAAAAAATCCAAAAGAAGTTACCTCAGAGCTTGAAAATATTTCAAAAGAGTGTGCAAATAAAATCCAAAATGATGATTTATGTGGTTTTATTTTAAAATCATCATCTCCCACTTGTGGGCTTGAAAGGGTAAAAGTTTATAAACCTTTCAATGCACCTAGCGTTAAAAATGGAATTGGAGTTTTTGCAAAACAAATAAAAGAAAAATATCCATATTTACCAGTTGAAGAAGAGGGAAGATTAATCGACCCATGGCTTAGGGAAAACTTTTTGATGCAGATTTTTGCATATCAAGATTTGCATAATTTTCTAAAATCAATTCCTACTTTTAATGACTTAGTGATTTTTCACACATCATATAAATATCTTATTTATTCAAAAGCTCAAAAATCTTATACAACACTTGGCAGAATCGTTGCAAATAAAGAAAAAAAACAGTTAGATGAAATCTTAGTTGAATATAAAGAAGAGTTTTTAAAAGCAATAAGCCTAAAGGGAAATGTAAATAAAACTTATAATGTTTTACTTCACATGTTTGGTTATTTCAAAAAGTTAATCACAAAAGAAGAAAAAGAGGAGATTTTAGAGGCTTTAAATGAATATAAAGAGCGAATTATCCCTTTGATTGCAGTAATGAAAATTATAAACTTATATGTAAAAAGATTTGATGTACAGTATTTAAAAGTGCAAAAATTTTTAAATCCATATCCAAAAGAATTATCTTTAAGAAGCGAAATTAAGGCTTACAAATAATGAAACAAATTTTGTGGTTTAGACGAGATTTAAGAGTAAATGATAGTGCAATTCTAAGTTTTGCAAAAGATGAAGTATTGCCTATATTTATTTTTGATAAAAATATCTTAGATAAGCTTCAAGAAGATGATAAAAGAGTAACTTTTATATATAAATCTGTTTTAAAATTAAAAGAAGATTTAAAAAATCTGGGTCTTGATTTGGCTGTGTTTTATTCCACTCCAAAAGAGGTTTTTGAGGGTTTTAAAAATCAAGGATTTGATTCGGTTTTATGTTCAGTTGATTTTGATGACTATGCAAAAAAACGAGATGAAGAAATAGCTAAAATTATACCTATGCAAACTTTTTTTGACTCATTTATAACCCATCCAAATGATTGTCTAAAAGCTGATAAAACCCCTTATAAAGTTTTTACTCCATATTATAATAATCTAAAATTTATTTGGAATTCATATAGACTTGAAGAGTTTGAAACAAATAAAAATTTAAAATTAATCCCTTTTGATTTTGACTCTATTCCAACACTTGAAAATATGGGTTTTATAAAACAAACTTTGCCAGATTTTTTACAAAAAAATCCAGATGAACTACTAAAAGATTTTGAGCAAAAAATAGATAATTATAAAATTGATAGGGATTTTTTCGATAAAAATGCAACTTCAAATTTAGCTGTTCATTTACGATTTGGACTACTTTCCCCAAGGCAAATTTTTAATAAAATAAAAGTGTTCAAAGCTCGAAATGAAAATAAAGAGTTTTTTGTAAGAGAGCTTTTTTGGAGAGAGTTTTACAACTATATTTTATTTCATTTCCCAAAAAGTGAAACATCAAATCTAAATGAGATAAAAGTAAACTGGAACGAAGATGAAACGATTTTTCAAAAATGGTGCGAAGGAAATACAGGCGTTCCAATAATCGATTCTGCTATGAGACATTTCAATCTTACAGGAACAATGCACAATCGTTTAAGAATGATTGTTTCTTCATATCTAACAAAAAATTTATTAGTTGATTGGAAAAAAGGTGAAAGATATTTTGCTTCAAAACTTCTTGATTATGAAGCAAGTTCAAATGTAGGTTCTTGGCAATGGGCAGCAAGTACAGGAGCTGATTCAGTTCCATATTTTAGGATATTTAATCCCTATTTACAATCGGCAAAATTTGATAAAGAGGCTATTTTTATAAAATCAGTAATTCCAGAGTTAAAAGATGTGCCTTTGAAACAAATTCATAGTGAAAATGGTGTTCAGTCAAATATATTTTTGGATTATCCAAAACAGATAGTTTCAATAGAGTTTTCAAGAAAAAGAGCTATCGAAGAGTTCAAAAGAGCAAATAATGAAAAATCTTGATATTGCAGTTATAGGAAGTGGAATAGGTGGAAGTCTGATTTCTGCTTTAAATAAAAACAAAGATTTAATAGTTTTTGAAAAAGATAAAAATCTTGGAGGTTGTGCTTCAACTTTTAAAAGATTTGGAAATTATTTTAATGCAGGTGCTACAACTTTTGTGGGTTATGAAGAAAATCATCCAATCAAAAACATTTTCGATGAAGTAGGAGTTGTTCCAAATATTGTAGAAAGTAAAATAGCTATAAGAACTATACAAAATAAAAAAATAGTAGATAGAGTTGCAAATTTTGAAGAGTTTTTAACAAATCTAAACAAAGTTTATTATCATAAAAACAATAGAGTTTTTTGGAAAACAATCAAAGATATAGATGAAAAGTTCTGGAAATTAAAAAATATTTATTATGCTAAATACTCCTTTAAAGCATATACAAAAACCTCTTTTTGTATTGCTGAATTAATAAAAGAGTTTGGATTTATGCTTTTTAAAACAGCCACTGGATATATAAATGAAGTTTTGCCAAATATCTCAAAAGAGTACAAAGCATTTATTGATGCACAACTTTTAATAACTCTTCAAACAGACTCAAAAGATTTATCACTTTTGGCTATGAGTTTGGGTTTAGCTTATCCTTTTCACAAAGTTTTTTATCCAGTTGGTGGAATGGGACAAATAATAGAAGATTTATTAAAAGATGTAAATGTTCAAAATAAAGAACAAATAATTTCAATAAAAAAAGAGCAAAACAAATACAGATTAATCTCCACGAAAGATGAATATTTAGCTTCAAAAGTGATATTAAACTCAGCAATTTTTGAAAGTTCAAAACTATTTTTAGATGAAAATATAAAAAAATATTACGATAAATTTTCATTTTCAGACCAAAGTGCTTTTGTGGTTTATTTGAAATTGGATTCAAAAGAGAAACTTTTACATCACTATCAAATTATTTTAAAAGATAATATTCCAAATTGTATTTCAAACTCTTTTTTTGTTTCAGTTTCAGATATAAATGATGAAAAGTTGTCAAAAGATGGTTATAGTATAACAATTTCAACCCACTCAAAAGCTATATTTTGGGAAGGTTTAACAAAAGATGAATACGAAGCGAAAAAAGAGTTAACTCAAAAATTTATCATAAATGAGTTTTTGAATAATTTTGAATATATAAAACAAGAAAACATAAAAACAATTTTTAGTGCCACTTCAAAAACTTTTTATAGATACATAAATAGAACAAATTGTGGAGGAAAACCAATAACAGCAAAAACAATATTTCAACTTCCAAGTTGCAACACACCATTTGATGGTTTGTACAATGTAGGAGATACAGTTTTCGCAGGTCAAGGCTGGCCAGGAGTTGCTATTGGAGTAGGAGTTTTAAACAAGGAATTAAGTTTAAAAAGATAATAGATATTGTGAGATAATAATTTAGTAAATTGAGAACAGAATGAAATATAATTTAAATATTAGAGAAGTTACCTATGCATTATCAGAAGCCATTGATTTAATAGAAATGGATAATACTTTACATGGAAAAAAGTAGCTTATATGATTGATGAATTGGACAAAGAGTTAAATTTTGATAAAAATATTGTTAATAATTTGATATTTACATGAATGTTGCACGATTGTTGAGTTTCTTCATATGAAAAAGCAATAGTTAAATAAGGCTTTAGATTTTAATTAAATATCCTAAATCTTTTATTGTTACAATAATTTCTAAATCAAGTTTTTTTCTAAGTCTATAAACCATATTTCTTAAAGTATTTTCATCAACAGATTCTTTAAAAACATGAGTTTCAATAAGCTCTTTTGTAACTAATTGATTAGGCTTATCTAAAAGTAACTCTAAAAATAATATTTCATTTTTTGTTAGAATAATCTCTTGATTATTTTTTATTACACTTTTTGTAATAAAAGAATAAGAAGTATTTTCATCCAATTTTATTAGAAGTAAATTATTCTCTTCTAAAAATAAAATAACGCTATCAAATACATTTATTAAAGTCTCATGTAAAATAGGTTTTTCAAGATATTTTATAAGATTTAATTCAATAGCATTTAAAAGTTTATCCTTATCTGTGTATGCACTTACGATTATTATAGGAATCTTTTTATTTACTTCTCTAATTATTTTTGCAGTTTGATAACCATCTAAATAAGGCATCACATAATCTAACATAAGAATATCTGGTTTATTATTTTGGTAAATTTCTAAAGCTTCATTACCATTATTTGCGATAAAAACTTCTTTAAAAAACATTTTTAGAATTCTTGTAATACTCTCTTGTATGATTAAGTCATCTTCCGCATAAAGAATAGTTAATGATTTTAGAATATTGATATTTTTGATCAATTTTTAGCCTTTAAAAATAATTTAGTAATTATATGTTTTCAATATCATTTTTATATCACTTTTTTGTTATAAAAGTAAATTCTGCACCATTTTGTGAATTTTGGCTTAATTAAAAAAAATTCAGGCTGAATTATTCTCTTTTCTTATAGCTAACTAA
>OCVT010001402.1_pt1 | contig 10364 bp, 13 predicted proteins | sample 1539111 | NCBI WGS metagenome assembly OCVT01 (sample SAMEA3991482, study PRJEB22521) | metagenome | biome: anthropogenic terrestrial biome; feature: sewage plant; material: raw primary sludge | place: Sweden | collected 2012-09-26 | reverse complement strand
TGTGCTCTTCCGATCTGGCTAAATCGGTGAGTAGCGGCACGCCTGTGAAATCCTGTAGCACCACGCGTGCAACCACAAAGGGAATTTCCTCCATGCGTGGCGCGTTGGCTTGCCAGTTCGCCAATTGCGCCACATGCTCGGTGCGAATCAAATCGCCATCGCAATGACGCACCACCGACTCGAGCATGATGCGAATCGATACAGGCAGGCGGTGGAGGTTGGGAAAACCGAATTCCTGTAGGGCAGGTAAACTGAAAAAATGGGTGTCTGACGGCTCAGATGCAGAACCTGTTGGCATACTGAATGAGTGAATGATGGAAGCGTAAGGATGTGATTGCATGGGGTGCTCCTTTCGGGGGCTCCGTTGTGCTTTGAGGCTCAAAACACAGGATGGAGGTTTGATTGTACGCCAATTGTTTTTGACGCGTGGGTTGCTGAATTTAGATGGTATGCGTACAAATCGCGTACAATGGCGTTTTTGAATTTGAAAGAAACGGTATGTCGGACGTGGATAAAATCGAGTTAATCGACCCCAATATTCCAGAGAAAACACCACCTGCCAGCATCGCTAGCACGGAGGATATTATTGCTGAACTCAAAGCAGGACGTATGGTGGTACTGGTCGATGAAGAAGACCGCGAAAATGAGGGCGATTTGGTGCTCGCCAGTGATTTCGTCACGCCTGCTGCGATTAACTTTATGGTCACCCATGCGCGCGGCTTGGTGTGCCTGTGCTTGACCGAAGCGCGTTGCGATGAACTTGGTTTGCCGATGATGGTTGGCGCGGGTGAAAATGGCACGCAATACGGCACGAATTTCACGGTGTCGATTGAAGCGCGTGAAGGTGTGACCACGGGGATTTCAGCGTCCGACCGCGCCCGAACGATTGCGGTGGCCGCCAATCCACAGTTTGGCGCGGATGATATTGTCCAACCTGGGCACATATTCCCATTGCGTGCGCGCGATGGCGGTGTGCTGGTGCGCGCGGGTCACACCGAGGCGGGCTGCGATTTGACGCGCTTGGCGGGATTGACCCCATCAGCGGTGATTTGTGAAGTGATGAATCCCGATGGCGAAATGGCACGTTTGCCAGATTTACTCAAGTTTGCGCGCGAGCATCAACTCAAGATCGGCACGATTGCTAATTTGATTGAATACCGCAGTGCACGTGAGAAATTGGTTGAACGTGTTGGGCAGTACACCATGAGTACGCCCGCAGGCGAGTTTGACGCGGTGCTGTTTAAAGAACACAATTCAGAGCAAGTGCACTTGGCTTTGGTGCATGGCGATGTCGCGCATGCTGACGTAGTGCCCGTGCGCGTGCACGAGCCGTTCTCGGTTTTGGATTTACTCGACACACACAACACCACCCATTCAGTGTCCTTGAGCAAGGCTTTACAATATATCCAAGCGCAAGGCGTTGGCGTGGCGGTGTTGCTCAATTGCCAAGAGCACAGCGCGCGTCTGGTCGAACAATTTACCCGTTTGGCAACGCCTGAAAACGCGCCCGCAAAAACCGTGAGCGAATTGCGTTTGTACGGCATTGGCGCACAAATTTTAAAAGACGTGGGGGTGAAACGCATGAGTTTGCTCGGCAGCCCACGCAAAATGCCGTCGATGGGCGGATTTGATTTAGAAGTGACGGGATTTACGCAGGTGTAATTCCGTTACATAAATGAAAAAGTCATTGCGGGGGAGAACCGACAGGTTCGAGTAACCCGCAATCTCCTGTTTGGGAGATACCGCGTCAAGCGCGGTATGACCAATTATTTAGTGTAATAATAAACATAGGAGTTAAAAATGATTGAAGAATTCAAACCAGAAATCAACGGCACAGGCTTGCGCATTGGTATTGTCAAAGCACGTTTTAACGAAAACATCGGCGAAGGTTTGTTCAATGCCTGTGTCAAAGAACTGATGGACAAAGGCGTTGCCGAAGAAGATATTTTATTCATCACCGTTCCAGGCGCATTGGAAGTGCCGTTGGCATTGCAAATGCTGTGCCAGTCAGAGGAATTTGATGCACTCATTGCACTCGGCGCGGTAATTCGCGGCGAAACTTATCATTTTGATTTGGTCAGCAACGAGTCGGGCGCGGGTATTACCAAAGTGGGTTTAGACCACAACATGCCGATTGCCAACGCGATTTTGACCTGTGAAAACGACGAGCAGGCCATCGCACGCATGGCGGAAAAAGGCGCGGATGCAGCGCGTGTGGCCATCGAAATGGCGTGTTTATACGAGGCATTGGACGACTTTTTGAGTTTTGTCGAAACGGATGATGCCGAACAAGAGGATGATAAATAATGAAAAGCGCACGCAGACGTTCCCGTGAATTGGCGGTGCAAGCCCTGTATCAATGGCAAATCACCAGTACCGATGACGCACAGCAAGCCGACACCGCAGGTGCGGCGCAAGCCTATATCCGCGAAACCCCCGATTTTCACAAAGCCGATGAAGCATTTTTCACCACGCTTTATACAGGCGTGATTGGCAATGCCGATGCCTTGCGCGCACTTATCACACCGCACATCGACCGACCACTGGCGGAACTCTCACCTGTTGAGCATGGCATCTTGCTCGTGGCGGCGTATGAGTTGCAAAACCAACTTGAAGTACCGTACAAAGTGGTGATTAACGAAGCGGTCGAAATTGCCAAAAGTTTTGGCGGTACGGACGGCTTTAAATATGTCAATGGCGTGTTGGATAAATTGGCGGGTGAGGTAAGGGCGTTGGAGGTTGGGGCGCAAGGGTAATAATGAGTTTAGCGGATTTTGGTTACGCCAACTATCTCAATCAATTCGATGTGGCCACCGAGCGACCGCCTGAAGACACCGTTGCCCGCGTGATTGCTGAACACAAAGAACACTACGTGGTGGTAACCCAAAACGGTGAGTTGGATGCCGAAATCACTGGCAATATGCGTTACAGTGCGCAGACGCGAGCCGATTTTCCTGCGGTGGGCGACTGGGTTGGGTTGCAGATTTACGATGAATATTCCGCAGTCATACACACGATATTACCCAGATTCTCAGTGCTACAACGTCAAGCCATCGGACAGACGAAAGACGCGCCCATCTATACCATCAGTAATGAAACCCGTGAAGGTCTTGAATTGTTGTCTCAACAACTCATTGCAGGTGAAACCTATTGTTTGCTCGGCTCATCGGGCGTGGGTAAATCGAGTTTGCTCAATCACCTGGCGGGTCAATCATTGATGAAAACTGCGCAGATTGGTCAAGGCAATCAACGCGGCAAACACATCACTACGCATCGAGAAATGATGGTGCTCGCAACGGGGGCGATACTGATAGACAATCCGGGTATGCGCGAAGTTGGCGTGACGGATGCGCAGGGTGTGGCGCAAACATTTGCGCACATCACGCAACTGGCGCAGAGTTGTAAATTCCATGATTGCCAGCACCAAACAGAGACAGATTGCGCTGTTTTAGAAGCGATACGTTTGGGAAAATTGGATGCACAAACGCTGGATAATTATCACAAGACTCAACGCGAGCAAGCGTTTTTTGAAGCTTCGCTACATGAGAAAAAGCAAAAGGATAAGAATTTTGGCAAAATGCTTAAGAATTTTCAAAAAGGCAAACACCCTTATTAAGCGATGACCTACAAAAGCTCATGGACGAATTTTCTCTAATCAATGCGTATTTTAAACGCGCCATTTCTCCCTCCAAAACACCGCAGATTGATGTTGGTGTGGGCGACGATGCGGCGGTATTTCGCGTCACTGAGGGGCATCAGTGCGTGGTCTCAAGTGATTTGTTGATAGAAGGGCGGCATTTTTTTGCCGATGTTGCGCCATTCACTTTGGGGCATAAGTCGTTGGCGGTGAATTTGTCCGACTTGGCGGCGATGGGTGCGCAGCCTTTGGGTTTTACTTTGTCCATCGGTTTACCGCGCGTGGACACGGCGTGGTTGAGCGAATTTTCAAAAGGTTTGTTTGCGTTGGCAGATGCATTTGACTGTCCGCTCATCGGCGGTGACACCACGCAGTCCGATACCATTGTCATCAATATCACGATTTTTGGACAAGTGCCGATAGGTCAGGCGATTTTGCGCAACGGTGCGCAGGTCGGTGATGATGTATGGGTGACGGGAACTTTGGGCGATGCGGCGTATGCTTTGAGTTTGATACAAAGTGCTGCGAATCCCGATGATTCGGCGCAAGTGCGTGCGCGGCTGGAAATGCCGACACCACGGGTGGCTTTGGGCTGCGCATTGCGCGAAGCGGGTTTGGCGCGCAGTATGTTGGATGTGTCGGATGGTTTGGCGGGGGATTTGCTGCATATTTTGCGCGCATCGAATGTCTCGGCGCGGGTGGATTGCGATGCTTTGCCTTTGTCCTCAGTGGTGTTGCAGTTACCCGTGGCGCAGGCTTGGCAGTATGCGGTTGCGGGCGGTGATGATTATGAGTTGTGTTTCACCGCACCTGCGAGCACTCAGACGCGCACGAATGTGTGCGATTTGGCACAAAAATTCGCAACCCCCATCACGCGAGTGGGTACAATAACGCCCATGAATCAGAGGAATCAAGTTATTTGGCACAGCGAACGAGCCCCAGAAGTGGCGCAGCGGTTGACGTGTAGTAACGGCTTTAATCATTTTGCATCGCATTGATGTTCAATGTGATGAGCAGTACAGGAGAAATAGACCATGCAACAAACTAAATTTCAATGGATGCTGATACACCCAGCGCACATTATTGCTCAGGGTGCGGGTTCGGGCTTGTTGCACCCTGCCGCAGGCACTTGGGGCACGCTCATCGGTTGGATTTTGTTTGTGTTTTTAGGACAAATCCAATGGCTGTACACAGGTGTTTGGGCGTGGGTGATTGTGCTTGCGTTGATGTTTCCTGTGGGGGTGTGGGCGAGTTCGGTCACGGGGCGTGATTTAAACTCGCCCGATGATTCGTCGATTGTGATTGATGAAATTTGGGCGATTTGGTTGGTGATGTTGTTTGTCATGCCCGCGCCGTTTTGGCAACAAGCGATTGCATTTGCATTGTTTCGTTTGTTTGATATTTGGAAGCCTTATCCCATTCGTTTGATTGACAGTAAGTGGAAAAGTGGCTTGGGCGTAATGCTCGATGATGTGGTTGCCGCTTTGTACGCGCTGTTGGTGTTTTCGATTGGCGTACAATTGTTTCGCTGGATTTCGGCTTAAACATTGAAAATGATGATGAATACCGAAATGACGACTCAGATTGCGGTGCTTGCGGATAAATTGCGTGCCTTGCATTGGCGCATGGCAAGCGCGGAATCCTGCACGGGTGGTGGGATTGGTTATTATTTGACGGAATTGGCAGGTGCATCGGATTGGTTTGCGGGCGGTGTGTTGGCCTACAACAATGGCGTTAAACAAGATGCTTTGAATGTCGATGCAGACACGTTGCTGCAACACGGTGCGGTGAGTGAACAGGTCGTGGCGCAAATGGCGCGCGGGGTGTTTCACGTGATGCACGTCGATTGCTCAGTCGCGGTCAGTGGCGTGGCAGGACCCGATGGTGGCACGGCGGACAAACCTGTCGGTTGTGTGTGGCTCGCATGGGCGTGGCGCGATGGCGTGGGCAATACCGAGGTGCGCACGCATCGAGCGCAGTTTGACGGTAATCGCTCAGAGGTGCGTATGCAAACCGTGCGTTGCGCGATTGAAGGAATGATTGATTTGTGCGAGCAGGTGCGATTAAATCGCTCAGTGCCCGATGATTTAATTGCTTTGCGTGAAACTCGCTGGGTGTGAACGTGACGGTACGAGCAATACAATGTCGAACAGGTTGTGGCGCGTGTTGCATCGCGCCGTCGATTTCCTCCGCCATTCCCGATATGCCTGATGGTAAACCTGCGGGCGAGCTATGTGTTCAATTGGATGCGCGGATGCGTTGCAAAATTTTTGGTGATGCGCGTCGCCCTGTGGTCTGTGGCAGTTTACAAGCGTCCGCGCAGATGTGTGGATTGAACGAGGATGTGGCGCAGACGCGTGAATTTGCGATGCGTTACCTCACTGAACTGGAATCATTGACGAAATGAATATAAAGACACAATTTTTGAAACACACTTGGATGCGCATGCGCTGGATGTGGTTGATGTTGGTATTGGGTTCAATACTCACTGCGTGCAGTTATTTGTCTACGCCGAAAACCATCCATGTCAATCAAAGCCTATTGCAAACAGCCGTCACCAAGAAATGGACAGACATTGCCAAAACCATGAGTGATAATGGCATGGTTGCTACCGAACCGAAAGTGATTTTGATGCCTGATAAACAACGCATCGGTGCGCAGTTTGATGCCACGGTCGAGACGGGTGTATTTGGCGGTGTGATGCGTGGCAAGGTGCAAATGTCGGGCGTGCCTGTGTACAACCCTGAAGTGCAAGCGATTGTACTCAAAGAGTTCGCAGTGGACTCATTTGAGTTAAACAATGCGCCGTCCATGTTGGACGGTTTGGCGAGACGCGCAGTGGGTATGATGGTTGGCAAAAAGGTTGGTGTCGATGTGCCGGTATATTTCATTAAACGCGAGCAACTCAGTTTTGCAGGCAAAGAATGGTTGCCAGAAAAAATAGAAGTCGAAGCCGAGCGTTTGAACATCACCTTACAGCCGCACAATCAATAACCCGCGCTTGTGAGTCGTATGCTCCCATGGTAGAATTCGCCCGTCATTAGGGAGTAGCCTCTCTTCATTCAAAATCTTTTAAAGATACTTGTGTCAACATACTTGCGCAAAAAACGCATGGCATAAGTGACCCGTTGCTTCGGGTTGGGCAAGACTTTTGACCGTAGAGCACTTTTCAGCTGGGAAGTGTTTTGCGGTCTATTTTTTATTCCCAGCTTGGAGTATTTATGGAGTCTTTTCTCGTATCCACCAGCGTCGTCGCCTTGGCGGAAATCGGTGATAAAACGCAATTATTGTCCCTCATCCTCGCAGCGCGCTTTCGCAAACCTTTGCCGATTGTCTTGGGTATCTTGGTCGCCACCTTACTCAATCACGCTTTGGCGGGCGCATTGGGTGCGTGGTTGTCGACCCTATTTACCCCTGAAACACTCAATTGGATAATGGGGATTTCATTCATTGCTATGGGCTTGTGGATTTTAGTCCCCGATAAACTTGACGAACAAGATGTTGCAGTGCCACAAAAGCAAATGGGTGTGTTTTTTGCAACACTTTTTGCATTTTTTTTGGCAGAAATGGGCGACAAAACCCAGTTCGCGACCATCGCTTTGGCGGCACAATACCATCAGGTTTTGATGGTGGTTTTGGGAACCACTTTGGGTATGATGTTGGCGAACGTGCCCGCTGTTTACTTGGGGTATCGCTTCGCAAACCGCTTGCCGACTAAGTTGGTGCATTCCATCGCCGCTGTGATTTTTGTGACGATTGGGGTATGGACTTTGGTAAAAATATGGTTTTAATCGTGCGGCGCAACAAATTCATTTATCGACGATTGAAATGCTGCACCGCAAAAACCGAACGTTCGTGCGTTTTATACTTTAAAATCAAATATTTGGCTGTGTTATAGTCCTTTCTGTCAGAAAAGACATTATGACGATAGGAGAATATCACATGAGTCAAACTCAAATGAATGTTGCTTTGCCTGCTCAGCCGATTGCTGATGGGCAAGCGATACCGACGCGCAAGGTATTGCGCTCGTGGTTGGTTGATTTATCCACCAAAGGATACGTGTATCCGATTGCATTGCTCATCATTGATTTAATTATCTATGGGTTTTTATTGTATTTTGCCATCACTGCGTCGCATTGGGCTTTGCGCCTGTTGTCGGGCTTGGTGATGGGTTTTTGGATTGGTCGTATTTTCATCATTGGGCACGATGCCTGTCATCAAGCCTATACACCGAATAAAACCTTGAATAAAGTGTTGGGGCGCATAGCCTTCCTCGTATCGCTTTCACCATATAGTTTGTGGGATGTCGGTCACAATGTGATGCACCATGGTTTTACCAATTTAAAAGGCGTGGATTTTGTGTGGGAGCCTAAATCGCGTGAAGAATACGCGGCGATGACCCCTTTCAGGCAACGTATGGAGCGCATATACCGCAATGGCTGGTCTGCTTGGTTGTACTATATGGTTGAAATTTGGTGGAAAAAAATGTTCTGGCCCAATAAAAAAACTCAACCCGCGCGCCGTCCAGCATTTTTTTGGGACAATGTTTTGGTGTCAGTGTATTTAGCTTTCTGGATAGGTGCGATCATCATCGGTGCCAATGTGGTGGGCGTGAATGTCTGGTCAGCCTTGTTCACTGCATTCGTTGTGCCCTTTGTATTTTGGAACGGAATGATTGGCGTGGTGGTTTATATGCACCACACCCACGAGAAAATCAAATGGTATGACGTGAAAACAGAGTGGACTGCGGCCAATCCATTTGTCACCACCACGGTGCATTTGACCTTCCCATTCAAAATTGGTGCATTGGTGCATCACATTATGGAACACACTGCACACCATTTGGACGCGACGATTCCGTTGTACAAATTAAAAGAAACTCAGAATCGTTTAGAAGATATGTTGCCCAATCGCATTGTGGTGCAGCCTTTCTCATTCAAATGGTACTGGAGAACGGTTGATATGTGCCAACTGTATGATTTCAGAACCCAGCAATGGTTGAAGTTTGATGGTACGCCGACCACGCCAACCAGTGTTTAGCACAGTTGGTTTGGTTCAAAAAAGCCGCAGAATTACTCTGCGGCTTTTTTGTGGGTTAAGGTTTTGTCTGGGTGGTTTATTTAAAAAATTTAAAGCACAAAGGATACGGCCAAACCTCACCATTCCACGCTTTAATCGCACCAATTAACGGATAAAGAATAAATAAAATGCCCAGTATCCAATACAAAGCAAAACCAATGAGGACAAACAATAGGAAAAATGCCAAAACACTATAAGCGAAATACGACAAAATCGCATTGGCGACCACTTTCCCATGCCCGTCAATCGCGGGCAACTCGGGTTTTTTCCACTGCCAAATGACAATCGGTACAATCAAACCAAAACCAAACGATACCAACCCCAATAAGGTTGAGAGGTGCAATAGTACCGCCCAGCGTTTGGTTTCTTCCTGAATCAAGGTTGTGGGCTCGGTGGGAATTTGATGGGCTGTGTTGTGCTGCGCCCCATCATCCGACTCAATCAAACGCGCGTCAATCACGCGGTCTTTGTCCAAATTATCCATACATCACTCCTTTTAGCGAGGTTTGTGAAATGAGACGATCGCCCACAGTCACTTATAGAAACATATGGTCACGTTTGTGCGCATTTCAAGGTCGCAGTCAACTTGTTGGCTTATCATCGTCCTTGGCGGACTCAATGCGATGGGCTGTGGGTGTGCGTGACCGATGATTGGCATGGCGAAATTGTTTCGGTTGAAACAACAATAAAGACAACTCTTCTAAAGCCTCTTTATACACCCCACGTTTAAACTCAATCACGTCTTCCAACGGTATCCAATAGTCATGCCATCGCCAAGCATCAAATTCTGGACGAGTGCTGGCACGTAAATTTACATGGTGATCGCGTCCGACTAAGCGTAATAAAAACCAAATTTGTTTTTGACCTTTATAGTGGTTGCGGTAATCCCGACGAACCCAGCGGTTCGGGACATCGTAGCGCAACCAGTTGCGTGTGCGACCAATAATCTGTACGTGCTCGGGCAATAGCCCGACTTCCTCATATAATTCGCGCAACATGGCTTGCTCAGGGTTTTCGCCGTGGGAAATTCCGCCTTGTGGAAATTGCCAAGCGTGTTCACGGACGCGTTTGCCCCAAAACACCTGATTGCGCGAATTGACCAAAATGATGCCGACATTAGGACGATATCCCTCTTTGTCGAGCATAATTTCCTCAATAAATGATTTACAATGACGGAATTATACCGTGAAACCGAGATTTTGCTTGAAGTCTTTTGGTACACACCTGTTTAACCCGCTGATTTAACATTCATTTTCAATTTTTAGAAAAGATTCCAACCACCATGAAAGCCAGTCAATTTTTCATCTCCACCCTCAAAGAAGCCCCCGCCGAAGCCGAAATCATCAGCCACCAACTGATGATACGTGCAGGCATGATTAAACGCATCGGCAGTGGCGTTTACACCCTGATGCCGATTGGGCTGCGCTCGGTGCGCAAGGTTGAGGCAATTGTGCGCGAGGAGATGAACCGCGCAGGTGCGATTGAACTGCTCATGCCTGCGGTACAACCTGCGGAGTTGTGGCAAGAATCGGGTCGTTGGGAGCAATACGGTCCTGAATTGCTGCGTTTCAAAGACCGCCATCAGCGCGACTTTGTGGTCGGCCCCACGCACGAAGAAGTCATCACCGATGTCGCACGACGTGAACTG
>OCVT010001401.1_pt1 | contig 10371 bp, 7 predicted proteins | sample 1539111 | NCBI WGS metagenome assembly OCVT01 (sample SAMEA3991482, study PRJEB22521) | metagenome | biome: anthropogenic terrestrial biome; feature: sewage plant; material: raw primary sludge | place: Sweden | collected 2012-09-26 | reverse complement strand
TGAACGGGCCTTGCGGATGTGGCACATATATGGGGCTGAACACTTGATTCATGGTAGCATCGCTGGCAAAGAAATGCGGATTCCGGTAAGTCTTGTTGTTGATGGTCCGGTACATGCAGAATGGCGTGTTGAGCACAATGGCGGCTTCCGTGCTCTTGTCAACGTACTGGTTGGCATTGCTCAGCGTGATGGGACGGGTGTCGCGGGTGAATCCGCCTCTCATTCCCACTACCATCATATAGATGCACAAACACATCAAGCCCAACTGTACCGGATAGTATATTTTAGCCGACTGGCGGACGGCCGGTGCGGTATCCGATGACTTGCGGGGAAAGTAATATACTTTATACAGAAAATAGAGAAGTGCAAAGGCAAACAGGGTGACATACCAATATTCCACAATGCCGTTGCCTATGACGCCCACCATGTTGTCTTCGTTGCTGAATTCGGTGAATATGGTGCTGGTGGTCCGTCGGTTGGTATAAGGGAAGAAGGCCACATCGGCACAGTTGGCCAGCAGCGCTATGGCATTGCAGACCACGAACACCCAACGCGCCGTTTTCTGATAACCCTGCTTCAGGCGGAAACGGAACGGCAGCACCATCAGGAAGATGTAGAGCACGTTGGTGTAGAGCACTGCCGTACGGTCAAACTGAATGCCGCCCAGACACAATGTCAAAAAATGGCCGACGCCCAAGCCCTCAAAATAGCTGTGATTGACCGCGAAGAAAAAGAGGCGGCAAATCATGAAAAACGCCATGATGATGACGTAATTCACCAACAAGGCAAACACGGGTTCGCCTTTCACTAAATTCCAAACTGATTTTATTCTATCCTTCATTTTTATTGTCTTTTGGCACGGAGCCTAATCGGACGCAACTGCGGTGCCTATTGCCTGCGGTGTCAATCTGTTTTCTTTTATCTGTCAGGCCAATTCACAAATAAGGGTGGCGGCAGTGGTGCTGATAACCCGCACCTGTGCCAGGTCTCCCACATGGTGGCTACCCCTAGGGAACACAGCCATTTTGTTCTGTTGCGTGCGCCCGCAGAACTGCTCGGTCGAGCGTTTGGACACGCCCTCTATCAGCACTTCAAAGGTTTTGCCCACATCCTTGGCATTGCTCTGCGCTGACAGCTCACCCTGCAAGGCTATTATCTCGTTCAGTCGGCGTATCTTCACCTCTTCCGGAACGTCGTCTTTCAGATTCTTGGCGGCAAAAGTGCCTGGCCGTTCCGAATATTTGAACATGAATGCACTGTCGAACTGAGCTTGGCGCATCATGTCAAGGGTGAGCTGTTGGTCGGCCTCCGTCTCTCCATGGAATCCACAGAAGATGTCGGTGGAGATACCACAGTCGGGTATGATGCGGCGGATGGCCGCTATACGGTCAAGAAACCACTCGCGCGTATATTTCCTGTTCATCGACTGCAGCACGGCATTGCTGCCCGACTGCACTGCCAGATGAATGTGGTTGCACACATTTGGATAACGTGCTATCGTCTCCAATATTTCATCGCTCATGTCTTTGGGATGCGAGGTGGTGAATCGGATTCGCAGCTGAGGAAAACGCTCGGCCACCTGCGACAGCAATTGTGCGAAATTGACGGGGGCTCCGTCGCCTTCGGGCTGATAATGGTACGAATTGACGTTCTGCCCCAGCAGGGTCACCTCATGGTAGCCTTTCTGCTGCAAATCCGCTATCTCGTTGAATATGCTGGTGGTGGCGCGACTGCGCTCCCGGCCTCTGGTATAGGGCACTATGCAATAGGAACAGAAATTGTTGCACCCGCGCATAATGGAGACGTAGCCGGAAATATGGGCAGAGGCCAACCGTACGGGTATCACATCACGGTAGGTTTCGGTGGTCGACAGCTGCACATTGATGGCTTTCTGTCCAGCCTCCACTTGTCCCACCAGATTAGGCAGGTCCAGATAGGAGTCAGGTCCCACCACCATGTCCACCACACCCTGTTCCAGCAACTGCTGTTGCATCCGCTCGGCCATACAGCCCAGTATGGCCACAATCAGCTGCGGATGCTGGCGTTTCTGCTGTTGCAGTGCCTGCAACCGTCCCAGCACACGCTGTTCGGCGTTGTCACGCACTGAGCAGGTGTTCACAAACACGGCATCGGCATCGGCCTCATCATCTGTCAGATGATAGCCTATGGTTTCCATTACGGCCACCACCACCTCACTGTCCGCCACGTTCATCTGGCACCCGTAGGTCTCCATGAAAAGTTTCTTCTCTCTGTTTACAGATTTTGAGTCTGTTCCCATATTTCATTAATATTTATTCGGTGCAAATATACAATTAATTCTGCTTATTATCACGCTTGGCTCTGCGGTAGCGAGCGGCGAAGTATGTTCCAAAACTCTCTTACCGAGTTCTTTTGATAGGTATCGCGCAGACTGACAATGGAGGCCTGCATCTGCACATTCCCAGCCAATGGCACGGCTCGCAACTCTGGCTGGTCAGCAATGGTGGCCCCCGACAGCACAGTCACCCAATGTCCGTCTCGCACCAGTTCCTGTAGCAGTGACACACCATTCATCTCCACTTGCGGATGCAGCGTCACGCACTGCTCCTGACACAAGTGGTCGAGCACCGAACGGGCGTAGAAGGTGGAGGTGGGCAGTACCAGCGGAAATTCCCGCAACAGACTGAGCGGTATGCGCTTACGGGCCGACAAAGGATGATGACGCGACATCACCACCGACAAGGGGGTATCAAACAGACGTTCCACCTCAAAGGTGTCGTCCGCCTCATACGACTGGTAACAGAGGGCAAAGTCGAACCGGCGCTCCCGCAACATGGTATATAGGTTGTTGGTCTGGTGATAGGCTATGTTGATTTTCACTTCGGGATAGGACCGGCTGAATGCGGCTACCACGCGCGGAAGAAAGGCTATCAGACTGTATATCACACCGATATTAAGTTCTCCGGTGCGCACATCCTGCAAGTCGCGCAATCGCTGGGTGCCGTTCTCGGTGTCGTGCAAGGTTCGGCGGGCATACGGCAGAAACTCGCTGCCAGCTTCGGTCAGATACACCCGTTTGGCTACTCTGTCAAACAAGGGCACTCCGAGTTCCTGCTCCAGCTGCTTTATTTGCTGCGATAGCGTGCTCTGCGTGATGTAGAGGGCCCGCGAGGCTTCGGTAAAGTTCAGCCGCTCGGCTGTCTCCACAAAATATCTCAGTTGTCTCAGTTCCATTTGTTATCAGTTGTCTTATCAATCGTTTTCATCTATCGATTTTATCGAATCATACCATTATGCAAATGTAAAAATATATTATCAGTTGACCTAACTTTGCATCAACAAAAGACAAGAAACCAATAGCAAGTCCGGACATGCTAAGGTGCTCATCAGCGGATGGGCAAACAGAATTTTTAGAGATGTTATTTTAAGTTTACTAACAATTAAAATTTTTAAGATTATGGTACTTTTTTATATTCTAGCAGCCTTGTACGTTTTTGCAGCCGTGTACGAGATTAAATTTGCTAACAAATAGTTTTACGGCATTTCGTTTTACATATATTATATTTATTCTACACTAGTGAACCCAGGCAACAACTGGGTTCTCTTGTGTTTTTACAAATGCTTCACTTAAAATATTGAACGCAATGACAATACCAGAGGGGCTGGACAATGAGGGGGAGACGGACTGCTTGCCGAGCGGATTGAAGGAGGAATGTGATTTTCTGTCCGAATATGCTACCCGCCTGATGGGGGTGGGAGTACACACTTCGAGGGTGATTCGCAACACCAAGCGCATCGGCATGGCGCTGGGGCTGGAGGTTCACATCTCGGGCTTTCACCGCACGCTCATATTTACGGTCAACGAGGAAACTACGGGCAAGAGCCGGAGTTTCGTATCTGACATTGCTCCGCTGCCCAACAATTTCAGACTGAACAGCGAGCTGAGCAAGCTGAGCTGGCAGGCACTCGATGAGCATCTGGAGTTTGACGAAATAAAAAAACGGTACTGGATGCTGGTGAATCAGCCTTCGCTGAATCCTTGGCTGGTGATGCTGCTGACGGCGTTGGCCAATCTGTCGTTCTGCGCATTGTTTGGGGGCGACTGGGCGGCCCGCTTGATGGTTTTTGCTGACACGTTGGCTGGTGTCCTGCTCAAACGGTGGCTGACTGTCAATGGGACTTCCGCCTATATCTCTTTCATTTGCTGCTCGTTTGTGGCCTCCATGATAGTGTGCGGATTGGTCTGCATCGTACCGACCGATACGGCGGAGGTGGCGCTCGCCACCAGTGTGCTCTTTCTTATCCCTGGGGTGCCGCTCATCAATGGCTTTATTGACATTGTGGAGGGACATATTCTCAATGGCTTTTCAAGGCTTACCGAGGGGGCGCTGCTGGTGCTCTGCATTGCGGTGGGGCTGGCGGTCACCATCTCTATCACCAAGTTCACTATCAACTGAGGCTGATTTTTATAAGGAAAATTTTTAAATGGTATAAGGTATGATTTTCATGGATATATTGACTGATGCCCTGTTTGGGGCGATGGCGGGCATCGGGTTCGGGGCCATTTCCAATCCGCCCGTCAAGGCGTTCAAGGGCATCGCGCTGCTGGCGGCTATGGGGCACGCCACACGCACTTGCCTCATGCAGGGCTGCAACATGAACATCGCAAGTGCCTCGCTGGTGGCGGCACTGCTGATAGGCTGGGGCGCACTGCTGGTGGGCAAACTGATGCGCACACCCATGACAGTGCTCTACATTCCGGCACTGCTGCCCATGGTGCCCGGCATCTATGCCTATAAGGTGGTGCTATCGCTCCTGCTGTTTTTTCACCATATCAACGATGCCTCCGCCTCTCAATACATGGAGAACACCATTGCCAATTCGCTGGTCACATTCACCACTATCTTCAATCTGGCGGTCGGCGCCACCCTGCCTGTACTCATCAACAAAAAAACGGCTTACTCCCTCACCAGAGGACGGAAGCTGGAAGAGACGAAGAAATAAGATTTTTATTTAAAGCATTTACAATCAGAAGTTTTAAAGGAAGGAAGGCTAATGAGTCTGCACAATCCTTACCCGAACAACACTTTAAAAGCATCCTCCACCTTGCCGCAGCGGGCTATCTGTATGGAGAATTTATCCTCCCCCTGCATGGCTTTCACATCAGGGATAACAATGCGCTGGAATCCTAATTTTTCGGCCTCGCTCACGCGCTGCTCCATGCGTGTCACCGGTCGTATCTCTCCAGTCAGACCCACCTCGCCTGCCAGACAGGTATGGGCATCTATGGGAATATCCATGTTGGAAGATAGAATGGCACTGATGATGGGTAAATCCATGGCGGGGTCGTTCACCTTCACGCCACCCGCTATGTTCAGAAATACATCTTTCTGCGACAGCTTGAATCCTACCCGCTTCTCAAGTACGGCCAGCAGCATATTGAGCCGTCGGTTGTCAAACCCTGTGGTGCTGCGCTGAGGGGTGCCATAGGCGGCAGTGCTCACCAGCGACTGCACCTCTATCAGGAACGGGCGTATGCCCTCTATAGTGGCGCCGACGGCCGTTCCACTCAAGTTCAGATGGTTCTCCGCCATCAGCATCTCCGAGGGATTGGTCACCTCTCGCAATCCGCTCTGCACCATTTCAAAAATGCCCAGTTCGGAGGTACTGCCAAATCGGTTTTTGATGGAACGCAGCACACGGTACAGATAATGCTGGTCTCCCTCAAACTGCAGCACGGTGTCCACTATGTGCTCCAGCACTTTCGGTCCTGCTATGTTTCCTTCTTTGTTGATATGGCCTATCAGCAGCACCGGCACCCCGCTGGTCTTGGCATAGCGCAGTATTTCGGCCGCGCACTCCCGCACTTGTGAGATGCTGCCTGGCGATGATTCCATGTTCTCGGTCGAGATGGTCTGTATGGAGTCCACTATCACAATGTCAGGTTTCACATTCTTGATGTGGACAAATATCTGTTCGAGCGAGGTCTCGCTCACGATGTAACACTCTTTATTTTGCAGATTGCCAAGTCGCTCTGCTCTAAGTTTCAACTGTTTCACGCTTTCCTCACCCGATATGTAAAGGGTGCGGCGACCCGTTATATGCAGCACTATCTGCATCACGAGAGTCGATTTTCCGATGCCCGGTTCTCCACCGATGAGGGTCATGGAGCCAGGCACAATGCCGCCTCCCAGCACTCGGTTAAATTCCACCGACCCAGTGTCAATGCGGGGTTCTTCGCTCACGCTCACCTCGCTGATGAGCACTGGTTTGGCCTTGGGCATCTCGCTGCCCAGCACGGTCTGTGCCACACTGGCCTGCGCCACGGAGTCCTTCTTCACCACTTGCTCCACATAGGTGTTCCACTCCCCGCACACGGGGCACTTGCCTATCCACTTGGGGGCCTCCGCTCCGCAACTCTGGCACACATACACCGATTTGACCTTAGCCATATTTCCCTTTTTCTGTATTTGTTTGCAGCGTTTTCTTTATGGGGTTACCATACGTCATCTCCCCAGCCGCCGCCCCAGCTGTTGCCCGACGATTTTTTCTTGGTGGTTGTTTTCTTTTTGGTGGTTGTTTTCTTCTTCGACGATTTGGAAGAAGAGGAACTGCCCCAGCTGTCACCGCCATCTCCCCAGCTATCGCCACCCGACGAGTTGCCCCAATCGTCTCCGCCGTCGGTTGAGCCTTCTGTCCACGAACTCTTGTGCGGCAGGTTGTTGCGGTTGAACGATACGGGCACTATGAGCCCCACTTTTACGCGGGTGCCGTTCAGCACTCCTGGCTTGAAGATGGGCAGGTCGGTAAGCACCGCTATGGCGGCCTGGTCATACTTATCGTTGACCGATTTCTTGATGACAGGATTGACGGCCTTGCCGCATCGGTCTATGGTAATGTGTACCAGCACGGTGCCTTTGGCCCGATAGGTTTTTGATTCCTCGCCTTTCTTCTTTGCTTTCACCACAGAGTCCACCACATCCGGATAGACCACATTGGAGTAGATGTAGCGTATCAGCTCCACATCGCCCCCATCGGGAAATATGGGCAGCTCCAGGTCTTTGGGCCAGTGTCCGGGGTCATATATCGTCGACGATTCGTTGTCCACGCAGTCGGGATAGAGATTGAGGAACTCGGTGTAGGAGGCCTGCACCGGGCCCCACCCGCAGAGCACCATGGTCAGCAATATTAAGTAAAAGCGTTTCATAAGCATTAGCTTTAATTAGAACAGGGAGAGTTCCGTGCCGCCGTCGTCACCGCCATTCGGTTCGTCGCTGCCATCGTCACCGTCGGCATTTCCTTCACCATCGTCGGTTTCGGGGTCGGCTTCGGGGTCCGGTTCGGGCTGGCGCAGCGGCTCCAGTTCTTCCACCTCTCCCACTTCCCACTGGTTGTTGATTCGCTTGCCTTTGGCTTTCAGGCCTTTCACACCTATGAAGGACTCCACATCCAGCTCTTTCGACTCTTTGTCGGCATCCTTGCCGCTGAAGTGGATTTCCAGCCGTGGGTAAACGGTATCAGTCAGCAATATTAATACAGATTTTGGATTTTCGCCAATAAAATTGACAGGTTTTTGCGTTGGCTCAAATTCAAAACGCTTGATATACTTGAATCCTTCGTTGGCATCAAACAGCACGGCCGTCCATACTTTCGACGGGTCAAATTTCTCTATCCGCAGTATGTTCTCGCCAAAATGGTTATTGTCGTCAAAGTCGGTTGTGTAGTAGTCTCCGTTTTTCAGCACCACCAGTATCTGGTCGTCCGACTGGAATTCGCCCAGGAAACGGCCCCGCTGCTCGTAGTTGATACGCAGCACGTCCTGGTCAAACCATACGCCTCTGCCACCCATGGTGGAGCCGCCCTTCGATTTGAGTGAGATGAGCTGTACCTCATTCTTGGTCAGCAGGTTACCCATCGACTGTTTGCCCTTGACTGCAATATCGCCAAAGTCCCGCTCAAATTTCAGCACTTTCAGTCGCGGACGCGGACGCAGCACAATGCGTATCACTTCGGCTTCGGCATTCTGGTTGGCGGTGAAATAGACCACCCGTGAACCTGGCTTGCCTTGCGTGATGTCGTACTCCTTGTCGCGGGTCACCGAGGTCACCGCAAACCGTTTCATATAGTAAGGGCCGCCGCGGCCGTCGTGATACACCACGTTATATACCGTACGCGCGTCTTTCTTCTTATACACGTTCACATAGAGTATGTTCTTGCCCACATACAGTTTGTCGGCCACTTTCACCACTTTATACTTGCCATCCTTGAATATGACAATCACATCGTCAATGTCGGAGCAGTTGCACACAAACTCATCCTTCTTGAGGCTGGTACCGATGAATCCCTCCTCCATGTTCACATACAGCTTTTCGTTGGCCTCTATCACCTTGCTGGCGCTGATGCTGTCAAAATTCCTTATTTCGGTGAGTCGCTGGCGGTTCTTGCCATATTTGGTCTGCAACATCTGGAACCAGGCAATGGCATACTCCACCAGGTGCGACAGATGGTGGTCCACGGTGGCAATCTGCTGTTCCAGCGCGGCTATCTGCTCCTCGCTCTTCTGGGCATTGAATTTAAGGATACGCGCCATCTTTATCTCCATCAGGCGCATGATGTCGTCACGCGTCACCTCGCGTATGAAGGAAGGTTTGAAAGGTTCCAGCCGCTTGTCCACATGGGCCACTGCGGCATCCATGTTCACGCTGTCCTCAAACTGCTTGTCCTTGTAGATGCGGTTCTCTATGAATATCTTTTCCAGCGAGCAGAAGAAGAGCTGTTCCTGCAGCTCGTGCTTCTCTATTTCCAGTTCCTTGCGCAGCAGCTCCTTCGTATGGTCCACCGAGCATTTGAGCAGGGTGGTCACGTTGGTAAAACGCGGTTTCTTGTCCTCTATCACGCAGCACACCGGCGAGATGGATTTCTGGCACGAGGTGAAGGCATACAGGGCGTCTATCGTCTTGTCCGACGATGTTTTTGGCTCCAGCTGAATCACTATCTCCACTTTCGCGGCCGTGTCATCGTCCACTTTCTTGATGTTGATTTTGCCCTTCTCGTTTGCCTTGATAATGGAGTCTATCACCGTCTTGGTGGTCTCTCCGTAGGGTATATCGTTCACCACCAGCGTCTTGTTGTCAAGTTTGGTGATGTGTGAACGTATGGTGACTCTTCCGCCACGTTCGCCGTCGTTGTATTTTGATACGTCCAGCATTCCGCCGGTCGGAAAATCGGGCAGCAGTTGGAATGGCTGCCCCTTCAGATGGGCAATGGCCGCCTCTATTATTTCGTTGAAATTGTTGGGCAGAATGATGGAGGAGAGTGTCACGGCTATGCCCTCGGCGCCTTGGGCCAGCAGCAGCGGAAATTTCACAGGGAGGGTAACTGGCTCCTCGTTACGTCCGTCATACGACATTTTCCACTCCGTTATTTTGGAGTTGAATGCCACATCAAGGGCGAATTTGGAAAGCCGCGCCTCTATGTATCGGCCAGCCGCCGCCGAGTCACCCGTAAAGATGTTACCCCAGTTTCCCTGGCAATCTATCAGCAGGTTTTTCTGTCCCAGCTGCACCAGCGCACCATATATGGAGGAATCACCATGAGGGTGGAAGGGCATGGTGCTGCCCACAATGTTGGCCACCTTATTAAATCGGCCATCCTCCATCTTCTTCATGGCGTGCAGTATTCGCCGCTGCACAGGTTTCAATCCATCGTTCAGATGCGGTACGGCTCGGTCCAGTATGACGTACGAGGCATAGTCGAGGAACCAGCTCTCGTACATTCCCGAAAGTTGGTATTTCACCCCTTCCACGCTCAGGTCTGGCGCCTTGTAGTCCGAATGGACCATCGGGCCATCACTGCCATCCCAGTCATCAGCTCCTTCGTCGTTCTGGTGCAAATTGTCGTCGTTGTCGTCGTCTTCTGGTCGCATATCTCCTACTAATAAGATTTATCCTATCATTTATGGTTTCAAAATGTAAAGATACAGAATTTTCGGGAAAGTTGAAAAAGAACAAAAATATCATATTTCTCATCATCCTTTCGCACCTATCACCACACATCGTCTCCACACGCGCGCCCACACGCATTGCCGCCCCCACGCTGCGTCATTACCCCACAGAAATCCACCCCCACGCGCACCCCCAACTGGGATGTGACGCGTCACCTCCCAGTCATCCACACGCATTGCAAAGCCATCCACACACATCACCTCCTCACGCACAACTTCTCCCACGCACAACTTCTCCACGCGCCACTGCCCCGAATCACCTCCGCCCCAATTCACCTCCACCCCAATGTAGCGTCAGCTGTAACTTTACCGCGCATTAGCTCCGAAAGCGTTAAGAAAATGGCACTTGCGCAGCGTAAAAAAGCCTTTTAGCGGAGAGCCGAAAAAAA
>OCVT010001388.1_pt1 | contig 10390 bp, 11 predicted proteins | sample 1539111 | NCBI WGS metagenome assembly OCVT01 (sample SAMEA3991482, study PRJEB22521) | metagenome | biome: anthropogenic terrestrial biome; feature: sewage plant; material: raw primary sludge | place: Sweden | collected 2012-09-26 | reverse complement strand
ACGAGCTGCACCATAAAAACATCCAAGCACTCAAGCTGCTGCAAGAACAAGAAGCCCATCACGCAAAAAACATTCACCTCATCAATGAGCTGAGAAACGCAATTTTGATGAGGTACAGAATGAAATAAATATTTAGATTTTAAAACCTATAGTTTTCAAGCCGAAGTATACTTTTATAACTTTTTTCAAATAAAATGTTATAAATTAATTTTTTTATAGTAATATTGCACCATATAAAGAAAAAAGTTTTGAAAAATTTAGCTATTATTCCTTCAATTATTATTGTAAATGTGATGATCACATCTGCAGAGGGAATGCTATAAATATATATTAAAAATATTTTGAAGCCTCCCGAGAAATTAGGAGGCTTTTTTAGTTTTGACATGCTATGAAGACAAATTCAAACATTATTATTATCAGCATTATTATTCGCTCTTTCGAGTGAGTCAGGCTGGTAGTGTCCAATTTTTAAGCCTTTCTCATTCGTTTGAGAAAGGCTTTTTTTATTCCATTTCGTAACAATTAAATCAAATCAATATGTATTACAACAACAACACATTACTTTATTTAGACGGAAAATTTGTCAAAGCAAATGAGTCCAAAATCGATTTATACAGTCAAACGCTGCACTATGGATATGGCGTTTTTGAAGGTATTCGCGCTTATGCAACTGATGAAGGAACTAAAGTCTTTAAAGCAAAAGAGCATTATGAACGTCTTAAAAAATCATGCGAATTAGTAAATATTCCTTTCAATTCCTCAGTAGAAGAACTAATTGAAGCTACTTACGAATTACTTAAAAAAAACAACTTAGCAGATGCTTATGTTCGACCATTAGTTTTTTGTGATCCTAATATGAGTCTTCATAGACCGAATAATGTTTCCATCATGATTTGTGCATGGGAATGGGGTGCGTATTTAGGAGACAAACAGTTACGCTTGACGGTTTCTTCCTATTGTCGTCCACATCCACGCTCTATAAAAATTGAAGCTAAAGTTTGTGGTCATTATGTAAACTCAATCCTTGCTACTACAGAAGCTAAAGACAAAGGATTCGATGAAGCTTTGCTTTTGGATAGTGATGGTTATTTAGCAGAAGGTCCCGGAGCTAATTTGTTTTTTGAAAAAGAAGGCGTTTTATATACACCACAATTAGGAAATATTCTTCCAGGAATTACACGTGCTACTGTTTTAGAATTAGCAGAAAAATTAGGAATTGAAGTAAAACAAGGGCTTTTTCAACCCGAAACCTTATGGAATGCCGATAGCGCATTTTATTGTGGAACCGCTGCAGAAGTAATCGGAATTGAATCGGTTGATGATAAAAAATTTCCAAAAGATTGGAACGATTCATTAGGTAAAAAAATCCAAGAGGAATATTCGCAATTAGTTAGAGAAATAGCAACAACATTTAGTGCAAAATGATAATGAAAACATTAAACAAATATAGTAAAACTATAACGCAAGACAAAACGCAACCCGCAGCTCAAGCGATGCTTTATGGTATCGGATTAACAGAAGAAGACATGCATAAAGCACAAGTAGGAATCGTTAGTACAGGATATGAAGGCAATACTTGTAACATGCATTTGAATGATTTAGCAAAAGAGGTAAAAACTGGTGTTCAAAATGAAAACTTAGTCGGTTTAATATTCAATACAATTGGCGTAAGTGATGGTATTTCTAACGGAACTGATGGAATGCGATTTTCTTTAGTTTCCAGAGATGTAATAGCCGATTCTATCGAAACTGTGGTAAGTGCCCAATGGTACGATGCCGTTTTAGCTGTGGTTGGATGTGATAAAAATATGCCAGGTTCAGTTATGGCAATGGGCAGATTAAATCGTCCTGCAATCATGATTTATGGTGGAACTATTCATTCTGGGAAATGGAAAGGCGAATCTTTAAATATCGTTTCGGCATTTGAAGCCTTGGGGAAAAAAATTAACAATACTATTTCAGAAGAGGATTTCAAAGGTGTAATTAAAAATGCTTGTCCAGGAGCAGGTGCTTGTGGCGGAATGTATACGGCTAATACAATGGCATCGGCAATTGAAGCCTTGGGAATGAGTTTGCCTTTTAGTTCATCTAATCCTGCATTGAGTAAAGAGAAGAGTCAAGAATGTTTGGAAGCTGGTAAAGCAATAAAAGTCTTGTTAGAAATGGATATTAAGCCGAAAGATATTATGACGAAAAAAGCGTTCGAAAATGCTATGACCATGGTAACGGTTTTAGGAGGTTCTACTAATGCGGTTATGCATTTGATTGCGATGGCTCATGCGGTTGATATTGAGTTGACTTTAGAAGATTTTCAGAGAATAAGTGATAAAACACCAGTATTGGCTGATTTAAAACCAAGCGGAAAATATTTAATGGAAGATTTACATGCTGTAGGCGGAATTCCAGCAGTAATGAAATATTTATTAAAGAACAATTTGTTGCATGGAGATTGCTTAACAGTCACTGGAAAAACAGTTGCTGAAAACTTAGCAAATGTTCCTGATTTGAATAAAGGCCAAAACGTATTTCTGGATGTAAAAGATCCATTAAAACCAACAGGTCACCTCCAAGTTCTTTATGGAAATTTAGCTTCAGAAGGCAGTGTAGCCAAAATAAGTGGTAATGAAGGTGATTATTTTGAAGGAATAGCAAAAGTATTTGATGATGAATTTGCAACAATTGAAGGAATAAAAAAAGGAGAAGTTGAATCAGGTGATGTTGTCGTAATTCGGTATTGCGGACCAAAAGGTGGTCCCGGAATGCCTGAAATGCTAAAACCAACTTCTGCCATAATAGGAGCTGGATTAGGAAATAGCGTAGCATTAATTACTGATGGTAGATTTTCAGGCGGAACTCACGGTTTTGTAGTTGGACACATAACACCTGAAGCTTATGTTGGTGGAACAATTGCATTAGTAAAAGATGGAGATACTATTACAATTGATGCAAAAAACAATACAATCAACGTAAAAGTAAGTGATGAAGAATTAATGAAACGAAAATCAGAATGGAAACAACCACAACCTAAAGTAACAAAAGGTGTTTTATATAAATACTTACAATGTGTTTCAAGTGCTTCAAAAGGATGTGTAACCGATAAATAAAAACAAAATGAATACAACAAAAATAACAGGCGCCCACGCAGTTTTAAAATCTCTTGTTGAAGAAAATGTGAAAACTATATTTGGATATCCTGGCGGAGCTATCATGCCCATTTATGATGCTTTGTATGATTATTCAGATGCTGTAAATCACATATTAGTGCGTCATGAACAAGGCGCAATTCATGCAGCGCAAGGCTATGCTAGAACTTCAGGAAAAACAGGGGTAGTATTCGCTACTTCTGGTCCAGGGGCTACAAATTTAATAACTGGTTTAGCAGATGCTCAAATAGATTCTACTCCTTTGGTATGTATCACTGGACAAGTTGCTTCTCATCTTTTAGGTACAGATGCATTTCAAGAAACGGATGTAATTGGAATATCCATGCCAGTGACCAAATGGAATTGCCAAGTTACTAAAGCAGAAGATATTCCTGCAGCTATAGCAAAGGCGTTTTATATCGCATCAACAGGTCGTCCTGGACCAGTTTTAATTGATATTACTAAAGATGCCCAATTTGAACTAATGGATTTTAATTACCAAAAATGCACAAAAATTAGAAGCTATCAGCCGAAACCTGATGTAAATAAAACAACTCTTGAAGCAGCAGCCCAACTTATTAATCAAGCAAAAAAGCCATTTTTAGTCATTGGTCAAGGAATTATGTTGTCTAATGCCGAAGAAGAACTGTTGCAATTTGTAGAAAAATCAGGAATTCCAGTTGCTTCTACTCTTTTAGGGTTAGGTGCTTTTCCAAATAATAATCCATTATATGTTGGGTATTTAGGAATGCATGGCGATTATGCACCCAATATTAAAACGAATGAATGTGATGTGCTTATTGCTGTCGGAATGCGTTTCGATGACCGTGTAACTGGAGATGTTTCAAGATATGCGAAACAAGCCAAAGTAATTCATATTGATATTGATGCGGCTGAACTCAATAAAATTATTAAAGCCGATGTTCCTGTTCATGCCGATGCAAAAGAAGCATTAAAGTTGTTAACAGAATTGGTGCAAGAAAAGCAACATCCAGTGTGGTTAAATGAGTTTACCGAAGCCAAAAAAACAGAAGTGGAAACCTTGCAAAAAAGCTCAGAATTATTATTTAGTAGTGAGTTAAAAATGGATGAAGTCATAAAAATACTTTCAGAAATCACTAATGGAGAAGCCGTTGTGGTAACTGATGTTGGGCAACATCAAATGATGACTGCTAGGTATTATAATTACAATAAATCAAAAAGTAATATTACTTCAGGAGGATTAGGAACTATGGGATTTGCATTGCCAGCTGCTATTGGAGCCAAATTTGGTACGCCCGATAAGACAGTAATTGCTGTGATTGGGGATGGTGGTTTTCAAATGACATTGCAAGAATTAGGAACTATTTTACAAAGCAAAGTAGAGGTGAAAATCATCATTTTAAACAATCGATTTCTTGGGATGGTTAGGCAATGGCAAGATTTGTTTTTTGAAAAACGCTATTCCTTCACGGAAATTATGAGTCCCGATTTTGTTGCTTTATCAAAAGCGTATAGCATCGAATCATCCAGAATTGAAGAAAGAACGCATTTAAAAGAAGCGCTATTAGAAATGTTAAACCATCAAGGCTCTTATCTGTTGGAAGTAATGGTAGCAAAAGAAGAAAATGTATTTCCAATGGTGCCAACAGGTGCTTCAGTTTCAGAAATACGATTAAATTAAAATTTTAAGAAATGGAAAAAACATATACAGTATCTGTATTTACAGAAAATAGTATTGGAATACTTAATCGTATCACCATCATTTTTACACGTCGGCATTTGAATATTGATAGTATAACAGCTTCTGAGTCCGAAGTAAAAGGTGTATTTCGATATACTATTGTTTTAAGAACTTCCGAAAATCAAGTGAATAAAGTAATAGGTCAAATAGAAAAATTGGTTGACGTTTTAAAAGCTTTTGTCCACCAAGAGGAAGAAATAGTACATCAGGAAATCGCATTATACAAAATTAAAACTGACAAGTTAACGAATGGCGATGTAGAAAAAGTAATTCGTGAAAATTATGCCCGAATTTTAACGGTGGATCCATTATTTATGGTCATCGAAAAAACAGGGCATGTAGCAGAAACACAATTGCTTTTCGAAAATTTAAAACCTTTTGGAATACTTGAATTTGCTCGCTCAGGCAGAGTAGCAGTTACAAAACCAATGAAAGAATTAAGTACGTATTTAAAAGAATTAGAAACAAAAAATTAATAGTAAAACAAAAAATAAAATGGCAACAATCAATTTTGGAGGCGTCCTAGAAAACGTAGTAACTAGAGAAGAATTCCCACTAAAAAAAGCACAAGAAATCTTAAAAAATGAAACGGTAGCAGTTATTGGTTATGGAGTGCAAGGACCAGGACAAGCATTGAACTTGAAAGATAATGGCATCAATGTAATTGTTGGACAGCGCAAAGGAACTGCAAGTTGGAACAAAGCAGTAGCCGATGGTTGGGTAGAAGGTAAAACGCTTTTTGATGTTGAAGAAGCTTGTAAAAAAGGAACTATTATCATGAATTTACTTTCAGATGCTGGACAAATACAAGCTTGGGAAGGAATGAAGAAGTATCTAACTAAAGGCAAAGCGTTGTATTTTTCGCATGGATTTGGGGTTACGTTTCATGAAAAAACGGGTATTGTTCCGCCTAATGATATCGATGTGTTTTTAGTAGCACCAAAAGGGTCTGGAGCTTCGCTAAGAAGTTTGTTTTTGAAAGGACAAGGACTAAATTCAAGCTATGCAGTATTTCAAGATGCTACAGGAAAAGCACAGGAACGTGCATTAGCATTAGGAATTGCTATCGGATCAGGATATTTGTTTGAAACCACATTTCAAAAAGAAGTATATAGTGATTTAACGGGTGAGCGAGGTGTTTTAATGGGAGCTTTGGCAGGAATTTTTGAAGCACAATACAATGTGTTACGTCAGCGCGGACATTCGCCAAGTGAAGCTTTTAATGAAACAGTGGAAGAGTTAACTCAAAGTTTAATGCCTTTAGTAGCTGAAAATGGAATGGATTGGATGTACGCCAATTGTTCAACAACGGCACAAAGAGGTGCTTTAGATTGGAAAGGAAAATTCAGAGAAGCAACAGAACCTGTTTTAAACGAATTGTATGATAGTGTACTATCTGGTAAAGAAGCAGAAATAGTAATTGAAGCAAATAGTAAACCCGATTATCGTGAAAAATTACAAGAAGAATTAGCTGTTTTACAACAAAGTGAATTCTGGCAAACGGGAGCTCAAGTTCGTAAATTAAGACCAACAAAATAATGAAGGTGTTAGACAACATATACAAAGCCCAAGAAAACATCAAAGAAGTTGCCATCCATACGCCTTTGATGAAAAATGAAAACCTGAGTGAAGAATTCTCTGCTCAGGTTTGGCTAAAACGGGAAGATTTACAACCGGTTCGTTCTTATAAATTGAGAGGGGCTTATAATAAAATTGTTTCACTTGAGGATTCAGAAAAACAAAAAGGAGTAGTTTGTGCTAGCGCAGGAAATCACGCGCAAGGTGTGGCTTATGCTTGTAATAAACTGCATATAAAAGCCACTATTTTTATGCCAGTTACAACTCCATTGCAAAAAATAAAGCAAGTGAAATTATTTGGAAAAGATAAAGTTGAGGTGGTTTTAAAAGGCGATACTTTTGACGAAGCCTTTCACTATGCTAGTCTTTTTTGTAACCAACAAAATGCAGTTTTTATTCATCCTTTCGATGATGAAAAAGTAATTGCAGGTCAAGGAACTGTAGCTTTAGAATTGTTAGAAGATACAAAATTACCTATTGATTATCTTTTTGTTCCAATAGGTGGAGGTGGTTTGGCAGCTGGAGTATCTATGGTGTTCAGTCAATTAAGTCCAAATACAAAAATTATAGGAGTGGAACCTTTAGGAGCAGCTTCTATGAAAACATCTATGGAAAATGGTAGAAATACAACTTTAGATGATATTGATAAATTTATTGATGGTGCTGCGGTAAAGCGTGTTGGTGAAAAGACTTTCGAAATTTGTAAAAAAAGTTTACATGATGTGGTATTAGTTCCTGAAGGAAAGGTGTGTACCACTATTTTACGTTTGTATAATGAAGAAGCAATAGTGGTAGAACCAGCGGGAGCTTTAACTATTGCGGCTTTAGATTTTTACAAAGAACAAATCAAAGGAAAAAATGTTGTGTGTATTGTAAGTGGCAGTAATAATGATATCACCAGAACAGAAGAAATTAAAGAACGTTCACTACTTTATGAAGGATTAAAACATTATTTTATTATTAATTTCCCACAACGACCAGGAGCGTTAAAGGAATTTGTTAGCGAAGTTTTAGGTAAGGAAGATGATATTACTTATTTTCAGTTTTCCAAAAAAAATAATAGAGAAAGTGGACCAGCTGTTGTAGGTATTGAATTAAAGAATAAAAAAGATTTCATAAAAATTGAAGAACAATTAAAACGAAGAAAATTTAATTATCAATACTTGAATGAAAATGTAGATTTATTTACGCACCTAATTCTATAAATTTCAAAATATAATTTTACAAAAAAGCCTGAACATAATTCAGGCTTTCTCATACTCAGTAAATGTTACCAGCCAAAACTGAGCTTATTTCTTTTTAGGTTAAAAGGAAGCATCCACTTAATAAACGAAGTAAGAAACACTATTTTGATGAGGTATAGAATGAAATAGGATGTAAGCCTAGACTAATTAGTCTGGGCTTTTTTTATTATATCAAAGAAACCATATCGAAAGAATTCATTTATATTTGAATACAATTTGCTATTTATTAGTGTCAACCAACATAATTCAAGGAGTATTAGTACTAAATTGCATTTGTAAGATTTGACAATAATGATAACAAACCAAATTGAAATTTAAAAACCTTTAAAAAATTGAAAACAGAATGAATTATATTGTCGAAAATGAAAAATTAACGCTACAATACATTCCAGGAAATGGAGCTTGGACTTATCAATTGATAATTCCAAATACCAAAGATATTAAAGGTAAATGGGGTGATTTAAAAGTTTCAGGAACTATTGATGGCTATGAAATTAAGAATAAGAATTTAGGACCAGTAAAAAATTCAGACAAAAAAATGGCTATAAATTCAGAAATTAGAAATGCAATAAACAAAAATGGCGGAGATACCGTAATTGTAACTTTATATCTGGAAAATCAAACAGAAACAAATGATAATTCTGAAATTTTAGAGTGTTTTAAAGATGCGCAAGTTTTGCATATTTTTGAGCGATTAGATAAAATAGAAAAGATTCAAATTCTAAACGAAATTTCGACTGTTGCAACGGATGATCAAAAAGCAGAAAAAATAATTAAGGCAATTGAAAATCTTGAGACTAAACGAAGCTGAGTGATTAGAATCTCTATTGTAATCAAACTAAATAAAACAAAGATGTAAGATATTTACCGAAGATTAGTTTATATTTTCAAAGTGGCTCAATTTTAATATGTTTAATTCTAAATTTCAATTTCTACTACAAGTTTTGTTACACATTACAACCGTTATAGCAAAAAAGCCTAATCTTTTATGATTAGGCTTTCTCATACTCAGTAAAGGTTACCAATCAAAACTGAGCTTATTTCTTTTTTGAGGTTAGGCGTTTTAAAAGCACCGTAACACCAAAACTCACTACTGCTCCAATAAAGGCTAAAACTATTGTTTTTAAGACATCTGCTGAGGTTAAATTAGGTATAACACTCAATGCAAATCCTCCAAAAGTTCCTGCCTTCAAAGTTAAAGAATTATCCATTCGCTCCAACGTCAGTTTCGGGCTTTGCCTCATCTTTTTTGTTGGTTTTGTCATCAACAGTAATCTGGCTTACTGCTGATAAAACACCACCTGCAACGGCAGCATAACCCGCAACGGTTACAACAACAGCAGGTAAAGCTACTGGAGCAGCTACAATGCTTCCACTTACTGCTAATAAGGCTAATCCAATGGTGCGCAACACCTTAAAAAATTTCGGAGTGGGTGCCTTAGCACGTTCTACTACATTCATAATCTTTCAATTTTGTCATCCTGTAAAGGATCTATTGTACAATCAATTCTACACTTTCTTTATTGTCCAAAGCTTTATAAACCAAGTCTTTCAAATTTGTAAAAGCTTTTCGAGACATTAAACCTAATCCAGGTCCAGAAAGTTTCGTAACAGGAGCAATACAGCCACGCAATTCCTTTTGTGCATTATTGGCAGGATGTATCAAAATATACGTTCTGTTCGGTACATCCACCAATTCCAAATGCCATTTGTATTTCGCACTATATCGCTTTCTAATAAAATATTTCCCTTCCGGAATACAGGAAATCCCACGTTCATTTCGCTTCCACGGCAATTCAATCGTATAACTAATCAATTTGCCCTCACATTCCAATTTTCCATTCGTTCCTTCAGGGAAATAAGTTCTAGTTAAAAACAGTATCATACTGACCACTTAAAACTGATCACTGACCACTATTAAACGCCTCCGTCAACCGCCACAATCGATAACGGGTTAAAAGCTCCATTTTTCAACGGATACATTTGCCCATTAATTTGTTGGTAAAACTCCACACCAAGAGCCAAAACAAGTGGGTGAGTAGAGTTCGCAGTCACCGCATTACTCAAGTTGATTACAGCTGTTGCTGTAGCATCCCAAGGTAAAATCGCAGTTTCAGAAGTAGCCACCACATAACTTTCACCTGTAAAGTCAATTTCAGCACCTCCAGAAATCACTTTAAAGTGAGTAGTTCCACTAGGAGCAGCAATCATATTCGCAGGAACAAAAGAAGGAATCGATACATCCAAAGTACCAGCCACACGATCAATAGCAGGAGTAAAAGGAGCAAACAAAGAAGTTCCTAATTTCCCACGAATATTAAATTCAAAACCAAGAACCAATTCAATCTCCCCATCAATTACATTACGTAATCCTCTTTCACTCACAGCATCCATCTGGATAACTTTCACCATTTGTTGCGTCAAACGACTCACCATTCTACCATCAGCAGAATTTAACAACAATGGGCGTAAAGCCGTTCTTAAAAGCTTACCTGCTTTTCCAGCTCTACCAAATTCAGAACCGTTCTCACGCGTTCTTTGAAACGCAGGGTCACTAGCAATTCTACTTGCCTCAATTCCACCTTTCTCACGAGCTAAATGCCCATCCTGCGTTTTGTAAAAAGTAATATCCCCGATAGTACCTTTTAATTTAATTATGCCTTTCTGTCTAGCCATAACTTCAAAATTTTGTTAAACATTCA
>OCVT010001387.1_pt1 | contig 10392 bp, 7 predicted proteins | sample 1539111 | NCBI WGS metagenome assembly OCVT01 (sample SAMEA3991482, study PRJEB22521) | metagenome | biome: anthropogenic terrestrial biome; feature: sewage plant; material: raw primary sludge | place: Sweden | collected 2012-09-26 | reverse complement strand
TCTTTTAGTCATAAGCAAAATGATAAATGTCTGCCCATCTTAATTTTTAGTTACATATTTACGTTCGCCATATGACTTTCTCCTGCTCATTTTTTGTGAGGGCCAGAAAAACAAACATCTGGCTGATGAGAAAAAAAATTGGAGAACTAAGGAAATACCTCGATAAAAAATTAAAAGTAATAAATAAATAAATAAATAAATAAATAAATAGTAAGTTAATAAATAACTAAATAAATAGAGTATGTATAAGAAGAAACTTTATGTAAATGTATATTAATAGGTATATATACAAATTAGTGAGTCAGTGGTAAAAAAGTGCAAACGCACAAAAAAAGTGCAATTAAAGAAGAGCATGATATTCTTTTCCGTAAAATACAATGAGGTTCAAATTAGTAGGCCCTTACAGTTGGAGGTACGGAAGGACATTCCTTTTCGTCCAAAGTGTGATCGATAACCCTTCTGTATTTCAAAGTCACTGGGGCAGCGACGTCCTTTTGCCAGGATAATGTATGCTTCATCCAATGTTCATCATCTCTATTTGGATAATCCTCTCTTGCATGAGCACCACGGGATTCCTTTCTATTAGCAGCGGAAACAGCTGTTTGGGAGGCACAGGTTAATAAGTTCTGTAGCTCCAGAGTTTCAACCAAGTCAGAATTCCAGATCATTGATCTATCGGTCGTCTTCACATCATCAAAGGTCTTCTCTACTGCAGTAATGTTCCGAACACCTTCATCTAAAGATGATTGTGTTCTAAAGACGGAAACATCCTTTTGCATAGTTTGTTTCATATTCATTCTAATTTCTGCCGTAGATCTTGAACCATTAGCATTTCTTAGTTTATCCAAGTTTGCGATGGATTCTTTACCCAAATCAGAAGGTAGTGGTTTGTGTGGCAACCCAGGCTGTAAAGTGTCAGCAACCGTATGGGCAACAGCACGACCAAAGACAACAAGATCCAACAAGGAATTGGCACCTAATCTATTGGCACCATGGACAGAAACACAAGCGGCTTCACCACAAGCCATTAAACCGGGAATAACCTTGTCTTCGCCAGTTTCTTCATCAATGGTTAATGCCTCACCATTCCATTTCGTGGGAATACCACCCATGTTATAGTGGACGGTAGGAATAATGGGAATAGGTTCCTTGGTGACGTCTACACCAGCAAAAATGGCTGCTGTTTCAGAGATACCTGGCAATCTTTCCTTTAGAACTTCCGGAGGTAGATGGCTCAATTGTAAGTACATGTGGTCCTTTTTCTTACCAACACCTCTGCCTTCTCTGATCTCCATGGTGATTGCTCTGGAAACGACATCTCTACAAGCTAGATCCTTGGCCGTAGGAGCGTAACGTTCCATGAATCTTTCACCTTCAGAATTAACCAAAAAACCACCTTCACCACGAGCACCTTCAGTGATTAAGCAGCCAGACCCATATATACCTGAAGGATGGAATTGAACAAACTCTAAATCTTGCAAGGGGAAACCAGCACGCGAAACCATGGCATTACCGTCACCCGTACATGTGTGAGCAGAGGTACAAGAGAAGTATGCTCTACCATAGCCACCAGTGGCAATAATGGTCTTGTGTGCTCTGAATCTGTGGATGGTACCGTCTTCCTGATTATAAGCGATGACACCAACGACCTCGCCATTATGGGTCAACAGATCGAGGGCAAAGTACTCAATAAAGAAATGTGTGTCATGTCTTAAAGCTTGGCCATAAAGCGTGTGTAAAAGAGCATGTCCTGTCCTGTCTGCGACAGCGCATGTTCTATAGGCCTGAGCACCCTTACCGTACTCCTTGGTCTGACCACCAAAGGCTCTTTGGTAGATCTTACCGTTTTCAGTTCTTGAAAAAGGAACACCATAGTGTTCCAGTTCAATGATCGATTTGGGCGCTTCCCTGGTCATGTAATGGATGGAGTCCTGGTCACCTAGCCAATCAGATCCCTTCACAGTATCGTACATATGCCATTTCCAGTTATCCTTGTGCATATTTCCCAGAGCGGCATTGATACCACCCTGAGCAGCAACAGTGTGGGATCTGGTGGGGAAAAGCTTGGATATACAAGCAGTCTTGTAGCCCGCCTCGGCAAGACCAAAGGCCGCTCTAAGGCCGGCACCACCGGCACCGATTACTACACAGTCATACTCGTGATCTATTATGTGGTACTTCCCGTCTGCAGATCTGGACGCGGAACCGTTTACAGAGCCCTGCGTTTGGCGCACCAAAGCTGACGATGTAAATGTTCTTGTGTTTCTGAGCAAAGTCAACTTGGAGAGCGCTGATTTTTTTAGCGATAGCATCTTTATTCTCGTTCTTCTTCGTACTATGAAATTGGATTTTTTTCTTTCTTTTTATCTTCAATAAGGGGTTGGGGAGGAGATTAGTGAAAAAGAATATCGAAAGTGCAAAGTATACTACTGGTTAGTTATAATGTGTCTACTAGTTTATTAGTGCTATTTAAGCTTCAAGCCGCCTCGACGTGGCAAAAGGTTAGAGTCGAGGATGCCTGAATATATAACGGGTTTGAGCAAACAAACAACCAATAGAAGAGGCCCGGATCCCTTGGTCCAGCGCTTGCTCGGCGCCGCGTTCTGCGCTGTGATTGGTCCACCCCCGCCCTCAAAGCCGTGACTCCATAACGACTTTCCAGCGAGCTTGGTACCTGGCAATAGAGGATGATCCTCACCTCCGCTACTTTTGGGAGCTACTTTTAGCACGGAAAGGTATATTTTGGACTACTGTATGAGTAAATCCTTATATAGACGACATTATTACTAAAGGTAGAGCGAGAGATAGTAAAAGGGTTGGTTACCCGGTCGGGCCTTTTCTCGTATTATCATTTGTGCTCGTGAGGCTATGAAATAAGAAGGATCGATGGTCAGTAGTGAAAGAGTGGGAAGTAAAGTTTATTAAAAAGCGTATAAGGGATTGCATCGCGGATATGAATGGAAAAGAGGTTTCAAGTGGCTCTGGAAGAACGCAGAGCAACAACAACAAAAAAAATAACAACGGAGGCAGTACAGGAATCTCGCATGCGTCTGGCTCACCTTCAACGGACGGCAACGGTGGCAATAGCAACGGTAATAGTAGAAGTAGAAGCAGAAGTAGAAAATCTAGTGGAACTACAGGTGGTTTGCTAAAAAAGCCGCCGCTGCTTGTGAACAATGAAGCGGTGCATGCTAGCGTACCCGACGCGTCGCACACTTCCTGTAACAATGGCACGCTTGAAGTGAGCATAAATAACCCTGAGCCACATGTGGTAGATGCCGTGGCACGCCACTTGATAAGAAACCCGAGTAACAGCCTACAATTGCAAGGCGGAGACATTACAAGGGATTTGTATAAGTGGACAAACGATCATCCTTCATCACCATCGCAATATCAGTACCCAAGTCAACCTGCACTTTCCACCTCAATACCCTCACAAGCGCCCTCATTCTCGAATCGTAAAAGGTCTATGAGCTTTTCTGCCGCTTCTATAGCATCTTCCTCTCACCTTAACAACAACTCGGAGGCGAATGGGAATCCTCTAGCGGCAATAGGCCTGGCGCCCGCACCGATGACGCACGAAGAAATCAGGGCTCCTGGTGGATTCAGAAGATCTTTTATAATACAGAAGCGCAGGAAACATAACGTTGACGCGCCCATACCGAATTTTTTCACCAGGAACTTTATTGAATTTTTGACCTTGTATGGCCACTTCGCTGGTGAAGATTTATCGGAAGAAGAGGAGGAGGAGGAAGAAACTGAAGAGGAGCCAGAGGAGGAAGCTTTGGAAACGGAAAGCACCCAGCTAGTTTCTCGTGAACACGGGCGCCATCCTCACAAATCATCTACGGTAAAGGCGGTGCTGCTCTTGTTAAAGTCATTTGTAGGGACAGGTGTGCTTTTCCTACCAAAGGCTTTCCATAACGGTGGTTGGGGATTTAGCGCCCTTTGTCTACTCTCGTGTGCCCTCATTTCTTATGGATGTTTCGTATCATTGATTACCACCAAGGACAAAGTAGGCGTAGATGGGTACGGTGACATGGGTCGTATACTATATGGGCCCAAAATGAAATTTGCCATTCTTTCGTCTATCGCCTTGTCACAAATCGGGTTTTCTGCTGCATACACTGTTTTCACTGCAACTAATTTGCAGGTCTTTTCTGAAAATTTCTTCCATTTGAAACCGGGCAGCATCAGTCTAGCCACCTATATCTTTGCACAAGTACTCATCTTTGTCCCACTATCTTTGACAAGAAACATAGCCAAGTTAAGTGGGACCGCGTTAATAGCAGATCTATTTATTCTACTGGGATTGGTTTATGTTTACGTTTACTCCATTTATTATATTGCTGTTAATGGTGTCGCATCCGATACAATGCTTATGTTCAATAAAGCGGACTGGTCGTTGTTCATCGGTACCGCCATATTCACCTTTGAAGGTATAGGCCTACTTATCCCCATTCAGGAGTCAATGAAACACCCGAAGCATTTCCGGCCATCGTTGTCCGCGGTGATGTGTATCGTGGCAGTGATTTTCATATCATGTGGTCTCTTATGCTATGCCGCTTTTGGATCTGACGTGAAAACTGTTGTTTTATTGAATTTTCCGCAGGACACTTCCTATACTCTCACTGTTCAATTACTGTATGCATTAGCCATTTTGTTATCCACGCCGTTGCAGCTATTTCCCGCGATACGTATTTTGGAAAACTGGACTTTTCCCTCAAATGCATCTGGTAAATACAACCCGAAAGTCAAATGGTTGAAAAACTATTTCCGTTGCGCTATTGTCGTCCTGACATCTATCCTCGCTTGGGTAGGCGCCAACGATTTGGACAAATTTGTATCACTGGTAGGCTCCTTCGCGTGTATCCCATTGATCTACATATACCCGCCATTGTTGCACTATAAGGCGTCCATCTTATCTGGAACCTCGAGAGCCAGGCTTCTTTTAGATTTAATCGTCATAGTATTTGGAGTTGCTGTCATGGCCTACACGTCATGGCAGACGATTAAAATGTGGAGCCAGTAATCCGCCATTTTTGACCGAGTACATCATGTACAGACACATATATATATATTTATATATGACTCGTTATCTATATGCATCTGGAACACACATACCTTGTTTTAATTATGATTAGCATAAATGTACTATCCTTGTCAATTTGGTATGGCTGAGTTTACCCGGACGAGAGGAAAAGGTATAGTGAATAGGATTACCGAATTTTGCCACCCGAAAACTAAACTAGCATGCAGCTTACTATACAAAGAACTGGGTATATACAGTATTTTCCAAGGAGATGAGAATTCAAAGCAATATTCAATTGAGATATTTTTTTGAACCATCGTAATAAATCAAGGAAGTTAGGAACTATACGGAATGCCACCAAAAGAAGACTGGGAAAAATACAAGGCACCTTTGGAAGACGATGATAAAAAACCTGATGATGACAAGATCGTACCCTTAACAGAAGGTGACATTCAAGTCTTAAAATCATACGGTGCAGCTCCATACGCAGCCAAATTAAAGCAAACTGAGAATGACTTAAAAGACATTGAAGCGAGAATCAAAGAAAAGGCCGGTGTGAAAGAAAGCGATACAGGGTTAGCACCCTCCCATCTATGGGATATTATGGGTGATAGGCAGAGACTGGGCGAAGAACATCCCTTACAAGTTGCTCGTTGCACGAAGATCATTAAGGGGAATGGTGAAAGTGACGAAACTACGACAGATAATAATAACAGCGGCAATAGCAATAGTAATAGCAATCAACAGTCTACTGATGCAGACGAAGACGATGAAGATGCCAAGTACGTGATAAATCTTAAGCAAATTGCCAAATTTGTCGTCGGATTAGGTGAACGTGTTTCTCCAACAGATATAGAAGAAGGTATGCGTGTAGGTGTCGATAGGTCGAAATATAATATTGAACTTCCATTGCCTCCAAGGATTGACCCATCAGTTACTATGATGACCGTTGAAGAAAAGCCTGACGTTACTTATAGCGATGTCGGTGGCTGTAAAGACCAAATTGAAAAGCTGAGAGAAGTTGTCGAGCTGCCCTTATTATCTCCAGAAAGATTTGCTACTCTTGGTATTGATCCACCAAAGGGTATCTTATTATATGGGCCACCTGGTACTGGTAAGACATTATGTGCTCGTGCTGTTGCTAATAGAACTGATGCAACTTTTATTAGGGTCATTGGGTCTGAGCTAGTGCAAAAATATGTCGGTGAAGGTGCTCGTATGGTTAGAGAATTATTTGAAATGGCTCGTACCAAAAAGGCTTGCATTATATTCTTCGATGAAATCGACGCTGTTGGTGGTGCTCGTTTTGATGATGGTGCTGGTGGTGATAATGAAGTTCAAAGAACTATGTTAGAACTGATTACACAGTTAGACGGGTTTGACCCTCGTGGTAACATTAAAGTGATGTTTGCCACCAATAGGCCCAACACTTTAGATCCAGCTTTATTGAGACCCGGTAGAATTGATCGTAAGGTAGAGTTTTCATTACCTGACTTGGAAGGTCGTGCAAATATCTTCCGTATTCACTCTAAATCAATGAGTGTGGAACGTGGCATCAGATGGGAACTTATCTCCAGACTGTGTCCAAACTCTACCGGTGCAGAATTAAGATCTGTTTGCACAGAAGCCGGTATGTTTGCCATTAGAGCAAGAAGAAAGGTGGCTACTGAAAAGGATTTCCTGAAGGCTGTTGATAAAGTTATTAGCGGATACAAGAAGTTTAGTTCCACATCGCGTTATATGCAATATAATTGACGTCAATGTACTTTTTTATTATATATTATGAGAAGGGTTAATAAAAACAACAAGTACAACTACAACTATCGAGATAAAAAGGATACGAGAGTATCCCCTCAAATAGAGAAAGAATTAGCGTATATAATGCTAAAGAAAATTCACGTTTATTATATATTATTATCCTCATTATTACTGTTACTATTATTATTAAATGTTTTATTGAAGTCAGTGGCGTCCTTATCTATCATTCCCACCAACTAACGAGTCCCATGCCATCAGTTTGACAACTACCTAATAGGGCATATGCTGGAGGTTTTTCGTTTTGAGGAGTTTCTTCATTCTTACCCTCAATCTCATTCTCTAATTGAGCTCTTTCCTCCAATTCTCGTTCTTTGGGTGATTTTGGCTTCACATCAACAAAAACTTCTCTTTCGATTCTGAATCTAATTTTTTCATTTACATCGAAATATAGTTTCGTCTCTTCATCCATGGGCCAAATCCATGCACTTTCTTCAGGGGTATAATAGCACCCTTCGAATAACATATTTTGTGGGATAAAAATGTCATCAAATATACCTAACAGTGAAACTTTTATGCCTTCTGCTGTACATTTAGAAATCCATCCAGTTACTATCTCACCTAGAAACGGTTTGAAAACAACGGCTCGAAATGTAACGTTAATATAGGATGATCCATCGCCTGGCTTCAATTGGCCTTCCTCGACGGTTAATAAGTCGTAAATCGTAATACATAGACCGACATTGGGAATAATCTTGTTGGCGAACTTATTATTTAACTGATGTGTGATTGCCGATATTGTATCGCGATGGAATTGATCGGGCGGGATTCGTACCAAGTCAGCGATTTTTGAAAGGATAAACATATTACTTTGTTCAATGAATTTTCTAATTTAAATAGTACTACAGAATATCTTTATACTACCCGATAGTTTCTTCCGAATAACGCTTCTTGCATCTATTTCTACACATGGCTTGAATATTCGTTACTATGATACGAAATTAACTAATCCGTATAACGCGACTGAAAATTTGTCAAATAAAAATTTTAAGCGATGAGCATCGCCTGAATATTATGAGCATCTAAATCAGGGTTCTTACCGAATCCTACGAGCAACCAGTATAGTATTTCAAAGACTTTAAGGGGAATATAAAAAGCACGAAGATGTCGAAGAAATTTAGCTCTAAAAACTCCCAAAGGTACGTGGTGGTACACAGACCCCATGATGATCCTTCATTTTATGATACAGATGCCTCTGCGCACGTTTTGGTTCCTGTCTCCAATCCAAATAAAACTTCTCCAGAAGCAGATCTTCGAAAAAAAGACGTGAGTTCAACAAAACCAAAGGGTAGGAGGGCTCATGTGGGAGAAGCAGCTTTATATGGTATTAATTTTGATGATTCTGAATACGATTATACTCAACATTTGAAGCCAATAGGTCTCGACCCTGAAAACTCCATCTTTATAGCATCCAAAGGCAATGAACAGAAGGTCGAAAAAAAAAACATTGAAGATTTATTCATCGAACCTAAGTATAGACGTGATGAAATTGAGAAGGATGACGCGCTACCTGTGTTTCAAAGAGGGATGGCTAAGCCAGAATATTTACTACACCAACAAGATACCACCGACGAAATCAGAGGTTTCAAACCTGATATGAATCCTGCATTAAGAGAGGTGCTTGAAGCTTTAGAAGATGAAGCATATGTTGTTAATGATGATGTTGTGGTTGAAGACATCAGCAAAAAGGCACAACTTCAAGGCGATAACTATGGAGAAGAAGAAAAGGAAGATGACATTTTCGCACAACTACTAGGGAGCGGTGAAGCAAAAGATGAAGACGAATTCGAGAATGAGTTTGATGAATGGGATATTGATAATGTAGAAAATTTTGAAGATGAAAACTACGTTAAGGAAATGGCGCAATTTGATAATATCGAAAACCTGGAGGACTTGGAAAATATCGATTATCAAGCTGATGTTCGAAGATTTCAAAAAGATAACTCTATACTAGAAAAGCATAACTCGGATGATGAATTTTCTAATGCAGGTTTAGACAGTGTAAATCCCTCTGAAGAGGAAGATGTGCTGGGCGAATTGCCCTCTATCCAAGACAAAAGCAAGACGGGGAAGAAGAAAAGAAAGAGCCGTCAAAAAAAGGGTGCCATGTCAGATGTATCTGGATTTTCCATGAGTTCAAGTGCCATTGCGCGCACAGAGACGATGACAGTACTGGATGATCAGTACGATCAAATCATCAATGGTTACGAAAATTATGAGGAAGAACTAGAAGAGGACGAAGAACAAAATTACCAACCATTTGACATGTCAGCAGAAAGATCTGATTTTGAGTCAATGCTTGATGACTTTTTGGACAATTACGAACTGGAGAGTGGTGGCCGTAAACTGGCTAAGAAAGATAAAGAAATTGAAAGGCTGAAGGAAGCTGCTGATGAAGTAAGCAAAGGTAAACTGTCTCAGAGAAGAAATCGTGAAAGGCAAGAGAAAAAGAAACTTGAGAAGGTCACCAATACACTAAGCAGCTTAAAATTTTAGAGGAATAGAATGAGATGAGAAAGCACCTACATTACAAGTACTGTGTAGACGTGTATACTTAGCCTAGAATACATTGATGCTAAAATACATCCTGCACACCGGGTAATAATTATGAAACGCGGCGGTGCTCTTTGTGGATTTCGGAGAAAGGGGGTGGAGGAAGGAGGTCGATTTTCATTATTCAAATATTGTTTTAGTATAAAGAAAACCGGCGTGCATTGCTTCAGAGAGCCGTTCAAATTAGAAACCATTTGAGATATCCTGTCTTACTACTCGTATTCCGCAGATAAAGTACATTTTAAGAAAGGAAGTAAATACACATAAATAAATAGCAGGAAGAAAATGTCTAACGAAATTGAATTACTGCAGAAGCAAGTCTCTGAATTACAAGACTTAGTGAAGAAGCAAAGTCTGATTATCTCTAAGACAGGAGAGCGTGTACTGGAATTGCAGTTAGATAAACAAAAGCACGACGTAACTGATTTTGATTCGAAATTCTCTAAATCTATCTCGAAGAAATCAGGATCCGCTACTCAATTCGATGCCACTGATTTTGCCACAAATGAAGATCTAGTGGAATTAGTCAAAGAACTACAGGGTGAGCTAAATTTCATCGAGGAAAGGTCTATCAGAAGACTTGTTAACTCTTTGAAAAAAGATGATGATGACGTTATAGCGCCACTGCCTAATGCAGATGGTGATATTCCTGCTATTTCAGACGGAGTGTTCCCTAAGTCGTTGAAAGAATTTAAAGACATCCCAGACTTAAAACTGGTAAGACTTGCTAAATTCTACGAAAGATTGCCACCAACTCTAAAGGAACAAGAAGATTTTGAAAACTTCCTGGAAGGTAAGGTGGAAGCCTTTCACATTAATGAGACCACTGATGAAGAGATTTCTAAGGAGTTGGAAAAGTTCTCCAAAGATGAGCTAGATGATGCATTTAATGATGTTGCCCGCTATCTAGGTCTCTCCCTTAGAAGAGGAACCGAAATATGGTAAACAGGAAATGAAAAAAATGAAAAAACAATGAATAAGAGGGCTTGAGT
>OCVT010001381.1_pt1 | contig 10416 bp, 7 predicted proteins | sample 1539111 | NCBI WGS metagenome assembly OCVT01 (sample SAMEA3991482, study PRJEB22521) | metagenome | biome: anthropogenic terrestrial biome; feature: sewage plant; material: raw primary sludge | place: Sweden | collected 2012-09-26 | reverse complement strand
CAAATAAAAAAGAGTTAATTATGAAAAAGCTTTTGTTTTTATCTTTTATGTTATTTTTTAGTATGACAACTTTTGCAGAAGTTGGGTATACTGTTGTTTGTTCACCATGTGACAAAGTACCAAATACAGTGTTTGTGGGTCAAGCAACTCTGCAACAGGTAAAAGATGCACAAGATGATATGCGTCAAAAGTGTGCACATTAAAGAAACAAACATGGTCCAGATTGTTATCATACATGACTGGACCATGTTATTAATTTATTAGATAATGAAGAACAAATTATTTTTATTTACAGTATTATTATCTTGTTTGTTTGAAACAACGTATGCCCAACGTACATTGATAGATACAGTGAGATACCGTTTCCATTATGACACAAAAGAAACGTCAATAGAAGGAAATCAACCTTTTGCTGATGAAATAAACGTAGACATAGGCAATAAGACTACATATTGCTATAGTAGATGGGAAGAAGATAATGACCTACTTTATGATAGTATTATGGCTAAAGGTGGAAATATAAATGATTTTCTTGTGGCACAGGGACCTATTAGTTCATTTGACGAGCGTGTTATTAAGAATTATCCTTCAAAAGGTAACCTTACCGTAACGTGTACGCTAGGTCAAGAATTTATCTATAATGAACCAATGGTGAAAAAAGACTGGATCTTGGAACCTGGTGATACAACTATAGTCAGTTATCATTGCAAGAAGGCTATATGTAATTTCAGAGGACGTAAATGGACAGCATGGTACACTTTGGATATTCCTATTTCAGAAGGTCCTTGGAAAATAGACGGTCTTCCTGGTATGATTTTGAAAGCATATGATTCAAAAGGACAATACTCTTTTGAATGTTTCCAGATTAAGACCAATCTGAATATTCCTATGACTATACAGGTTGCTAAACGTCTAAAAGTCACAGCTCTTCAAGTACATAAACTAAAAATGTTAAGACGAAGCAATTATGCAGCATACAGGAAGTTGGTAGGACTTGATAAAGGAATGATGAGCGGTTCTGTTACTAAAAGTAAAGTTGCCTGTCTTCTGGAGAAGTATTGATAATATTTGAATGAAGAGACTCTTATTTATATTTGTGTTACTGTCTGTAATGGTTGACTTATCTGGGCAAAATTATTACGGCACGGTAAAAGACGGAAAATCAAAGCATGTACTTGATTTCGTTTCTATTGTTGTGTTTGATGCCAGCGATAATCCTATATGCTATAAGCAAACAGATGAGAACGGTAAATTTAGTGTGTCAGTTCCCGCTGACAAAAAAGCATCTAAACTAGTAATAAGTTGTCTGGGATATGCAAAAACAGCAATCCCTGTTGACATATTCGATAACGGCAAAACTTATTTTTTAAAGGAAGAGGCAAATATGATACGTGAGGTTGTTGTTAAGAGTAAACGATTACAACAGAGAAACGACACGCTAGAGTATTCTGTCGCAGGTTTCAGGCAGAAGCAGGACAAGAGCATTGCCGACGTAATTTCCAAGATGCCCGGTATGGATGTAGAGAGCGACGGCACGATAAAATATCAGGGAAAGGCAATTAATAAATTCTATATTGAAGGTATGGACCTGATGGGTGGTAAGTATTCCATGGCGTCAGAGAATATTTCAGCTTCAAAGGTTAAAAAGGTACAAGTGCTGCAACATCATCAACCGATAAAGTCACTCAGAAATATTCAGTTTTCCGACCACGCAGCTCTTAACATCGTCTTGACGGATGACGCTAAAAGTGTATGCAGTGCAGCGGTGGAAATTGGTGCAGGAAGTCAGTTACAGAAGACAGAAGGCGAGGCTTTGTTGCGTGACGGAAGGATTGTTGCTATGGATTTTAGCAGGAAACTACAGAACATGTCAATGTATAAATGGAACAATACAGGCAGGGATATACAGCACGAAATAAGAGATCTAACTAACGATGAATTGGGGCAAGCCGATGAGGCAGAACCTTGGCTTGACGACATTTCCATATCGGCACCCGACCTGAAACTAGAAAGATACAATTACAATGACACCCGTATACTAGCGACAAATCTGTTGAGAAAAATCAATAATGACAGAAGTCTGAGACTTCAGTCTACTTATCTCTTCGACAAGACGATAGGCTACCGATATGATAACACAGTTTATTCAAACATATTGGGTCATCCTACGATAGAGGAAGAAACAGAGGCTGACAAATTCAGGAGGGAAACCAAGTCTGAATTGCAGTACAAGGTAAACGGGAACAATATATACTTGAATGATGTCCTGCAACTATCGCTGAACTGGAACCAATCCGATGCCACGACATTGCTTAACGGAGTGGCTACACACCAGATGGTGCAACCACGTAAACGTTCGATATCCAACAATCTTCGTGTAATAAAAAATATAAAGAATAACAGAAGTCTCAGCTTTAATATGCAGCTTAATTATCAATATCTGCCGGGACTTCTTTCATTGGGTGACTCTGCAAGCGAGAAGATGAACCTCAGTATGCTTTCCGCCAAAATGGGCACGGGATTCAGACATAAACTGTTTGGCATGTATATATCTTATGATGCGCAACTGGATTATAGCAGACAGAGCGCGGAACTGTTCCTTGCACAGCGAAGTAAACTAGACTATGAATGCCTTAACGCCATATTAACTCCGTCTGTCAGTTATGGTGCTAACGGCCTTAACGTTTCCGCCAATTTCCCGTTCAGGGAGTCTAACTATGTTCTTGGCGGAAAACACGAACATGGAGTATATGTGGAACCTCACCTATCTTTTCAATATAAGATAAACAGCATGCTGGATTTTGACATAAACTACAGCCGCCAATATTCTCCATACGACTTTAAGACATCAGTCCCGCTGTCATATTATGCCAACTATATAACCATGCAAGAGGGAACAGGACATGTAGGACATCTTGATATAGACGGAATAAACGGCGGAATAAATTATGAAAATCCGATAAACGGCTTCTTCTTCAATGCTAAGGCAAACTATTCCCACATAGATAACATGCCACTATACGCATCTTCGATTATAGGCAATGTTTACAAGACAGGAAACACGGGTATGTATTCTTCTAATGAGTCTTATAATGCTTCAGCCGAGTTGAGTAAGGCATACGGAATGGGGAAGACCGTATTCACACTCGGTGGCGAGTCTATGTGGAACAAATACCACATGCTAATTTCTGACATTCTTAATAGTTGTCAGCTACATACTATGGATGCTTATTTTAAATTGGCAATTTCACCATGTGGTATATTTTCAATAGAGGAGAAAAGTTCATTGTATTATTCCATACAACAGAACTATACGAATCCAGCACTAAGCTCTAAAGGCTTAAAATCGTTTAAGCATGAACTCCGCCTTTTCTTTATGCCTGGCAACTGGCGCTTTGAATGGACTAATGAACTTTATCATGGTAACGATAGGAGTGTGAACACGGCTTATTTCTCTGATGCGAGTTGTGGTTATAAAAATAAGTCATTTGACATAAACCTGATGCTTGATAATATCTTCGGAACAAAGGAATATGACCGCTATGTAGTAACAGGAGAGTATATGCAACAGACGATAAATAGATTAAGACCGAGAGAGATATTAGTAAAAGTTGGGTTCTATCTATAATTGGAAAGTATCTGTAACACCCACTTTGACTTTTTAACGAAAAAGTAGGATGATAATAAATAAGCTTATTAAACATATATTATCTATCTGTTTTTACCAGAAAACAAAGAAATTGGTTCTGACCTGTCTGCATAATTTTGGTAGTTTGTTCCGTTTAGGAATAACAATAATTACATTGTTTATAGTAGGAATGATATTTGTGGTGACAACAGCGCACTTTCCGTTTACAATAGAGTGTAGTGGAGGTATACATTATTTTGAAATTTCCCCAAATACTTACTATTACGCAAATATAGAAGTTCCTTACAAGTATTTGTATATGTTTCATGAACATAGACGTTTCAACATATCATTTGAGGGCTTCAGAGAAAACGAGATAGTCGTTGCTACGACTGATGGTTATGATGATACGGTGATTACAAAAGATGGAGAAGATTATTTCGTAGCCTATGCACGTATATCGAATCCTAGAGTGTATGGACATAAAATACAATCTAATCAGAAATTCAAAGCTGTGACAGTTGTAAGTGACAAGACTCTATTGAATCTTATATTCCATGGGGATTAGTGCAAAGTAATTATTCCCTAATATTTGGATGACTGCGAAGAAATATATGGAAAAAATGGTGATTTAAATGTTAAACCAGTGTAAAAATGGGGCATAATTTAACCACCATTTTGATTTTCTTGTATAAAAATTAGGACAGCAATAAAAACGTTTATAACTTTGCTCTGCCGAAAGACAAAAACTAAATAAATAGAGATTAAAACATGAAAAAAGCCACTTTTATTTTTGCTATGATGATGTTGCTTAGTTCAACATGTATTAGCACATTCGCTAATAATCCTAAAGATGCCCCAATGCCAATAACTGGAGTTCTAAATATTCCAATCCACAAATCTCTGCATATGTCATATATTATTGATAGCATGGATAGCAGAGTATGTTCATTGACTTTTACAAGAGCCCTAGATAATGCAGAAATAAGAATTTATCTAAATGATATTTTTTAATGGAATTCTGGCTACTTTGTAAAAGATTGAACATATACTATTGATATTTAAGGTTCTGTAAAAGAAAAAGCTAATCTTTACAATGTTAGAAAACATTTTATTTGGTGTGTTGTTATGCGAGTATTGTAAGGCGCTTGGAATAATTATTGAAAACAAAACAGATATGAAAAATGATAAAAAATCAGAGTTCAATATGGATGAAAAAAATATAGAACTTGATACTATAAAGCATGGCGTATCAAATAGAGGTAACATGTTAATCAAAATAATTAGTGCAATTATTTTATTTATGTTTGTATATAAGCCCTTGATTGCTCAGACGAAAATAGATGAAGCTAATATTGAGTGCCAATATGATTACACCTATGTGCAAGATACTCTTAAACGTATCAATAGCAATGATAGACTTGTTTTATTGTTGGGACAAAAAGTATCTAAATGTTATAGTTACTATAGTATTCAGATAGATACAATTTTTGCATCTCCTAAACGTGATGAGATAATGAAGAAAGTAATAAATTTTGCGTTTAAGTCTAAAACTGATTATCCACATAAGCGTATGAAGGCTTATGTTTACAAAAACTATCCTGATGGGAAAATGACGGTTACGGATGGATTATTACTTCAGGATTATCAATACGAAGATTCCATGAATTGTATGAATTGGACTATCGGTGACTCCGCAAAAACAGTATTAGGATATAGTGTTCAAGATGCAACCTGCAATTTTCGTGGGCATAGGTGGCATGCTTGGTTTGCACCTGATATACCAATAATGGATGGTCCTTGGAAGTTTCATGGCTTACCCGGCTTAATAATGGAAGTCACAGATGAAAGAAAATATCATGTTTTCAAAATAGTTGGTATTAGAAAAGTTACTGACATGCCTATCGTTTTTAGTAAAACCTATGTAGGGACAGAAAAATTTGAAAAGATAGATAGACGTAAATTCTTAAAACTCCAAAGAAAACAGTTGGAAGATTCTGCTGGTTATACAAAACTTGAAACAGGAATAGACCTTGATCCGAATGCCACAATTCAAAAGCTAAAATATAAGCTTTTAGAAACAGAATAACGATATAAAATTAGCTGATGAAAGTTTCTCATTCATTAATTATTGTAATATTGTATAGTGTTATATCGCTATCAGCAAATGCCAAACAATTAATATTGACAGGCTCAGTACATGAAATGACATATGGCAAATCTTTGCCAAATGTAATGGTTACGTTATGTCCCGAAAACAGTAAACATATTATTAAATTCGTAAAGACATTAGCTGATGGTCGTTATAAAATATTAGCAGACGATATAACTGATAGTTGTGTTCTCAATTTCTCTATTGTAGGATATGCTACAAAAACTGTTCATGTTGTTGACGGTATTACGAATTATGATGTAGTTTTAGAAGAACACGCTACGCAGTTAAAAGAGGTTCTGGTGAAAGATCCTAGTATAAGGCAACGTGGAGATACAATAAAATACAATGTGGCTAGCTTTGCTGATGCCAGTGATAAATCTATAGCTGACGTTTTAAAAAAGATGCCAGGAATAGAGGTCGCCGATAACGGAGAGGTTAAATATAATGGTAAGGCATTAAATAAGTTTTATATCGAAGGGCATGATATGCTTGGAGGAAGGTATGCCTTAGCAACAAACAATATCCATTATAAAGATGTAGCTACTGTTGAGGTTATGGAGAATCATCAACCTATAAAGGCTTTGGAGGATATGTCTTTCTCTGAAAATCCAGCAATAAATATTAAACTGAAGGAGTCTGCTAAAAGTAGATTGGTGGGAACAGTTAAAATTGGTGGGGGAGTCGATCCTGATATCTGGCAAAGCGAGGCTTCCTTAATGAGATTCACAAAAAAAGCCCAGTCACTGAATACATTTAAAAGCAATAATGTGGGTGATGATATTTCTCAGGAAAATAATATGCTCATCTCGGATGGTGACTTAGGATTAAGTGACCAAAAATATGATTTAAGGAAATATATAAATGTTGTCCCCGATAAATTAATGGATATTTCTGAGAATAGAGTTTTGCGGAATAGAACAAAAACGCTAACAACAAACAATCTATGGTCGCTTGGTCGTAATACTGATGTGTCTACTCAATTACTTTATACTCACGACAATGTTTCATCATCTGCTCAAACATGGACATCTTATTTTACGAAAGATAGCATACTTGAATATGATGAAAATGAATCGGCGAAATCTAAGCAAAATAACTTGTCTGCAAGTGTAATGCTGACCTCAAACAGTAGTAATGCTTTTATATCAAATACTTTATCTACAGATTTAAGATGGAATGATTTATCTATAAACATGACCGGAATACGCCCTAATGTTCAAGATGCGAGATTACCTTACTAAAAGCTTCAGGATAAGTTGGAGTTGTTGAGACGCACAGGAAATAGTGCCTTTACTTTTAATAGTAATAACATTTATTTGTCTCAGCCACAATCTCTTGATGTGAGACAAAAAACAGGATTATTATCCCAGAATGTTCATAATAGAGCTTTTTATAGTAATAGTAATACGTCTTTAGGATTTTATCTAAAACCTTTTACTGTTACGATGAAAGTTGGGGTAATATTATTAAACCGCATTATGCAGAGTCAGTTAAATGGTTATACTGATACCTTGGAATATGCAAATAACACTAGTATGACTTATATTAGAGCTTACGCAACACCAGAGGCTGAATATAATTCAAATGGATGGCATCTTAACTTGAGTATGCCAGTTGCATGTACGTCTTATTTCTTTAAAGAACTCATCGATAATAATAAGTTCAATAAGCAAATGATGACCCTCTCTCCGAATCTTCGTATTAAGTACCAGTTAACCTCGCACGTTGATGTGTCATTAAACGGCGGCATCACACAGAATACAATTGATGACCAGAACTTTTTTAATGGGCTGATTCTGAGTGATTATAGAAATCTGTATAAAGGAATTATTAATTATGACCCAGATATAAGGAAATCTGTTTTAATTGCTGTGTCTTATAAAAATCCAATTAATTCAGTTTTTGGAAACATGTTGCTGTCGCGTAATTGGAATGAAAGTAATATCTTATCTTCTCGCTCTTTCTTAGGTGATTATATTCTTAATTCATCAGTTAAAGATAACACCCATACAAAGAGTTGGTTATATGAAGGAAGAATTAGTAAAGGTTTGGATTTTATTCATGGAATGTTTACGCTAAGATTAAATTACATGAATTTTGACGGTGCTATTTTGCAGGATGATTTATTATCAAGTTATAATTCATCAAATTGGGATCTAAATTTTAAAATTAACACACGTCCAACTACATGGTTGAGTTTTATCTATGAGATTAACTATGGAAAAGATCATGTAAAATTTAAGGATGTTGACCAGTCTTCATACTCTACATATCTTTTGCAGCGACTCACTAGTCATTTAAATATTCAAAAGCAATGGTTTCTAAATATTTCAGGTGAACACTATAGTAACCAAATCGCTGATAATAAAACGAAGCAGCTTTTTCTAGCGGATATTTCTACAGCCTATAGTTTTAGAAGTGGTATAGAATTGAGTTTACAAGTGCGTAATCTTTTTAATCAAAAAACATACGGCTATTCTGTTTATTCCGGATTGATGCGTATGAGCAAAGAATATCAACTTAGACAAAGGAATATCTGGGCTTCTGTTTTCTTCCATTTTTGATACTTGTGAGTAAAAATATATTACTGTTATATCACTAACCAATTATCGAGAAACGAAAATTCTAAAAATGTTTGAAAAAACATACATAACCTACATTTGTGGGATAAATCGCTTATAATCAGTGTGTTTTCTAATGTATAAGATAGGCATATCATACATGTTTCATACATGAATCATACATGGTTTTTACCATTTTCTATGAGAAAACAGAAAATATAATTCATTTACACTGTGGAAATATTAAAAGCCTAAAATATAATCAAGGAATTATATTTACAAGTATGGTGTATGTTGCTATAAACTACGAGATTACTGTAACAGTATAACCTACCAATTATAATATGTAAAGGCTATCAGTAACAGTTTTTAAATAATGTATCGTGTTTCAGTTAGAATAATTACAGATGTGTATACCAATTCAGGTCATCGTCAGTGCAACGGAAATAAAATCACCACTTTCGTTGCGCCATTGAGTGATAAGGCCCTTATCACTCAACAAAGCATGTAGGTTCTCAGAGTAATAAGGGCCTTATTACTCCATATTGTGTATGTTTTTAGACTGTTATACATGGGCTAATAAACTGAATAACAAATAGTTAGATTGAAAAATGTAGGATATTGGATTATTTAATCTCAAAAAATATTTTTTTATGGTAATACGATGCACATTAAAGAAGTTAATAACAGCCGGAAAATATTTAGGAAGAGCAAGAAAGACAGGTAAAGTAGGCATGAAAGAAATCGCCGAAGAGATACAAAGGAACTGTTCTGCCACATGCTGCGACGTGACTTTAGTATCGACAGTGTTCCTGGATAATCCGCAACTATTTTCTTACTGGAGAAGAAGTCTCAGTGGATGGTTTCGGCAGTTTTCTTATCAGAGTCACAAGTGACTCCGTGGAAAATTTAGCTGACTTCAAAAAAGAAATAACCGCAGAATTTTCCATTTTATAAAGCTATTTCTCTTCCAAAAGGGCTTTAATTTTGTTGCATTTACCCTGAATAAAATAGCTAAAACATACCTAATGTGCTGATATGTTGTGTTTTAACCTGCAACACAACTAGCAACACCTACTTCTAATTTCTTGCAAAAAAAATTGGATGGTAATATAAACTTTTATAACTTTGTTCTGCCGAAAGACAAAAACTAAATAAATAGAGACAAAACATGAAAAAGCTATTGATGATATTAGTCGTATGCTGCAATATATATGCTGGGTATGCTCAAACTATTACAGGACATCTGGTTGACGAAGGCGGTATTCCCTTGGAATATTCAAATGTGATATTGTTGAATGCCAAAGACTCTTCATTTGTGGTTGGTTGCGTAACAGGTGAAGATGGAAAATTTGCGCTAGCTAATTCTAATATTAATGGGAAATTGCTAAAAATCACGCACATAGGATATGAAGACCTATATTATCCTGTATCAGAAATGACCGCTAATATTGGAATACTTAAGCTAAAAACAAAATCTACTACTTTGAACGAGGTTTCTGTAATAGGTAGTAAACCCATGTTTCGACAAAAAAACGGCTCTCTGATAACAGATGTATCTGGGTCTGTTTTAAGTCAATTACATGAATTTACGGAATTAGTTTCACAGATTCCTGGAATTGTAAAAACAGCTAATGGAGGATTTGAAGTATTCGGTTTAGGGTCTCCCGTTATATATATCAATAACAAAAAAATACAAGATCAGGCTGAATTGAGACAACTATCTCCGAAAGATATAAAAAGCATTGAACTTATTAGTAACCCAGATGCCAAATATGACGCAGAAGGAAAGGCTGTACTTAAGATTGTTATGTTGAAAAAAGAAGACGGACTGACATTTCAACTTGGGAGCAGTGCCAAACAAAACAGACGGTCAAGCTATGGTAATGACATGAAGATAGGATTTAAGCATCAGAAACTTAGTTTTTCAGCTAACTTTAGTTACGATAATACAAAAAACAGATCCATACTTCCACAAACTAAAGAATTATTTCTTGGAGAAAACACGCATCGCTACATTCAAGACCAGACAGCTAAGGGGCATCTGACTAACAATGAATGGCAAATGAACA
>OCVT010001375.1_pt1 | contig 10437 bp, 12 predicted proteins | sample 1539111 | NCBI WGS metagenome assembly OCVT01 (sample SAMEA3991482, study PRJEB22521) | metagenome | biome: anthropogenic terrestrial biome; feature: sewage plant; material: raw primary sludge | place: Sweden | collected 2012-09-26 | reverse complement strand
TGAATCCCAATGAGATAAGATCAATATTAAAATAACTCATGCTTGTCTTTGAAAATTGCTTTCTTATATTTCAGGTCCATAAGGAATTTCTATGCCTTTAATTAAACTGAATTTTTTATACGGTTGTGTTGCGGTAAGTATGGGGTTGAATAGCTCCTTGGTATGGGCTGCTAAAGTTGATATAGAGACACAGCCAATACAGCAACTTATCCCAATTAAAGTCGAGGCAACCCGTACCAATACCACCTATATGGAAACACCAGCTTTCAATTTTCCGTATTGAAAGCCCTAAAGCAGATCAATCTGCCCAGGTCAACCTGACTGAACTGGTTAAAGGGATTCCGAGCATCCAGCTACGCAACCGAGAGAGCTACGCGCAGGATTTACAGCTTTCGATGCGTGGTTTTGGTGCCCGTTCTACTTTTGAGGTAAGGGGAATCCGTTTATATACTGATGGTATTCCTGCAACCATGCCTGATGGGCAGGGGCAGACCTCTAATATTGACTTGAGTAGCTTGGATCATCTTGAAGTTCTAACTGGGCCATTTTCTTCCCTGTACGGAAACTCATCGGGTGGCGCAATTCTGGCAACGACCAAAGAAGGGCAAGGTAAAGATTCTATTGAAATGAGTTATGCTGGAGGAAGTCATCATAAAAATCGTGCGGGTTTGATATTACAAGGAGGGACGGACAAGCAAAATGAGCCGAGTTATATCATTAGTTCATCTTATTTTGATACTGATGGTTTCCGTGACCATAGCGGTGCCAATAAAACCTTAAATAATGCCAAACTGACATGGAATCTGGATGATGGCAGCAAGATTAACTGGGTCACTAATTACGTCAATATTGATGCTGCTGATCCAGGTGGACTAACTCGAGCAGAGTGGGAGAACAATCCCAAACAAGTTGCAAAAAATGTCCTGGATTATCAGGCGCGTAAAAAAATTGATCAGATCCAGACTGGTGTAACATGGTCAAAGCCAATCAATGATCAACATGAATTTTATGCCATGGCTTATATCGGACAGCGGCAAGTCATTCAATATCAGTCTATTCCTGATATAGTTCAAAAAAATCCCAATACACCTTATCAGGTGGGTGGGGTGATTGATTTTAAACGTGACTACTATGGAACTGATTTCCGATGGACGGGTAAGAATTTATGTCCTAAAACCCAATTTACTGCTGGTGTTTCTATAGATGCCATGAATGAAGATCGGCAGGGTTTCCAAAATTTTAATGATCAGGGTGATAAAGGGATTGTGGGTGCTTTGCGCCGAGATGAGCGAAATAATTTATGGAATATTGATCCTTATCTACAAGCATCATGGTCATTTCTACCCAAAATGCGTTTAGATACGGGGATACGATACAGTAACGTACATTACAAATCCAAAGATCATTATATTGTTGGTCTAAATGGTGATAATAGCGGTAAAACAACTTATGAAGAAATCTTGCCATCCGTTGCTTTAAGTTGGCAATTCATGCCACAGGCATTGATCTATGCAAGTTATGCCAAAGGCTTTGAAACACCAACATTCATGGTTTTGCTTGGGTAGATAACCTGTTTGATAAAAATTATATCGGTTCAGTCATCGTTAATGAGGGAAATAGCCCATTTTTTGAACCTGCTGATGGGCGTAACCTCAGTGTAGGGATGAGAGTAAGTAAGCAATTTTAGCAGAACGAGCAGTACCTGAAATAAGATACTGCTCGGTTATTTATTTTTTAGGTGGCTGAGCTGGAGCGGCTTTTTTGGCAGCAATCGCTTCTTCAACCTGAGCTAATGATTCTTTGGCATTTGGATAATTTGCCTGAGCAAGGCGTGCAAAAATATTTCTGGCTTCTTCGAGGTTTTGATCAAGAATTCCACCATTTGCCAACATATTTCCTAATATCATCAGTGATGGTGCATAACCTTTCTTCGCTAGCTCCTTTAGGCTCTCAACCGCTTGTTGTTGCATAATTGGATTTTTATTTTTTACACCAATACCAAGATCATAAATTGCTTTAAGATTTTGTGCTGGGTAATAATCCTTGCGTAGCAAAGGCAGTAAGCGTTGAATTGCAATTTGGTCATATTCAGGTTTGCCCTGTTTAAACAACAAATCTGCAAATTCAACTGAGGCTTCCTCAGAACCTTGTACAGATGCTTTATCTAAATATTCCTTGTATTTTTGAGCATCTTTAGGGAGGCCCAAATTCCCTTTATGATAGGCTTGTGCCAAGATAAAGCTGGCCTTACCAAATCCTTTGTTGGAGGCATCCTGATAATATTGCAAAGCTTTTTTTTCATCTTTCACTGTGCCTTGCCCGATTTGGGTCATATAACCCACATTATAAATTGCCTGGGCATTGCCTGTATTTGCTAGCCGCTGCATTTCCTGAAATGCTTCATGATAATTCTTTGCTTCATAAAGTTGAGTGGCTTTTGCAAAGACATCTGGAGCTGCTGAGGTTTTATTGTCTGCTGCAAATACCGAATGGCTTGCAACCATGATTAGGTTGGCAATGAGCAACTTTTTCATCTTTCCTTTCCTTTCATGTAAATCTGCCGCAATCCTTTGTTGTTGGCAGAAAACAATGTTGTGACCCAAGTAAGTTTAAGAGTTTGGCATAAAATGTAAATGTAAATTTTGTATGTCAATATTTATGGCTAAATATATTCTAGCTTTGTAGTATTTTGAAATATATAAATTATTTCAAAATACTGATAAAGAAAAATGTGAATACATCATGTAGAAATAGTCAGTCTACTGTTAATTTATTCATTTATTTAGATTGCTTGCCTGAGTTTAGTAATTGTTCAATCTGTTCTGCATTTTGTGGCATACCAGCGATACGGACACCATTTTTCAAAAATAGGGTGGGTGTTCCGTTAATTTGTAGTTTTTGTCCCAAGATCAAATTCTTTTGAATTGGGGTGGAACATTGTCCTGAATTTTTTGGAGCTTTGCGATGTAGCATATAATCTTCCCAAGCTTCATACTGGTTTTTAGCACACCAGATTTTGTTGGCAATTTCTTCTGCCTGAGGATGTAGAGTTTTTAATGGGAACGGAAATAAATAGACAGTCACATTATCAATGGCGGTCATATACTGTTCCAGTTTCTGACAATAAGGGCAGTCGGGATCTGTAAATATATAGAGTGTACGTTTAACATCACCTTTAACATATCGAATAGCTTGCTCTAATGGCAGTTGTTTAACATCAATTTTATTGAACTCAATTAAACGTTTTTCGGTTAGATTTTTTTGGTTTTTTGGATCGACCAGTTGACCAATAAACAGATAGTATGATGGAACAATAGCGCCCATTTGAATATTGGGCAATCCTATCGCATAAAAATTATTGAGGCCTCGCCACGTCACCATTTAAAGCTTCTGGTAAATCTAAAACGGTTAGATGAAGTTCTTCCAGTGCGGTCGGTTTGGCAATCACCAAAGCTAAATAACCATCTTCAAAAGCGATACTATTAACGACTTCTACATCTTTACTGAGTTGGGTTGCAGGAGCGGGTACAGCATCATTCCCTTGAATCAAATGCAACCAGTGTTTAGGTTTTGCCTTAAACCATAGGCGTGCCACAATTTCCTGTCCTAGATAACAACCTTTATCAAAATGCACACCCTCTCGTTGATGCAGACGCAGTTCCTGGGGCTGGAACAGATGTTCAGTTGCTTGGGTAATCCAAGCCTGTCCAGATCGAATGGCTTGTATTTGCCATGCATTTATATCTGTTTCTGTTGAAGAAAACTCGGTATGGTTGCCTATAAAACTTGGAAAAACTTGACCAACCTCTTCCAGTTTCATTTTTGAGAAAGCACCAAACTTTTTAATATGTCTGGAAAACTCTTCCGCCTGATCCTGAGTTGTCACCAGTTCAAAACTTTCTGGATTTAATCTTTTGATCCACACACCAAAATGAATACGTCCCTTTAAATCACAAATAGCGGTGTAACGGTTTTCATTTTCTGGCAGGCGTTCAACATGAACAGTCACCTGACCTTGTAGGAATTTTTGTGCATCTACACCATTTAAGCTAAAAGCAGTAAAAGCAAGCTGACTCATAAATCAATCCCAAAGCAAAGTTCTGTTCATTACAATATAAGGGCTTATTTTGCGCTATTTTTCACAAAAAAACAGCTTTAGATTCTGCTTATTTATTTATGACAGAATGGGCAACCAAAGCTATCGCAACGATTGATTCATGGTGATGACAAATATAACAATAGTGATCAACAATGATGGAAAATAAAAATGACAGGTACAGTTAAATTAAATCGCGTATTCAAGGCCCCAGCAGAGCGTGTCTTTAAAGCTTTTCTGGTTCCAGATGCATTGGCGAAATGGATGGCAGGAATCCTTATATTTATTGGGCTTGTTGGTGGAAGCTGAAATGCCTGATGAATAAAATGAATGATTGATAAACGTTTTAGTGACATAAATTTTCTGGAGTGATGAAAAATAATAAAAACTAAAATTTTGCAAAAAGCATTCTATCTCGCATAATAATGCTTTTGAGATTTTTTATGTCTTTTCCAAATTGCCCACAATGCCAATCAGAATATACTTATCAAGATGGAGAATTATTCATCTGTCCTGAATGTTCACATGAGTGGAAACAGGGTGAGGGGCAGGCATCAGAGCAACAGGAAATTATTAAAGATGCCAATGGTAATGTGTTGGCGGATGGTGACAGTGTCACAGTGGTTAAAGACCTGAAAATTAAAGGTTCCTCATCAGTAGTGAAAGTTGGTACGAAAGTAAAGACCATCCGTTTGATTACTGATGCGAGTGATGGTCATAATATTGACTGTAAGATTGATGGCATTGGTGCCATGAAACTGAAATCTGAGTTTGTCAAAAAAGCTTAATGCAATTGGTTTAGGAAAGAGCATCAAAATGCTCTTTCCTATTAGGATGATGTTTTATCAACCTGCTAATTTTGCAAGCAATTCATCTTTGCTGAGGTTGCTGGCTTCCGTATCACGGCGACCCTTGTATTCAAAAGTGCCTGCATCCAAACCTTTCTCACCGATAACGATACGGTGAGGAATTCCCATCAGTTCAAGATCAGAGAATTTTACGCCTGGGCGTTCATTACGGTCATCGAATAGCACATCATAACCCTGTGCCTGCAACTCTGCATAAAGTGCCTCGGCAGCTTCCAGAGTGCGTGGTGATTTATGTGCATTCATTGGCACAATTGCAACTTCAAAAGGTGCAATGGCCTGTGGCCAGATAATGCCTTTGTCATCATAGTTCTGTTCAATGGCAGCAGCAACCACACGGGTCACACCAATACCATAACAACCCATGGTGACTGTAAATGGCTTGCCATCTTCACCCAGAACCTTACAGCCCAGCGCTTCAGAATATTTGGTGCCTAACTGGAAGATATGACCCACTTCAATACCACGTTTGATGAGTAGTGTACCTTTACCATCTGGGGATGGATCACCCTCAACCACATTACGCAGATCATAGACTTCAGTAAAATGTGCATCGCGTTGCCAGTTGACACCTGTGGCATGTTTGTCAGCTTCATTTGCACCTGCAATAAAGTCAGACAATACCGATGCCGCACGATCCACAATTACGGTTAAACCTTTTTTCAGTAAACCTTGAGGACCAATAAAACCAGTCTTCAATCCCAGTGCACTGATTTGCTCTTCAGTGGCAAAGCTAAGTGGAGCAGCAATCAATGGATGTTTCTCAGCCTTAATTTCATTCAGTTCATGATCGCCTCTCAGGAATAGGGCAATCACAGGAGTGTTGCCATGTTCATCAACCTGACCCTGAACCAGTAAAGCCTTAACCGATTGTTTGGCATCAGCGTTCAGGAACTGGCAAACCTCTGCAATGGTTTTCTGGTTTGGTGTGTCAACAATCGCCAGTGCTTGAGCTGGTGCCGCACGTTCGCCGACCAGAATGGCTTCGGCTTTTTCCATGTTCGCTGCATAGTCAGATTCAGTTGAGAAGATCACATCATCTTCACCGCTTGAAGCCAGTACATGAAATTCATGCGAACTTGAACCGCCAATTGAGCCTGTATCCGCTTCAACAGGGCGGAAATCCAGACCAAGACGAGTAAAGATACGGCAGTAAGTGTCGTACATCACGTCATAGGTTTGTTGTAATGAAGCTTGATCTGCATGGAATGAATAAGCATCTTTCATGATGAATTCACGGGAACGCATCACACCAAAACGTGGGCGAATTTCATCACGGAACTTGGTTTGAATCTGATAAAAATTGACAGGCAACTGCTTATAGCTTTTTAGCTCATTGCGTGCCAAATCGGTAATGACTTCTTCGTGCGTTGGACCCAGTACAAAAGGATTGTCATGACGATCTTTAAAGCGTAACAGTTCTGGGCCATACTGCTCAAAGCGTCCAGACTCCTCCCACAACGCCGCAGGCTGGGTCACTGGCATAAACACTTCTAAAGCGCCCGAACGATTCATTTCCTCACGGACAATAGCATCCACTTTCTTTAAAACACGCGTTCCCATGGGCAACCAAGAGTATAAGCCAGAAGCGAGTTTACGAATCATCCCCGCACGTAACATGAGCTGGTGTGAAATGACTTCAGCATCATTTGGGGTTTCTCTTAACGTTGCAAATAAAAAGCGGCTTGCGCGCATGGAAACAATCCTAAAGTTAAGTGTGATTGAAAAAAGCTGCAACAGTGGCGGAAAAGATCTCTCCACTTGTGAGTTTTGGCATTATGCCATGAATCATGGAATTTCGGGAAAAGTAAAGTGAGGCAATTCGATCAGGATGATAAAAAGAAAATTAAGGATTTGAAAATAAAAAGTGTTGAATAGGGGGTTATGGGATATTGGAGGGGTTATTCTGTTCAAATTTACTAAGGCGATTAATAATGTCAGCATATTCTATCTCTGTTCTGCTGTAGGCATTCCTTAAGCTTTCCACCGTTTTTTTCACGCGCTCAATATTCTTAATGTTATTTTCTAAATTGTTTTTGAGCTGGGGGGGGAGGGGTTCACCTTTACGGTAATATTCCATTTCCTGACGTTTAAAGCTGATCTTGTCCTGTTGTAGTTGTTGCAATTGCTGTTGTTGATAATTCAACTGTTTCTTTAGGTTGGCCAGAATCAGGTCCCTTTTTGCAGTCGCGATCTTGCTGTTGCCATAAGCGCGTTTAAGTTTTAAGTCCTGTTCGCGCTGACGTGCCAATGATTCGCGGCGTGTGGACTGTTGAATATCCTGGGTGGCATTATAGGGCTGGTTGCGCTTGATCACCTGCATGTTGCGGTCAAGCGCCTCATAGCCATAACGGATATGTTCTGGAGTGACCGAGCTGCTTACATTGGCAATGCCATTCTTGTCATAGTAGCGATACCAGACTGCCCGAGGTTGCTCTGTGGCCGCAAAACTTGAGCCATAAAAAAGAAACATTAAAACCAATGTACAAATGCAATTACGAGTTATCGTTGTAAAGTGACCAATGCGGAAACCGCACTTTAACGAACCAGTCATTACATTCCCCGTAAAAAGTTAATTAAATCACTTATTCTTAAATAATAATCACTTGTATATTAGTAGTTATTTATACAATTAAAAATAGTTAGTATACAAAAAATTTAGGAATTTGTTCAAAAGTGTGCGCTATTTGTTATTGTTAAGGAAAACTGATAAGTTGGTTCAAAAAGCTTCGTTGATAATGCAAGTAAAGATATGTTAAAAATATCAAATAATCTGTATAAAACAAATTAAACCAAACATAATTTGTATTGAGTGATGGGGCAGGACAATTATATGGAAGATAAATTTCAAAATTTGAAAGTAATGGTGATTGACGATTCAAAAACGATTCGCCGTACAGCGGAGACTTTGTTGCAACGTGAAGGCTGTGAGGTCATTACGGCGGTAGATGGTTTTGAAGCATTATCAAAAATTGCGGAAGCAAATCCAGATATCATTTTCGTTGATATCATGATGCCACGCCTGGATGGTTATCAGACCTGTGCATTGATTAAGAACTCTTTAAACTACCAAAATATTCCAGTGATTATGTTGTCAAGCAAAGACGGTTTGTTTGATCAGGCTAAAGGGCGTGTTGTGGGGTCGGATGAATATTTAACTAAGCCATTCAGTAAAGATGAGCTGTTAACTGCGATTCGTAACCACGTTAGCGCATAAAATTAGATTGAGGAAAAAATGGCTCGTATTCTTATAGTAGATGATTCACCTACTGAAACATTTCGTTTTAGAGAAATTTTAACTAAGCACGGTTATGAAGTTTTAGAAGCGACCAATGGGGCGGATGGTGTTACCATGGCGCAGGCAGAGTTGCCAGATTTGGTCCTTATGGATGTGGTGATGCCTGGAATGAATGGATTTCAGGCAACACGCCAGATTAGCAAGGGTAAAGACACACAGCATATCCCTGTTGTGATCGTAAGTACGAAAGACCAGGCGACAGACCGCGTATGGGGTAAACGTCAGGGGGCTTGCGACTATTTGACCAAGCCGATTGATGAACAGCAACTTATCGATGTGATTAAACAACTTTTAAGTTAACCAATACGAGCCTTTTCATTACTCAATACGGGATAGGGTATGGCAGCAAATGGATTTATCGAATTGCTTCGCTTATCCAAGCGGGGCAATAAACAATATGCTTCAACTCAGAATGAAGTCAGCCGATGGTCTGGTATCGCTTTTGAGATGTTAGGGCAATATTTTGTTGCACCATTGGGGGAAATTTCGGAGGTGATCTATCCACCGAAATATACCCCTGTTCCAAATACTCAGGCATGGGTACGTGGCTTGGCAAATATTCGTGGGCGATTGCTTTCAGTTTCTGATTTAAGTCAGTTTATTTCAGGACAACGGAGTCAGTTTTCACCAACACAAAAAGTGATATGTATTAGCCATCAAGATCATTATGTAGGACTGGTTGTTGACCAGGTTCTGGGGATTCAGCACTTTAACAAGAAAAGTTTCTTTTCTCAAAATGCTGAACTCGACAGTAAGTTAAAAGACTACTGTCAGGGTTACTTTCACCAGCATAATCAGCAGTGGCATGTGTTTTTACTGAGTCGGTTGTTGAAAAATCCTCAATACATGAATGCATCAATAAAATTTATAAACTAATTTGTACGCTACGGAAGATAAACGCGTATTCAGGGGAGAAGCTGATATGGGCTTTAAACTCAAAAAGAAAAATGGTGGCGATAGCGCTGGTTTGAAGAAAGGCGGAGCGTTTCTGGAAAATATCCGAACGCAACTGGATCAATTTTCCCGTTTGTTCGGTGAAACAGAAAAATCCAAACCGATTATCTATCGTGCTTTAATTGCTTTGGCCCTTGCAGTCATCCTCTTAATTTACCTATTTGTGAGCGTACCACGTTCCAACCAATTGACTCGTAGTCTGGGTGAATTGCGTCTGTTGTCGCAAATGATCTCGCGTCAGGCAACGGAAGCAACCGCATCTGGTACACCAGAAGCGATGAAAAGTCTGGTTGAGTCGAAGAAGCAGTTTGCTGAAAACCTTGAAACCGTTGAAAGTGTCTATGGTAAAGGTTCTGATGAGTATAAAAAGGTTAACGAGCTTTGGGAGAATGTTTCCAAGAACATTGATCTAATCGCATCTCAACAAAAAATCATTAACCAGCTTTATGATACTAACATCTCGATCAGTGAAACGATTCCCGAAATTCAGGCTGAATATAACCTGATGGTTGACCAGATGGTTCGTGAAAACATGCCAAGTAGCCAGGTAATTATCACGAAAAACCAGGTGTTCATCGCAGAGCGTATTTTACGCTCAATCAACTCGGTATTGGTGGGTACAGATAATTCGAATGTTTCTGCGAATGACTTTGGGGCGGATATTGAAACCTTTGGTGTTTACCTCAATGCACAGCTCAATGGTAGCTCTGAGCTGGGCGTTGACCGTATCACCTCACCAGATCTACGTGAGTCTCTAGAAAGTATTAAGTCTGACTATGACGCTGTCTTGAAATCAGCGGCGGCAACGGTTCTACAAAACGCGAACCAGATTGTTCGTGTACGTCAGGCATCTTCACAAATCTTCTCTCAATCTGATGCCTTATTGACTTCATTGAATGACTTGTCGAAAAAAGCTGAGAGTGGCTGGGGTAATGTTATTGCAGGTATCGTGTTAATTGCCGCATTGGGCTTACTGGTGTTCTCTGCACTGCAATTACTTGCTCTACGTAGTAATACGGATAAAGAGCGTGTAACGCGTCTGCAAGATGAATATGACCGTAACCAAAACGCGATTTTACGTTTACTGGATGAAATCGCCGATTTGGCGGACGGTGACTTGCGTTCTTATGCAACGGTATCGGAAGACTTCACAGGCGCAATTGCGGATTCGATTAACTTCGCGATTGACCAGTTGCGTGACCTTGTATCCCGAATCACGGATA